>Ga0224500_10000020_pt1 | contig 104714 bp, 86 predicted proteins | sample SF_Oct11_sed_USG_FD_168126 | JGI IMG/M metagenome (GOLD analysis project Ga0224500, IMG submission 168126) | Sediment microbial communities from San Francisco Bay, California, United States - SF_Oct11_sed_USGS_4_1 | ecosystem: Environmental > Aquatic > Marine > Sediment | place: USA...
CGCGAGGCGACACTTCCTGCGCGCCTACGAACTGAGCCCGGACGACGAGAAGCTGCGGATCCTCGCGTCGAACGCGCTGGCGGAATCGGAGCCGGTCTCCCCCGCCCCGTCGCCGGGCTGGTCGGGCCTCCTGGGCCTGCGCGCCGGCCACGACAGCAACGTCGCCCTGCGCGACGAACTCGGCTTGCCCGCCGGGCAAACGGCGGATAGCCCGATGTCGGACGTGTTCGCATCGTTCCAGGGACCGTGGCGAAGTTCCGGCGGACTCAGGGCCGAAGGCAGCGCCTACCTCGTTCGTTACTTCGACGCTACCGAGTTCGATCAGGCCGCGCTGCAGCTCGGTGCCGTCTACGACTGGCGGCCCGGGGACTGGCGCGCCGAGCTGGGTGCCGACTGGGGCTACAGCACACTGGACGGCGAGGAATTCGAGCGCTCGGTCGCGGCGAGGCTGCGCGTCGCGCACGGACTCGGCCGGCGCGGGCGGCTGGAGCTGCGCTTTCGCTTCGAGGACATCGACGGAATAGACGCGTCCTTCGCCGGCATCGCGGGCACGCGGCAGCGAACGGAGCTCCGTTACCGCTGGTTCGAAGACGACCTGTACTTCGCATTGCGTTACGGCGTCGAGTCCAACGACCGAGACGATCCGGGCGTTTCACCGGATCGTCACAGGATTACCGCCGATGCGCGCTATCAGCCCGAACGCGGCTGGGGCTTCGAGGCCGGCATCGAGCTGCGCAGCAGCGAATACGACCGGCTCGACACGCCGCGGGACGAAGACCTCGCGTCCGCCGGCATAGCGCTCACGCGGACGCTGCCCGGCGACTGGCTGCTGCTCCTGCAGCTCCGCTACTCCGAGAACGACTCGTCGGACCCGGACTTTTCGTACGATCGAACGCAGCTGACGCTGGGCACCTACAAGCTGTTCTGATTCGACCGCAACGCCACCGCGATCAGTCGGCGCTCACTCGTATCGTGTGCGTCGCACTCACCAGTTCGATCACCGGCGCTTCGGCCAGGGGCTCCAGGTCGTACACCTTCGCGATGAACTCCGGGTTGGCCTTGCGGAAGAGCAGTCGGGCGGTCACGCGCAGTTCGGTCAGCTCCGGGTTCCGGATCGAAAAGACCACGTCGGACGTGCGTTCGCCAGGCCCCTCCTCGCTGGCCGACTGGGACAGCCTCGGCCGGGCGATGCCCGGGCAGCGGAATGGTACGTCGACAATGTCGGCGTCACCACTGCGGATCGTCCGCCGATAGCTGGCGCCGACGACGTCCCAGAGATTGTGCCGATCGACCGGCAAGCCCTGCCGATCGTACCAGTCCGCCTTGTAGACAACGGGGGCATCGATCGAAGGCGCGACCGAGTTTTCCGTCCCCAGTTCGAGGAGCCGATTGCCGAGATTGTCGTCGACCGTCAGCTCGATCCAGCTTTCCAGCACATCGAGCGGGCCGGCCGGGAAGTCGTGACCGGTCTTGTTGTTATGCAGTTGCAGCTTGATGTTGACCAGTTCGCCCGGCCGGATCCTGTCGGGCGCGAGGATATCCAGCTTGACTACGGGACCCGTCACCCACTTGTGCTCGATCTCCGGCACGTCTATCTCACCGCGCATCCAGGCGATGGTCTGGCGCGCCTGCTCTTCGCCTCCGGGCAGATCCATCGTCATCGGTATGTACATGTTGCTGGCGAGCATGCGATGGCTGCGATGCTTGCCATCGTCCGCCGAGCGATAGCTGTCCCACTCGCTGCCTCGTGCCGGGTCGTCGCTTGCGACCAGCGGCATATGGCACTCGCGGCAGTCGATCGTCTTCGGATCGCCCTCCCCGTGGTACCAATCGCTGGACCGCCAGCTGTCGTACTCGTTCTGCTCCTGCGCGATGCCGGCGACCGTCGCTTCTCCCGGCGGCGGGACCTGCTTGTGGCAGGCCGCGCAGAAATCGCTGCTCCGGTACAGCGGGCGCGAGTACTCCGCTATGTGCTGGTCCGGGTAGCTGCGGATCAGGAATTTGCCGAGCATCTCGCCCAGTCCGCCTTCGGCACGCTCGTACAGGTAACGCCCGGGCACGCCGAGCACGAAGCCGCCGTTGCCTGCCGTGTCCGTTTCCACGATGCCATGGCAGACCAGGCAGGAATTGCCCTCGTAGGTCACCATGTCCTCGCCCATCGGTGCTTCCGCATGACGCGCCCCGCTGAAAAGCGCGACCGGGTCGTGGCAGCCGGCGCAGGAGCGGGTCTCGGCCGGGCCCTTGCTCTCGGCAAGCAGCTTCTGGACCCGCACGAAGACGACGTCGATCGCCGAGTAGCCGTGCGCGCTGGCCTGCCATTCGGCATAGATGGCCTCGTGGCAACCGCCGCTGCCGCAGCCTGCCGAGCCGGTCAGCGCCTCTGGCCGGAGCGCACCGGTTTCTCGCTGCTCACGGGCCGCGCGGGCCGCGAGCTCGTCGATGCGCTCCGCGACGGCCGGGACGATCTCCAGCTGTTCGACCAGCGTGCGGCTGGTATCCCGGATGCCGGCACTGCGCGGTGCGTCGAGTGCGGCGCGAAATGCCTCGAGTCCTTCGGCATCGAGCTCGGCCGCCAGGCCCGCCAGGAAATTTTCCTGCCATGGCGGTCGCGCCAGGTCTGCGCGGCTCGGCCAGAAGGGGTGGTCTTCGCCATACGGCCAGCCATAGTCGTCCCCGAACGCCTGGAACGGCACCGTGGACTCGACACCACTTGCCAGCCAGCTGGTTGCCAGGAACAGGGTCAGCACCAGCGCAGCGCCGGTGGCCACGAAACGCTTTCGCGCAGGGCGCCGCGCCGTCGGCGCCGCGCTGCGATAGCGGGCCAGGATTGGCAGCAGGTGGACGATGATCAGCACGCCCAGCGCAATTCCTAGCAGCATGTGCGCCAGGTTCGCAAGCTGGCCGACTTCGCTGCCGAACATCGCCTGGGCCGCGACAAAGAGTCCGGTCGACAGGCCGAGAATGAGCAAGACCAGCGCGGCTAACGCGATACGGTCGTAGGGCGGCACGATGCTCGCTTTGCGCCGCTTCCAGTGCAGGCAGACCGCCACGCCGATCGGGGCCGTCGCAACGAGGCCGACAACGCTGTGCACGATGATCGAATACTGGACGTAGGTGCCGAAGGGCAGCACCAGGACCGCGAGACCCGACAGAAGCAGGTAGATCACGACTGATGTCGCCATCCAGGTCAGGAACGATCGATAGTCGATAATGACGTCGCCGCCGCCGGCAGCCTGGGTGTTGGGCTCCATGTTTTTCCTCAATGCTTCTTTGTCGCTCGGGTCCACGTCAGTATCCGATGCCGATCATTCGCAGCGCTCGTTCGTAATTCATGTTCGCGTCGCGCATGCTCGCGAGCGCCTGGTCCCAGTCGCCGGTCTCCGCGCTCCGGGCAGCCTGGGCCGCGTAAGATTCCGCGGCTGCCAGCGAATCGGCGAACAGCTGCCGGCCGGCGTGCGACGGCTGGCGATCGCCGGCCAGGTTGAGCATAAGCATCTGATAGCCTTTGTACTGCTCGACGAGGTAGTCGTACTCGTCCTGCGGCCCCGCGAAATTTTTTTCGTAGTAAACGGTCCGCTGGTCGTAGATCGCGACGAGACGGCGCTCCAGCCGATCCGCAACCGGCAGCAGCAGCCTCGACGCAGCCGCGTAATCTCCACCAACGGCGAATTCCTCGGCGCGCTGGACCTGGCGCCGGATGCCGGCCAGGTCCGCCTCGCCCACACCACGCAGTTCCTCCGGTTGCGATTCCAGCGACTGGAGAAAGGCCTGGGTGCGCTCATGCAGGCGCTTGTAGTCCAGGTCGCCGCCCGCCGCGGTTCCTTTCGCCAGCTTGAATGCCTCCGCGGCCAGCGCCAGTCCTTCGCTCGCAAGTTCTGCCGCGACGGCGTCGCAGCCGGAATCGAGCGCGGCGCTTGCCGTTACGATTCGGGCCCTGGCACCCGTTATGGCCTGTTCCGCCTCGGCATTGCCGCTCTCCATCACGCGCTGCACGGGCCTGGCCTCGCCTTCGACCATGCGCGCAAGCAGGACCAGTCTCTGCTCTGCCTGCTTGCGCGCCCCGGCATCCGCCGCCGGCTGACAGTCCGGGGATTGCGCCTGCGAGTTGCCGGCCAGCAGCGCCGTGAGCGCCGCCAGCGCGCGCGGCCAGCGGCGAGATCCGGCGCTCATGGTGTTCGCTCCGGGAGTTCGGGCGAGAGTTCGGACTCCCACTGCCGCATCGCAGACTGTGCGCGGGACAGGTAGGGATCGTCGCCCGCGGCAAGGTGCGCGAAAGCCTGCATGGCCGCGAGCGCAGCGCGCGTGTCGCCGCGCCCGTCCTCGGCCAGGGCCAGTCCGTAATACGCAGTATGGAGCGTCGGCCGCAGGTCCGTTGCGCTCTCGAAGAAATCCGTTGCCGCGTCGTATTGCCCCAGGCCGACCAGCGCGTAACCCATGTTCGCGTGCGCTTCCGGGAGACCCGGGTAAATCTTCAGCACCTCGTGCAGTGCGCTCACCGCGTAATCGTACTGTCCCGCCTGCAGCATGACGACCGCTTGCTGGAAATTCTGATGCGCGAGCTGGGCGGCCTCGTCGCCGACGAGCGGGTGCGCGTCGGCGACGACGGTCTGCGCTGTGCTTCGCAACGTGTCTCCTGCGCCCAGGCGATCCAGCACGAATCCGCCCAGCAGCACGACGATCGCCGTAAGCGGTATCAGGGTCCTGCGCCTGTCGATGCGCCGTTTCACATGACCCCCTTGTGCGGCGCCAGGCTGATGAACGGCACGCCGAAAAACGTCAGGAAGGCGAGCGCAAATATCGCGACTACGCCCGCGCGGGCCAGCGAATCCGGCATGCGCCGGAACGTGACCCGGGCATGCAGCAACAATGCCATGGCGAGCCAGGTGACGAATGCCCAGGTCTCCAGCGGGTCCCAGGCCCAGTACCGGCCCCAGGCGCTGTGCGCCCAGACTGCGCCGGCGATCAGCATGAAGCTGTGGCAGACGAACCCCAGCGACAGGAGCTGCCACATCGCAGCCTTCAGGTCGGCCTGCGCGCCCGATCGGGCGAGCGCGACGATCGCGCAGCCGGCGGCCAGCATGGCAAGTCCGAGGAACAGCTTGCCGGTGAGCACGTGCAGCCAGAGCCACGGATTGTCGAAGGTCGGCGGCAAGGGCTCCGCGGCTGCCGGCGCCAGCAGCAGCCAGATGCCGAGCGCCGCGAGGAAGGGCAGGATCACCGCCGCCGTCGAGCGCAGCAGCGGCGCCATCAGGCCGGCAGCGAGGAACAGTAGGGCCAGGCTGAACAGGTTGCTGAGCAGGACGTCATACAGCGTCAGGAACGGGCCCTGCTCCTCGCGTTGCCAGCGTCCCGCGATGGCGGCCAGCAGCGCGAGCGTCGCGAGCGTCAGCGGGAGATAAACCGGCAGGACGGGTCGCAGTCCGCGCAGGCGCGCCGCCAGCTCCAGCACGGCAGCGATCGCGAGCAGCGTGACCGCCGCGACCAGCATGCCGTGCTCGAGGCCCGCGGTCATGCGACCTGCTCCGCGGCGCCGGCCCGGCCGGGCACCCGCGTCTCCGCCTGCCCGAACTTCTGCAGGAAGTGTACCGCCAGCGCGCCGAGCGCGAGGAAGGCTGCCGCCAGGGTCCATGGCAGCAGCGGGTTGGCGTCGATCCGGTAGCCCATCCAGAGCCGCAGCTCGGCAACCGTCAGCCGCCCGCCCCGGAGCGCGAGCGTGCCGCCCGGCCCGACGCGTTCCGCCGCCCGCCCGGCGCGTCGAACGACGACTTCGAAGTCGGACGAGGGACGGCGAAGCGTCCACGGGCCTCGTTCCGGCACGCGGTCGGGGAGCACGAGCTCGACGTCGAGCGCTTCGCCGGCCGGCGTCGTCCAGGCGTTGCGCTGCTTCCATTCGAACTCCGGAAAGGACGGGAAATTCATCGCACCGGCAGTCGGTTTTGCAATGCCGTCGTCCCAGACCAGCACGAGCGCGTAGCCCTTGTTGAAGGTCGCCAGCAGCCGATAGCCGCCGATCTCCGCGGCGACCCGGTCACCGACCAGCCGACGCTCGCCGGCGAGCAGGAGCTCGCTCCGTGTCGCCGCCCGCTGCAGCCCGGCCCGGTAGTCGACTTCGATCGAGCCCTGCTCCACGTCGATCGAGGCGAGCCGATCGCGATGCAGCCAGCCGCGGCCGATCGTTTCGACGCGGCCGGCATCGAAGCGTTCGCCCTCGACCAGTTCGACCCGTCCCTCGAAGCGCGCGAAGAGGCCGGCCGCGGCGAGCAGCAGCACCGCCAGCAGCCCGACATGAAACACGAGCAGGGCCGATTGCAGCCGAAAGGCACGATTCGTCAGTATCGCGGCGAGCAGGTTCAGCGCGAGGAGCGCCAGCGGCAGCGCCACCCAGTACAGGGCGGTCCCGCCGGACCGGTAGGTCGCGAGCACGGTCGCAATCAGCGCCGCGATGCCGGCCAGCGTCAGGCGCAGCGACGCGAGACGAGTCGATAACGCGCTCACGGCGGGTTCTCGCAGACGTTTCGCATCCAGTCCCGGGCCGTACCGCCCTGCCCGCTGGCCGAACCGCAATCCTGCACGCGCCAGGTCCCGCTGGTCCGGAAGTTCAGGATCTTGAGCTTCGCGTTCATGTAGTAGGGGCCAACGTCGTAGGTTTGCGCGCTCGACCCGATTGGAACCTCGGTGCCCGGTGCCAGCCCCGCCTCCGGCCCGACGTCGTTCAGGTTGACGAGCAGGGCCTTGTTCTTCCAGCCGTGCGGCACGGCGACGTGGCACCAGCTGCACTGCAGGTTGCGACCGAGTCGCTTCGCATGGAACGCATGCAGGTTGGTGTCGTCCGCTCCGCCGAAGCCGCTCTCGAACCCGCCTCGGTCCCCTTCGTTCGCCTCGGTCGCGTAGTTCGTATGGTTGTGGCAGCGGAAGCAGAGCCCGGTGTTGTTGGCGCCGCTCGTCGCCGTCCAGGTCCCTTTCAGCAGGAAGTCGTTCTCGGAGCCGTGCGGCCCCCAGGGACTGGTCCCCGGCGGCACGACCGTTCCGTTGGCGGTGTTGCGCCCGTGACAGTCCGAGCAATACATCGTCTGGCTGCCGATGCTGGCGCCGTTCCAGGGTGCGAGGAACAGGTTGGTCGTGGCGCTCATGTTGCGCACGGCTGCGCTGCGGCCCGTGCTGTCGATGACCGGGTGCCAGGAACGGTGATTGCCGCCGGTCTCGCCGCGGTCGCCGAGCGGGGCCTGGAACTCCATCGCCTGGTTCGTGTACTGGTCCAGGTTGTTCGTGCCGGCGGCCGTCCCGCCGCCGGAGTCGCCCGGGCCGGGTCGGCTGCCTATGGGGTAGACGCCGTCGTCGTCGTAGGCGTAATCCGAGTGGCATTTCAGGCAGACCTGGTATTCGCGCGTCACGTGATTGCTGGTCACGGCGTCGCTGGCCCCGGTGCCGCCGTCACCGCTCTTGACCTCGTAGGACGTCGGCTGCGACAGGAATGCGGTCCCGCCGTAGACCGGCTCCACGCCCCAGGTCCCGCGCAGCGCGCCGGAAGCGATATTGCTGTGCCCGCTCGCGTGCTCGTGCGCGCTCAGCGTTGCACTGCCGAGCCCGTTGAACAGCGAGTTCCTCATTACGCGATGCGGGCTGTGGCAGTCGGTGCACTCCGCGTGCCGGTTGACCAGGTTGGTCTTGCCGAGCAGCACCTGTGACTCGGACAGGTCGTTATCCGTGACGTCGTGCACCTCGATGCCGGCACGCTGGTCGGTCGAGCTGATCGGCATGCGGATAGCCAGCGAGAACTCGCCGGCGATATTCCGGATGGCTCCGCCCGCATTGGTCACGACCGGCGCGGCACCGTGGCACTGGTAGCAGGTCTCCTCGATCGCGGACTCCCCGCCGGACTTCGGAGTGCCTGGCGCGTCGGTACCCTCGCGCAACAGGCGGCGCGAGCCGTGCACGCTGTGGGTGTCGTGGCAGTTCAAACAGCCGGCCTGCCAGACCGGCAGCCCGGCCGGGAACTCGCGCAACGATGCCGGCTGGGCCAGGTAGGTCTCGTCGGCGACTATCGTGCTGGCGTGCGCCGAGCCCGACCAGCCGTCCTTGTCGTGGCAGGCGAGGCAGTTGATGTCCAGGGTCTCGTCGAAGCTGCCGTCGGCCGGTTGCGACTGCTGGAAGCGCTGCAGGCGCAGGAACTTGTTGGTCGGCGTGACCGAGGCGTCGATGACGTGCGGATCGTGGCAGGTCCCGCACTGCACCTGCCCCTCTCCCGCGGGCCCGGTTGCCTCCAGCGGTACCGGCGGACGGACGCCGGGCGCGCGTATCCCGATGTGCGCTGCGACGGCCGGATCGAACAATTCGCCGTCGACGGCCGCAAGCGTCGTATCGTAGGTGAGCGAGATGGGATGGTCGTTCCGGAGATCCGTGCCGAGATTGCGCGTGAAACCGGTCAGCTCGCCCTGGCCCGGCGGCATCGTGCCACCGACCGCGGTGCCCGTCAGGTCGATCGTCACGTTTTGCTGCCCGCCGAGCACGTTGACCGCGCCGAGCGCGAGCGTGCCGTCGTGGCAGGACAGGCACAGCTTCGAACTGCCTGCCGGTTGGGCGAGGGTGCCCGCGATCGTCTCCGCATCGAGCGAACTCGACGTGTAGGTCGTGTACGTCTGGCCGGATAGCTGCCGGTTCCAGAGCGGCGCGCCCGGCGCATTCGTCGCAGCGTGCGGCGTGTGGCAGAAGACGCACACCTGCGTCTCGGTCGAGGCGCTCACGTTGCCGGTGCCCGATGCCGACAGGTTGTGCCGGGTCGCCGCCACGTCGCTGACGTTCTGCGCGTGGGCCGCGCAAACGCCAAGCGCTGCCAGCAGCACCAGGGCAGGCCGCCGCATCAGCCCGGTTCCCCAACGTAGTCGATGACCACGATGCGCCCGTTGAACATGTCGGCGACGAACAGGCGCTGCCCGTTGTCGGTCCAGGCGCCGGCCGGCAGGAAGAACTGGCCGGCCCCGCTGCCGCTGCCGCCGATCGGCAAGAGCAGTTCGCCGGACGCGTTGAAGACCAGCAGGTGATCGTAGTAGGACTCGATGACGTAGACGTTACCGTCGCGGTCCGCCACCACGCCCTTCGGGCGCACCAGGTTACCGAGGTACAGACCGCGCTGCCCGATGCTCGTCAGCACCGAACCGTCGGGCGCGAGCACCTGGACACGCGAGTTCAGCGTGTCGGTGACGTAGAGGCGGCCATGGGCGAAACAGAGGTGCGTCGGCCCGTTGAATTCGCCCGGTCCGGTGCCGCGCCTGCCCAGCGTGCGGAGCCAGCTGCCCGTGTCGTCGAATACCTTGATATCGTGCGCGGCCGTGTCGGCCACGTAGAGTTCGCCGTTCGACGGGTCGCGCGCGAGCCCGGTCGGGCGAGTCAGCACGCCGCGCCCGAGCTCGCCGATCGGCCGGCCTTCGGCGTCGAGCCGAACGACGTAACCGAGTTCCGAATCCGCGACAAGGATGCTTCCGTCCGCGGCGCCGGCGATGCCGACCGGGGACCGGAACGCGAGCCCTGCGCCGGCGTCGTTCCAGGCCAGCAGGCGCCCGGCCGCCTCGTCGAATACCAGCAGGCCCTCGCGGCCGGCGTCGGTGACGAGGATGCGTCCGCCGCCGTCCACCATGCCGGATTGCGGCCGCACGAGCTCGACGACGTTCGTTCGGCGGCCGCCGAGTCCGACGATCCAGCGCAGCAGCCGGGTCGCCGAACCTTCTTCGGCGCCCTCCGCCCGTCGGAAGTTGGACTCGCCGACCAGCTCGCCGGCGTAGACCAGGCGTTGCGGTTCCGGCGGCCCCGGCCAGCCGACCCGTTCCGGCGGCTCGTCGCCCGCGGGGAACCAGGCCATCTCCTGCGGCACCGTGGCGCAGCCCCCGAACAACAGGCCCAGCGCGAAGATGGTCGCAGCGTGTCTCAACGCGGACACCCCGGCTCCACCAGGTACACCTGTATGCCCGCGGCGCCGGCCGCGACATACAATTCGTCGCCGTCGATCCAGAGATCGGTGACGGCGGGGTTGATCGAGGCATCGAACGGTACCCGCATGCCATGACCGAACACGCCGCCGAGCCCCACGAAGAGGCCCTGTGGATGACCGTCCGCGACGAACACGCGGCCGCATTCGTCGACCGTCATTGCAACCGGCGCTACCAGGTCATCCTCGCCATAGCCGCCGAGCGGCCGACCGGCGAGGTCGAAATGCACGACCTCCTGCAGACCGCCGTCGAGCACGTAGACGCCATTGCCTCCACCGCTGATCGCCTGCATCGTGCTGGCAATCCGCGGCCCGGCAATGTTCGATCCCAGCACGGCCGTGGGTCCGCCCATCGAATCGAAGACGACGAGCTGCGCGGTCAGTTCGTCCGCGACGACGAGCGTCGCGTCCCAGTTCGTCAGTGCGAGATCGACGGGCGCCGGCAGCAGGCTCGAGTCTGAGAAATGACGGCGGGGCGCGCCGGTATCCGACAGCTCGATCACGGCCCGCTCCTGGCGGTCCACGACATAGATGAGCAGGTCGCGCGTCACGTGCAGGCCGCGCGTCGTGGGGTCGCCGAGCGGATACAGGAGTTCGGCGCGCGTCAGCGACGGGTCGATCCGGACGACGCCGCCGGCCGCACTGTCGACCACGAAGACGCTGCCGCCGCGCGCTGCCACGGCCGCCGCGTACCCCAGCTGGTAGCGGCCGCCGCCGAACATCGGAGCCAGCGTCTGGGAGCCTATCGTCGCAATCAGGGCCAGGCTGACGTCATCGTCGGGGACCTCGGGCATGTCGATGCCTGCAAGCTCTTCGATCGAGCAGGCCTGCAGGAAAACGAACACGCCCCCGAGCAGCGCGGCGGCCGCCGCTGCCCGTCCCGGTTCACCCGGTACACGATGCTGCTCGCAATTTGCCGATACGCCCATGAGCCCCCCGGTCGTTCAGTACTTTCCCGGCCCGCCGGTCTGGTGGCCGCCCTGTATGCCGGTCGCGAGACCGGGCCTCCCGGAATGGCACAGGTCGCAGTTGTCCACGGACCAGGCCGTCTGGCCGTCGTGACAGGCTCCGCAGTATTCGCCGTTCGTGATGCTGTCCATGCGCATGCTGTTCGAGCCGACGCGCATCTCGATGCCGAGTTCGACGTGACAGACAGAGCACCGGAAGCGGATACGATGAAACCAGTGCGGAAAGATCACCGGCGCCACGCCCTCGGCTTCCGAGCGGCTGTTCAGGATGACATCCGCGTACTCGCCCCAGGCGAAGGCGACCGGCAGGAGGCCGGCGCAGAGTATGCCGATCCGGCGCCCGCGTGCGCTCGGACTCACGGCAATGTACCGCCAGGCCTGGCGCCCGAGACAGTGCTGGAATCCGTGTTGTGGCAGCGATTGCACTCGGTCAGCGGGAATGCGACCGCGCCATGGCAAACGCCGCAGTACTGCCCGTCCAGGATCTTGCCCATGTTGATCGCGTTCGCGCCCGCCACCGATACGAACAGTTTCTCGTGACAGGTCTCGCAGCCCATCCATTCGCTGTGGGGCCGGTGCGGAAAGCGCACGTAGGGAAGCGGCATGGTATCGAGCATCAGCACGTCGTCGTCGAGAATCTCGTGTTCGCGGTCCTCGCGCAGACTGCTGCGCGGGCTGATGATGCCGCGCTGCAGCGCGGTCACCCAGTTGACCATGTTGCCTGCCGTGTCTGGCGGAAGCAGCGCGAGTGCCTCCTCGGGATCCTGCAAAACGCGCAGTGACGGATTGGAGGGATCGTGCAACTGGTCGTTGCGCAGGGTCTTCCAATTGCCGGCTGCAATACCGGCCGCAAGGGTCAACAGCAGCGTCGTCAGCAAAACCAGTGCAGGCTTCTGTCTCATGCCGTCCTTACCCCGGGATATAGACGCCGGCGCTCCGGATCGCGCGTATCAGTTCTTTCGTCGACTGCTCGAGCAGTTCGATCGCCTCATCGTAACGCTCGCGGCCTGCGGCTGCCTCCGCCTCGCCGCGTAGATCCTCGGCTTTCGAGATGAACACTCCGGCGGTAGCCCGGGCCCGCTCGTCCTCCATCTTCTCGGCGAGCAGGACCTGGATCAGCATGCGGTGCGTGTCGTTGCGATCGAGCTCGTACAGGTACTCGTCCTGCGGGGTCTCGAACCTGAGTTCGCGCACCAGCGTCTCGCCCTCGCGCAGCGACTCGACCGACACCTTGACAGTTTCATAGGTACTGTCGAGCGCCGCGCGCGCTTCGTCCGCCTTGCCGGCCAGCAGCAACTGATCCGCCGCCTCGAGTTCTTTGGCGACGCGGGCCTGCAGCGCGCGATGCTGGTCGGCGAGTCCCTTCTCGGTGGCAATGCGCTCGTGCGCCACGGTCAGCGCTTCGACGCTCTCCCGTCGCCGCGCAAAGTCCGCAGACTTCTTCTGCGTAGCCTGGCCGCCGTCGCCGGCCGCCTGTACCGCTGCCTGCATGCTGTGAACCGCCTCGTTGAGTTCCGCCTCTGCCGCTGCAGCATCGCCCGACTCGTTCATGCCTTGCGCCGCCGCAAAGTGTTTCTCGGCCTGGGCCTTGAGCGCCAGCGCCTCGGCCTTGCCGCTCTCCTCGACCTTGCGCGCCGCCGACGATTCGAAGATCAGCTTCTCGACGAAGCTCAGCCGCGATGCGATCGCGGCTGAGGACAACGGCTGCGCCGTGGCGGCCTCCACCTGCACGGCCAGCACTGCGAACGCCAGCGCCGACACCAGGATCCTGAGATTGCGGTACTTCATTTCGGTTACTTACTCCATGTCTCGCTTTATTGCCTTGCGGCCGCTTCCTTGGGCTGGGAATGACAGCGCCTGCACTCCGACACCGGGAACGCCACCTTGCCGTGGCACACCCCGCATTTTTCGCCCAGCAGGATGGACGCCATGCTGATCTGGTTCGCTCCCTTCATCGGGATGAAGATCGCCGGATGGCAGTTGGCGCAGTCCAGCCACTCCGTGTGCTGCTTGTGCGGGTACACCACGTTGGGCATCGACCCCTTGACCTCGCGCACGATGTTCATGTCGAGGACGATCGGCGCTGCGTTCGGGTTGCTCACGCTGTACCAGGGCGCGATTCCGCCGTCGTCGAGCGCCTGGTTCCAGTTCACGTAGTTGCCGGAGTTCGACTTGGCCAGCGGATCGAACGCTTCGAGCGGGGTCTGCAGCAGTGCGGTGCCGTCGCTCGTCGGGTCGTGGATGCCGTCGGTCGCCGGCGGCGCATTGCGCTCGGAGGCGGGTTTCAGCAGCCGGTTGAACGAGTTCGGATTGGACTGGGCCTCGGCATAGCGCATCGCAGCGAACATGCTTGCCGCCACGAACAGCGCAATGAAGCCGACGAACCCGGCTTTTTTCGCGAGCGACGTCATCAGTCCTCGCTCCCCGCATCCGGCTGCGTGACCGAGCCGGGCGCAACCGGCGCGACGAGTTTTTGCGACGTGCTGTTGTGCACCTGGGTCGGCGTGTTCGGCATGCCCGAATGGCACAGATCGCAGTTCTCGATGGACCACGCGACGTTGCCGTCGTGGCAGGCGCCGCAATATTCGCCGTCGATGATCTTCAGCATGTTGATCCCGTTGCCGCCGGCCTTGAAGGCGAAACCCAGGTCGCCGTGGCAGACCTTGCAGCGGAAACGGATGCGGTGAAACCAGTGCGGGAACACGACGGGCCGCATGCCGGCATCGTCCGAAAACTCGTTCATCACGACGTCGCCATACTCGGCATCAGCCGGGTTCAGGTAGGTGACCGCCGTCGCCGCGGAGGCCGCCAGCAGTGTGAACAGGATGATCTTTGCTGCTTGCATCTCTTCGTTTATTCCCGTTGGTTTTTTCGTCGTGCTGCCCCGTGCGTTACAGGGCGCCATAATACCGCCGCACCTGCAGAAATACCTGAGTCATCCAGTCACTGTTGATCTGCCGGACGTCGGCGTTCAGCCTCAGCTCCAGTCGCCCGACCCGGTACTCTAGCCGGTTGCGCCAGATGCGGTCGTCACGCTTCGGGTCCACGCCGATTGTCATATCGAACGGATCGTCAGTCTGGAAGTCCGTGCTGAGCCAGCGCAGCTCGGACATGAAGTTCAGCATCGACACGTCGAACAGGTCGCGTTGGGCGAAACTCAGGTTCGCGCTGTAGCTCAGCGAGCTGTTCTCCCTGTCGGTGGCGCCGGGCTCGCTCTGGGCATTCCTGCCAGCTTGCAGCGTTATGCTGCCGTTCCACGACCTCGTCCTGCTGGCCTGCCTGCGAATCGACGCCTGCAGGTTCGCGAGCTGGAAAGAATTCTCGATGCCGTTGACCAGGCGGCGATCGGTCAGCGAGAAGCGCAGGTAGGAGCTGGTGCGTCCGTTCTGACGGCTGAGAGTCGTATAGATCCCGTTGATCAGCGTGAATTCCTGCTGGTCTGCGGTATCGATCGCCGTCGTTGCCTGCTGCGAAAAGCTGAACTGGAGCTGCCGATCGCCCATTACATACATGCTCCGTGACAGGCTGTGATCCAGGCCGATAACCATATCCTGCACCGTATCGCCGCCATTGCGCCGATCGCTGTCATTCCCGACCTCGAGCATCCCCCCCCATCGATATTCGCTGTCCCACAACTCGCGTATGTCCGATCTGTAACTCCCGCGCACCCTTTGCGAGAATGTCGTTTCGTCTTCACCGGTATCCGCGCTCATCGACGTCACGCCGAGATTGCCGGCGACGGTAATCCTCTCGGACCACTGATAGGACGCCGATCCGTTCACGTTCATCATCGTCGAGCCAGTTTCCAGCCCGGACGGCCCCGAATCCACGCCCTGGGCGATACCGCGAAGGGTCACGTATAACGGTTTCTCCGTATCCGGCCGCCAGGTCGAGATGCCGTTCCATTGCAGGAACCGACGCCTAAGATCGCTGTCGTCGAAATCGATGGTCTCACTGCTGAAGAACGTCGTATCTTCGATGAAAAATCTTGGGCTCGTACGAAATCGATGCCGCAGCGTCAGTGAGTTTCGCTGTTCGGTTTGCATGGGCTCGTCGCGCTCAAGATTGCGCAGCTGTGTCAGCAGCCGAAAGTCATTGCGACCGAATGCGTTGGACGCGTTTAGCAGCCAGTTCCGGCTCATGTAATTGCGATTCACCCGGGACCCGTCTTCGTACAACTCGTCAACTTCGTTCTGACGCAATTCGATCGAGTAGCGACCGCCGTTACGAGGCGCATACTGCTGCAGGAAGCCGAGGGTCGTCGTACTGATGTTCACGTCGGACAGGTCACCGTCCACGCGGCTGTCCCGAGCTTCGACATAGGCGCGGAACGGAAAATGACTGCGGGGAAACAGGCTCGCAGCCAGTCCGCCTGTTACTATTTCGCCATCCTGCCTGGCGTCCGCGCGCGAATTGATCGACTGCGTAAGCCCGACGTCACCGCCCAACTGCAGGATCCAGGGCCTCCACATATAGGTCGCGAAGTTACCGCGCCAGGTTGCAAGCTGCGTCGAATTCGTCGTGGCCGCCCGCCCATTGTCCAAACGGTACTGGTATTCGACGAAACCGTTATGCCGCACGGGGCCCATCTGCGCACGCGCCGGACCGGCCATAGCCGCGAGCGCCAGCAACATCGCGATCAAGATCGCGGCGCTTGTGCTCCTGCTCGGCGTACTCCGCGCGTCGTTGCTCATCGGCCCCTGGTTACTGCGCTGGTCCCGGCCGGGTCGCCAGGTACTCCTCGTCTATCGTAACTTTACCGGTCTCGCGCAGCCTCGCCAGCAAAGCCTGCCATTGCCGCTCGCCGGCGTCCCGCTTCCAAAGTTCGACCGCACGTGTCGCGACGTCTTCATAATTTTTCAGTTGCGCAGCCTTGCGGTCCGACAATCGGAATATGGCCATGCCCTCCAGTACCTGCATCGGCTCCGAGTATTCGCCGATGTCGAGGCCGGCAATCGCGGCCTCCACGTCCGCACCCAGCATGCCAGCGTGCAGGTAGCCCATGTCGCCACCGCCGTCAGCCGATCGATCCGACGAATGCATTCGCGCCAGTTCAGCGAAGTCAGCACCCTGGTCCAGCCGGCTGACGATACGCGCCGCCTCCTCGCGCGCCGCTGACCAGATCTCCGGGGTCGCCGCAGCCTCCACTGCCAGCAGGATGACGGACACGCGGTTCTGGGCCGGCTCGGTGAACTTTTCCGGGTTATCCCTGTAGTAATCACGCAAGTCGGACTCCGCGGGCTCAGGCACGACTCGCTCCTGCATCTCGAGTTGGATGAGCGCGCTGTCTTGCTCGAACCGCCCCCTTAGCGCTGCCATCATCTGCTCGCCCTCCGCTTCCCAGCGCTCGGTACCGGCGTAGCGTGCCTCGTAGCCAGCCAATTCCGCCTCGACCTTCGACCGATCCGGCTGAATCCCTCGCCTGTCCGCTTCTTGGAGCAGCAATGCCCTGTCGACCAGCCGGTCGGCAATCTCTCGCCTGAATTCGATGTACTCCGCCTCGCTGGACGGCGCGCCGTGGTAGTAGGTCTGCCTCGCGGCCATGTAGACCTCGCGCTCGAACTGGTCCCGCGTGATTTCGTCGTCACCGACGGTTGCGATCGCCTGCGCCAGCAACGTGGCCGGCGCAACGAGCCCCATTGCAGTCAAGAGTATCGATACCGGGATCGATGGCGACCGGGGCCTGGCTGGCAATTTAATCATTCCGCAATACTCCATGACGGCAAACGGCCCGGGCAACTGATCGTTGCCCAGGCCGGCATCCATATCCCTCAGCGCTGGATTACGCCAGGGCGATAATTACTTGATATGGCAGGCGGTGCAGACCGCGCTGGCGGCGTTGCTGACGCGCAGGAAAGCGACCTGGCCAACGACCTGCGTCGAACTGTTGTGCGGATCATGGCAGCTGCCGCATTCGACGAAGGGCTCCTGCTGGCCAAGATCATTGCGCGTGTATAGCAACATATCGGATCTTTCACGGACGCCAGGGTTGCCCGCCGCGCTGTCGACCCACCAGATTGGCTGGCCATTGATCAGCGCCATGAACGGCAGATTGAAGTCAGGGTCCCCGAGCGCGCCGGCCGGGGCCTGCCCCGGACCGTCGGCCACTGTCAGACCGCCACCGCCATACTGCATGCTGATCGGGTGATCATTTGTCAGGTCCGTACCCAGCACCGGCACGGGCGCGCCCAACATGACGCCAATCGCACCAGGATCGATCTGTGCTCCAAGCGGGTTGTAATTACCGGATCCCGGCCCGTTGATGACTACGTCCATCGCCTGCGTGCCGTCATGGCAGCTCAGGCAGGCCAGCGACACGGAACCGACGGGCGCTTCAGTGGAGTCGAAGCTCGGCGTCGCGAGAGTCGAGTAACGCTGGTAGGCCCCCGGATCACCGAGCAACTTGTTCCACAGCGGCACCGGTGCTGTCGTATCCGATCCGTGCGGCGTATGGCAGAACACGCAGACCTGGTCAGTGAGCGCCGTGCCGCCTTGGCCGGTGCCTCCCGTTGTCAGGTCGTGCTGACTGCCAACCACCTGCGCTTGGACCGCAAGCCCGGCCAGCAACAGGCTACAGCCGGCGAGGAAAATACTCGAACGAATTGGACTTAACATGTTTTTCGATCCCCTGTACGAAGCCCCACAATGCTTCAGCTGCGAATGATATGAGGCTGGGGTGAAACCCTCCAGTGACATAGTCACCGTTGGTGGAAACTACGTACGGGATTCGGCCATTTCTGCGCAAAAACCGATCTTTCGATCAGGCGGACTACAGGATAGCCCTTAGTTTGCGCTCGTCGAGCAGGGTAACGCGGCCGCGGCCGAGGCTCACGACCGCCGCGGCCTCGAGTTCCTGCAGGCGGCGGCTGACGACCTCCCGGGCCGTGCCGAGCTCGATCGCAATGGCCTGGTGCGTAACCTTCAGGATGGGCCGCGTCTGGCCCGATTCGGCGAATTTTCGCAGCAGGTACTCGGCTAGTCGGTGATCGACGCGGCGCGTCGTCAGTTCGCGGACGCGGCCGATGACCTCACCGAATCGGCTCGCGGTCGACGTGAACATATAGTCGCGGATTTCCGCGCTTTTTTTACTCAATCTGCGAAAGCCTGCGGCGGGGACATACGCAGCCTGCAGCCCCTCCGTCGCCGCGGCGCTCGCGAACGCGTATAGGCTCAGCATTGCCGCGCTCAGGTTCGCCGGGCAGGTCTCGCCGCTGCGCACGTGGTACAGCGTGACCTCGCGGCCCGAATCCCCGGCGACGTAAACCCGCATGCTCCCGCTGCCGATGAGCAAGACCTCGCCGCAGGGACGGCCCGCCTCGAGCAGCGTTGCGCCGGGTTCCGGCCTGACCGGCTGCGCGGCCTCGAGCAACTCAGTCCTGATCGACCGTTCTGCACGCGTGTAGAAGCCGTAATTGCTCAGCACGTGATGCGCGGGCCGCAAGTCCGGTTCCACGTCGTCGAAATCGCCCCTGCTCGCCCTGGTGTCCATGCATCCAACAGCCGTCAGCGATTGCGTGCCTGCACGCCCAGGTAGCCCTGGTCGCTCGCAAGGCTCGCCGGCCGATACACGTCTACCTTGCGAAAGAACTGGTCGACCATATAAACGCGCCCGTCTTCGTCGACGGCGATCCCCGCCGGCAGCATGTATTTCGCCGGCTCCAGACTCTCGGATCGGGTACCGATGAACAACAGTAATTCACCGTCCGGGCTGAAGATCTGGAAATTGCCGAAGGCCGAGTCGGTAACGTAAATATTCCCGTCCGGATCCGTGTCGATGCCCTTGGGCCGGGAAAACTGGCCCCGCGTCACGCCGATCGATCCGATAGAGCCCAGGTACTGGCCGTCCGGGCTGAAAATCTGCACGCGAAAATTGCCGCCATCCACGACATACAGCCTGCCATCGGGGCCGAAGGCGATATCCCGGGCCAGGTTCAGTTGGCCCGGGCCCGCGCCGCGTTTACCGATGTCGAGCAGGTGCGTACCGCTCCGAATGTCGAAGACGCGCACCATGTGCCGCTCGCTCCCGACTCCGCCCGTGTCCACGACATAGCCGCGCGTGCCATCGGGGTCGACCTCGACATGCGACGGTCGGTCGAACCACTCGGTGCCGCCGAAGGCCGTGACGTAGCGGCCCGCCTGGTCGTAGACGACCACGCGGCGTTGCGTGCCGTCGACGACGTACAGGTTGCAGTCGTCGTCGACTGCCATGCCCAGCGGCTTCAGGAGCAGGCCCGGGTCGCTCTTGCCGATCTCGAAGAATGCACCGTGCGGCACGTCGAATACGAGTACCGACCGCCGCACCGTGTCGCTTATGTAGATTCTCCCCTGGCACGCCTCGACGTCGAAGGGCTTGGCCATGGCTTCGGTCGTGCCGACCTCGCCGGTCAGGAGCTGTCGCCAGCGCGTGTCACGATCAAGCTCGACAATGTCGGCACTGCCAGTGATCGTGCGTTCGAAGACGAAGCGGGCCTGCTCCGGCGGCGGCGGAAAGACAAGGCCAACCGGGGACCGTTCTGGCGAAGCGCCGGATTCGGCGGGCGGCGCCGAGCAACCGCCGCTGCCCAGCAGCGTGCCGATCAGGATCGTAATAATCGCGCCGCGTAAACGGGCACGATCCCGGATTCCAGGTATGTTCAGTCTGCTCATGGTTCGCCTTCGCGCCGCGATTTTACCGAATCCGGCCGATCCGCACCCTGTACCAACGATTGGATCGTGCTCTCCCCGCAAGCCGGACTACGCGCGAGCCTAGTATAGAGATCCGCAGCGGCACGTGCCTGTCGGCAAATACGTAGTGCCGCGCTCTCCGGGGCATGCATCCCAGAACGACCGGTGCATTGCCACGAGCCACCGGCAGCGATGTCCCGGTTCGTATTGCACCGATCATACTGATGCAGTAAAAGATCCGCCCATGACGACGATATTTCGACGGCTGTTGCCAGCCCTCTGCGCCCTCGTCGCGTTGCCGCCGAGCGTCGCAGCGCAGCAAACGCCGGACGCGGCACGTATCTACGCCGAGTCCTGTTCCGTATGCCACGGCGACGACGGCAGCGGCGCGATCTGGGGCCAGGCCTCGCTGGCGACGCCGCCGCGCAACTTCCGCTCGGAGGAGTCGCGCCGTGAGCTGGACAGGAACCGGATGATCGCCTCGGTGACCTATGGCCGGCCGGGTACGCCGATGCCGGGCTTCGGCACACAGCTGATGCCCGCTGAGGTTGCCGCGGTCGTCGATTACGTGCGCGAACAGTTCATGCAAGGCTTGGACGCTCCCGCCGCGCCCCTGGCCAACGTGCGCGACGTTCCGTACAGCCACACGCCGCCGCCGGCGCCGCACGAACTGCCGCTGCCCGACGGCTTGAGCGGCCATGTCGAACGCGGTCGGGCCTACTACATGGAAAACTGTGTGCCCTGCCACGGTGCCTCCGGTACCGGCGACGGGCCGCGCGCCTATTTCATCTTCCCGAAGCCGCGCAATTTTCTCGAGCCGACGACGCGGTCTTACCTGAATCGTCCGAACGTCTACAAGGGCATCAAGTTCGGTGTCGTCGGCAAGGAGATGCCGGCATGGGGCAAGGTCATGGATGATCAGCAGATCGCGGACATCGCCGAGTTCGTCTACACATCCTTCATCGAGAGCGGCACCGCGGCCGATCATTGAAGGCTGGTTATCCGCGCTACGCCGCCGAAGCTTCCGACCCAGTAACTGCCGTCGTCGGCAGTCGCCATCGAGAATATGCGGTTCGAGAACAGCCCGTTCTCGGTCGTGTAGCGCGTGAAGGTCTCCCCGTCCAGGCGGGCCAATCCGTTGCTGGTGCCGACCCACAGCACCCCGTCCGGATCCTCGTGCAGCATGAAGACGTGGTTGCCGGGCAAGCCATCGGCGAAGGTATAGTTTTTCCATTCGCTGCCGTCGAAGCGCGCGAGGCCGCCGCCCCAGGTGCCGCACCAGACAACGCCGTTACGATCGACCTCGAGCGCGACGATGTAGTTCGGGTTGTAGGAGATCGTCACCTCGTCCAGTCCCATCTCCGATTTCTGCCGTGCGTGGTGCTGAGAGTATTGCGCGGGATCGATCGGAAACTCGATCTGGTCGCGCACGACTTCATAGTCCGCGCCGAGGCCGTCTTCGTGGTTCCAGTTCCGCCACACACCATCCTTGAAATGCGCGAGTCCGCCCTCGGTCGCAAACCAGACATCGCCGTCCTTGCCGGCGCGAAGCGCATAGACCCAGTCATTGGGCAGCGCGCCGTTCGTGTTGGCGACCGTGTAGAGTTCCCAGCTCGAACGATCGTCCATCCGACCGCCCAGCACACGGTTCGCGCCGGACCACGTCGCGACCCAGACGTCCCCATTATCAAGCTCAAGCACATCGTAGATGAAGCCGTCACCGAGACCATCGGGTATATTGTAGATCCGCCAGTCGTCTTCGGTTTCGTTCAACACGGCGAGGCCGCCGCCGTAGGTTCCGACCGCGAGCCTGCCTTGGAGCTTCATCAGGTCGAAAACGCCGTTGGCCAGTAACCCGGTCCGCGTATCGAACAGCTTGTAATCGTCATTCGTCGTGTCGTAGCGGATGACTCCAGCGGACGTGCCTACCCAGACGACATCGCCATCCGGCAGTATTGCCTTAACGTTGCGCTGGCCGACGCGGAAATGCGTGAAGTGGGCATCCGGGTCGATCTCGGCGACGCTGCCGCCCGCAGGCGGCGCGCCGTTCGGCGGACGGCCATCCGGCGTCGAAAACGACGGATGCCCCGCCGGCATGTCCGCCGCAGGCGCGCCGGCTTCTTCAACTTTCTCACCGCGCATCACCAGTACGGCTGCCGCCACGGCAATCACCAACAGCACCGCGGCCACCGCCGCGTTCCTTATCGTTGCACTCATGGTCTCTTCAGTCTTTTTTCTGCTTGGGGGCAAGGCGCACGACGCCGTCGCGCGTTCCCACCCAGACGTCGTTTGCCGGCGTCACGGCGATTGCGTAGACGTCGTTGCCCGGCAAACCGGTCGTCGCGTCGAAATTGGTAAAGGCCTTGCCGTCGTACCGACTGACGCCGCGGTTGGTGCCGAACCAGTACGCGCCCGTCCTGTCTTGCGCAATCGCGTAGACGATATTCCCGACCAGCCCGTCTTTCATCGTCAGGTTGTGCCAGGCGCCGCCCTCGTAGCGCGACACGCCGCCGCCCCAGGTGCCAACCCAGACGACATCGTCCGGGTCCGCATACGTCGAAAACACGTAGTTCGGGTTGTAGGTCTCCTGCCCGCCGGTCAGGACGCTCAAATCGTGCCGTGTGCGCGTGCCGAGGCCGGTGTTCTGGCTGATCGGCAGCGCGAGATCATTTGGCGCTCCGACGCCGTCGTCGTGATTCCAGTGGGTCCAGGCGTCTCCATCGAGCATCGACACACCGCCCTCGGTACCGAACCAGACGCGATCGCGCGAATCGACGGCGAGCCCGTACACCCACTCGTTGATCAGTTCCTCCCGGTAGGTGGTCAATTTCAGCGATTCGAGATCGACGAGGTTCGCACCGGCCCAGGTACCGATCCAGTAGCGGCCGCCACGCTGCTCGGCGAATGCGTAGATCCAGTAATCCGCCAGGCCGTGCATCGGGAAGAACACCTGCCACACGCCATCCTTGTAGCGCGACGCGCCGCCCGCGTTGGTGCCGAACCACTTGTAACCCTGGCTGTCGATCCCGATCGCGAAAACGTACTCGTTCGCAAGACCGTCGCTGCGCGTATAGGTATTGCGCAACTCCTGCGTCGTCACGTCGATTTCCATGACGCCCATCGATGTACCAACCCAGAGCGTATTCGTGTCCGGTTCGACCGCAAGCGCGCGCACATATATGCCGCCGCCCACGTCGAAACGATCGGCAATTTCGAAGTCGACTGCTGGCGCCTGCTGCTTGCCGCCACAGGCCGCAAGCAAAAGGGCTGCCGTCGCGGGCAGCGCGAATCTCGCGATCACTCTCATTGCTGCAACGACCGGACGTATGCGATCACGTCCAGGATCTCGTTGTCTTCGATCAGCCCACGGTACGCGGGCATCGCGCCGACACCGTCGCGAATCTGACGGTAGAGGTCACTGTCAGGCACGAAGAGCGATTCGCCGCGCGTGAAATCCGGCGTGCCGGGATCCATGCTGCGGCCATCGAACCCGTGGCAGCTCTGGCAGTGCAGTTCGTAGACCTCGCGGCCATTGAAATAATCCGCCGCCACCGCCCGATCCAGCGCGCCCAGCACGGCGACGGCTCCGGCGAGCGTGATCGTCGATTGCATGATTCGCGTCGCAACGCGCATTCGCTACTCCTGTTCCTGTTGCGACTCGCGTGCCTCGCGCGCCGCCCTGCTCCAGTAATCGGCCTGCGTTTTGTCGGCGGCCAGTCCCAACGCTCCGGACTCGTACGCCGCGGCAACACGCTCCATGGAACGGATGTCGCCTTCGCGCGCCGCCCGCAGCAGCCATTCGCCGGACCGGGACTCGTCGGCCGCCAGGCCCAGCCCACCGGCCTCCCAGGCCGCCGCCAGCACCGTCATCGACCTCACGTGGCCGGCTTCTGCAGCCTGCTCGAACAGCTGCCTGGCGCGGACAGGGTCGCGCTCGACGCCCTCGCCTTTGGCATACATCTCGGCAAGACCTGCCATTCCGCCGGCATCGCCCTGCTCCGCGGCGGCACTGTACCAGCTTACTGCCTCGGCGTTCTCCTCGGCGTGGTCCAGGAACCACGCCAGCCAGACCTGGGCCTCGGCGGAACCGCCGACCGCCGCTTCGCGGTAGGCCGCCATCGCGCCGATCAGGTCGCCGCTGTTGTGTGCTTCGCGCCCCGCCGCCAGGAATTCTTCGGCAGTCTGCGCCAGGGCCCCGGAGCCGGCGGCTGCCAGGCCTGCTGTGACGAGCACATCCACGTAGCGAATTTTCATAGTCCCCCTGGTCTGCTCCACAGGTCGCTTGCTCCGCGCGGGAGCAGCGGTCGTATGACGGAGTCGATTATGCCCTGATCGAGCGGTCCGAGCTGCGTGTAGAGTATTTCGCCGCCGCTGCCGACGACCAGCGTCACCGGCAGCGCCTCTATGCCGAGCGCGTCGCCGAGCGCGCCGTCGGCATCGTAGAGGCTATATCGGTACGGGTCGCCGTAAAAGTCGAGCCAGCGCAAAGCATCCTCGCGCAGATCGCGGTGATTGACGCCGAACACCGGCACACCGTCGCGTTGCAGCTGCAGCAGGAGCGGATGCTCGACGCGGCAGGCTACGCACCACGACGCCCAGAAATTGACGACGCCGTGCATGTCGGCGAGCCGCCCGGCCGCGGCAGGATCGGACAGCATGCCGAGCCGCAGGTCGGCCGCACGCGCGCCCGACTCCGGGGTGCGCTGCATCGCGAGCGGTACGAGCAGTGCGGCCAGCAGCGCGGCAGCCGCCGCCAGTGCCAACCCGCGATAGTTGAAATTGCCCCGCATAACGCTCCTCGCGAACCCGGTTTGCCTGCGCCCGGTTCGCCACTACAATCCGGCACGCGACGATTATGCGAATCGAACCAAAAAACGCCAGTTTCCGAGCAGCCGCTCTCGCGCTCCTGTGGGTCGTCGTGCCAGCGGCTTATGCCGACGTACCGGCGTCGCCGGCCGAGGACCCTCGTGTTGCCGCAGGCCGCGCAATCTACCGCTACTACTGTTACCAGTGCCACGGCTACGCCGGCGATGCGCGGACGCTCGCCAGCAGCTACCTGGCGCCGCCGCCGCGCGACTTCACGGCAACGGCGCCGGAGCAACTGCCGCTCGACCGGATCGTGCAGACGCTGGCCGAGGGACGGCCGGGCACCGCGATGGTCAGTTTCGCGACGGTGCTCGACGAGGCCGAGGCCGAGGCCGTCGCGTTGTACATAGGCTCGGCTTTCCTGCGCGAGGACCCGGTCCCGGCGTACTACCACAGCCCGGAGAACGGCTGGGCCGACCATGAGCGCTACGCGGCAGCCTTCCCTTTCGTGCTGGGCGAAATCCCGCTCGCGCGGGACTGGGACGGCCTGACGCCACGGGAGCGGCAGGGACGCCGCCTGTACGAGACGGCCTGCGTCAGCTGCCACGACCTGCCCGGCGCCGGGGCCCCGGACGACGAGCCCTGGGCCCCGCGCGCCGTGTCCTACCCACGCCGGCATTTCTCGCCCCGGGTCGACAACGCCGACCTGGTGTCCGGCGCGTCGCCCTATGCCAGGCACGACGTCGCGCCCGAAGTCCCCGGCCTGGAAGGCGAGGCCGCACGCGGCAAGCGCCTCTACGAGGCAAACTGCGCGTTCTGCCACGCGGCGGACGGCACCGGGCGCAACTGGATCGGCAGCTTCCTGGAGCCCCGACCGAGGGACCTGACGGCGTCCGATTTCGACCTGCGCGAGGACCCCGCCGGGCTGGCCGCGCGGATCCGCGCCGGCCTGCCCGGGACGTCGATGCCGGCCTGGGGCGGCGTACTGGCCGACGGCGACATCGACGCGATCGTTGCCTACCTGCGGGCTGCCTTCGCGCCGGAAGTGACCAGGGCCGACTGACGGCCGGATTGCCGAGCCGGTTAGCCTGGATAATTCAGTTACCTGGCACGCATAAATCGCGCAATACTTTTTTGGAATTATGTTCAATGCCCGCAACCCTTGCCGCAACCGCTCGTTTTACGAGTAAGAAGATCGGGTATGCCGGCGACGGCACTAGCCAAGCTTGCTCGGGAACTGCGGAGGACCGGAGTGGCGCTGTCGCCGGCACCTTTTCAAATGAGGTGCTGAGCCGATCGGCGCGGAGGGGTAGCCCCCTCCGGAGCCGGCAGAACCGAAATTCGCGCGGCCGTGACGGTCGCGAAAGCGCCTGGCAGGAGACCATCCTGCCGGGCGTTTTCATTAGTGGCCAGGAAAATCAGCCCGGGAAAATCAGCCGAGGAAAATCAGTCCGGCAGGTGCCGGTCGTCGAGCTCGCGGTACGCGGTCTCGAATTCCAGCTGTAGCTCTGCGACCTCCGCCAGCAACGCGGCATCGGACGAACCGGCCTGCGCGTTCTCGAGCCGGCTGCAAAGTTCGGCCATGCGCCCGGCGCCGATCTGGCGGCACAGGCCCAGCAGCTTGTGCGCCTGGCGCTGCACCCGGTACAGGTCGTCGTCGCGCGCAGCCTGCTCGAGTTCGCGGATCCAGGCCGGCATCTGGTTCAGGAACTGGTCCGCCAGCTCGCTGAACAGGTCGGCCTCGGCCCCTGGGATCTTCGAGAGCTCGTCGATGATGTGGCTGTCGAAGACCGATTCCGGCGCATCGTCGCGATCGACGGTCGAAACAGCCGCAGCGGGGCGGCGGTCGGGCGCCCGCCCGGCGTTCAACAAGCGGGCCAATGCTGCCTCGAGCTGTTCGATGAACACGGGCTTGGACAGGTAATCGTCGACGCCCGCCGCAAAGGCCTCGTCCCGGTCCGGCGCCATCGCGTTTGCCGTCAGCGCGATAATCGGCGTTCGCTCGCCGGTGCCCTCGCGCGCCCGAATGATCCGCGTCGCCTCGTTGCCGTCCATGCCCGGCATCTGGCTGTCGATCAGCACGGCCGCATACCGGCGGGCGCCTGTGGCGGCAACCGCGGCCTTGCCGTTTGTCGCCAGGTCGACCTCGAAGCCGAGCTCTTCGAGCATGCGTTGCGCGACGAGCAGGTTCACCTCGTTGTCGTCGACCACGAGGATCTTCTGGCCCGGTGCCGGTGCCACTTGCAGGCGAGCCGTCTTGCCCTGTGCTGCGCGGGGACCACCAGCAGCCGGCCGTAGTCCCGGCCGCAGCAGTACCGTGAACCAGAATTCACTGCCGCGGCCCAGTTCGCTTTCGACGCCGATGCTGCCGCCCATGAGCATTGCGAGCTCGCGTGAAATCGCAAGCCCCAGCCCCGTGCCGCTATGGCTGCGCGTGTTCGATGCATCGACCTGCGAAAACTGCCGGAACAGTTTGTCCTGGTCCTTCCGGCTGATCCCGATTCCGCAGTCGCGAACTGCGAAACGGACGCCGAACTCGCCCCCGTTGGCCTTTAATTCATCCGTAGCAGAACAGCGAATGAACACCGCGCCGTTCTGCGAAAACTTTATGGCGTTGCTGACCAGGTTCGACAGGATCTGGCCAAGCCGGACCGGGTCACCGTTCACGGCGTCGGGCACGTCGTCGGCAACCACGTAGCCGAGCGTCAGCTTCTTGCGGTCGGCCTCGGCCGAGAATAGCTGCACGACGTCGGCCAGCGCGCCGCGCAGCGAGAAGTCGGCCTGGTCGAGCACGACCTTGCCCGCCTCGATCTTGGAGAAGTCGAGTACCGAGTTGATGATCTTGAGCAGCGACAGGCCCGAGCTGTGCATAGTCTCGACATATTCTTTTTGTTGCTCGCTGAGCCCGGTGCGCAGCAGCAGGCTTGCCATGCCGATCACGCCGTTCATCGGCGTGCGGATTTCGTGGCTCATGTTGGCCAGGAACTGGCTTTTCGCCTCGCTGGCCGCGTTCGCCTGGTCGCGCGCGACCGCCAGCTCGCGGCTGCGCTGCTGCGCCTCGGCCGCGCGCGTCGCCAGCTCGCTGGTCCGCGCGGCCACCATCCGCTCCAGCACCTCGGCGCGCGCATCGAGTTCGCGCCGGTTACGGACCAGCAGCACGGCCGTAGCCGAAAACAGCAGGGCCAGCAGGCCGATGATCATCAGATTGATCGAGAAAATGCGCTTCTGGTCGGCCGCGATCAGCGCGTCCAGCTGGAATGCCGTCGCGGTGGACAGTCCCAGGATCTGGGCGAAGACCGAGTCGAACACCTGGTCCTGCTCACCGCCGATCACGCCGGTCGTTTCACGCCCGGCCCAGCGCTCGGTGACCAGGCGATCAAGCTCCACGATCTTTTCGCTGAGCGCCTGCAGGGTCGGGCGGACCTGCGGCATCGCCGTCACGTAACCGAAGCGGGTCATGCCGCCGTTCAACCCTGCATCGACGAGTTCGATGGCCATGCGGATGCGGCCGTGCACGTCCCGGTCCAGGTCGATGTAGGTGTCGCCACCCAGCGCCTCCTCGAACCACAGGTGCGCCGTAGCGACATCCTGCTGCACGGCCTGGGTCAGGCGGATCAGCGCGGTGTTTTGCTGGAAGTCACGCGAGGTCAGCCACTGCGAGTAGATGACGATGGCAACGGACAAGCTGCCGGCCATCGTGATGGCAGCAACCAGTGTGCGGAGCGAAAAGGACCGCGTGCTCAGATGCATCAAATCGTGTAGTGCTCGCTCCCGGACCGGGCGGGGCCGCTGCTGTAACCCTCCCCGAGCGCAGCGACCTGGCCACGGTTCGGGCCAGTCGGTCAATCATTGTACTTGCAGATGCAAGTCCTATTCCTACTACAAGAATCAATGAATTACAAAGGATAGTTGAGCAGAATGTAAAGAATACCGACATTCGCGCCCAAGCCTAGGCCCCGGACGAAGTACCGGTAACAAGCTACGGAAATGCGCGACTCATTTCCGTGATCGCGTCGAGAGATCGACCGGACCACGCTCTGCCTGGACAGGCGCGATCCGCGAAAGAAGGCGCTGGTAAACGGCCGGTGCTAGTTCGCGAAGATCTATGTAGACACTTACCCCGGAACTGCGGAGGACCAGAGTGGTGTCGTAGCCCACACCGATCCCCGCTCGCTGTCACCAACCGTTCACCAGCACCAAACTGGCTTACTCTTTCCTGCCCGGGTCACGACAGCCGCATGACCCTGCAGCGATTTTCTTGCTTCCTGGCCCTTCAGTCCTTCAGGTCACCGACACAGCGCATGATCTCGCGGCCTTCCCAGGCCAGGTCTTGCGCGTCCTGTTCGTGGAACGTCGCGCTGTGCGTTTCCTGCTGTTCGTAGCCGTTGGCATCCGTGTACGTAAACAGGTGCTCGTCCCGCACCCGGGCATTTTCCTCGATCGTCGTGACGAAATTCGTCAGGTGCAGCAGGGCTCCGTCGTCGTTTCCGGATGCCAGCGCGTTAGCCGCGCCCTGGTTAGCCTTGCTGCCCTTCTTGCCGGGCGTCGTGTTGCCGTTTTCGTTGCCTTCGTCGAGCTGCCGCGACAGCTTCCAGTGCACCTCGCAGCCGTCACCCATGTCGCCGCGCCACTGCCAGATCGGGTCCGTCGGGTCCCACTGGCCGGCCAGGACGTTGTCCGGGTAGCCGTCGCAGCGCACGAAGCGTGCGAGCTCCTGTGCCCACTCGACCAGGTAGGCGCGGCTGCGCGGATACCCGTTCGCATAATCGCCCGCCTGCGGGCAGGAATATCCCGCTCCGTCGGCAGCGCTCACTCCGGCACCCAGCAGGGATGCCACGGCAGCAAACAGGCTGCCAAGCCTTACAGTCTTCATGTTGTGTCCTCCGCAGATTTTTGAATTCCACGATTTCAAGCGCTCCTTGTCGGCCGCGGCGTGGACCCGCGTCCTCGTTTTTTCGGGGTACTTCCACCCTTATATCGACTCTATAAGAGCGCCCGGATGCGCGCGCCGCCCGAAAGAGCGAATTTGGTCTGGCCGAAAGTCCAGTATTTCGATTATGTCAAAATCCGTCACAACCAATTGTTTTTATTAGTTTTAATATACCCCGCCGCGCATCGCGCGGTCACGATATCGGCTGGCGGCCGTCAGGGCTGGTTGAGGTGCAGCTCGACCTCGCCGTCGGCCCGTAGTTGCTCGATCAGGGCTTCGATAGCGCCGCCCAGTTTCTGCTGCCGGAGGAAATCCCGGATCTGCGGTCCGGCCTGCTCGAGGCTCGCGGTCGAGGCGTCGATCCGCTCCTCGACCCGGATGACGTGGAAGCCGAAACCGGTCTCGACGATTCCCGAGACCTCGCCCGGCTGCAGCGCGAACGCCGACTCTTCGAAGGGCTTCACCATCTGGCCGCGCCCGAAGAACCCGAGATCGCCGCCCGAGCGGGCGCTGGAATCCTCGGACCGTTCCGTCGCCAGGATGGCAAAATTGGCCCCGGCCTCGAGTTCCGCCTGCACCGACTGAATGCGCGCGAGGGCCGCCTCGCGCCCTGGGGCATCATTGGCGTCGAACTTGACGAGAATGTGCCGCGCGCGGACCTGTTCCGGGATCGCCATCTGCTCGAGGTTGTCGTCGTAAAACCGGGCGACGTCCTCGTCGCTCGGTTCCGCGGCGGGGCTGACGTCTGCCGCGATCATTCGCTGGACCGATTTCTGCTGGCGAATGTTCTCCCGGAACGATGCCTCCGTGTAGCCGCCCTCCTTGATCTTGAACTGGAACGCGAGGTCGCTCTGGAAGCCGCCCTTGATCCGGTTCATCTCGGCGTCGATCTGCTCGTCGCTGACGACATAGCCGCGTTTCTGCGCTTCCTGCCACAGCAGTTCCTGGACGACGAGTTGCTCGACGACCTCGTCCTGGATCTTCCTGAATTCGGAGGGCTGCGTCAGGCCGCCGGAACCCAGGCCACGCTGGTTCACCAGGTGGTCCGACTGCGCCTGCACCTTGGCGCGGGAAATTTCTACGCCGTTGACGGTCGCGGCCGGTCCGAAAAAATCCACCTGGCCCGCAGCGGAGGCCGCCGCCAGCAGCAGGACGATCGAGATTCCCGTTTTGTATCGCATTTCTCATTCCTCGCGCGCCGGCCGCCCTCCAAGGGAATCGGGCGGCGTCGCTGTCAAAGCTCCAGCCCGATCCAGTTCGACGTGGCCCCGAATTTTCCTTCGGCAGTGTCCAGCTCGATCACGTAGCCACCGTAAGCGCCGATGCGGCGACTGCGGTTGTAGCTGATCGGCGGCATCAGGCCGGCCCGGTAGTCCGATATGCCTTCCAGCGCGACCAGCAGCTTCTCCCGGCTCAATGCACGCCCGGCGCGTTTCAATCCTTCGGCGAAAACGCGCGCGGCGACGAAGGCGGAGATCTGCGCCGTGCTGTATTCGTAGCCGAAACCGTGCTGAGCGTGCAGCGCCTCGAAATCCCGCACGCCGTCCGCCGTGTGATCGCCCGGTATCGACGGGTACGCCACCAGCACGCGCCCGCCAAAGGTCCGGTCGAGTTCGAACATCGGCTGGCCTGCGAATACTCCCGGCAGCAGCAGCGTCGGCGCGAAGTCCTGCCGAGCCGCCTCGGCCACGAAGCGCTTCAGTTCGTCGACCGGCGCCATGAACACGACGGTGTGTGCTCCCCTCGAGCGCAAGGTGTTGACCAGGTCCACCTTGTCCAGAAACGGCGGCTGGTAACTGATGACCAGCGGCGCCGGCATCCGGCGACCCGCCAGGTCCTTTTGCAGCTGCCGCACAACCTCGCTGTAGGCGGGGCCCGCCAGGTGCACGATGCCGATGACGGCGTCCCGCTGGTCCGCCGATTCGTCCAGAGCCCGGCGCAGCGCGACCCGGGCCTGCTCGGCCAGGCCGCCCGTGAGGTAAAAGCCGTGCCGTTCGAGGCCATTGCCGGCGCGGGGACTCTGCGTGAACAGGCCGATCATCGGGATCTCTTCTTCTTCGGCCAATGCTGCCAGCTCACCGTCCGCGCCCTCCGCGTAGCCGCCAAGCAGGGCGAAGATCGAGCCTTCCCGGAGCTGGTCGCGAACCTGCCACAGGTTCTCCCCGGGCTCGCCGCCGGCATCCAGGGCCACGAGTTCGAGCTGCCGCCCATGGATTCCACCGCTCGCGTTGATGTCCGCGAAGCTCGCCTCGAGCACGTTCTGCATCGCCCGCCCGAGTCCCGCCAGTTCGCCGCTCGCCGGGAGGATGCTGCCGACCCGGATGCTGTCCGCTGTCAGGCCGGGATCGAGGTCGTCGCCGATCCGCTTCAGGTAAGCGACCAGGTCCGCCATCTCGGCCGCCGGCATGTCGTAGCGTGGCATGACGGCGTCGAGCGGGTTCCCTGCCGGGTCATTGCCCAGGATCACCGCGCGCGCCAGGGAATTCTCGTCGAAGGCAGGGTGACGCCGGCCGTAGTCGTGCTCGTGGCCGTAGGCGGCGGACAGCGTCTGCCAGGTGATGTCGGGCGGCACGACGCCGCCCTCGGGACGGCCCTTGCCGTCCTCGCCGTGGCAGCCGGCGCAGGGCAGGATCGAGGCAGGAATCGGCGTCGCGCCGCGCGCTACGACGGCCGTGATCGGCACGCCGGACTCGGCCTCGCCTTCGACATAAATCCGCTTGCCGCGCAATTCCTGGGCGGACAAGGGCTGATCGGCAGCACGTGCGCTCGTCATCAGCCCGCTCGCGGCGAGCGCGAGAGCAAGCATGGCCAGGGTGGTTCGACGTGTCCTTGTCACACCGGCAACGGCTCCGCAACGCACTTGCAGACTAGCCGTCCCCCAGCAGCAGGCGGATCTTCTCAGTGATCTGCGGCGGCTGCTCATAGGGTTGGATCTTGATCCAGTGCGCGGCGTTGACATTGCCGGCCAGCATCATCGTCGAATGGGCCTCGACGTCGTCCGTGAACTGCCCGAGCCGCTTGATGATGGTCTCCAGGTTCTCCGGCTTGCCGGTAAGGAACACCCAGCCGTCGTGATCGGCACGATGGGTCTTTGCGAATTCCTTCATCGCCGCCGGCGTGTCGCGCTCGGGGTCGATGCTGAGCGACACGAACTGCAGCGGGTTGCCGATTTTGCCCTCGAAACTGTCGCGCACGAGCGTCAGCTTGTGAGTCATCAACGGGCAGGCACCCTCGCAATTGGTGAAGATGAAATTAATGACGACGACCTTGTCCTTCAGCACGTCATCGAAGAACCGGACAGTCTCCCCGTCCTGATTGATCAGTTCGAGGTTCGTGAAATAGTCACGTGCCCGCTCGATCTCATCCGCGGCCGCGTGCCCGGACAGAGCGGTCAGCGCAACTGCAAGCCAAGCGAGGCATTGAGACTTGAGCTTCATTTTGTTCACTCCGTTACTGCCGCTTGCGTTCTGCGCGCGGCGCTGAATTCGTTGATTCTTTCGACGATCTGCCCGGCACCGGGAAAACCGACGAGGCGGGTCCACTCACCGCTGGCGGCGTCGCCAACCAGGACGACGGCCGGATGGTCCTCGAAATTCGGCGTGTAAACGCCGAGTGCGCGCAGAACATCATCCACGTCCGTCTTGGCGCCCGTCAACCAGTACCAGCCGTCCGCTGCGCGCATCTTCTGCGAATAGTCCAGCAGGCGCGCCGGCGTGTCGCGCTGGGGATCGACGGTAATCGACACCAGCACGACGTCCTCGCCCAGCCGGTCCGCGACCTGGCCCTGCACCTGCGACAGGATCGCGGACAGCACCGGGCATACCGTCGTGCAGGTCGTATAGACGAAATCCATGACGACGATCCGGTCGCCGACGACGTCGCTGGCCAGCCGCACTTCGTCGCCCGCCTGGGTGACGAGTCGCGTGTCCGGAATCCGGATCCCGGCGGACCCGGCGCCCGGTTCGGCCTGCGACTGCATCATCTGCCGATGTGCCGCGTGCGGGTCGAGCCGGGCGTGGTCTTCCTGCTGCGCGAGCGCGCCGCAGGGCAACCAGAGCAAAGCCGCGCTTACGGCGCCAATCAGTCGCCAAGGCACGCCTACTGCCTCGCGACCGATTCGTTCCTCGAGGTCCGGGCCTTGCCGACGAGCACCGTCATGTAGCCCAGGTCCTTGTAATCCGCCTTCAGGCCGGGTGCGGCGACGTAAACGTAATAGGAACCGGCGTTGCGGAACGGCAGCTCGGCCTCGTATATGCCGTCGCCTACGTAGGTAGCGACAAGTTCGTTCAGGTCGAAGCGCGGCGCGCGAAAGTACTTTACGGTCACGCCGCCGGCCTCGGTCAGCGTCCTGCCGCTACCCGGCTCGTACAGGCGGAAGCGCAGCGTCATGGTGTCGCCCGCGGAAATCGCTTCCCGGTCGTTGAGGAACTCGACTGCCACCGGGTCGTACTCCCGCTTGATCGTCGGGTTGACCTTGGCCTCCATCGTGAAGCAGTGCAGGAACTGCGGCGCTTCGTTCAGGAACGCCACCTCGAAGGTACCCGCCATGGGAACCTTGACCGTGGCGGAATAGACGCCGGGGCTGGTCTCCTTCAGAGCGCGGTTCGCGATCTGCACGGCCCTCGGCTTGTGGCCGTAGTTGCGGAACGCGCCCATCGGGGCGTTCATGCCTTCCATGTAATAGTAGACGGTCGCATCGGCCGGGCTGACGACCAGCACGGCCGCTTCCTGCGCCGCGCGCGTCATCGCGTCCGCGATGCGGATATCGGCAACCTGCCCGGGCGGGAAGGATCCGGCCGCAAAATTGTTGACGATTACCTGCCCGCCACGATTCAGCTCCTGCAGGTTGATCATCGATATGCGTTCGCTGTCCAGCACGCGGACGTACGCGAAGGTGTCCGTCAGCGTCACCTGGAAGGGCTTGTCGGCGACGGGGACGGTATGCGCCACCGAATTCGTCGATGCGTCGATGACGTAGACCTCGTTCTCCTCCGGGTTGACGACGAAGCCCCAGCGGCCGTCTCCCGAAAAACGCATAGGACCGAGGCCGGCCTTGGTCTCGATCTTCCCGAAGGCCTCGCCGGACTCCGGATCGATGACCGTGACGATGCCGTTCAGGCCATCGGCCACGTAGATCGCATCGCTGAGCGTCGAATACGCGACCGAGATCGGCACCGGGCCGGTGCTGACCTCGGCCAGTCGCTCCAGCGTGGTGATGTCAATGACGCTGACGGAACCGGACTCGCGGTTCGTCACGAACGCGCGGCGGCTGTCGTCGGAGAACCCGAGTTCGTGGTGGCCCGCGCCGGTCGGGATGCTGGCGAGGATGTCGCCCGAGGCGGTGTCGATCACGGTGACGCCGCCCTTGCGGCCGCCCTCCGCATTGTTGCCGACCCACAGGTATTTCTCGTCCGGCTGCAGTGCAACGCGAACCGGGAACTCGCCGGCGGGAATGTTCTTCAGGACCTTGAACGTGTCGAGGTCGACGACGGCGATCTTGCCCGCACGCGGCATGCTGACGAACATGCGCTTCTCGTCGCGGGTCTTCGCCCAGTCGGTCCCTGGCCGCTCCAGCGGGATGCTGGTATACAGGCTCGTGATGCCGGTTATGCCGACGACCGGGTCGATCACCGAGATGGTCGCGTCCTGGTTCAGCACCATCACGTAGTAGCTGTTGAGGTCGATCAGGGGCCGCATGCCGACCAGGCCCTGCAGGTAGTTACCGACTCGATTGCGGCACTCGAGGCTCACGCCTTTCTGCTGCCCGTCGGCGGTCTGCACCAGGTCGACCCAGACGCCCGGATAGACGCCCCGCAGCGGTTCGCCGTCGGCCTCGCCCGCGATGCGGAACTCGATTTCGGCGAACGCGCCCTCGAGCACCTCGCCGTTGGTCAGTTCCGGGTGCAGCGGCTTGACCGAGAAATCGACGGTCATGCCTTCGCGCAAGATGGATTCCCGGTTGACGGCTTGCGGCGCCACCGGCCCGACCAGGTCGTCGGTTTCCTGCGCGCCGGCCCCGCCACTCGTGCCGAGGCCGATAAACACGGCGGCCGCGAGCATGAGGCTCCGCAGCCGCGAAAGATACGAGAAACGTGACACCTTCATTTCCTCCTGGTTGTCCTTGCGCAACGCCGGGCTTGTGATCCCCTCCGCTTTCACCCGACGGCGCCGTCCGGGCTCCGGGGCCGCACGCCTGCGCGTGCGGCCCCGTGCCGGTTGTTACTTTACTGCTGGCCGATCAGTCGCCGCCTCCGACCCGTACGATACCCCAGAGACCGCCCGTGTTGCCGAGACCCATGTGGTCGCGGAACAGGTAGTCGCCCGGCACCCCGGCGGTGCCACCGGCACTCGGGATGAAGATCTCGTAGTGTTCGCCGGGGAACCAGCTCTCGATGCCACCGAGGCGGAATCCGACCGGGTTGTCGCCGATGCTGCGCGAGCCGGCCGATCCGCCGGGCAGGCCTCCCCGGGTCTCCATGTCGCACTTGCCGGGCAGCCCCAGGTCGGTCTCGCCCTGGCAGACGTAGGGATCGCGCAGGAATACCGCACCGTGCAGGTCGTAGGTCGAGCCGCGGCCCGGGCCGAAAGGCATCAGCACGTGCATGCGGTACTCGTCACCGGCCTTGACCGTGAACACGGCCGTTTCCGGATCGCCGCCCGTCAGCGTGTTGCTGAACGCCTGGTGGGCGTTGGCCACGCCGCCGAGGCAGGCATTGGCGCCCAACCCGTTGCAGTCGGCATTGCCCGCCGCCGCGGCCGGGTTCCTGCCGAAGCGGAACCACATGGCCTCGTTGCCGTAGTTGATCGCCATGTGGCCCATGTCCTGCGCGTCCTCGCCGACGGCGAACTCACCCTCGCCCAGGACGTTCGGGATCGGGTAGCTGTCTGCGAAGTACATGCTGAGACCCTTGCTCGCGACAGTCGTGAAGTCGCGGAACGAGGACTTCAGGCCCACAGGGCCCAGGCTCACGGCTGCCTCGCTGCGGGTAACCGTAGCGGACGTATTGCCCCCGGCGTCGACCGTCCAGGACGAACCCTCGGGGTAGATCACGCCCGCCGCGACCAGGCCCTTCTGGCCCTGCTCGATCGGGTCGGTCGGCATGACGTTGAAACCGCCGAACTCGATCGGGGTGCCGGCGAAGGTCTGGCCCATCTTGTTGCCCTTGCCCATCTCCGCCGTGAACCCGACGTTGCCCGCATACCACTTGTAGGTCTGCATGCCGCCCGGCATGACCGCCTGGGTCGCCGGGTTCTGGCCGATGTTGACGCCGGCCGAACGCGTCACGTCGAACTCGACGAGCTGCGGCTTCAGTCCCACGTAGGCCGAGGGCTGGATCAGGTTGTTGTTGAAGAAGGTCAGGCCCGACAGCGGGTCGCCGACGATGCCGGGATCCCGGCGGACGACCGCCGATAGCGGGTTGCCGTTCGCGAGGTCCAGCGTCTGGTCCCAGTTGACCTGGGTGCCATCCACTGTCTCCATCACGCCGTCGCCGTTCAGGTCGGCCCGGATGTCCTGGCCCGCGACGTAGTAGAACGCCGGCGAGTTCAGGTCTCCGTTGCGATAGACCCGAATCTGTTTCCCGTAGGCATCCTGGATCGTGCCCGGCTGCAGCACTTTGTTCCGCAGCGTGACGTCGATGCAGTTGCCCGCCGCCGCACGGAATACCAGCGGCTCGACCGGTGCATCGTGGCGCAGCTTGGCCGGGCAGCCCGAGGTGAACGGGTGGTACTTTAACGTCGTGCCGGCCGTGTAGCAGGCGCTGTCCACCGCGCCCCAGTCGGCCGACCCGATGTCGTGCACCTTGGCGTAGTTGCCGTAGGAATCCTTGTCCCAGGCCTCGTAGGTCCAGCCGCCCTTGCCGCGCTTGCCCTCGACCTTGATTTCGAGGATCTGGTGGCCGTGCCCGTCAAGCGCGACCAGGTCCTTGGTGTGGACGTAGATGATCGCCGTCGGGTCGTGCAGCGGGCCGACGCCGCCGCGGACCATCTCCCCGTCACCTTCCGGGGATGCCACGTCCGCCACCACGTTGTTGCGCGGGTTGTAGACCAGCGTGCCGCCCTTCTTGTCCGGCGCGGCGCCGACGTGCGTCGTTGCCCCGAACAGGTCCTGGATCATGATGCCGGGCAGGCTGCCCAGCACGTCGTTCGCCTGCACGGCAGTGATGTCGTACGCAACCACGGCGGCCGACTTCGGACAAACCCCGTTGAAGTCATTGGAGTTGTTGGCCGAGAAGCCGGACGTGATCGGGTTGTCGAGCTGGTACAGGCCCTTGTCCTGGCCGCCCTTGTAGCTGCGGACGATGCCCCACACGCCGCTCGCCCAGCCGTCCGTGCTCGGGTTGAACGTGTAGTAGTAGTCGGCCATGTTGCCGCGCTGACCGTAGTCCGCGTAGATCGGCATCTTCAGCGAGAACTGCTCGGAGATCCCGCCGGCCTGCGCGTTGCGCCAACCGGAGTTCTTCGACTCGCCGAAGCCCGAGCCGCCCTGCAGCCACTTGAGGCCGTGGATGTTCGCGGTGTGCTCCTCTTCCTGGCCGCCGGCCTGCATCTTGACCTTAACGTTGTCGCCGTCCATGACCCGGACCATCGGCGTGAACGGGTCGCCGCCCGCGAGCGCCGCCGGGTCATTGATCGGCGGGCAGAACACGGTGCCGCCCGCGCCGTTCGAGCAGGGTGTGCTGTCGAAGTAGGTGGCCGGAGCCAGTCCCTCGACCTTGTTCAGTGCGTCGATCGCGCGCCGCGTATTCGTATCCATCGCGAACGCCAGGTCGCCGGCCCTGCCGTCGGCCTGCGCGCCGCAGCCGGTGCGGTTCAGCGGGTCGCTGCAATCGTTGCCGTTGGCATCCGGGCCCGGCTTGTTCGGGTCGTAGATGCGCGCCAGCAGCGACTCGTTGCGGTAGTTGACCACGTACATGCCGGGGTCGTCCGCCGTGATCGCCTCGGGGCAGGGCCGCGGCACGATGATGCCGTTGGTCGGGTCGCTGCCCTTGCAGTAGCCCGGGAACTCCCAGATGTCGACGGGGAAGCCGTCCTTCACCGACGCCTGCTTGCGCACCGGCGGCTGGATCGCGTCACGGAAGGTATCCGTGTACAGCGCGCCCGTCCGCGGGTTGTCGATGATGCCGTCGCCATTCGCGTCGACCGGGTGATACTCGCCCTCGACCGGGATCCAGTTGAAGTTCTCGTCGTAGCGGATGCCGACCCAGGTGTCCGGCTGGTAGGCGTGCTGGAAGTCCGTGTACTCGAAGTAGAACTCGCGGTAGGGCTCGATCTGCTCTGCCTTGACGTTCTGCGAGTAGCCGCCGATGCCCTGGTTGCCGGTCAGGATCGCCGCCTGCCAGGAGGTCGGGCCGCCGTCGTTCATGGCAGGCGTTTCGCCGCCGGTGCGGGTGTAAAGCTGCTGACCGGTTTCGTTGTGCAGCCACTTGGAGCCGGCCGGCTCGATCAGCACGGTCGCGTACAGGCCGATCTGCTGGTGCGTCGACGGGCCGTAGTGGTCGTGCGTGAAGATGATACCGAGGCCGCGATCCACGCCCTGGACGTTGACGACCGGGTCCGCGAACCAGCGCTGCAGCGTGCTGCGCGCGCCAACCCACTTGGCCGCGAACTGGGTCTGGCCGAAGAACGGGTGGTCGGACGGGACCAGGTGGCCGTTCTCGTCGAATGTTGGAACGGTCTCGTCGACCCGCGTCGCCGAGCTCAGGACCGGGTCACCCATAACGTCGGTCGTAACCGGGCCATGATGATCCACCCAGGTGTTGATCGCCTCGATCAGCTCGACGACCGCCTCGGGCGCCAACGTGCCGTCCTCGTAGTTCCAGCCGTTGGCCGAACCGTCGGCCGAGGTCAGGTCCCACTTCGGCAGGTGAATGTGCTGGCCGATGATGTCGGTCGGCGTGCGCACCTGGTAGTCGTCGAGCTCGTAGGCCTTCGGCACCACGTTGCCGTGCACGTAGGCCGTGCAGTCGAAGGTGTTCATGCGCAGTACGAAGGGTTCCGGCGGGCGCTCCTGCGTGATCGTCGGCACGACGTCCTGCCACAGCGCAATGATACGCTGCTGCGGGAAGTGGTAGCCGAGCTTGTTCAGCACCGCGTCGAACTGGACGTTCGCGGCCTTGTAGACACGCGGGGTCGCCGCCGAGAAGGGCGAGACGCCCCTGGTCTGCATTTCCGACGTATCCCAGATCGGCCGGTTCGATTGGCCGGAGAAGAACCAGCCCTCCTCGCCGCCGACGGACACGCCGCGATCGTCGATGCAGGGATCCTGGAACGGCGCGCCGCCGATCGGCAGGCTCCCGTTGGTCAGGAAGCCGCCGTGGGTCATCGGGTTGCCGGCCGCGTCCATCGGCGTCAGGCCAATGGTCATGCCGGGCGTGCTGTTGTTCGGGTCGTCGTGGCAGTCCGCCGGTATGACGACGAGCTTGCCGCTTGCGTCAAGAATGATGCGATTGGTGTCGTGGCAGCGCTGCGCGTGGTAGGCCATCGCGACCTGCTCGAGGTCCGTGCCCTCTTCGGGGAAGAACACCGGCTTGATCGCGTGGATCTCCTTGCTCATGTCGAGCCGCGAGATCGCGACGATCGCCTCGCCGCCGGCGCTGTAGCCCTCGGCCGCGAAGCGCGGTAGACCGCCGTCCCAGCCGTCGATGGCGTTCGGGTCGTTCCAGCCGGCATGCTGCCACAGCGGGCCGCCGCTCGCCTTCAGCGCCGCGCCCTGCGTGCCCGTGATCATGTCGAGCGGCGGCGTCGGGGGACGGCTGCCGATCGTGTGTTCCATGCCGGCGATCCAGAACGGATAGCCGGGGTTCTTGTCGGCATTGGCGCCTTCGCCGCCGACCGCCCCGTCGGCGCCGAGGACCTCGGCGCGATCGACTTTGGACAGGCTACCGACCGGCCGCAGGTCCGCGACGGTGCCGACCGGGCAGTTGCCCGTGACCGCCTCTCGGAGCTGCTGCGCGCCGAGCACCTGGTTACCGTCAATGTCGGTACCGAGATCGGCGAAACACGCCTCGACCTCGTTGTGGTTCGCAACCACGGTGACGCCGTCAGCCGGCATCGGCGGCAGCGCCTTGCCGGGCAGCGGCACGACCGAGGGCTGCGGCGCACCGGCGACGATCTCGGGGTCGGGCAGCGCGCGCGCGCCCGTGGCGGGCGTGCCGTCGCCGAGGCCGAGGCCGTCGACGGCGAATGACGTGTGCACGCCGCCGCCGAGCTCCGTGACCATCAGCTCGGTGCCGGGCTCGTAGGCGTCATGGATGCGCCACATCTCCCACATGCCCTGGGCAAAGTGCGGGTAGAAATGGCAGTGGAAGATCGCATCGCCGGCGGTCTTGTTGCGGTTGCCCGAGCCGCCGAAGTTGATCCAGTAGCCGTAGCCGGCGCCTGGGCCGAGACCCTGGGCGTCGAGGTAGTTCGAGTTGTCGTCGTTCGCGTTGAACAGCCACTGGTGATTGTGCAGGTGGAACACGTGCTGTTCGCCGGGTCCCGCGTGCAGGTTCCGGAACGCCGTGTTGTCGCCGACGTAGCTGTGGTGAACGTTCGAAGGGTCGTCCGGGTAGAGCACGTAGTTGGCCTTCGGGCCGACCGCGCCGCAGTTCGCAAGCGTCGGGTCGCAGTTCTCGAGGCCGACGTTGGCCGGGATGTCGACCAGCTGGCCGACCTCACCCACCGCGTGGAAGGTCAGGAAGAACTCCTCGTAGGCGCAGTTGACGCAGTCGTGCATCGGGCCGACGCCGAGGCGGTTCGCGATAATTTCCGAACCAATGCCGCCGGAGCCGTAGTTAATCATGAAAGAGTCACGCACGCCGTGCAGCGTGTGGCCCAGAACCGGGTCGTTGTACCACTTGGGGAAGACCTGCGTGGTCTGCGTCTCGTCGTGAAACGCGACCGTGAACTCGCGGAACGGCTCCAGGCGGTTCGGGACCGTCGGGTTGCGCTTGCCGACCGACTCCAGCGGATAGATCGTGTCCGGGAAGTGGCCAAGAAAATTCTGGTAGCCCGCTTCGGCCGAGTAGCCGCCCGTCGCCGGGTAGCCGAGTACGAAGTTTGGCCCGTACGCGATGATCGCATCGATCGCGGTATGGACGATCTCGTTGTTTTGGACCATGTTGACGATCGGGAACCCGGCCTTGCCTTCGCTGGCCCAGGGCTCCGCGTTCGGGTAGGTCGCCTCGTAGTCGAGGATCGGCTGGCCGTCCTCGGTGGCACCGGGCGCGCTGCCCATCGGGCAATTGCCGAACGCATCGCGGTCGACCTGCACGGCGCCGTCGAAGCAGGCCGTCGCAAGCTGCAATTCCTCGTTGGTCAGCGTGCTGCGGTAGAACGCCGAGCCGCGCGGGTTGACGTTCAGGACTGCCCACAGGCCGGAGGCCGTCTGGCCGCCCTGGCCTTCGCCGCCGACCGTACCGCCATAGCTGACACCCAGGTTGGCGCCGTCGTGCGGCGTGTAGATCGTGTACTCGGTCGATTCGCCGGGGCCGATCGTCGCGTCGGCGTTATTGCCGACGAACGAGCCGTCGGAATGGATGCCACCGACAAGCTCGGCGCCCTGGAAACGCAGGCTGATCCTGCGCCCGGCGACCTGGTCGTCGTTGTGGCAGTTGAACGGGATGCCGCTGCGCTCGACTGTCGATGTGGTCGTCGCGTCGACCGTGCAGCCGCTGGCGGGGTCCTTGTTCGGGAGTTGGAAGGGATTCGCCGGAGTCGCCAGCAGGTTCGTCAGCGTGATCGTCAGGCAGTCCCCTTCGCCGGTGCGCAGCACGAGCGGGCGAGGCCGCTTGTCCGGCCGCAACGCGACGTTGCTCGAGCCGGCCGCAAGCGCGGCCTTGAGGTCGGCCATCTCGCCTGCCGCCAGCTCATTCAGGGGCGTGACCGTCCCGTCCGCATTCAGCCGGACGACGTCGCGCTTCAGCGCATACATCATGCCGTTGATGTTCTGCGCGCCGAGGCGGTTCCACATCAGCGGCATGTCCAGTGCCACGACATCGGCGGTAAGATTGCGCTCGCACACGTCCTGTGCGTAACCGGCCGTCGATGCTACCAGCGCGATCGCGCCGAACACGATGCGGCCGACCAGGCTCTGCAAGCCGCCGAATTTTCGATTCCAACCCTTCATGGCTCTCTCCCGAGAAATTCTTGTTCTTCACTCGTTCCGGGCATCTCGCGCGGCTGTCGATATCCCCAGCAGCCGACACGGAGACGCGGTCTCCGGTTCGATTAGTCTACGTACGAGTCCGTCCAGAACTACTGGCTGCCGGAACGGATTTGGACCCGTTCCAAAGGCAGGGAAAACCCGAACCATCGATCAGCAAACCCGATCGTTCGATCAGGTTTGAGCGGTCACCTGGTACGGATGGTGGCGCCCTCGCCGCGGTCCTTACATAAGCGCTTTCTTGCCGCTGGCAATGCGGACTGAAAGTTTGTAGAGTGTGACTCCGGAACTGCGACTCCTACCCTCCGCATTCGGTCGCTACCGGTGCAGCAAGAACAAGAATAATCTGCCGGGCTCGAGGGCCGGGAATTTCAGGACAATGCCGGCACAGATCGGCGAACTGCGGAAGAAGCGGACTTGATCAAGGCAATCATCGTCGACGACCACCCGGTCGTCCGTTTCGGCGTAAAGCAAATGCTGAGCGCCGATGACCAGATCGAAGTGGTCGGAGAACTCGGCGGCATAGACAAGCTGCCGGAGATGCTGGCAGAGACCCGGGCCGATATCGTGCTGCTCGACCTCGAGTTGGGCGACGCACACGGCGTCGATGCCCTGCGTATCCTGCGCGAGGCGTCGCCGACAACCCGGGTCATCATTTACACATCGCACGACGAGGAAGACCGCATCGTGCAGGCCGCGGAACTCGGTGTCGACGGCTACCTGTTGAAAGGCTGCGGCCAGCGCGAGCTGCTGAGCGCGTTCCATAGCGTGCACGACGGCGGCACGGCGCTGGAATCCAGCGTCGCCAGCAAGCTGATGCAGCACATGAACAAGCGCAGTTCACGCAGGCAAACGGACACGCTGCGGTTCAGCAAGCGCGAAAGACAGGTTCTGCAGCTGCTGGCCGGGGGCAAAACGAATCGCGACATCGGCGAGGCATTGTTCATCTCGGAATCGACCGTGAAGTTCCACGTCCACGCGATCCTGAACAAGCTGGAAGCGAATAACCGCACCGAGGCGGTCTCGATCGCCGCGCAACACGGCATCATCGAAATGCACCGGTCGCGCTAGTGAACCCGGCTCGCTGCTGACTCGAATACCGGCCGCAGCCGGCCGAATTCCTGGACGAGTTTCTGCGCCACGGCCGAGGCCTCGGCCAGGTTGTGGCTGCTGGCGGCCGCGGACAGGTCCTCGCAATAGCGCGCCATGCGTTCCGCACCGAACTCGAGGCAGGCGCCTTTCAGCGCGTGCCCTTCGCGTCGAATCCGCATCGGGTCGCCTTCACTTACCGCGGCCTCGAGGCTCTGCAGCCGCTCCGCCGTGTCGTCGATGAAAAGCCCGATGTAACTGCTGAGGAAGGTATCGTCCACCTGCCCGGTCCGCTCGATCAGGTGCGCCCGGATGCTGCTGATTTCTCCCTCGACCGGCCCCGCCCGGCGTTGCTGCCGGGCGGCAGCCTCCCAGCGCGCCAGCCCGCTGCGCAGCTTGTCCAGCCTGACGGGCTTCGGAATGAAGTCGTCCATGCCGGCATCGAGGCACTGGGCCCTGTGCTGTTCCGTCGCGTCCGCCGTCACGGCGACGATCACGGCCGGCTGCGCGTATTTCTCGGGATTGGCGCGCAGCTCCCGCGTCACCTCGTCGCCGTCGAGGCCCGGCATCTGGCAATCCATGAGCAACAGGTCGTAATCGTTGGCCTGCAGGGCCCGCAGCGCCGCCTGACCATCCTCGGCGACGTCGGCGTCGTAGCCTTCCGAGTGCAGCATGCTGATGAGCACGCTGCGGTTGACGGGATTATCCTCGGCAACCAGGATGCTGAGCGCACCCCGCGGCGCGGCATCCTCTCCGGTCTCGTCCGCAGTCGCCGGCTCCTGGCCGGCCAGTGACGAGCGCAGCAAGTTGTAACGCAGTTCCAGCGGCAACACTGGCTTGTTTACGCAGCGCAAGCGCCCAATCTGCGACACCTCCCCGACTTCGAGCGGCTCGGTGATAGAGGTCAGCAGGATCAACGCGAGATCGGCCGTTTCGTCGGTCTCCCGTATGCGCCGCGCGAGCAGCAGCGGATCCGGCCGGGTTATTGCGGCATCGACGATGGCCGCGTCGAACGGTTGCCCTTTCGCTGCCGCCGAGCGCATCTTGTGGAGCGCGTCGCTCGCGCCGAATGCGAGCTGCGACCCGACCCCCCACGCATGCAGGTAGGTGCGGATGCTGGATGCCGCGGATTCGTTCGCGTGCACGACCAGCACCTGCCGCAGCGGCGGCGCGCCCGTCGCCGCCGGCTCACCGGTCCGGTGTGACATCGCACGTGCGACCGGCACCGAGAAGGCCACGGTGGTTCCCCTGCCGTCCCGGTCCCGGACATCGATGCTGCCGCCCATGTTGTCGACGAGCCGCTTGCAGATGACAAGCCCCAGGCCGCTGCCGTAATGCTGCGTCGACGCCGGCCGTTCGCTGCTGGCGAAGGGCGTGAAGAGCTGCGCCCGGGTCTTGCTGTCTATGCCGATGCCCGTGTCGCTGACCGCGAAACCGAGGTCCAGCCCCCCCTCGCGCTCGCTCGTTGCGTCGATCTGGATTTCTATCTCGCCCTGCTCCGTGAACTTGACCGCGTTGCTGACGAGATTGACGAGGATCTGGCGCAGCCTTCTTTTGTCGGCGCAGACCCTGAGCCCCGGATCGCAGCGCAGTGTGCCGATGAGCTCCAGGCCCTTCGAGCCGGCGGGGTAACCCATGATCTCCAGCACGCGCTCCAGGAGGTCTACGACATCGAACTCCTGCTCCTGCAGGCGCAATGCGCCGGCCTCCAGTTTCGAGAAGTCCAGCACGTTGTCGACCAGGCTCAGCAGCATGTCGCCGCTGCTCTGGATCGTCTGGATATAGCTCCGCTGCCTGCGCGTAAGCTGCGTGAGCTTCAACAGGTCCGTCATGCCGAGTACGGCGTTCATCGGCGTACGGATCTCGTGGCTGATCGTTGCGACGAATTCCGACTTGACCCTGCTCGCGGTTTCGGCCGCTTCCTTTTCCCTGCGCAGCCTGAGTGCCGCTTCCTCGTGCTCGCTAAGGCTGTGCGCGACCTCGAGTACGGCGTTAACGTTGCCGTCCTCGTCGACAAGCGGCGTGGAGCGAAACTCGATCGTCTTCCCGTCCTTGTCGACCAGCAGCTTCCGGCCCGAGTCCTGCGTGTGGATGGCGCAGGAACCGTCGGCGCCCTGACACGGCCCGTCCTGGTTGTGCAGCATGTGGTAGCACTGGATGGCTCCGCCGGGCTCGAGTCTCGAGCCGAACGCATCCCGGGCCGCCTTGTTCATGATCGTCACGTTGTAATCTAGGTCCGTCACGATTGCCGGGTCCTTGATGCCGTCGATCGCGCGCTGCATCAGGTCCCGCTCTTTCCGCAGCGAGAGCGTGCGTTCCGCCACACGCTGCTCGAGTTCGTCCCTGGCCCGTTCGACGCTGCGCAGGTGAATCTCGCCCGCCGCCTGCTCGGTCAGGAGCTGGCGATCGGTGCGGCGGTACATGTAGACGAGCAACAGGTAAAATGCGCCCAGGGTCGAAAACACGCCGAGCACGATCGTCGCCTGGGTCTCGGAGATCCTCGCCAGCAAGGGTGCGACGTCCGAATAGATTTCGAGCACGCCGATTATGCGCCCGCCGTCGCTGCGCAGCGGCAGGTAGGACTGGATCAGGTCGTCCTGCTCGACGACCTGGTCGAATTCGTTCAGCCGGTCTCGACGAATGATGCTGGTGCTGACGCGACCGCTGAGCGCAGCGACGATGCCCGGGTTGCCTGCCGCGCTGCCGCCGATGCGATCCGTGCTCGTCGAGAAAACGACCAGCCCGTCGGGGGCGAACACGTTGACGCGCCGCACGGCCAGGTCTTCGAGGCGCTCGTCGAGCACGCTCGCAATCTGCACAACCAGCGGGCTGTACGGCAAACGGTCGGCACCGACGCCGCTTGCATAGGACAGCAGGGCTTCGAGGTCGCCCTCAAGGGCATTCGACAGCGAACGGGCGAGCTCGGCATTGTGCTCCGCCCGCATCTCGGTCAGGTTTTCGGTGGCAATCTGCCGATAGGACAAGGCCAGCGCGAACGCGACGATCAGCGTTCCGGCAAGCGCCGTCAGCGCGAAGCGCCAGAACCGGCTGCTCACGGGGCAGTCCCGACTCGCCGGCCGCTCCCGATCAGCCGGATCTGGGCGGGAGCCGGGTTCAGAAGCCCCCCTGCCTCGACTTGATCGTCTGCTCGAAGGCGTTCGCCTCCTGCATGCGCTCTCGCAGCTCCTCGGTAACGCGCCGCATCGCGTCCTCGCTCTCGACGACGACCGGCTTGACCGTGATCAGGAGCTCGGTGCGGAACACGTCCTGCGAGGTCGTGCTGAACGCCTTGCCGAGCAGCGGTATGTCCATCAGGATCGGGACGCCGGAGCGGCCTTCGCGGTTGGTTTCGAGAATCAGGCCGCCGAGCACGACGGTCTGTCCGCTCTGGACGATAACCGTGCTCGTGATCGTGCGCTGCGCAATTGACACGTTGCCACCGCCCCCGACCGCAGGCTCGGTGCCCGGCAGGCTGACCTCCTGGCTGATCTCCAGCGTGACCTGGCCGCCGGCATTGATGCGCGGCGTGACGGTCAGCAGGGTGCCGGTATCGCGGAACTGTACCTCGGTCACGATCGGCGCATCGGGATTGGCCGTGCTCTGGGAGCTTCGCGTCGTCACCGGAATCTGGTCGCCGACCCGGATCGTCGCGGTCTGGTTGTCGAGCGCCATCACCTGCGGCGTGGACAGGAAGCGAACGTCGGAGGCGGTTTCCAGCAGGTCGAAGAACGCCGTCACGTCGCTGTCCTGGTCGAAGAATGCGAACGCCAGCCCGTCGCCCGAAGCGCCGCCGGGAACGGGCGCGTTGAAACCCAGCTCGTAATCGCTCTTTTCGATGAACCAGCGGACGCCATAGTCCAGCGTGCTGTTCAGGGAGACTTCGGCGATCGTAGCCTCGATCAAAACCTGCCTGGCCGGCACGTCGAGGCGCCGGATCGCCGCCTCGATGGAGCGATAGTCTTCCTGGCTGGCGAGAACGAGTATAGAGTTGTTGTCGTCGTCGGCGATGATCTTGACGTTGGAGAGGCCCTCCTCCGGGACCGCCGCAACGGCTCCGTCCACGATCATGTCGGCCGGCCCGGCGGCCAGGCTGCCCGGCGATTGCAGCGGCCGCGAATATGCCGCGGGCCCCCGGAACACGCCCGAGGTATCGGTCTGCGAATCGAACAGTCCGGGGTACGCGCCTCCCGCCGCGCCCTGGCCATAGATTTCCTGCAGCGACGCGGCGATGTTCTCCGCCTTACCGTTCTGGAGTTCGTAAACGAACAGGCGCCGGCCGGCGCTGCCCTCCACACCCCAGTCGAACTCGTTGATGAGCTCACGGACGCGGGCGATATGGTCCGGCCGATGCGCGATGACCAGTACCGCGTTCAGCCTCGCAATCGGCATCAGCCGGACGATGCCCGACAGCGGCGTCTCGCCTTCGCCGCCGACCACCTGCTGCAGCTCCTCGACCATGGTCGCCGCGTCCGCATACTCCAGTCGGAACAGCGCAAAGGACATGCCCTTCAGCCAATCGACGTCGAAGGTTCGGACGGTCGCGAGCAGCTCTTCGACGCGGAAGCGCGGCCCTGCGACGATCAGGAGATTGCGCGCGGTGTCCACGCGCATCGAACTGCCATCCGAAACGAGCGGCGTCAGGATCTTCTGCAGTTCCGCCGCGGAAGCGTGTTCCAGCGGCACGACCTGGATGCCGAAGCCGCCGCCGCGATTCGACGAGAATCGCCCTATCGACGGAGCACGGGCCGAGCGTTCCGCGGCCGCCAGCGGCATCACCTTGTACATCCCGTCGTCGAACAGCAGCGCCGCCCCGTTCAGTTCCAGGACGGCCTCGACCGTGGGTATCACGGCGTCACGAACGACCGGGCGGGTGGTGTGTAACGTGACCTGCCCGTTGACGGCGGGATCGACCAGGTAGTTCTCCCTGAGAATCGTGTCGAAGATGACCCGCAGGAACTCCCTGAGGTCGGCCTTTTCGAAGTTCAGCGTGACGCCGTCGCCGCTGGCGTGAATCTGCGGTTCCGGACCGCGAGCCGCCTGCACGAAGTCGCCGCTACCCAGGACGATCTTCTCGGCCGGCCTCTCCGGCACCTGGGCGGGTGCCGCGACTCCGGGCGCCTCCGAGGGGCGCTCCGTTTCTGTTGCGGGCAGCGATTCCGTGGGCAGGGAGTCCGCTACCGCGGCGGGGCGCGGTGCTGTTGCGCAGGAACTGAGCAGTACGACGGCAACGCAAATGGCGAAGACGCGATTTGCCTTGGTAATCATTGTTTTTTTTCCGCAGTTTGGTCCCTGACAGGTTACGCCTGCCCGCAGCAAAGGAAAACCCGACTTTAGATCAGGTTTCAATGGGGCCAAAACCTATACAAAGGTAAGTGAAAACCAGCACTCATGGTCGATGCGGCGACATGCCTGTTTTCACTATGATTCAGGCCTGTGGCAAAGCGTGGGAGCCTCCCGGTTGGCAGGCATGCTGCGGTCCTGCGAAGCCCTGCTCGCACTCCGTATCCCCGTTTTCCCGCTATTTGTCAAATCCGCGCCGCGCATACGACGATGCGCGCGGACTTGCAGAAGAACAAGAAAGGCCGGATTGCGCCGGGCGGCGCACAGCCAGAGCGAAGGCTGCTTCCGGCCGGGGTTGGAGTCGAAAACGTGCATTTGCAACTACACGATAGCGCTTCCCGGCGACAGAGCGACGCCGGTCAGCGCGCCATCTGCGAGTACCTGGTGGATTCCGGAAAGCTCGCGCCCGACAACGTCAGCCGGGCGCTGCGCCTGCAGGCAGAGCAACAGCAAAGCGAAAAGATCGGGTCGATCCTGGTCAAGCTGGGCCTGGTGTCCGAGCGCGATGTGGCGGAAAGCCTGCGCGACCAGCTCGGCCTGCGCTTCGTCGAGCGGAATCGTTTCCCGGACGAACCCTGGGGTTCAACAGAAATCTCGTTCAATTTTCTCAAGAAGAACCTCGCGCTCGTGCTGGATGAAGACGACGAGGCGCTTACCCTGGTCATGGCCGACCCACGGGACCAGTACGTCATCGAAGCGGTAAGCCTCTGCAGCGGCAAGACCGTGCTGCCCTGCGTCGGCGTGCCGTCCGAGATCGAGGCGACGTTGAAGCAGCTCGAAGAAGGCCCGGCCACGGCCGCGGCACCGCTCGCCCTCAACTCGCTGCAGTTCCTCGATGACGTCGAGCAGCTGAAGGAGCTGGCCGGCGAGGCGCCGATCATCAAGCTCGTCAACCAGGTCATCATCCGCGCGGCGGAATCCGGCGCGTCCGACATCCATATCGAGCCGTTCGAGGGCGAGCTGAAAATCCGTTTTCGCGTCGACGGTTTGCTTCGGGAGATCGAATCGCCGCCTACGGAGTCGGCGGCCGCAGTGATCTCGCGCGTCAAGATCATGGCTAACCTGAATATCGCCGAGCGGCGGCTCTCGCAGGACGGCCGTTTCCGGCACCGGGTTCGCGGAGTCGACTACGACTTCCGGGTATCCACCGTGCCGACGATGTATGGCGAGAGCGTCGTCATGCGTCTGCTGCAACGCGACCAGACGGCGCAGGATTTCGAGGCCCTCGGTTTCACGCCGGAGCAGACCGGTACGATGAAGGAAATCCTGGCGATGCCACACGGCATCCTGCTGGTGACGGGACCGACCGGCAGCGGCAAGTCGACGACACTGTATGCGGCGCTGAACCACCTGAACGACCCGGAGCGCATGATCATCACGGTCGAGGACCCGGTCGAGTACAACATCCCGGGCATCAACCAGATGCAGGTGAAACCGCAGATCGGGCTGACTTTCGCTACCGCACTGCGCTCGATCGTCCGGCAGGATCCGGACGTCATCATGATCGGCGAAATGCGCGACTCGGAGACGGCGCAGATCGCCGTACAGTCGGCCCTGACCGGTCACCTGGTGCTGTCGACGCTGCACACGAACGACGCCCCGAGCAGCGTGATGCGGCTCATCGACATGGGCGTCCAGGACTATCTTTTGACCTCCGCAGTCAATGCCGTGCAGGCCCAGCGGCTGGTACGAAAACTTTGCGACGAGTGCAAGGAGCCGTACCAGCCGATGGCCGAGCTCGCGCGCCGCTGGGGCCTCGACCGGGCGACGCTCGGGCGGGAAGCCACGTTATATCGGGCCAGGGGCTGCGATGCCTGCGGCCACACGGGCTACTCGGGCCGACGGGCAATTCTCGAGATATTGCGGATCAGCGACGAAATGCGTCGCCTCGTGCTCAGCAACGCCGATGCCAGCGGCATCCGCCGCCTGGCTCTCGCCGAAGGCATGGTGCCGATGCGGCAAGATGGCTTCCAGAAGGCGCTGCAGGGAATCACGTCGATCGAAGAAGTGCTGCGGGTGACGCCGGAGCAGGCTGAGTGATCACTTTCCAGTACAAGGCCGCAACCAGCGACGGCGGCGTCGTCGACGGCCTGTTGCTGGCGGAAAACCGCGAACACGTCGTACGTCAGCTGCGGGCGTTGGGTCAGATCCCTATCCGGATCGACGAAACCCGCAAGAACCGGGCCGCGGAGTCGACAGCCCGTCGCCGCCGCTTCCGCCGCAGCAGGATCGGCAGTCAGCAGGTGGCCGACGCAACGCGCGAGCTGGCGACGCTGCTCTCGGCCGGAATGCCACTCGACCGGGCACTCGGCACGCTGGTCACACTGTCCGGGGATGACCCTGTAGGCGCCGTTTTGGGCGATATCCGCAGCAAGGTCAAGGAGGGCGCCACGATGGCGGAAGCCGTCGAAGCGCACCAGGACGTGTTCGGCCGTTTTTACGTGAATCTTTTGCGCGCCGGCGAATCCGGCGGCGCGCTCGAAATCGTGCTCGAGCGGCTGGCCGAGCACCTCGACCGCAATATCGAAATCGGCGACGCTCTGAAGTCCGCGCTGATCTACCCGGCAATCCTGATCGTCGTCGCGCTGCTGTCGATCTTCGTGTTGCTCGGCTACGTCGTGCCTCAGTTCACCGAAATGTTCGAGGGCGTCGGCCAGGCGCTGCCGCTGTCGACCCGGATCACTATCGCGACCGGCGAATTCCTGCAGTCCTGGGGCTGGCTGCTGGCCGTCGCCGCTGTGCTTGGCGCGCTCCTGCTGCAGAGGCAGCTCGAGGACCCGGAAAAGGCGTACCGCTGGCACGATCGGTTGCTGCGCGCGCCGCTCATCGGGCCGGTCGTCCTGAAGATCGAAGTCGCCCGGTTCGCGCGTACACTGGCGACGCTTCTCCGGAACGGCATACCTTTGCTGAAGGGGCTTGGCATCGTGCGTGACACGATGGGCAACCGCGTGCTTGCTGCCGGCCTCGACCGCGTCGCCGGCGGCCTTAAGGAGGGCCAGAGCCTGGCCGACCCGCTTGCGAAATCGACGCGCTTCCCTGCGTTCGCCGTCCAGATGATCAAGGTCGGCGAGGAATCGGGCAACCTGCCCGAGATCCTGCTGCAGGTAGCGTCGACCTACGACCGCGACACGCAGGTCACGATCAAGCGATCGCTGGCGCTGCTCGAACCATTATTGATCCTGGTGCTCGGCGCGATTATCGCAGCCGTCATCATTTCGATTCTCGTAGCCATACTGGGCATCAACGAACTTGTGATTTAAAGCGGAGGACAAATCATGAAGCGACGATACCCGGAGCCACCCGGCCGCCGATCCGGCTTTACGCTGATCGAGCTGCTGGTGGTTCTGATGATACTCGGGCTCCTGGCCGGCCTCGTCGGCCCGCGCGTGCTGCAATACCTGGGCGGCGCGAAGAGCGACACCGCGCAGCTGCAGATCGAGGAATTCGGGGCGGGTCTCGACCTGTTCCACCTCGAGGTCGGCCGTTACCCGTCGACGGACGAGGGTCTCGAGGCGCTTGCGAAGTCGCCGCCGGGCGTGCAGAACTGGAACGGACCTTATATAAAGAAGAAGGACGTGCCGACCGATCCCTGGGGCAATCCCTACGTATACAAGTACCCTGGCGATAACGGCGACTACGACCTCTATTCGCTCGGCCGCGACAATGCAGACGGCGGCGAGGGCGAAGACGCGGATGTCGTGAGTTGGTAAGCACCCGGAAACGGGCGCAGAGACAAACCGGCTTCACCCTGATCGAACTGCTGGTCGCACTGACGATCGCCGCGCTGCTGGTAGTACTGGCAAGGCCCATGTACACGGCAGCCGTGCCGGGGGCTCGTCTCCGCGCCGAAGTGCACGATCTCGCAATATCGCTGCGGGACGCTCGGAACCGTGCTGTCAACGGCAGCCGGATTACGTCGGTCCGCCTCGACACCGAGGTCCCCGACTTCGCAGTCGAAAGCGATCCCGCGACCGTGTTCTCATCGGGCACCACGCTACGGGCGTCACAGCTCGCCATCGCGGGCGAGCGTGCCCAGCCGGCAGACGATGAACGACAGTTCGTGGTGCATTTCTACCCGGACGGCAGCTCGAGCGGCGCGGCAATCGAGCTCGCCAACCGTGCCGGCGCCTATCGAATCGACGTGGACTGGCTCAACGGGCGGGTTACGGCCGGAGTGGCGGGCGATGACGCGCCATAAGCGCCGACAGACCGGCTACTCGCTGATCGAGGTACTCGTTGCCTTCACGATCCTCGCCATGGCGCTGACCGTGCTGTTCCGGATCTTTTCCTCTGGCCTGCGCAACGTGGACGTTTCGGCCGACTACAGCCAGGCGCTGCTCGTCGCGGAGGGACTGCTGGCCGCCCCCGGCAATGTCGAAGAGCTGCGTGAGGGGATCGCCGAGGGCGTCGCCGCGGACCGGTTTCACTGGACCCGCCGCATCAGCGAGTTCCAGCCCGAAGGCTACGAGCCGGTTCGCGACAGCGGCGTCAGCGCCTACCGCGTGGAAGTCGAGGTTCGCTGGGACAGGGAACGTGCGGAGCGCCGCATGGGGCTGGCGACGATCCGGCTGGATCGACCGGAAGACGGCAGGACGGCACGGCGATGAGGCCGGCGGGCGCACAACGGAACATGGCCGCTCGTGGCTTCACGCTGGTGGAGCTCCTCGTGGCGATCGCGATCCTCGGGCTCCTGATGAGTGCCGCTTTCGGCGCCCTCCGGCTCGGCAGCCGCAGCCTCGAAGAGGGGGTACGCCGCGCCGACCGGACCGAGGAATTGCGCAGTTCCGCCGATTTCCTCCGGCGGCAATTTTCACAGCTCGTGCCGCTCAGCCGCCACGAGGGCAAGGAACGGGAAATCGCCTTCAGCGGCGACCCCGATGCCGCGCGCTTCGTCGCACCGGCCCCGGACAGCCTGGCCGGTACCGGGCTGCTGCAGCTCACGGTCCGCGTCGCGCGCGACGGGGACGTGACCAGCCTGTACCTCGATATCGCCCCGCTCGATCCCGGCAGCGACGACTGGCTCGAGCTGCCACCCGTCCGCAGTACGCTTCTCGTCCGGGACCTGGCTGGCGCGACGATCCTGTATTACGGTGCCCCGCAAGCGGACGCGCAGCCGCAGTGGACGGACCAGTGGTCCCCGGATTACGAAAGCTATCCGGCCGCCCTGCGCATCGCCATGTCGCCACTCGACGGCGAACCCGCCCTGCCCGAGCTGCTGTTCACCGTACACGCGGAGGAACTCCGGTGAGCGGCGGGATCTCCCTCAAACGCTTGCAGGGCAGACGCCCGGTGCAGCGCCAACGGGGCATTGCCCTGGTCATCGTACTCTGCCTGATTCTGCTGATGTCGGTACTTGCCGCCGGCCACAGCCGCAACTCGCATGTCGAAACCCGCCTCGCAACGCGCCAGGTCGAGTCCGGGACCGCGCGTCACGTGGCTGAGGCGGCCGTCAACATGGCGATACTCGAACTGCTGCACCGTGACGTCGACGCCGCACCGCCGGCCGATGGACGCCGTCGCGAACTCAGGTTCGATGACCGGGACCTCGTGCTCTCGGTCAGGCGGGCAAGCGGCCTCGTCGACCTGAACGGCGCCGACGAGTCCCTGCTGGCGGCCGTATTCGCCGCTGCGGGAGCGGACGCCGACGCCGCAGTAGCCGTTGCCGCGGCTACGATCGACTGGCGCGACGCAGACGAGCAGCGACGGCTGAACGGGGCCGAAGCGGGCGAATACGGCGCCGCAGGCCTGCCCTTCGGCGCCGCGAATCGCAACTTCGCGAGCGTCGACGAACTTCGATACGTGTTCGGCATGACGCCGGAGCTGTTCCGGGCATCGGCGGCCTATTTCACCGTTCACTCCGGCGAAGCAGGGCTCGACCTCGATCTCGCACCCGACTTCCTGGTCGAAGCGCTGACCGGGAAGCAACTGCAGCAACGGCAGCGGCCGGTTGCCGGCCGGGTGCGCACTGGCGCTTTTCACATAAACGCGGCCGTGCGCGGTTCCATGGGGGTTCTAGTATCATGCGAGGCGGTCGTGCTGCTCACCGGCAAGACGGAGCGGCCCTATTCGGTCCTCGAGTGGCGCGAGAACTCGCGCCTCCTGGCAGAGCCCGAAGAGTCCGAGGACATATGAAGGCGGATTTCGAAAAAATCATCCGGCGCTGGCGCCTGAATTACGTCGGACCGCTCGAGCGGTGGTTTGGCGAGGCATGGACGTGGTGGGTCGGCGAACTCGCCGCGATGCTTCCGGAAGCACTGCGGGCTTCCCTGGCAACAAGTCGCCAGCAGACCTTCCTGCAGCTGTCCGGGTCCGAGATCGTCGCTTTTCACGGCAGCATCGAGCGCATGCAGGAGATCGGACGCGTGACGCCGGGCGGCGCCAGTGAGGCGCTGCGGGTGCCGGCGGAGGCCGGCAGCGTCATCCTGCTGCTGCCGCCGCAACGCATGCTCCGGAAAATGATCACCCTGCCGGCAGCGACCGAGGAAAATCTGCGCGAGGTCCTGGCCTTCGAGATGGACCAGCAGACGCCTTTCACGCCGGACCAGGTCTATTACGACTTTGTCATCAGCGGCCGGTCCGCGGCGGCGAAGACCGTCGAGGTCGAACTCGTGGTGGCGCCGCGCAAGCAACTGGACGAGCTGCTCGATTCGCTGCGTGCGCTGGATCTCGCGCCGGACGTGGTCACGGCGCGCCGGGATGCGAGCAGCATGTATGCCATCAACCTGCTGCCCTCCGACGGCAGGGCCAGCCGGCCCGCCGTCGTCGACCGCCTGAATACGGGCCTGGCCATTGCCGCCCTGCTGCTGCTGGCCGCGGCGGTGGCTCTGCCTGTCATTCAGAAGCGGCTGGCGATTGCCGAACTCGAACCGCGGGTGGCATCCGCAGCCGAAGCAGCACGAGAGGGCTCGCGTCTGCGCGAGAACGTCGAGAAGATCGTGGCCGGTTCACAGATCCTCGTGCGCAAGAAGGAGTCGGCGCCGATGGTCATACGAATCATCGACGAAATGAGCCGCGTCGTACCCGATGGAACCTGGATCTCGCAGATCAATATCGAAGGCGGTGAGGTCCAGTTACAGGGCCAGTCGCCGGCGGCGGCATCGCTGATCGGCCTGCTGGAAGCATCGAGCAGTTTTGCAGACCCGCAGTTCCGGTCTCCGGTTACGCAGGTGCCCAGGTCGAATCTCGAACGCTTCCATCTGTCAGCCGAATGGTCGCCCCCCGGGGCCAGCGCGCCATGATCGAGAGACTCGACGAAAAGCAGCGGCGCATGCTTGCGCTCGGCATCCTGGGCTTCATCGTGGCGGCAATACTGAGCGTAACGGTCCTGCCCCTCTGGCTCGTGAACTCGGGCTACCAGGCCCGTATCGACCAGCTGCAGGAAAGGCTGCAGCGCTTCGGGGCGATCGCAGCCCAGGACCCGGAATTGCGGCGCAGGTTCGCCGATCTGCAGAGAGCCCAGTCGAGCCGCGGGCATTTTCTCGCTGGCGATTCCGAGGCGACTGCGGCCGCCGAACTGCAGCGCATCATCAAGGAAATTTCGTCCGCCAACGGGACGCAGCTGCTCAGCACCCAGATACTGCCGGCGGCGGACGAAGACGGCATGCTCCGTATCGGCCTGCGCGTCCGGATCTCCGGAGCCATGCCGGGCCTAATGGAATCGGTCTACGACCTCGAATCGAACGAGGTCTTCCTCTTCCTGGAGAATTTCTCGATGCGACAGGCGACCGGCCGCCGGATCCGGGCGACCGTGCCACTGGAAGGCTTCGAGGCGAATTTCGACCTCATCGCGTATATGCAGGAGATGTCATGAACCTGCCACTCGGGCGGAGCCAGGTAACCCGCGCGCTGGCGGTTGCCTGCGGCGCGCTCACACTGGTCATCGCACTGGAACTGGCGATTCCGAACAGCACTGGCGATAGCGGGAAACGCGTGGAAGCGACCGACGTCACTCTGCCGCCGCTCGGGGACCTGCCTCCCTACGTAGCGCCGACCTTCGAGTCCTTTGCCGAAGTGCTCGAAAGGCCGCTTTTTTATGAAGACCGCAGGCTGCCGCCACCGCCGGAGGTCGCGCAAGCCGCCGAGGCGCCCGCAGAGCCGCTCCTGCTGACTCTCGAGGGCATAGCGATCTCAGGTGATTCACGGGTCGCTCTGCTGCGGGACACGCGTAGCAATTCGCTCGTCCAGGTGGCGGAAGGTGCATCGCACAATGGCTGGACCCTGCAGAGCGTGGAAGGCGGCACAGCCGTTTTCAAGAGAGGCGATGACATCACCGAACTGGGGATCGAAGTTACTACCGGGCCAGGGGCACCGGATCGCCGCCGTCCGCGCTGAACTCAGTGCAATCGCTTTTCGCCTGAAGGCCTCACGGCGATAGGGGCGTAGCTGTTTGCGTAGACGACCTTCGAAATCAGGTTTGCGGCATTCTTGATGCCGTTGAAGTCGAAGTACATGTCGCGCGGCTTGAATTTCGTCAACTGGTGAATCTCGTTGGCCAGCGATGCGCCGTTCAGGTGATGCGGCATCAGCATGCGGCCAGCGCCCCAGTACACCAGGCGCTGCGCACGAATTATCTGCTCCAGCCGGTGTCCGTCCGGGCAGGGCACGAACAGCGCCGGCGTCCCGCTGCCGATCGTGTTGATCGACGTGTTGTAGCTGCAGTGGCTGACTGACCAGTTCGACGAGGCGATCGCAGCCCTCATATCGGGCACTGAGCGCCTGAGCTCGAGGGACGGCACACCCTCGCCGGCCGCCTGCAATTGCTGCCACTCGGCATCCGGCAAACGCTCGCCGCAGACGATTCTCATCGGCAGGCCGAGCGTGCCCCAGAGCGTCTTTTGTGCTTCCACGGCCGCCCGAAAGAGCGGTCCGCCGCAGTATCCGTCGCCGGCGCTGACCAGGATTCCGTTCCGGCCGGCGCCGGCCGCAGGAACCAGGTTCGCCGGCCCCGGGACCAGGAAGCCCGTATGATAAATCGGCGTATCGATCGTATTCTTCGGCTGGAAAAACTCCTCCAGGCGGGCGAATACGGGATCGGAGTGAACGATCACGAGGTCGAAGTACTTGTTGAGCAGCTTTGCGGAACGGTCCTCGAGCTGCTCGCGGTTCGGCCGGTCGGAGGCGATGACCCCGTCGGTGAGCGCCACGACGAGCGACTCGCCATAGACCCCGTAGCGCGCCCGTTCGATCATCGGCAGGATTTCGCCGCGCAGCAGGTGCTGCCCGAATGGAAACTTCTCGACGACGACGACGCGGGGTTTCAGCCTCGAAAACCGGTTCAGGATGATGTCGCGGCGCTCGATGATCCGGTTGCGGAGCGCCTGGGTCCTGTTGACGCCGACGACGCGCTGCTCGGGGTCCATGTCGAGTTTCGGCAACTGCACGATATCGACGGAGGCCGGTACTTCCAGACCCGTCGGCAATGTTTCGCTCACCAGCATCGTGACCTGGAATTGCTCGGCCAGCTCGCCGGCAAGTGCGAGGGCGCGGCGCAGGTGGCCCGCGCCCTCTCCGTTGCGGCAGTAATACATCAACGAGGCTTTGTCGCGCATTGTTGTTATCGCTCTGTTACGGAGGCGCCCGGCTCTCCCGGCCGGTACGCCTCTCCCCCAACCCTCGCCTGTTCGGCGATCGGATACTTGCCTGTCTTAAAGCGAATCCTCCGGCTCTACCTGGACCTCGACGGCGCTCAACTGGGTAACGCCCGTCTCCGTTCCGTCGATGTCGATCAGCGTGCCAACATCGATTGCATCCCAGAACGCGCTTTGCGGATTGAACGCCAGCCCGGACGAATCGCGCAGGATGGCTCCGCTTACGTTGATCGTGACGCCCAGCACCTGCAGGGTCTGTGCGCCCTCGTCGAAGGCCTCGATGAAGCCGCGCAGCTCCGTCTTCTCGTCCAGCTTGTCGCGCTCGACGATCAGCGCCGCGATCTGGCCGCTGCCGGCGGGAATTTCCTGCCCTCGCGCTTCGACGTAATCGCCCGTGGCCATGTCCGACACCCGGAACGGGTCGACGTCGTCACGCTTGTCCTCCATCCGGGTCTTCAGCTCGTCCGTCGTGACGGTGATGCCGAGGATCACGAAAGTGCCGGCCGTCCCGTTGGCCGAATCCACGACGCCGACGACGCGCACGTTCTTCGCCTGCTTGATCTCGATTTTCGTCGGCACGATCGCGCCGTCCCCGTCGAACTCGCCCTCGACCTCGACCTTGAGGTTCGTACCAAGATCCGCAGCCGTGCCACCCTCGTACACCGTGCTGCTGTTCGGCAATACGGTATAGCCGAGGACCTTGAAGCTCAGCGGGCTGGCAACGAAATCGGTGATGAAGCCCTCGATCTCGAAGTGGTCGCCCTCGTTCTCGCCGAAACGGTTGCCCTTGTACTCGAGCTTCGCCGGGCGGAACACCGGCGGATTGCCGTCGGTGAAATCGAGTCCTTCCGCTTCGACCGGGTCGCCGTTGCTCAGGCCACCGGCCGGAATGTCATCGAGCACGCCGGTCGCGCTGTAGTTGACCTGCAGCGCGTTGATGTTGAAGGTCTTCGCGTTCGGATCGTGATTGCTGACGAAGCCGTTGATCTCGTAGCCGTCTACGTCGACGACCGCCTTGCACTCGACGCGCGTGGCCTGGATGACGCCACTGCCGTCGTAGGGCCCGAAGACTTCGACGGCTGCAAATCCGGGCAACAGCGTGATGTCCGTCGTCGTACCGCAGTTGTTGTCGATCGACGTCTGACCGGGCGTGTACTGCACGACCTGCCCGAGCACGCGGAACGTGTTCGTACCCGTATCGGCATCGGTTGCCGGACCTTCGACGGTCTCCTCGACTTCTGCCGTGCCCGCCTTCGCGCCCGTATTGTCGTCGTTGATCGTGCCCTTGATCAGCACCATGTGGCCGACCTTGAACTGGTCTTCCGAGGACGGGTTATCGTCCCTGAAGTACTGCGTCGTGCCATCCGTCTCGTAGTGATTGCCGTTGACGATGATGCTGCCGAAACCGGTGATTTCACCGACGGCGACCGCGACGCCCGTACGCACTATGCCTCCCGATGGAGGTGGGGGCGGAGGCGGAGGCGGTGGGGGATTGGCGCCGCCGCCAGAACCACCACCGCCGCAGGCGGAGAGCGTGAGCGTGGCAAGCGCCAGGAGGGCCAGAATCTTTCGGGAATGCGCAATCATTTCATTGGTTCCTGTCAAATTTCCTCATGAATCGTGTAGACGCCGACACCCAGTCGCACCCTGCGGCCGGGGTTCGGCGTCGTGTCAACCTCGTGGTCGCTGAGCCAGGCATCGACCGTCTGCAGGAACTCCATGCCACGCTCCGCGATGAGCTGGTGGAATGCCTTGACGGCCTTCGTCGAGACGGCACCGTTGTCCGCGATGCCCTCGAAGCGTGCGTCCGCCTTGCGGTTGTCGTCGAGGTTGTGCTCGAGCGTCGCAGCATGATCGTGCAGGGCAATCCCCATTTGCCGCACGATATCGGGGTCCAGGCTCGAATAGACATAATCCCGCTTCAGGACTCGGGTGCTGCCATTTGCCAGCTCCTCGATCAGTCCTCGCTGCAACATCTCCTTGCGGATTGCTCCATGGGGCAGGTCGCCAGCATAGCGTTTCAGCAAGGCGGGCAAACTCCCCGTTGGACCAGTTGGCGGCAGATCTTTCGGTTGGCCATTTTCGCCCGCGAATTCGGGGTCCAGATGCCACCCGGAAAGGATCTGCGAGATACGGCTGCCCTGCAGTTCAGCGGGCTCCGCCAGGCCCTCCAGGAGGCGGTCGCGAACCCGCGCAACCTCACGCCGGCTGAGGCCGGTCAGCATCGCGACCCGGGAGTTGTTGGTCGGTCGCCCCTGGATGCCGTACTCCTGCCGCGCGACGTCGACGTAGACGTCCTTGCAGGCGTCCGCGAATTCCGCATACGTCACGCCATGCTTCAGCAGGAAACGGACGAGCGGCCGCAGCAGGTAACGAATGCTTTGGATGACGTGCTCTTTCATCGGCGCCTGGACGTGCAATACCTCATATGTGTGCGATTCTTGCACACATATGAGGTATTGCAAGCACTATTTTGGGCCGTTACCGGCGCTCGCCGGCCCTCGCGGCACAAGTTATTGAAAAAATAAGTTTTTTCCATGACCGAGGCGACAAGGCCGGGCATTTTGCGCAGGCCGCACGCCGTGCGGGCCCGCTGCGGTGGCCCGAATTTGCGCGCTCAGCGCGGTCTCGCCGCCGCGTCGAGCCGCAGGTACCGGCTCGGATGCCGGTCCAGTACGTTCGGCCTGAAACCGGTGACTCCCGGTCGCACCAGGTGCTTGCTGACAAAGAAATACAGCGGCACGACCGGGTAATCGGCCAGCATCGCAGCCTCGGCACCGGCGAACTGCTGCCGCGCAGCGGTGGCCTCCTCCGCCGCGGCAAATGCGGTGTCGTAGGCCGGGCTCGAGTAGCGCGGAAGATTCTGCGGGCTTTGCGAGTGCAGGATCTCGAGGAATGTCCGCGGATGGTTGTAGTCGCCGCTCCACGCGAAGCGCATCAGGTCCCACTCGGACCGCTGGTCTCGCGTAGACAGGAAGTACTTCCACTCGCGCTTGTCCAGCGAGAGTTCGACTCCCAGGACCTCGCGCCACATTGCACCGACGGCAAGCGCGATCGTCTCGTGTACGTCGTCGCCGGCGTCGTACACGAGCGTAGCCTGCAACGGCTCGGCGCTCGTGTAGCCTGCCTCCCGGTACAGTCGCCGCGCCGCGTCTTGCCGTTCGTTTGATTCCAGCTCGCGCCAGTCATAGCGCGCGGGTTCGTAGTCGGCGACCCCGTCCGGCACGAAGCCCCAGGCCGGCGCCTCGCCCCGGCCGAGCAGGCGGACCAGCCGATCGCGATCGATGGCCATGGACAGGGCCTGGCGCAGCGAGCGGTCGTCAAACGGCGGCTCGCTCAGGTCGAAGGCCAGGTAATAAACGGCGAGCGCCGGCGCCACCACGAGTTCGCCTGGCCGCTCGGCGCGCAGCGACTCGAACTGCGCCCCCGGCACCGTCGCCGTGATGTCGATCTCGCCGCTGCGATACATGTTGAGCTCGGTCAGCGGATCGACAACCGCGAAATAGTCGACGAACTCGATCGCGACCTCATCCGCCTGCCGGTACAGCGGGTTCCGGCGTAGCCGCAAGCGGTGCCCGGGCTCCCGGCTGTCGAGCACATACGGCCCGTTGCCGACGAACGCCGCGGGCTCCGGGTGGCGCGCCGCGCCGAACCCTTGTCCGCTCCACTCCGGATACGCGACCGCGAGCGCCAGCACGGACAGGAAATGAGCGGCCGGCGCCTCGAGGTCGATGACCAGCGTCCCGGGATCCGTGGCGGTAACAGCCAGAGCCTCGGGCGGCAAGTCGCCGGCGCCGACTTCCGCCGCATTGCGGATCGGGTACAGCAGGTAGGCATACGTCGACCCGGTAGCCGGCGCCAGGACCCTCCGGAATGCCGCGACAAAATCGGCCGCGACGACGCGCTCGCCGTTGGACCAGCGACCCTCCCGGCGCAAACGAAACGTATAGACCAGCCCGTCGGCCGAAATGCCCCAGCTGTCGGCCGCCGCCGGCACCAGCCGGCCGTCCGCGTCGTGGGCGACCAGCCCTTCGTAGAGATCGGCCAGTACGTTGAAGGCGTGCACGTCTTCGGCGCGCGCCGGGTCGAGCGTCCCCGGCTCGCCGCCATTGCCCCGGCGCAATACCGCATCCGCCCTGCCGGCGGCATCGTCCCCTCCGCCGGAGCCTGCTCCGTTGCAGGCGGCAACCCCTGCAAGGATGACTGCCAGCAGCAGCCCTGGCCCGGATCGCGAGACATTCATGGCCGGTATCATTCCACAGTTGCCGGGCACTGACGAGGCAACCAGCGCACACACAAAATAAGAATCAGGGGCCCTCGCGGGCCCCTGATCCAGCGCCGGTCCGGCACCGGCGACTGGCCTCCGCGGCCTGCTGACCGCGGCGGCCGGCTCTCCGTCAGGCCGGGCTGCGCCGGCGCAGGCTGAGCGCCATCAACGCACCTGCCAGCAGCATCAACAGTGTCGGGTCGAAGTGCCCGGCAGGGTTGTATACGCAGCCGCCGCCACCACCGCCGCCGCCACCGCCACCGGTGCTCGGCGAACTGATCGTGATGCTGACCGACCCGCTGTTGTTGTCAGGATTCGGGTCGTTCTCGTCGGCACTGACAGACGCGCTTACTGTTGCGGTTCCCGCGCTCAACGCGCTCACGGTCGCCGCAAACGTCACACGCTCACCGGCTGCCAGCGTCGCCAGCGTGCAGGTGACCACCGCTCCGCTGGCCGTGCAGTCTGGCGACGACACGAAGCTGACGAGTGCCGGCAGGTTGGCCGTTGCCACGACGCTGGTCGCTGCCTGCGGGCCATTGTTGGTGATACCCAGCGATATGGCGAAGCTGCCGCCGGTCTGGGCCGCGCCGACAGAGGAGGCCAGCATCGCCAGGTCGGCGTTCGCCCTCACGGTCGTACTCAGCGTCACCGCGTTGTTGCTGTCGTCGGGATCGGTCTGGTCTGCCCCGACATTGGCAAGGAATGCGACGTCGCCCGCTTCGTCGGCGGCCAGCTGAACCTGGACGGCCGCGGTACCGGCGAGCGCGAGTTCACCGATCGTGCAGACGATCTCGCTCGCCGACTCGGTGCATGCGCCCGGAACCGACGTGGCAGCAACGAACGACGTGCCGGCCGGCACCACCATTCCGAGGCGCGCGCCGGTCGCGACGTCTTCACCGTTGTTGATGACCGTGAAGCCCATCGTCACCGTGTCGCCCTGCTCGGTGATGGCCGGCAGCGCGTCCGCACTGACGCCGATATCGCTGTTGCCGACTACCCGGAGATGTGTAACGACCGTGTTGTTGCCCGGCACCGGGTCGAGCGGCTCCGTCGCCGCAACGACCGACGTCATCGCGTAGCTGCCCTGGTCGACCGCACTCAACGTAACCGTCACGGTCGCAACCGCTCCGACAGCCATGTTGCCAATGGCGCAGGATAGTGCGGACGGGCCGGTGACTTCGCAGGTTCCCGCCGTCGGCACCGCCGCCGTAAATGCCAGCCCGGTTGCCGGATCGAGCGTACTGGCAAGGGTCACGCCCAGCGCCGCATTGTTGCCGTCGTCGTTGTGTATCTCGACGAGCGCGTCGAACGTCGCGCCCTTGTCCACCTTCGCGGGAACCACCACGTTGTTGATGTGCAGATCCGTGCGGAAGATGAACATTTCGAACGCGCCGATGTCGCACTCGAACGAGCCGTTGAGGTCGCCGTCATCCGGCCTCAGCAGGCCGCGCTGGTCGTTGTTCGGGCAACGCAGCGTGTGGCCGGTGTCGACCGCCGGACTCGTTGCCGCGTCGCCATTGGCAACAGACGGAATCTTGTGCGTTTCCGTCAGGCCGCCGTTCATGGCCAGCGGCTCGAGCAGCGGGTCGGTGTTCGGCTGGTCATTCAGTGCCACGTTCAGCGAGCAGGTATCGATCACCTCATCGTTGATGTTGTAACCGGTCGATACCATGCGGCCGGTCTGGCACGTGGTCGCGCCGCCCGAGCAGCCGCAGTTGGCTTCACGGCCGGCCTCGCCGCCTGCGACGACGTTGTTGCTCAGTATCGTGTTGAAGAACACGAACGTTCCGCTGCCGAACGAGTTCAGGCCGGCGCCGCCGCCAGGCGCATCGGTGGTTGCGGTGTTGTCCGCCACCGTCACGTTCTGCAGGCTGATCGCCCCGTTCGTCGTGATGCCGCCGCCCACGTCGGTGCCGGTGTTGCCGCTGATCGTCGTATTGGAGATGTTGACGGCCACGAGCGAGCGCGCCGCGATGCCGCCACCGCCGATCGCCGTGTTGCCGTTGATCGCGCTGGCATCGATGCTCGTCGTATGGAAACCGGTGTCGAAGATACCGCCACCGTTCTCCGCCGTGTTTCCGGCCGCCACGAGAGCGGCAGGAATCGCGCCGGACTCGTACGGAACGTCGAATGACGCCTTGCCGATCAACGTCCCGCTGATCGTCGTGGCGGAGTCGAGGTACAGCGCGCCACCGTTCGCGTTGGAGAGATTGCCGCTCAGCACGGAGTCGGCGATCGTCATCTCCGCTGCAGCGATGATGCCGCCCGCATCGGCGCCTGACTGGTTGCCGATGACCGCAACGCGCACGAACTCGACGGCCGTCACGCCGCCCTCACCCTCGTCGCCGCCGGGGCCGACGTCAGGAGGCGGGCCCTCGCCGCCGCCGCCACCGCCGCCGGGACCGTGTACCGTCTCCTCGAACAGCGCCACGCCGGCACCCGGTCCGACCGCGATGCCGCCGCCGAAGCGCTTGAAGTACCAGGCGACGATCGAGCCGGCCTCGCCGGTGACCTCGCAGGTATACGGGTTAGCCATGGTCGGCTCGTTCGGTATGCCGACACTGCCGCCCGTAACCATCAGGTCGGAGATCGTGACCAGGTTGACGGTGCCGCCGTCGACGGCCTGGATGTGGAAGATGCGGTCACCGACGTTCGGATCGGTCATCGACTGCTCGTTCCACTTGATGACCGTCAGGCCCGGTCCTGCGCCGACTATCTGCAGGTCCTCGGTAATGTCGAGGTCACCCTTGTCTGCTTCGGCGGTAATCGAAGCCGTGCACGGGAGCTGGTTTTGCGGATCAGCGTCGCCGATGATTTCATCGACGCCCTGGATGGTCAGCACGATCGGATCCGCCGGGTTGTTGATGGCGGTCAGGTCGATGATGTCGGCACCAGGCGTTGCGTTCGCCTCCATGATCGCTGCCCGGAGCGTACAAGTGCCGTCTGCCGTCAGGCAGACACCATCTCCCGTCTGGGCGTCGACAGCATCCAGGTTGCTGTCGACGGAAAATGTCGTTGCGTACGCTGGCACGTAAAACATGGAGATCCCCGCAGCCGCCAGTGCCGTGGAGAGTAGTTTTTTGACATTCATGTGACTTACCAGTCCCGGCGCGACAGGCATCGGGGGAATCGCGCGCCGTTCGATTCGTCCCCGTGTACGATATGTTTCCTTCAATCGCACGTTACAAGTAAGGGAAATCCAGTCTTGTCTGCTCCTTTGCCGTCAGGTCAAACTTCGTTCGTCAGTGAATCAGCAACCTGCCCAGGAAAAACATCCCGTTGAACGAAACGTGCAGGACGACAGGCGATATGACGCTTCCCGTCCGGTCACGGAAAAATCCAAAAACGAGCGACGGGAGCAGCACTCCCGCCGCCCATATCGGCGGCTGATACACGAGGTGAGCTGCCGCAAACAAGAAGGATGTCAGCACGTTTGCAACGGAGAGTTCGTGCCAGGCCCAGCCGCCTAAAGACGTCTGCCGCAGGTAACCCTGAACGGCACCGCGGAACAGCAATTCCTCCAGGACCGGCTGCACAAGGACGAGCGACAGGAACAGCGCCGGCCTGATGCCGGCCGGTTCGCCCGTCTGCGATCCGATGACGAAGGCGATCAGCGAACCCGCCAGCCAGACCAGACCGAAAGTCGACGACCGCGGCGCCGATACCGGCAGTTTGAGCCCCGCATCGCCTGCGAGATCGCGCCAGTTGCGGGCTGCCAGGTTAGTCACGGCAGGCTACCTCGCGTTCGCGCCGGCCGGGGCGAGGCAGCAGCCTGAGCGAGGCCAGCGCCAGCATCAGTGCCAGCAACGTGTCGGCGCCACGACCGTCCGGCCGGTAGACGCAACCCCCGCCGAGCGAGCCCGTGACGTCGACCGTGAATTCGGCCGTGTCGTTCCCGGCGACGGGGTCCTGTTCGGCTGCCTCGACCTGTGCCCCTACGGTCGCCCTGCCGATCGCCTGCGCGCCGACTATCGCCCGCGTGGCCACCCGTTCACCCGGCGCGATCGCGCTTATGGCGCAGTCGACCTGCAGCGTTCCGATGGCGCAGCCCTGCGTAGCCTTGACGACCAGCTTATCCGACAGTCGCAACACGAGGCGCACATCGGTGGCAGCCTGCGGCCCGTCGTTGCCGATGGTCACGTCGATGCTGAAGTCGTCGCCGGTGGTGGCATCGGTGACGCTCGGCGTCGCGGTGACCCAAAGGTCGGCATTAGGCGTTCCCTCGATCCGCAATTCGGCCTCGTTGTCGCCGGGCGTCGGTTCCACCTCCAGCGCCGATGCGCTGGCCCGAATCACGTGGACTTCCGCGTCCTCGGCCACCAGCGCGAGCGTCACGGCGACATTGCTGCCCGCGGCCAGTGAGTCGAAAGCACACTCGATCGACCCGGCTGCCTGGCACGAGCCGGTCGAGGCGGCGACGCCGTCGACGGCCAGGCCCGCGGGAACGTCTATATCCAGGGTCGTCCCGGTCGCCGCGTCGGGCCCTGCATTCTGAACGGAAATGACGGCATCGAACCCGACGCCGATATCGGGACTGAGATCGGCCGCCGAGACGGCTACAGACAGGTCCGCGGTTCGCCTTACGCCCTGTGCGGTGGCAAACGCGACGCTCGAGACCGCGCCGTCGAACCGCACCCAGACCATCGCGACCTGTTCGCCGTCCGGGGTGATCTTGAGCTGGATCTGCTCGTCGGTCTGGGAGGCCGACGTCCTGGTCACGTCCAGCGACTGTACGGGCTCGAGGGATACGCCGCGGTCCATCGACCGGGTCAGGTACAGGCTGGACCGTTGTGGCTCGCTGCCATCGTCCGGCACGGTCTGCGTACCCCAGGCGAACAGGTATGCGTCCGGGTTGCGCACATCCTCCGGCTTGCCCGAGTTGGTCCCGGACGGGGTGCGCAGCAGTCTCGGCTCGATGACGTCCATCCCGCCCGGCGTCTGCCCGGATACGTTCAACGGCTGGCTCCACGTAGTTCCGCCGTCGTCCGACCAGCGCCCGAAATAGGCATAGCGCTCGGCGGGATCCTCGACGTTCGCGTCCTGCGTGTACGCCGCAAAGATGAAGTCGCCGTCCATGACGTCCCGGTGCGCTTTCGCGTCCGCCAGCGGGTCGATCGACGATTCGTCATCGACGCTGGCGCCGCTCAGGTTCAGCGGCGCTCCGTTCGCGGTCGGGTCCGTTGCGTCCACGGCCGGCCAGAGGTCCTCGACGCGGAAACCGGCGTTCGGGCTGGTCGCGAGGCTGGTGCCTGCGGGTACCCGTCCGACGCGCATCATGAAATCCGCCGGGGCGCCCATGATGCCCGCGCCCTGGCGCCACATGATCGCAACCCGCGTCCCGAGCGGCCCGGGCGATCCCTGCGCCGTGATCCGCGCACGCCGCGCGTTCTCCGCCGGGTTGCTGATGATGGTCCCGGCCTCGCGCTCCGGCGGGCTGGATCCGGCGAATTGGTGATACCGGACGTACTTGCCGGGATCGTCCGGCCCCGCATTCTTCGCTTCCTCGTAGACGAGGATCGCCGTCGGCGGCGAGCCGGCCAGCGCCAGCAACGGCCGCGAGGCGCCCCCGCCCGTCACCGTCCCGGTGCCGTAGTCGAAATTGTCGGAAACCGGTACCGGCGTGCGCCAGGTCTTCGCCGGGTCCGCAAAGCTGCTGCCGGGTATCCACGTGTACCAGATATCGGTGCCCGGCGAGACTCTTGCGCCGCTCGAACCGTCGCCTTCGCCGCGTGCTTCGCCCAGCTGCAGACCGTTCGGGTCCTCCTGCCAGGCGATGGCGAATCCTGCGCCCGTTCCCCGATGGACTTCGTTCGTGACGTCGCGCGCGCCGTCGGTAAGCCTTTCGGTTGCTATCACGTCGATGGCGCCGGCGGCGACCGTCATGCGGGACGCGTAGAGGCACCGATACGGAACTTCCAGCAGACCGAGCGGGACCTCGTAGCGTGCCGGCCCGTGCACACCCGGCCCGCACCAGGTGTCGCTCCAGATCACGACCACATTGCCGCCGCTCGCGAAGACGGTGGGCTTGTCCGAGTCGCCGTAGAAATTGGCGACGCCACTGCCGTCACCGACACTGTCGTAGACGACCGACGGATCGGTCATCCGGGCGGTGTCGGAGATGTTTACGATCTCTCCCCACGTGACACCTCCGTCGGTCGACGTGCGGGCGAATATGTCGCGCGGCGCAAAGGTGTTGCCGAACAGGTCCCACGCCTGCCCGGGTGTTCCGTTTTGTGCGTGCCAGAAGACGACGAGCGTACCGTCGGGCATATCGAGGATTCGAGCCTTGTCCGCATGGATCATCAGATCCGGCGTGAGAACGATCGCTTCGTCGGCTATATCGAGCTCGGTGTAGGCCAGTGCGGGCGGCGCGAGCAGAACAATGCACCCGAGCAGGAATTTCGAGTGCCGATTCGAACTGTTCATGTTTCACCCAGTTCGATGTCCGTGCGCGACGCGCGGGAGGAGTTGCGCATCGATTGCTACGCACGGACATCCTATCGCAAGGGTGAAACTACCAACACGTCCGGCAGGCGGGTATCAGGATAATCCTGTATTGATCAGACTCGCCGCGAAACGAGTTCTACCAGCCCGCTACCTTGTCCCACGTATCGACCAGCGTCGGGTCCTTGCCATCGACGACGTAATAGCGATCGTAGCTCGCCGCGGTCATGCAGACGTGGTTCGGCAGCACGCGGACCAGCGCGCCGGGCGCCAGCTCGTCGAAGGGCAGCGGCACCTGCGAGCTGACGACACCGTGCTCCTGGGATACGCCGGTGACGACGAGATCGGACGCGTACCGGCTCCCGTCGACGCGCGCCAGCAGGCCATAGCCATAGTCGATCGGCGCACTCGCGGTGCTTCGGTCCTTCGACAGCGCAAGCCCGCCGGCGTCGATGACGACACGGTTGCGTGCGCGATCGACGGCAATGACCGACGCGAGTACCGTGACGGCGATGTCGTCGAGATCACAAGTCGCGAGCTGTGCCTGGTACAGGTCGCCGGCGAGATAGACGCCGGGCCGGATCTCGGCGAGACCCTCGTAATTGCGTCCGTGCACAGCCGTCGGTGTCGAGCCGCTGGACAGCACGGGCACGCCGATGCCCGCAGACTCGATGCGCGCCCTGGCCTCCAGCAGGCTTTGGCGCTCCTCTTCGGCGACGACCGCCATCGCATCGGTGGAACGGCACAGGTAGGAATGCCCGCCGTGTGTCAGCAGCCCATGCAGGCGCAGCCCGGGCGCCTGCTCGATGCGCCGAGCCGTCTCGACGAGTTGCGGCGCGTCCGGCGCGAGCCCGGTGCGGTGATCGCCGCAGTCGATCTCGATCATGACGGAGACGCGACGTTCCCGGCCGGCCGCGAATTCGCCGAGCCCGGTCGCGACGTCAGGGTTGTCCAGCAGCAGCTTGAGATCGGCCCCGCGGTCCACCAGGCTGGCGGCATGCCGGAACTTGGCGGGCGCAATGCATACGGCGTAGGTCATATCGGCAAAGCCGCGCTCGAGGAAGTACTCCGCTTCGCGCAGCGTCGATACCGTGACGGGCCCGGCAAGACCGCCGTGCGCGATGCGCGCGCCATCCGCGGACTTGAGTGTCTTCAGATGCGGCCTCAGCGCAACGCCGTGCGCCGCAGCTCGCGCGCGCATCCGGTCCGCGTTGGCGATGACCCGTCCGCGGTCGGCGATCAGCGCCGGCGTCTCGAGCGCCAGCAGCGTGCCCGTCGCCGGCCGTGACGTCGGCACTGCCATGCTCAGCGTCCCTCGATCGCGGGCAGCAGCGTGTCGTTCGCGGGAGCCGACTTGAAGACGTCCCATTCCAGGAAGTATCCCTCGGGATCGTATGCGACGAATGCCCGGTACAGCTCCTCGTCAACCACCGCGTCGTGGCGCATCCGGATGTCCTTGCGCCCGGCAACGTAGCCGAACCAGCCGTCGATGTTCCCGGTGATCAGCGACAGCGTCACGCCTTTCTGCTCGGTATATCGATGCATGCCGCGCGACTGGTCGACGAGCCCGAGGAACCCGGCCGGGCCGATCGGATAGATCTTCGTCCACCCCTGGTCGACGATCATGTCGAAACCCATCACGTCTTCGTAAAAACGCTGGATCGCGTCGAGGTCGTTGTAATAGAACCAGACGATGGTGGCCTTGAAGCCCAGGCCGGTCGGGACGTTCGACGTACCCGGCTCCGGGTACAGCGTCGGGAGCCCGTCTAGCACCGGCACGAAGCGCTCGTTCTCCGGATGCGGATTGAAGCGCTCGAATTCCAGCAGGTAGCCTTCCGGGTCGACCGCGACGAAGCCGTCGTGGGCGCTGCCTTGGGTCGGCGAGTACTCCGTGGACCGCATGTCGACGCCCTGCGTATTGATATGATCCCACCATTCATCCAGCTGGTCGGTCACGAGCGCGATCGCGGTCGTCTTCGGCTCGTCGGCCGAGTGCATGCCCTGCGCCGCGTCGACGAGGGTGACGAACGCGCTGGGCGCTACCTGCATGATCTTCGCGTAGCCGTAGTCGGCGGCGGTCCGCAGGCCGAGCACCTGGCTGTAAAACGCGTGCGCCGCGTCGAGGTCCGCGTAATAGAAGAAGACGTTGGAGGCAAGGGTGCCGAATTCAGCCATCGGGTCGGCTGCCGCCGACGCGGTCGCCTCCGGCTCCGCCGGGGGCGCGTCGACCGGCACATCCGCAGGCGTGCAGCCGGCCGCAAACAACGTTATCAGCAGCACCGAGTTCAGCTTGCGCAAAGTCATCGTTGGTCTCCCCTGCCCTTCTCGCCGGGTATCGATTCGGGACGGCGATCATAGCATCGCGACCGCTGACCCGCAGACCCGCGACGCCTGCTCTGACTGCTGCTATGCTTGCCGCGCGCCGCACTGCCCGGGGGAAAGATGAAGTCGATCGCGTTGCCGACGCTGCTGCTGCTGGCCGCGGGCCCGCAGGCCTTCGCGCAACAGCCGGACGTGACGTTTTTCGTCATTGGCAAGCACGCGAATTTCCAGCAGGACGCGCAGGGCATTGCGACGCCGGTCGACTATTCGTTCTTCTCCGAAATCTTTCTCGCGTCCGGCGGAGACGGTGGCGACGCGACACTGGCGCTGCCGGGCGGTGAGACGATCCCTTACCGGGACATGCGGGATGCGGAGGGCGGCGCCCGTGACAACATCCTGCTCGTTACCGGCGCGGCGCGTTACCCGGATTTCGACGCGCTGCAGGCGCGATACCCGAATGGCACGTACCGGGTCAGCTTTGCGACGCCGAGCGGAGCCGTGGACAGCGCCGGACTGCAATTCCGGGAGCGGCCCCTGCCGCCTGCGCCGCGTATTCATGTCGAGCAGGACGGCGTGCCGGGATGCTCACAATTGGCAGCCGGCATCGATACGACGGTCCGCTGGAGCCCGTTCTCGGCGGGACGCCCCGACCCGAACGGCATACTGGACGACCTCGTGTTCGTGATACTCGAGGATGCGGCCGGCATACGCGTCGCGCACAGCGGCCGGCCATTCGAGGGCAAGCCCTACCTTACCTATGCCGCGGCGGAGTACGTGATCCCGGGAGACGTCCTCGAACCGGGCTCGACCTACACGCTCAGCGTCGAGCACGCCCTGCTCGACGACACCGGCCGCCACGGCGGTGTCCCCGCGTTCACCACGCGCGCGGTGACTACCAGGCTGGCGCTTCCGACCCTGCCGGCTGGCGCCACCGGCTGCCGCGCCGCCGGCATACCGCCGCTGGCCGAACAGATTACGATGCTCTATTACGAGAATATCGACGCCCCGACCCGCTTCTACGGCGGCGCCCTCGGACTGGAGCAGACGTTCGAACTCGACTGGATACGCATGTACCGGACTGGCCCGGCGAGCATGGCAGGCATCGTGCGCGAGGGACCCGGCGCATGGCACGAGGCCCAGCCGAACAACGCGGTGATGCTGAGTCTCGTTACGCCGGATGTCGATGCCTGGTACGCGCGGCTGAAAACGCGCGACGACATCGTTTTCCTGAAAGACATAGGCGACGGCGGCCGCATCCGAAGTTTCCTGCTCGAGGACCCGGGCGGTTACACGGTGGAGTTCTTCCAGTGGCTGATGACGGAACCGTGACGCGTGGCGGATAAAGGCGCGACCCCGGCATGGAGCAGCCGCGGCGCGTTCCTGCTCGCCACGATCGGCGGCGCCGTCGGTCTCGGCAACCTTTGGCGCTTTCCCTACGTCGCCGGCGACAACGGCGGCGGCGGCTTCGTGCTCATCTACCTGGCCTTCGTATTCCTGCTCGGTCTGCCGGTCATCGCCGGCGAAATGCTGCTCGGTCGCCGCGGTCACGGCAGCGCGATCCGTTCGATGGCCGAACTGCTGCGCGAACACCAGGCGCCCGGCGCCTGGCGCGCCATCGGGTGGCTATCGATCGTCGTGCCCCTGGTGGGACTCAGCTACTACGCGGTCGTCGCAGCCTGGGTGCTGGATTACCTGGGCCTCGCGACGGCCGGCTTCTTCGAGGGCCTGGATGCGGGCGCCTCCCAGGAGACGTTCGGCCGGCGCGCGGACCGCCCCGTTTACCAGGCATTCCTGCACGCCGTGTTCATGGCATTGACCGCGTGGGCGATCGCGGGCGGCATCAACCGGGGCATCGAGCGCCTCTCGAAGATCCTGATGCCCGCGCTCTACGCGATGATCCTGCTGCTGGTCGGCTTCGGGGCGGTCGCCGGGGATTTTGCAGCCGCGGCCGAATTCCTGTTCAAACCCGACTTCAGCGAGATAACGGGGCGGTCCGTGCTGATCGCGCTCGGCCAGGCATTGTTCTCGCTCGCAATCGGCGCCGGCGTGCTGATCACCTACAGCGCCTACATGCCGCGCGAGTATTCGATACGCACGTCGGCGATGGCGGTCTGCTTCGGCGACACGCTGGCCGCGCTGCTGGCCGGGCTCGCGATCTTCCCGATCGTCTTCTCCAGCGGCCTGGATCCCGCCGAAGGCCCCGGCCTGGTGTTCGTCACGCTGCCGATCGCGTTCGGCGCGATGCCGGGCGGCCATGTAATCGGCGTACTGTTTTTCGTCCTGATGCTGTTCGCCGCCTACACGACGGCGCTCGGGATGCTCGAGCCCGTCGTCGCCCTGTTGCTCGAGCGGCTGCCGGGCGGGCGTCGACGGCTCGCCGGCGCGGCCGGCCTGGCGATCTGGCTGCTCGGGCTCGGCTCTGTTCTTTCTTTCAGCACACTCGCGGATTTCCACCCGCTCGGCTTCCTCGGAGTCGAGCGCAACTTCTTCGGCATCGCCGACTTCGCCGTCGCCAACGTGCTGCTGCCGCTGAACGCGCTGCTGATCGCGCTGTTCGCCGGCTGGGTCCTTCACCCTGCGGTGATTGCCGAGGAGTTCGCAGGCGACTCCGCCGCCTGGCGCCGCTACTGGCGCTTCGCGAACCGCTACGTCGCGCCCGTCGCGATCGGTGTGGTACTGATCGACCTGCTGCGCGGCTGAGGCCGGGGATCGAATCTTCGACTGCAGGCAGGCGCAGGCCGCTAGCGCGCGCGCGTTGCCGGCGACGTTTCGATTTTCGCCGGCATGGCGACTTCGAGGATCTCGAGGTCCGGCGACGCAGCACGATAGCGATACGGCTGCCGTGGTGGCAGTACGACGGCGTCGGCCCGCTGCAGGACGACCGATTCGTCCCCGTGGTCCAGCGTCACCGAACCGGCGAGCAGGAAATCAAATACGAAGCCGGCAGCGTGCGCGACGAATTCCTCGCGCGTCGGGCCGGCAACCCGGGCGACGACGACCGACGCAGTGCCCCGCGAGGCCACGGCGATACCGGTATCGCGGGCCGCGAAACCGGGCAGCCGCCAGTCATGCCAGCAAGCTTTTGCCGACTGGTGGAAAACGAAACGCTGCCCGCCGAACTCACGCTCCGGCAGCATCCGTCCGGTCGGCAGCGCCAGTTCGTGCTCGACAAGGGTGACGTGCTCGGCCGGGGAGGCGATCTCGACGACTTCGAGCCCGTCCGAGCACTCGAGCACGCGGTGCCGGATGTGCGGCGGTTGCAGGACGCAGTCGCCGGCCTGCATTGTGATCGGCGGTCCCTGGTCCTCGTAGGCGACGCGTACCCAGCCCCGGTAACAGTAGATGACCTGGAAGTGTACGTGGTGATGGTGCACGTAATCGGGCACCGGCCCGCCTTGCGGTATGCGGATGTGGGACGCGACGTAGCTGCCCGCGATGCGCCCGGGAATCAGGTCCCGGTACTGCATGCCGGCGCGGCCGCGGCCCCAGTCGCCCGCGCTGCCCCGGTGCAGCGCGAAGCGCTCCGCCGGCAATGGCGGCGGCAGCGGCCTCTCGCCACCGGCGACGAACTCGAGCGGCAGACCGTCAGGCGTTGCACCCGGCAACGGCGCCGGGGTCGTGGGGCTCAGCCTGAGCCCCGGCCCCGCCCGGCGGCCCTCCTCCAGGCGGACCACGAGCCCCCCGCGCGACACGACCGCGATTCGCGGCGCGTCCGCCGGGTAGATCTCGTCGAGCCTGAAGCCGAGCCGCTCCGTAAAGAACGCCAGCGTCTCGTCGAGACTATGGCAGGGCAGGACCAGCGCACTCGAACGCATCGCGTCTACCCGCTGTGGCAGCGGCGCATCAGGGCACCGCCATCCAGATGTCCTTGCCGCCGACGATCGTCCGCAGCACCGGCACGTGGCGGATCCGGTCCGCGTCGATCTCGAGCACGTTCTCGGCGAATACCGTGAAGTCGGCCAGCTTGCCTGGCTCGATCGTGCCGAGGCGGCCCTCGGCAAACGTCTGGAAGGCAGGGCCCAGGGTGTGCAGCCGCAGCGCCTCGGCACGATCAACCGCCTCCTCCGGCCCGTAGACTGCGCCGTCCCAGCCCTTGCGCGTGATGCCGGTCCACAGGGCGACGCGCGGACCATAGGGCGCGCCATCCGAGCCCCAGCTCATCCAGATGCCCGCGTCGAGCAGCGAGCGCGTCGGGTTCATCGTCGCCTCACGCGCCCCGGCCAGCGACTCGACGGCGAATGCGCCCAGGCCGACCGTGAACGCCGGCTGGCTCGCGACGCCGATGCCGAGGGCGGCCATCTTGTCGATCGTCGCCCGCGGCGGCTTCACCGCCACGTGGTGCAGGTAGTGGCGGTGATCGTCGCGCGGCGACTCCGCCAGGATGCGCTCCAGCTCGTCGACGACCATTACTACGGCAGCGTCGCCCATCGTGTGAATGCCGAGCTGCCAGCCGAGCTCGTGCGCGCGGCGGGCGACCGGATAGAAGGCCTCGGCCGGAATGCGGACGACGCCCGTGAAATCCGGCTTGCTTTCGTACGCTTCGAGCGACCAGTAGGCCGGCGCGCTCAGCCCGCCGTCAATGCTCATCTTGATCGCGCCGATCCTGAGCCTGTCGTTGCCGAAGCCGGTGACGAAGCCCAGCGCTTCCAGCTCCGCGATCGCATCGCGCACGCTGAGTTCGAGGTCGTCGTACGCGTCGAAACCCGGCCGCAGGCGGATCTGCACGACGGCCCGCGGCAGCTCGTCGCCGTGCCGCTGGTACAGGGTCTGGAAATAGCGCAGCTCGTCGGGGCGAACGCCCGCAACGTTGACGCTCGTCAGGCCCATCTCCGCGAACTGCCGCATCAGCCGCCGCAGGTTGTCGATTGCCTCGCGTTCCGTCAGCTCGCCGGCTGCGGGGCGCGGCGCCGCACCGCTTGCCAGCCTGCGCGCGGCGTCGTAGAGGCGCCCGTCCGGCTCGCCGTCGGCGTCATGCCCGATCTCGCCGCCACCGGAAAACCCGGTGTGACGATCGATGCCGGCGAGTTCGAGCGCGCGGCTGTTCAGCACCGTCGTGTGCGGGCCGCGCGTGAGCAGCACCGGGTGGTCGGGTGCGCCCCGGTCGAGATCGTGCCGTGTTGGAAGCTGCTGGTTCGGCCAGACCTCCCGGCTCAGCGCGCCGGTGATCCACTCGCCCGGTGGGCGGCGCGATGCTTCGCCGCGCAGCGCCGCCTCGAGTTCCGGGATGGTTCGCGCTTCCCGGATCCACGCAGGCACCGCGGCGATCCAGCCGCCTTCCCACTCCATCAGCTCGCCGCGCTCGATCCCGGCATGGACGTGATTGTCGAACAGTCCCGGCAACAGCGTTGCTCCGCCGAGGTCCACCAGCCGGGTCGAATCGCCCCCGAGTCGCAGAACGTCCGCGGCCGCACCGACGGCGACAATCATCCCGTCTCTCACCGCCACCGCCTCCGCCCGCACAGCCCCGGGCGTACCCGTCACGACGATCGCGTTGTGGTAGATCACGTCGGCCGGCAGGAGGACCACCGGCGCCGGCTGGCAGCCGCCGATCAGCAACAGAACCAGCGCCAGCCGGATTACCCCGATCCCCGCATGCATCGCGTTTCCCCCGCTATTCGTGTCCCGGCCGCGTCGGGGAGGCCGCCGTCGCAGCACTCCCCGAGCGACCCCTCAGTCCCTGGCTCGCGCCTGTTCGGCGAGCCGGGGACGCAGCCCGGACAGGTCGTAACCCGCTTCCGCTGCCTGCCGGATCACCTCGTCCGCGCCTCGAGTGCGGGCCTCGGCCAGCGCCCAGAGCGAAATTGACCGGGTACCGGACCGGCAGAAGGCGAGCACCGGGGCCTCGACTTCCCGGTACAGGGATTCGAAGCGATCGATGACATCGCCGGTCAGGGCCCCGGAGCTTACCGGCAGGTCGACGTAGGCAAGGCCGAGTTCCCTCGCTGCCCGCGCAAGGTCCGCGGTCCGCGGCTGCAAGCGGTGCTCGCCGTCCGGCCGATTGTTGATCAGCGTCCGGATTCCCTGCCTGGCCAGGATCTCGAGGTCGTGCGGGTCGAGCTGGCTCGACACCGAAAACTGGTCCGTGACCCTCCGCCTGTCCATGCAGTTCTGTCCTTATGCTCGTGTCGCGAGGCCCAGCGCACCGGGCAGTGAGCGCCACAGGATATAGATACCCATGACGATCAGGAAATAGCCGAAGCCGCGCTTCAGCGTCGCCTGCGGCAGCCGGTTTGCCATGAAGCCGCCGGCGAAGGAGCCGGCGACGCCCAGGGCGGTCACGACGAACAGCGTGCGCCAGTCGAGTTCGAGCGACTGGCGCTCCAATACGTCGAGATACTTGTAGAAACCGCTGTAGGACTTCAGCGCAATGATGAACAGGCTGGTCGCGACCGCGCGGTGCATCGGCAGCCCGCCGAGCAGCACCAGCGCCGGCACGATCAGGAAACCACCGCCGACGCCTACCAGGCCGGTCAGCACGCCGACGACGAGTCCGTCGGCGCCGATCTTCCAGGTCGCGCGCGGCGCCCGGGCCGGCGGATCGAGCGGCACCGGCCGCAGCATGAACCAGCTGGCGAGCAGCATCACGACCGCGAACAGCGAGAGCTGCATCAGGCCGCTGACGAACTGTGCGGTCCAGGCACCGAGCCAGGTACCTGCCATGCCGGGCAGGCCGAACACGAGCACGTTACGCCAGTCGATCAGCCCCAGCCGCAGGTATTGCAGGCTGCCGGCCAGAGCGATCGATCCGACGACGAACAGCGAGCCCGCGATCGCGAGCTTCTCGTCCTGGCCCACCAGGTACACGAGCACCGGCACGGTCAGGATCGATCCGCCGGAACCGAGCAGGCCCAGGCTGATGCCGATGGCGACCGCGCCGGGCCAGGCCAGCCAACTTACGACCATCGGCGCCTGCTCCCCCGGATCTCGCGGCGATGTCCCTCGATCTCTTGCAGCTTGCTTTCTCCTCCAACGGGGCGGGCAAGCGGCGGTCTCTCGCCGGAGAGGCGCCGCACTGGCGTGTTCCTCGGGCGTCGGTCGGCTGCTACACTGCGTCTCGTACGAGGTGCAGCGCATGACCGACGCCAACGGCCCGGAATTCGATCGCGACACGATGCCATTCGTCGCACCGTGCCGCCAGCTGTCGCCGCTCGCACCTTTTCGCTGGCTGAAACTCGGGATCGACGACCTGCTGCTCGCACCCCGCGAGAGCATGATCTACGGCGTCGTGATGGCCGGCGTCATGGCCGTCGTTTCTATTGCGTCATGGATCTACGGCACACACTGGCTGATGCTCGCCATGCTCGGCGGTTTCGTCTTCCTGGCCCCGCTCGCCTGCATCGGCCTGTACGCCATCAGCGCGCAGCTCGAACGCAAGCAGCCGGTCTCGCTCGCCCGCAGCCTGCAGGCGGCTTTCAGGCGGCATTTCGGCAACGAGATGGTGTTCGCCCTCGTGCTGATGGTGATCTTCCTGGTGTGGGCACGGGCCGGCGCGATGATCACCGTGTTCTTCCCCGAAGACGGTCAGTGGGAAGCGGCCGATCTCAAGATGTACCTGACAATAGGCACGATTGTCGGCGCCATTTTCGCGGGAGTCACGTTCAGCGCCAGTGCCTTTTCGCTGCCGATGATCATGCACCGCGACGTCGACAGCATCACGGCCGTCGTCACCTCGATCAACGCGGTTCTGCGCAACAAACTCGCAATGCTGGTCTGGATGAGCCTGATCGTCGTCGGGCTGCTGCTGGGCCTCGTGACGGCCTTCGTCGGCCTCGCCGTCATCCTGCCGGTCATCGGCTACGGCGCCTGGCACGGTTATCTCGAAACCATCGACGCAAGCCAGTTCCCGCGGCATGCAGTCGGCATCACCGCAACGCCGAGACCGCCCGCGGCGTGACGGCGGCGCGGTTTTACGCAAGCTGAGCGACATGGCACCATTGCGCCGCGGATTCGTATCAGGGATATCCCCTATGGCACCGCCGGCAACGGTCTGAAATCGTCGCGGGCGGCAGACTATGGCCAAACTAGCCCCAAATTGACGAAAACAACCGGGATCAACAACATGCAGACGGAGTCGAGTTACAACGATAAGGTCGTCCGCCAGTTCGCCATCATGACCGTGGTCTGGGGCGTCGTCGGAATGCTGGTCGGCCTTATCATCGCCGCACAACTGATCTGGCCCGGGCTGAGCCTGGACCTGCCCTGGCTCACCTACAGCCGCCTCCGGCCACTGCATACGAACGCCGTCATCTTTGCGTTCGGCGGCTCGGCGCTGTTCGCGACCGCATATTACGTGGTGCAGCGAACCTGCCATGTGCGGCTCGCGTTCGACAAGCTGGCCGCCTTCACGTTCTGGGGCTGGCAGCTGATCATCGTGCTGGCCGCCGTGACGCTGCCGCTCGGCATAACGCAGAGCAAGGAGTACGCGGAACTGGAGTGGCCGATCGACCTGCTGATCGCCGTCGTCTGGGTCGCCTTCGCCATCGTCTACCTCGCTACGCTGGGGCGGCGCCGCGTCAAGCACATCTACGTCGCCAACTGGTTCTACGCGGCATTCATCATCACGGTCGCGGTGCTGCACATCTTCAATAACCTGGCGATACCGGTCTCGCTGACGAAGTCCTACATCGTCTATACGGGCGTCGTCGACGCCATGATGCAGTGGTGGTACGGCCACAACGCGGTGGGCTTTTTCCTGACGGCCGGTTTCCTCGGCATGATGTACTACTTCGTTCCGAAGCAGGCAAACCGACCGGTCTATTCGTACCGCCTGTCGGTCGTGCACTTCTGGGCGCTGATCGCAACCTACATGTGGGCCGGCCCGCATCACCTGCATTACACGTCGCTGCCGGACTGGGCGCAGACGCTCGGCATGCTGTTCTCGGTGATCCTGCTGGCGCCGTCCTGGGGCGGCATGATCAACGGCATCATGACGCTCTCCGGCGCGTGGCATAAGCTCCGGACCGACCCGATCCTGAAGTTCATGATTGTCTCGCTGTCTTTCTACGGCATGTCGACCTTCGAGGGCCCGATGATGTCGATCAAGACGGTGAATGCGCTCTCGCACTACACGGACTGGACGATCGGGCACGTGCACTCCGGCGCTCTCGGCTGGGTATCGATGATGACCATCGGGACGATGTACTGCCTGATCCCGAGGCTCTGGGGCAAAGACGGCATGTATTCGACCAAGCTCATCGACGTGCACTTCTGGACGTCGACAATCGGCGTCGTCCTCTACGCCGTGTCGATGTGGATCTCGGGCATCACGCAAGGCCTGATGTGGCGGGCCTTCAACGACGACGGCACGCTGACCTATTCGTTCATCGAGAGCGTCAAGTTCAACTATCCGTACTACGGTCTGCGCCTGCTCGGGGGACTGATCTTCTTCGCGGGCATGATCGTCATGGTTTACAACGTGTATCGGACCGTCGCGGACGTCAAACCGAAAGCGGCTCCCGTGATCCAACCGGCCTAAGGCAGCTGTCATGAAGCACGACAAGATAGAAACAAGCATAAACCTGATGGCGATACTGATCGTCCTGGTGATCAGCGTCGGCGGCCTGATCGAGATCCTGCCGCTGATGGCGAGCAGCAGTACGACCGAGCCCTATCCGGGCGTCCGGCCATACCCGGCCCTGCAGCTGGCCGGCAGAGACGTCTACATTCGGGAAGGCTGTTACGTCTGCCATTCGCAGCAGATCCGGCCGTTCCGCAGCGAGACGGAACGATACGGCCCATACTCCGTTGCCGGCGAACACGTCTACGACCGTCCGTTCCAGTTCGGCTCGAAGCGAACCGGCCCCGACCTCGCCCGTGTGGGCAAGCGCTACAGCGACGAATGGCATCGCATACACCTGCTGAAGCCGCAGGACCTGGTGCCCGACTCGAACATGCCCGCGTACCCGTGGCTCGCAGAGAACGTGGTCGACGGCGAACTCATCGTGCGCAAGATGCGCGCCCTTCGCATGCTCGGCGATCCGTACAGCGACGCGGAGATCGAGGCAGCGCCCGCAGCCGTGGCCGGCAAGACCGAGCTCGACGCGCTGGTTGCCTACCTGCAGAACCTCGGCACCGTAAGAGCGGCACGGTAGGCAGGGCGACATGGACATGGGAACCATCCGGGGGCTGATAACGGCGATCCTGCTGGTGCTGTTCATCGGCCTCTGGTTCTGGAGCTGGAGCAAGAAGCGGCAGGCGGAATACGATGCCGCATCGCGGCTGCCTCTGGACGACGATGAACGTCCGCCGGCCATCAACAAAGACAGGGAGCAACACTCATGAGCAGCGCGTGGAGCTGGTACATCATCATCGGCACCGTATTGACGATGCTGGCGTGCTTCTGGCTGATCGTCTGGACGAACCGGCAGCGGCAGTCCGACGCAGACATAAAGGAATCCGAGTCCCACGTCTGGGACGAGAATATCCGCGAGCTGAACAACCCGCTCCCGATGTGGTGGCTGGGCCTGTACGTGATATCAATCGTATTCAGCGTCGGCTACCTGGTCGTCTACCCCGGCCTCGGCAACTTCGAGGGCACGGCCGCCTGGACACAGGAGGGCCAGTACGAACGGGAGGTGCAGAGAGCGGAGGAGCGTTACGGGCCGATATTTGCGCGTTACGGTTCGATGGCGGCGCACGAGCTGATCGGCGATCCGCAGGCAATGCGCATAGGCCAGAGCCTGTACGCGAATTACTGTGCGCAGTGTCATGGCTCGACAGCCCAGGGCGCGCGCGGCTTCCCGAACCTGACGGACGGCGCGTGGCTATATGGCGGCTCGCCCGAGGCAATCGAGCTTTCGATCCTGAACGGACGCATGGGCATCATGCCGGCCCTCGGCGCCGCGCTCGGCGGCGAGAGCGAAATCGACGCGATGGTGGCCTACGTCCAGTCGCTGCCCGACGGACAGGACACGGCATCGCCCGCGCATATGAAATTCGTCACGTTCTGCAGCGCCTGCCATGGCGCCGACGGTCGCGGCAACCAGGCGCTGGGCGCCCCGAGCCTGGTCGACGACAACTGGCTCTACGGCAGTTCGGCGGCGGAGATACGCAAGGGTATCGTCGAGGGTCGCAATGGCGTCATGCCGGCGCACGAAGCACTGATCGGCAGGGATCGTGCACGCATACTGTCCGCCTACGTCTACGGACTGGGGCAGAGCGGCGCGGAGTGATCACGAGTGGCATCTGACGAAGAAGTGGTCGTCAAGGACCTGTCGCGGGACGCGCAGAAGATAGCGATCCTGTCGTGGATCTCGTTTTTGTCGGCATCGGTCGTCACGATGCTGTTCTTTGCGTTCGTCGATCCTCTCGTACTGGTCGACGCCATCAACGTATCTTTCATCGAAAGCAGCAATGCGGGCTACGCTATCGGGTTTTTCTTTTTCTGGATCCATGCCTGGGTCAGTGGCTGGCTCGTGCTTCGACTCGTCCGGCGGAAACGTAACTGGCCGCGTCGCATAAGCCGCTGAGTCACCAATGAACACGCCCTCCTCCGGCTACGAATACGGCCAGCTGTATCGTAGTGAAGACAAGATCTATCCGCGCGAAATCCGCGGTCGTTTCGCGACCCTGCGCAGGCTGGCGATGTTCGTGCTGCTCGGAATCTTCTATGGCGGCCCCTGGCTGAGCTGGGGCGATCGCCAGGCGATCCTGTTCGACCTGCCGGCCCGCAAGTTCTATGTTTTCGGCCTGACCATGTGGCCGCAGGATTTCGTCTACCTGGCGCTGCTGCTGATCATCATGGCGGTCAGCCTGTTCTTCTTCACGGCGCTGGCCGGGCGCCTGTGGTGCGGATACGCCTGCCCGCAGACGGTCTGGACGGAGGCTTTCACCTGGATCGAGCGGCTGGTCGAGGGGGATCGCAACAAGCGCATCAAGCTGGACCGGGGACCGTGGGACTTCAACCGGGTCTGGCGCAAATCGCTCAAGCAGTTCATCTGGATCGTGCTCGCACTGTTCACCGGCTTCTCCTTCGTCGGCTACTTCGTGCCGGTGCGCGAACTGGCCGTGTCCCTCGCGACCTTCACGGCCAGCCCCTGGCAGTGGTTCTGGACGCTGTTTTATGGCTTCGCGACCTACGGTAACGCCGGGTTCATGCGCGAGCAGGTCTGCAAATACATGTGCCCGTACGCCAGGTTCCAGGGCGCGATGTTCGATCGCCACTCCCTGATAATTACCTACGACGACAGGCGCGGAGAGCCGCGCGGTGCGCGTCGGCGCGGGACGGCTCCCGCGGAAGTCGGTCTCGGCGACTGCGTCGATTGCCGGATGTGCGTACAGGTCTGCCCGACGGGCATCGATATCCGGGAGGGGCTGCAGTACGAGTGCATCGCCTGCGCCGCCTGCATCGACGCCTGCGACCAGATCATGGACAAGATGAACTACCCGCGCGGCCTGATTCGGTACAGCACGGAGACCATGCTGCAGAACGAGCCGTACCGGCTGCTGCGGCCGCGAACCCTGGTCTACACGGCGCTCCTGACGCTGCTCCTCGCGACGCTCGCCTCGTCGATGATCGTCAGCCAGCCAGTCATACTGGACGTCATTCGCGACCGCAACACCCTCTACCGCGATGTCGGTCGCCGCGGCATCGAAAACAACTATACTCTGCGGGTCGTCAACAAGCGCAATGTCGCGCGGGAGTACGAGCTGAGCGTTCGGGGCATCGACGGGATCGAGATCGGCACGGCGACACGGTTCTCTGTGCCGGCTGAGTCGGTATTCACGCTGCCGACCGCGGTAACCGCGCCGCACGAAAACGCCCTCGGCGGCCAGACGATAGAATTCGTGCTGCGCTCGGCGGACGACAGCGGCATCATGGTCGTCGAGGAGAGTCGTTTCCGCGGCCCCTCGGAGGTGAACTGACATGCACGCCGGCAGCAACGAAGCCTGGTACCAGAACGGGATGGTCTGGCTGGTTATCGCGATCCCGGGGCTCACGATCGCGGGCTGCATCCTCACTATCTACCTGGCGCTCACGCACCCGGACAGCCTGGTCCGGGACGACGCCAGCGACGGACCAAGACCGGCCGAACTGAGCCGGGAGTAGGTCGCCGCGTGAACTCCGTGTCACGCGCACCGGAATGCTTTCACTGCGGCGAGGCTTTGCCGGACGGCCCGCCGATATATGCCCGCCTCGACGAGCTCTCGCAGCCGGTGTGCTGCCACGGCTGCAAGGCCGTGGCCGAATTCATCCACGGCAGCGGTTTCGACGCGTTCTACGAACACCGCAGCAGGCCGCGCGCGGAACTCGGCCTGCGCGTCGAGAACGCAGACTGGCGCCACTACGACGAGCCCGACCTGTTGCAGCGCTATGTCCACCGGGACGGCGATTGCGCCGAGGCGACTGTCGAGATAGGCGGCATATATTGCTCCGCCTGCGTGTGGCTGCTCGACAACGCACTGGGCCGGCTCGATGCGATCGAGTCCATCTCGGTGAATCCGGCCACCCGGCGAGCCGTGCTGCGCTGGGATACTTCGCGGCTGTCCTTCGCGGAACTGCTCGGCGAGATTGCGCGGCTGGGATTCAAGCCGGCACCGACCGCCGCCGGGCTGCAGAGCAGCGAGAATCCGGACGAGCAGCGCGGCGCGCTGCGCCGGCTTATCGTGGCCGCCGCGGCCGGCATGCAGGTCATGATGTTCGCCGTCGCGCTGTACGCGGGGAACCATTACGGCATCGACTCCCGCATCGAGCGCTTCCTGCGCGGCGTGAGCCTGCTGGTCTGCGTCCCGATAGTCCTGTACTCCGCGCGCCCGTTTTTCGCCTCGGCCTGGCGCGGGCTGCGCGCCGGAAGCCCGGGCATGGACCTGCCGGTGTCACTCGCGGTCGGCGCGGCTTTCCTTGCCTCCGCGCAGGCGACGCTGGCCAATTCAGGCGAAATCTATTTCGACTCCGTCGCGATGTTCGTACTGTTCCTGAGCGCCGCCCGCTACCTGGAAATGCGTGCAAGACACCGGGCCGACGATCATGCGCAGGCGCTCGCCACGCTGCTGCCCGAGACCGTCGCACGCGTCGCGGGAGGCCAGGCGGAAATCGTCAGCCGCGACCGGCTGCGTGTTGGCGATGTCGTGCTGATCCGGCCCGGTGACGTCATACCGGCCGACGGCGTCGTCACGACCGGCAATCTGGCGATTGACGAGTCGATGCTTACGGGAGAGTCGCTGCCGGTCACGCGCAAGCCAGGCATGGACGTCTTTGCCGGGGCGATCAATCGCGCCGGCAACGCGACGGTCGAGCTGCGGCTGGTCGGAGCAGGCACCAGCCTCGCCGAGATCGGGCGCCTGCTCGAGCGGGCGAGAGCGGACAGGCCGCCGGTCGCAGAGCTTGCCGACCGGATTGCCACGCACTTCGTCTTCGGCATTCTGCTGGTCGCCGCCATCACGTGGGCCGCTTGGTCCAGGATCGATCCCGCACGAGCATTCGAGGTCATGCTGGCGACGCTCGTCGTCACCTGCCCCTGCGCCCTCGCCCTCGCGACCCCGGCCGCGCTGGCCTCCGCCGCATCTGCGCTGGCGCGCGACGGATTCCTGCTGGTGCGCTCGCGCGTCCTGGAGGTGCTGGCGAAAAAACCGCTGCTTGTTTTCGACAAGACCGGCACGCTGACCGAGGGACGGCCGGCCATCGTGGACACGGCCGTGCTCGACCCGAGGGCCGGCGACGCCGAACGCTGCCGCGCCCTGGCGGCCGGCCTGGAGACGGCATCCGAGCATGTCCTGGCCCGGGCGTTCGCGGCACACCACCAGCCGGGCCGCTGGGCGATCGCCGATCTCCGGTCCGAGCCGGGCCGGGGTGTCGAAGCATCCGTGGCGGGCCGCCGCTACCGGGTCGGCAGCCTCGAGTTCGTTGCCGAACTGGGCGGCCGCCCGCCCGCGAATGCGGACTCTGGCGCGATGACCCGGGTGTGGCTCGGCGACAGCGACGGGCCGCTCGCCCGCTTCGACATGGGCGACGCGATCCGGGCCGACGCGCGCGACGCACTGGCGGCGCTGCGGGCAGACGGGTTCGTCATGGCGATAGCCAGCGGCGACAGTTCGCCGGCCGTGCAGGTCATCGCCCGGAGTCTCGGCATCGCCGACTGGCACGCCGGCTTGACGCCGGCCGGCAAGCTCGACCTGGTCGCAGGCCTGCGCGCCGGCGGCAGGCCGGTCGTGATGATCGGCGACGGCATCAACGACGCGCCGGTGCTGCAGTCGGCCGACGCGTCCATCGCGATGGACGCCGGCACGGCGCTGGCGCGCGCGAGCGCCGATGCGATCGTGCTCGGCAAGCGCCTCACCAGTATCGTCGATGCGGCGCGAGCCGCCGTGCGGACGCGGCGCGTGATCCGCCAGAACGTCGGCTGGGCGGTGCTGTACAACCTCACCGCCGTGCCGCTGGCTGCATCGGGCATGCTGGCGCCGTGGATGGCTGCGCTCGGCATGTCGGGAAGTTCGCTGCTGGTCGTCTTCAACGCGCTGCGGCTGCAGCGCCGGCAGCCTGCGGCGCCAGCGAGCGCTGCGCCGGACAAGGCCGCGGCCGACGGGCGGGCCCGCGCATGACGATTCTCTACCTGCTGATCCCGCTCGGCCTGCTGCTGCTCGCGATCGGAGTTGCCGCGTTCTTCTGGGCGACCCGGAGCGGCCAGTTCGACGACCTCGACTCTCCGGCCTGGAGCGTCGTACTCGACGACGACCGTTCGCCCGGCAAGCGCCGCCGCGACGCACGAGCCGATCCGCGCAGCGGCGGACCGGATGACGAGGAGCCGCCCCCATGAGCCTGCTGCTCGCGGCCGCCCTCTCCGCGGGCTTCCTCGGCAGCGCCCACTGCCTCGGCATGTGCGGCCCCGTCGTGCTGCTGTTCGAGTCGCCCGGGCAGGTCGCGGCCCCGCTCGCGCCGACGTTGCGCCGCCTGCTCTACAACCTCGGCAGGCTGGCCTGCTACGCGCTGCTGGGTGCCGCCGCCGGTGCGGCCGGCATCATCCTGACTCGCGTCGCGGGTCTCGACGCCGGCCTCAGGCTGCTGCGCTGGTTCGCCGCCGCGATGATCATGCTGCTCGGCCTGAACCTGCTGACCGACTGGCGGGCGCTCGCCGCCCTCGAGCGGGCCGGCGCAGCATTGTGGCGGCGCGTGCAGCCGCTGGCGCGGCACGCGCTCCCGGTGACGACGCCTGCGCGCGCACTGGCCGCCGGGTTCCTGTGGGGGATGCTGCCCTGCGGGCTCGTCTACACCAGCGTCGCCATAGCCGCCGGCAGCGGCGGTCCGGTGCAGGGAGCGGTCATCATGCTGGCATTCTGGCTGGGCACCCTGCCCGCCCTGCTCGCCGCCGGCGCGTCGGCCGCCGGGATCGCCGGCTGGTCCCGCCGCAGTCGCCTGCGCCGCGTAGCCGGCGCCGTGCTGGTCGCATCCGGGGCGATCGCGCTGCTGCTGCCGTGGCTGATGCCGGGCCCGCATGCGGGACACGCGCCGTGAGGCTCGCATGAAAGCCATGCTGCTCGAGCGACTCGGACCGATGGCGTCGAACCCGGAGCCATTGCGACTCGTCGACATCCCGGTCCCGGAACCCGCGCAGGGCGAGATCCGGATTCGCGTCTCCGCCTGCGGCGTCTGCCATACCGAGATCGACGAGATCGAGGGCCGCACGCCGCCGCCCTCGTTGCCGATCGTTCCGGGCCACGAGGTCGTGGGCCGGGTCGACGCCCTCGGCGCCGGCGCGACGCGCTTCGCCACCGGGCAGCGGGTCGGCGTCGGATGGATTCACCACTCGAGCGGCGCCGCTGACGAGAACCTGAGCGACGAGTTCCGCGCAACGGGGCGAGACGTGAACGGCGGTTACGCGGAATTCATGACCGTGCCGGAAACCTATGCATACCCGATACCGGACACCTACGGCGATGCCGAGGCAGCGCCGCTCCTGTGCGCCGGCGGCGTCGGTTACCGGTCGCTCAGGCTGGCCGGCCTTGAGGACGGCGACGCGCTCGGCCTGACGGGCTTCGGCGGTTCCGGCCACCTGGTGCTGCAGCTCACGCGTTACCTGTACCCGGCCAGCCCGGTCTTCGTATTCGCGCGCAGCGCTGCCGAGCGCTCCTTCGCGCTCGAACTGGGCGCGGCCTGGGCCGGCGCCACGGCGGACACGCCGCCGGTGCCACCGCAAGCCGTCATCGATACGACCCCGGCCTGGCTGCCCGTGCTTGCCGCATTGAAGATATTGCAACCCGGCGGCCGACTGGTCATCAACGCGATTCGCAAGGAAGACGCCGACAAGTCGGTGCTGGCCGGGATCGATTACGCGGAGCATCTCTGGCGCGAGAAAGAACTCAAGACCGTCGCGAACGTGACAGCAGCGGACATCGCCGATTTTCTGCAGATCGCGGCCGCTGCCGGCATCCGGCCCGAGGTCCGGGCCTATCCACTGGAGCTGGCAAACCGCGCACTCCAGGACCTGCGAGCAGGCCACGTACGCGGCGCGAAGGTGCTGACGATTGGCCCCTGAGGGCCGGCCTTTACTCGACCGGCGCGGCTGCGGCCGGCGCGGCCTGCCCGACGGGATCCTCGACCTTCAGCAGCTTCGCCGTGATGACGCCCGTGGTTATCGCGCCATTGACGTTCAGCGCCGTGCGCGCCATGTCGATCAGCGGCTCGATCGAGATGAGGAGCGCGACCAGCGTGATCGGCATCCCCATGGCCGGCAGGACCACCAGCGCCGCGAAGGTCGCGCCGCCGCCGACGCCGGCGATGCCGAAGGAGCTGATCGCGACGATGCCGACGAGCTGGACAATGAACATCGGATTCAGCGGATCTATGCCCATCGACGGCGCGATCATCGTCGCCAGCATGGCCGGGTAGATGCCGGCACAGCCATTCTGTCCGATCGTCGAGCCGAAGCTCGCCGACACGTTCGCCACCGAGCGAGGCACCTTGAGCTCGTCCACCTGGGTCTCGACGTTCAGCGGAATCGTCGCCGCCGAGCTGCGCGATGTGAACGCGAAGGTGAGCACGGGCCAGACCTTGCGGAAATAATCGGCGACGTCGACCCCGTTGAGCTTCAGCAAACCGGCGTGCACGCCGAACATGATCGCGATCGCGATATACGACGCCACGATGAAACCGAGCAGTGCCAGGATGTCCGCAAGGCTCGAACCGGCGACGACCCTGGCCATAAGCGCCAGTATGCCGTAGGGCGTGAGCAGCATGATCAGGCGCACGAGCTTCATGATGATCGCGCTGGCCGTCTCCACGAAGCTGACGATAGCCGCAGCCTTGCGTTCGTCCTCGCGGGCGACCATGAGGGAGGCGATACCGAACAGGATGCCGAAGATGACGACCGCGATAACCGATGTCGGCCGTGCATCCGTCAGGTCGGAGAAGATATTCGTCGGTATGAATCGCAGGATCATTTCGGGCAGGCCGAGGTTCGCTATCGACTCCAGGCGGCCTTCGAGCGCCTCGGCGCGCGCCAGCTCACGCGCACCTTCCGTCAGGCCATCGGTGGTGAGGCCGAACAGGCTCGCTATCAGGATGCCGACCAGCGCTGCGACCATCGTGGTGCCGACGAGCAGGCCGACGACCGTGCCCCCGATCCGGGTCAGCGCGCCGAGTTCCCGCATGCGCACGACCGCGGCAATCATCATGATCAGGACCAGCGGCATGATGATCATGCGCAGCAGGCTGACGTAGCCGGTGCCTACTATGTTCGTCCAGCGCAGCGTGCCCTGCACGACGTCCGGACTGTTCGCATAGATTGCCTGCAACAGCAGCCCGTAGGCGATTCCGACCACGAGGCCGGTCAGTATCTGCCGGGAAAGCGTGAACCCGGGCCCGCGCAGGCGAGCAAGAGCCACGATGATTCCCGCGAACACGATCAGGTTGATTACTACGAGGAATGTCATGGACGCACCGCCCTTGTTCTTGTGGGATCGCCGTTTCCCCCGGCCCCTGCCCGGCAGCGATATCGGGCATTACTGTACACGATAATTCCGGTCGGATTGCGCGCGCCGGTCGTCCGGTTTCGTATTCCGCACCGCGCCCCGGGATTGCGACCGAAAGCAAAAGGCCATCGGCGCACACACGATTCGCGCAAAAACGGCGCACCGGGCCAGCAGGAGACCGGCCGCGGGCGGCACCTATTTCGCGCCACCGTCGGCGAGCCCTTGCCCCGCGACCCGAAAAAAGACACTTTATATAAAAAGCCGGCCGGCCGCAGGCGGCCGGGCCACGTCTCCGGGGGACTTGCCATGCTTCGCTTCACGTTCGTATGCGCCTTGCTCTTTTTTATGCCCGCCCTGTCCGGCGCAGCCGAGGAGGACAAGTCCGAACCGGGCTTCAACGAGGACACGTTCGAGGGCCTCGAACTCCGCGCGATAGGACCCGCCCTGATGTCGGGCCGCATCGCCGACATCGCGATCGACCCCCGCGACCAGAGCACCTGGTACGTGGCCGTCGGCAGCGGCGGCATCTGGAAGACCGTCAACGCGGGGACGACCTGGGAACCGGTTTTCGACGACGAGGACGTGTATTCGATCGGGAGCCTTTACCTCGATCCCAATGACCCGGACACGATCTGGGTTGGCACCGGCGAGAACGTCAGCGGGCGTCATGTCGGCTTCGGCGCGGGCGTGTACCGCAGCCGCAACGGCGGCAAGACCTGGGATAACATGGGCCTCGGGGACTCCCAGCATATCGGCATGATCCGGGTCGATCCCCGCGACTCCGACATCGTGTTCGTGGCCGCGCAGGGTCCGTTGTGGTCCGCCGGCGGCGACCGCGGCCTCTTCAAGTCGACCGACGGCGGCAAGAACTGGCGCAAGGTGCTCGGCGACGGCCTCGGCAATACACCCGTCGACGATCGCTACACCGGCGTATCCGAAGTCCACCTGGACCCGCGCGATCCGGACGTGATGTACGCAGTTTCGTGGCAGCGTTTCCGTAACGTCGCGGTGCTGCTGGACGGCGGACCCGGGTCGGGCATCCACAAGTCGACTGACGGCGGCGAGACCTGGCGCAAGCTGGACGAGGGCCTGCCAAAGGAAAATATGGGCAAGATCGGCTTCGCGATCTCGCCACAGCAACCCGACGTCGTGTACGCAACGATCGAACTCGCGAACCGCAAGGGCGGCTTCTGGCGTTCGGCCAATGGCGGCGAAAGCTGGGACAAACAGAGCGACTACCTGTCCGGCGGCACCGGCCCGCATTACTACCAGGAGCTATTCGCCAGCCCGCACCGGTTCGATCGGGTCTACCAGATGGATGTCGTGCTGCACGTCACCGAGAATGGCGGCAAGGACTTCACCGCCATAGAAGCCGAGACCAAGCACGTCGACCATCACGCGATGGCATTCGACCCGGACGACCCGGACTACCTGCTGGTCGGTAATGACGGCGGTATCTATGAGAGCTTCGACCTCGGGAAGACCTGGCGCTTCATGGCCAACCTGCCCGTGACGCAGTTCTACAAGGTCAGCGTCGATTACGACGAGCCGTATTACAACGTATACGGCGGCACGCAGGACAACTCGAGCGTGGGCGGGCCCTCGCGCACCGACAACGTGATCGGCATACGCAATGAAGACTGGTACCTCACGCTGGGGGCGGACGGCCACCAGTCCTTTGCCGACCCGAGTAACCCCGATATCGTTTACGCGAACTGGCAGGAGGGCAACCTGACACGCTACGACCGCCGAACCGGCGAAAGCGTGTACATACGACCGCAGGCCGGCGCCGACGAGGACGAGGAGCGCTTCAACTGGGACGCGCCGATACTGATCAGTCCGCACGACCCGGAGACCCTTTATTTCGCGAGCTACCGCGTCTGGAAGAGCGAGGATCGCGGCGACTCCTGGCGGGCGATCAGCGGCGACCTGTCGCGCGGCGGCAATCGGCTCGAGGAACCGGTCATGGGTCGCAGCTGGAGCTTCGACTCGCCGTGGGACCTGTTCGCGATGTCGCAGTACCACACGATCACGTCGCTGTCCGAATCGCCGCTCGTCAGAGGACTCGTCTACGCCGGCACGGACGACGGCCTCGTGCACGTGACCGAGGATGGCGGCGCAAGCTGGCGCCGCATCGACCGGTTGCCCGGCGTGCCGGACGGTTACTTCGTCAATGACGTCAAAGCCGACCTGCACGATGCAGACTCCGTCTATGTCGTCGTCGACAATCACAAGAACGGCGACTTCTCGCCCTATGTTCTGAAGAGCGAGAACCGCGGCCGCAGCTGGAGGAGCATCGCAGGCAACCTGCCCGAACGCCACCTGCTGTGGCGCATCGTCCAGGACCACGTCAAGCCGGAGCTGATGTTCGTCGGCACCGAGTTCGGCGTGTACTTCACGGTCGACGCCGGGCACCAGTGGACCCGGCTGAAAGGCAATACGCCGACCATCGCGTTCCGCGACCTCGTGATCCAGACACGCGAGAACGATCTCGTCGGCGCCACTTTCGGGCGCGGCATTTACGTACTGGACGACTACACGCCGCTGCGCAGCGTCAGCGCGTCCATGCTGGGGAGCGAGCCTACCTTGTTCCCGGTCCGGCGCGCGTTCTGGTACGTGCCGAAGCGGCCATTGTCCTGCGCATCGCCCGGTTGCGTGGACAGCCAGGGCGACGCGTATTTCGTCGCGCCGAATCCGGAATTCGGCGCAACGTTCACCTATTACCTCCCCGAGGCGATCGAAACGCTGGCGAAACAGCGCAGGGAAGGCGAGAAGGATCGGGAGAAAGCCAGTGAGGACGTCGCCTTCCCGAGCTGGGAGCGCCTGCTCGAGGAAGAACTGGAGGACGAGCCGGCCGTCGTGTTCGCAGTACGCGATGCCGCCGGCGTGCTGGTGCGCTACGTCCCAGCGCCGGCAGACGCCGGCTTCAATCGCGTCAGCTGGGATCTCCGCTATCCGCCGCTGGACCCCTGGCGGCCGGACGACGGGGAGGACGGCCGGCGCGAGCCCGCCGGCGTGCTGGTGGTGCCGGGCAAGTATACGGTTACGATGCATCGCCGCGTCGATGGCGAACTGAGTACGGTATCGGAGCCGCAGGTCTTCGAGCTGGTCTCGATCCGCGAGCCGACATTGCCGGGTTCGAGCCAGGAACAGCGCATCGCGTTCTCGATGCAGGTCGACGAACTGCGGCGCGCATCGAGTGGCACATCGAGTGCCATCGACGAGATCATCAAGGAGATCGATGCGGTAAAGAGCGCGTTGCTGCGGTCCCGCACGGACCCCGCCCTGTACGAGATAGCGAATTCGTTGCAGCAGCAGATCCGGCGGCAACGGGACCGGCTCGAGGGCAACGAAACGCAGAGCGGCTTCGGCGCGCCGGGTCCGATGTCGGTTTCGGGCCGTCTGCGCCATGCGGGCTATGGGGCGCGCAGCAGCGCGTATGGCCCCACGGAGACGCAGCGTCAGTCGCTCAATATTGCGAGGGACCTGTATGCCGATATCCGGCAGGAACTCGTCCGGCTCGTCGACGAAGAATACGAGGCGCTGAAAGAATCCCTGGATGCCGCCCGCGTACCGTGGACGCCGGGACGCAGCGTGCAGTGAAACGCAGCCGGGCATCTGCCCCCGTCAGGGGCGCAGATGCCCGGCAAAATAGGACGTCATCGTCGAGTACATGTGCAACTCGGTGCCATCACCCTCGCGTATGGCATGCGTGCGATTCGGGTAGGACATGAAGTCGAACGGCTTGTTCAGTCGCACGAGCTCGTTGATCAGTCGCTCGCTCGCCTGGTAGTGGACGTTGTCGTCGCCCGTCCCGTGGATCAGCAGCAGCTTGCCCTCGAGCTTCGCCGCGTGCGTGATCGGTGACGCCTCGGTGTAGCCGTCCGCGTACTCCTCGAGCAAGCCCGAATAGCGTTCCTGGTAGATCGCGTCGTACAGCCTCTGGTCCGTAACCGGCGCACGTGAAATTCCGACCTCGTACTGGTCCGGATAACGGAACAGCATGTTGAGTGTCATCGAGCCGCCGCCGGAGTGGCCCCATATCCCGGTGCGCGCCGGATCGATCCAGGACCAGCGCTCCTGCATCGCCTGCAGCGCGTCCGCCTGGTCGCGCGACGCGAGGACGCCGATCGCTCCGTACACCGACTTGCGCCACTCCCGGCCACGCGGCGAGCGCGTGCCGCGATTGTCCACCGATGCAACCACGAAGCCGCGCTGCGACAGCAGCAGGTGCCACAAATGCCGGTTGCCGCCCCACATGTCCCTGACCGTCTGGCCGGCAACTTCGCCGTACACATAGTTGACGACCGGGTAGCGTTGGGACGGATCGAACCGCGGCGGACGGATGACGTAGCCGTCGAGCTCCAGCCCGTCGCGCGCGGCAACGCGGAAGAACTCGTGGTCGCCGAGCTCGAGCGACGCCAGCTTGTCGATCAGCGCCCGGTTGTCCTCCAGCACGTGCGTGACGCGATGCGCGGGCAGCGCGACCAGCCGGTACTGCGGCGGCTGCATGAACGAAGAATGCGTGTGTATCGCCCAGCGCGCTCCCGGCGCGACATCGTAGGAATTCGTGCCGGCAAATTCATCGGGCGTGACCCGCTCCATGCCGCCGGAGCCGTCCAGGCGCGTGCGGTACAGGTAACGCTGGGTCGGATTTGCGGGCGAGGCGATGAAGTAGAGCCATCCTCCCGCATCATCGATCGATTCGAGTTCGACTATGTCGAATTCGCCGGGGGTCAAGTCGACGATCGTGGCGCCATCGCGTGACACGCGATGGATATGGCGCCAGCCGCTGCGCTCGCTGATCCAGGTGAACGCGTCAGCGCCCTCGATCCACTCGACGTCGACGAAGTCGTCCAGGAAGTGCAACTCCTTCTCGGTGAAAAGCAACGCGGCCGCGCCGGTCTTCGCATCGACGTAGTAGACGTCGTTCGTATCCTGCTTGCGATTGACATGCTGGACGATCAGCTGCCCGCTGTTGTCCGCCCAGCCCATCCGCGGTATGTACGTGTTGCGCGGATCGCCGGGCAGGCGCGCCCACGTGGTCGCGCCGCTCTCCAGGTCGACCACGCCGACACGGGCGGCGGAAATCGTCTCACCGACCTTCGGGTAGGGGATGCGCGTGATCGTGGGGTACAGCTCGTCGGTGTTGTTGATGAGCAGGAAGTCTTTCACGCCACTGGTGTCGAATTGCCAGTACGCAATGCTCCGGCTGTCGGGGCTCCAGCGAAAACCGTCGCGGATCGAGAACTCTTCTTCGTAGGCCCAGGAAAAGCGCCCGTTGATGATCGACTCCGAATCGCGGGACGTGAGCCGCACGATGTCGCGGCTCACGAGGTCCTGTACGTAGATATCGTTGTCGCGCACCCAGGCGACCTTGCCGCCGTCGGGCGACAGCTTGGCGAACAGCATCGACGACGCCGCGGCACCCTCGCCGCCGAGCTGCCAGAGCTCGCCACTGTCGAAATCCAGCAGCCAGTAATCGCCCCGGTCCTTTTCCCGCCAGACGCGCTCGGCATTCGTGTAGACCATGAGCTTGCTGCGATCTTCGGACCAGGCATAGTCGTCCACGCTGAGCGCCCGGTCGGCGCCCTCCGGCGTAAGCCGCGCGGCCGGGACGAGGATCCGCGATTCCAGCGTCTCCGGATCGTAGGAGACGATGTCCTTCGGGCCGTCGTCCTCGTCATCTTCCGCGTCGTCGTCCACCGGCTCCTCTTCCGGACCCCGATCTGCGCCCGCCGGGTCTTCCAGGACCGTGTAGCCGCTGCCGTCCTCGAGCCAGTGGACGCTCTTCGGCGATTCGGCGTCGTATGCCTTGTCCGCGAAGATCGCTTCATGGGTCAGCAGCCTGTCCTCCGGGATCGGCAACGGCGAACGCCCATCGTCCGGCGGTCCCTGGCAGGCCATGAGCATAAGGGCGGCAAGGGCCGGCGGCAGGCTGCGGCAGAGTTTGCGGATCATCGTCATGTCGGTTCCGTCGCGTGCATCGGCAGGATGGGGCGCATTTTCCGCATGCCCGTCCGGGCCTGCAAGCTCGGCGGCAATCCTGCCTTCATGGTCATGCCTGCGACGTCGCTCCGTCATGGCGATCGGCTCGGGGTTTCGGTTACGGCCCCGGTAAAGCGTGAGGGTTCAAAAAAAGGGCCCGTCGAAGACGGGCCCAATACTCTCGGGATTGCGAGACACCTGAAATTACTGGTTTTCGAGCTGCACTTCCTCGGCGAGGATCTGGCCATTGCTCAGCGTGCCCTTGGCCTCGACCAGCCGATCCAGGGCCTGGCCGAAGAAAGTGCCGGCCGCGATCGCGCTCTCGTCCACGTCACGGAAGACGGTTGACACGCCGGGCGCGTTGGTCACGACGGTGACACCGAGGATCGTGAATTGCGGATCCGCGACGGTCTCGACGAAGCCGCGCAGGGACACGTCATTGCGCGGGTCGTCGCGCTCGAGCTGTGTCGCGACGATTCCGCTCGAGTCCTCGTAGCCGCGAATCGCCACGTAATCACCGACGTTCACGTCAGCCAGGTCGAACTGGAGAACCCGCGCGTCGCTCTTGTCCTCGAACCGCGTCGCGATATTCACATTGACGACGACACCGAGCAGCGTCAGCGTGGTGGCCTGCACTTCCCCGACCGTCGCCTCGATCCTTATGTAGCTGCCCTGCTTGAACTCGATCTTTTCCGCGACGAGCACGCCAGCGGTGTTGAGGTCGCCTTCGACCTCGACCTTGCGGTTGTCCGCCAGATCGCCGGCCACGCCGTTCTCATAGAGGGTCTGGCCGTTGGTCGTGACGGCTACGCCCTCGACCTCGAACTCCGTCGCGGCCATGAAGTTCGCGATGAAGCCCTCGACCTCGAAGCGGTCACCGGCATCCCCGGTCAGCTCGTTGCCTTTGAATTCGACCCGGGTCGCGAGGAGCTGGCCGGCGCCTCCCAGCTGGCTGCCCTTCGCCTCCACGGGCTGGCCGACGGCGGGTGTGCCACCTGGGAAATCGGCGAGCATTGCCGCGCTGTAATCCACGACAAGGCTGTTCAGCTGGAACGTCGTCGCCGTCAGGTTGCTGATGGTGCCCGTGACCTCGAATTCACCGCCGGGTAGCTTGGGCTCGATACGGGTGGCGCTGATGCTGCCGTCCGTCCGGAAGAAGCCGGCGACTTCGACGATATCGCCGACCGAGAGGCCGAAGATCGATGCCGGACTGATGCTGTCGTCGAACGAAGTTGCGTCGTCGACGATCACCGTCTGGCCCAGCACGATTATCGTGCCGGCAGTCGAATCGATCGCCGTGATCGGGCCCTCGACCGCGTCGAAAAAAGCGATGCTGTCGGCGCTGCCGCTGGTTCCACTGGAGCCGAGCGTGCCTTTTACGATGACGACGTCGCCGACCGCCAGGTCGGACTCCAGGCCGGGATTGTCATCGATCGTGATATCCGCGCCGTTGCTGTCGTAATGCACGCCGTTGACGATCACGCTGCCGAAACCGGTAATCGTGCCCTTCGACACGACGCCCGCGACCGGCGTGGGCGTGCCACCGCCGTCGATACCGGCTACCTCGCCGCCACCCCCGCCGCCGCAGGCGGCGAGCAGGGCCATGCCGAACATGGCGATAAGTCTGGTCGAATTCATGGTCTTGTCCTCTCAGTACGATCTTGCAGTGACGACATGCGCCATGCCCAAGCGCAGTCCGGATCCCGGCCGCGGTTCAGCCGCTGCCAATAATGATGTTGCAGTCTTCGCCCCGGCACGCCGGCACGAGGTCACAATGCTGTTGGTTCGATGCCACGCAGGTCGGCTCGAAGCCAGAATTCTTCATGGCGATTTCCTCCGCGGTGCTTCCTCTTCTATCCAGTACGCGCCGAGACCAAGCCGCACCGCATCGCCGCTGTCTTCGGACGATTCGTGCTCGGTGAGCCATGCGTCGACGCGTTCCAGGAAGGCCTGGCCTTCCTGCTCGATGAATTTCCGGAATTGGGGCACCGACCCGGCGGGCATGTGCGTATTCGTGGCGCGGCGCTCGAAGCGGCTCGGATCCACCGGGCCGCGATGCAGGTTGTAGGCGACCGTGTACCCGAGATCGCCGACGACGCTGCCCGAGCGCAGCATCTGCTCGGGATCCATCAGCATCGGCATGTAGTAACGCGTTTTTGCAACCAGCCTGCCCTGTCTGTCCTCGCCGACGGCGCCCACGTGCTTCAGCTCTTTCAGCATCGTCGTCGCCGGCACGTCGCCGCTATAGCGGTCGCACAAGGACTCGAACGACGGGTTGCCGCCGGCGGCCGCCAGCGCCTTCGGCCTGCCGGCATCGTCGAGGTAATCGGCATCCTGGTGCCAGCCCGACAGCACGCGCGTCGCGTAATTCATCCGGCTGAATGTCGCCGGATCCTCCTGGCCCAGGAGTTCGCGCAGGCGGCGCACCTCGCGCCGGGTAAAACCCGTCAGGATCGATACCCTCGACACGTTCGTCGGCCGGCCGCGGATGCCGAAATCCTCGCTGGCGACCTCGACGTAGGTCGCCTTGCCGACCTCGGCCAGTTCCTTCCAGTTGACCCCGGCCCGCAACAGGATACGTGCGAGCGGCCGGAACATCAGCCGGAATGCCTGCAGTGCGGTGTTCTTCGAGTCGTCCATAGGTGAGACAATTTATCTCAAATATGGATCTCCGTCAAGACAGACCTGCCGTCGACACCCTGCCGACCTTCAAGTCACTGATTTTTTGACCTTTCTGCTTTGTGCGGGCGGCGGCAGGCGCCGCCGGGCGTCAGCGGTCCACGCTGATCATCGGGTCGATCGTGCCGTAACCGGGCACCGAAATGTCGTAGAAGTACGTGCCTTCCGCATCGGCAGGCGCCCGGACCTCGAAGCTCCCGTCCAGCGCCGTGGATCCGCTGAGCCAGCTGGCGGGCGTGATGGGCTTGGATTCGACATCGACCCGTACACTGTTCGGATTGCCGACCACCTTGAACCGGATCGTGTCGCCCGGCCTGACGCAGAGGCGCGGTGGATTCACCCCGAAGTCGTCCCTGGTGACGTTGATCGTGACGGTCCGCGGCGCATTCCCCTGGCCGCACTGCGGACGCACGTCGGCGTAACCCGCCAGCCCCGGCCCGCCGGGCTGCGCCGCGCAACCGCAGATGGCGGCGGCGGCGAGTGCCGAAATCGAGATCTCGTAACGCATGGTCTTTCCCCCTGTTTTGTCGCTCGCCGTGATCAACGAGCGTTCGTGAATAGTGACTGGAATTCGGGCGTTTCCCGCAATTCGCGCAAGTAGGGTTCTGCCAGCAGCAGGCGCGGCGGATAACCGGCCTCGAGCGCCGATCGAAATGCGGATACCGCCTCCGCGTGCCGGCCCTGGCGGCTGAGTATCAGGCCGAGATAATAGTGACCGTAGGGATTCGTCGGTGACAGCTCGAGCGCCCGGCCGATCGACTCGGCCGCTGCCGCACCGTCTCCGAGCATCTGCCTCGCCCACGCGAGCGAGTACAGGCTGTCGATATCGCCCGCATCGACCGCGAGCCTTGTTTGTGCAAGTTCCGCCGCCCGGGCAAACGCCTCGGACGCCTCGTCGCGGCGACCGGCGAAATACAGCGTGTCGGCGAGATTGACCCAGCGCGGTGAGTCGCCCGGAGCGGCGTCTACGGCCCGGCGATGCAGGTCGGCGGACCGCAGGTACTCCCCCAGGAAGTAATGAATGGCGCCGAGATTCGAGTAATTGGTCGCCGATTCCTCCAGCACGAGAGCCTGCTCCAGTACCGCCCTGCCGCGTTCGAATTCGCCGGCCATGATCAGCGCTGCGCCTTCATTCTGGCGCGCGGTGAAATTGCCCGGATCGAGGAATACGATCGCGCCAAATGCCTCGGCAGCTTCCGCATACCTGCCGAGGCCGAAGTGAAAAGCCCCGAGGCTGTTCAGCGACCTCCAGTTGCCGGGCTGCGCGTCTATGGCACGTCGAAACTGCGCTTCGGCGGCATCGAAGTCCTGCTTTCGATTCAGAACCCACGCGAGTCCGGTGATCGCCTCGGCATCGCTCGGACTTATGGCGATGGCCTTTTCGTAGGACAGGGCCGCCTGGCCCAGTCGCCCGCTGATTTCGTGCAGGTGCCCGATGGCGGTGTGCACCATATGCAGATTCGGATTCCGGTTGAGCGCGGTCGCGCAGGCCTGTTCGGCAGCGGCCAGGTCCCCCGGGTCGTTGCTGAGGTCGAAGCGTATTACCTGAGCCGAGCATGTGCCTGCGTGAGCCGCTGCGTAGTCGGGATCGAGCCCGAGCGCCTGGCTGAAATAGTCGATAGCCGCGTCCGGGCTGCCCGGCTTGCGGGGCTGGTCCAGGATGTCCTTGCCCTTGCGATACAGCACATAGGCGTCCACATCCGTTTCGTCGTAGCTGGCGGCCAGCATCGATCGGGTTTCGGCCGGCAGCGCAACGCGCAGGTTCGCGACGACGAGATCGGTCACGTCCTTCTGGACGTCCATGAAGTCCTCCAGCTCCCGATCGAAGCTGCGCGATACCAAGTGAAAACCGGTCAGGGAATCGATGAGCTGGACCACGACACGCAGTCGGTCGCCTTCCAGCCGGACGCTGCCCTCCAGGAAGTATGCGACCCGCAGCCGGCGGCGCACGTCCTGCGAGGGCGTGTTCGGCTCGAGCGACCAGCAGTCGCCCCGGGATGCGACGGCAAGACCCGGGATCATCGCGAGGCGGTTGATGACGTCCTCCGCGAGCCCGTGGGCGAATACCTGCGTCCGTTCGCCGCCGTCGATATTGAAAAACGGCAGCACGCCGACGGAATTGGCCTGCACGGGCAGGATGTCCGGTGCCTCCTGGTCGATCGAGGTGGCCGGCGGCGTTTCGTCGGGCAGGCCGATGTACCGGTCATACGCGAATACGAGCAGGCCGGCGATTCCCAGCGATGCGACGATGGACACGTAGCTTCGCCCGAAGCGCCGCCGGCGAGACAGCTCGGAGCCGTCGTCGAGCACGGCCGAACCGCGGCGAAATTCGACGAACCACGACAGGGCCAGCGCGATCGGGAATCCGGCGATGACCAGCACCGTGACGAAAGTGCCGGCCCAGCGCGGCAACAGCAGCTGGTCGAAGACGACGTCGGCGACCTGGATGATCAGCCAGCCGAGCACGAGGTAGGCTATCGCAGTCTCGAACACGCCGCGTCGTTGCAGGTTCTCGATCAGGCCCGCCGATGCAGCGGCGGCATCGCTCGACACACGCTCGTCGGTAATCGGAACCGGTTCGACGACGAGTCGGTAACCCGTCCGCGGCAAAGTCTGGATGTAGCGCGGCTCGTGCGCATCATCGCCGAGCGCCCGGCGCAGCTCGCCGACTGCATGGTTCAGCGACTCGTCTTTGCCCTTGCCCTCGCCCCAGACATCGGCGAGCAGTTCCTCGCGGGCAACGACCTGGCCGTGATCGCGGGCGAGGCGCAGCAGGACCTCGGCCGCATGCGGCGGAAGGTGCACGTCGCCGCCGGGACCGCGCACGCGCCCGGCCAGGGGTTCGATACGCAATTCCCCGAGTGTGAATCCCTGCAAAAGATCAGCGTTCACACTGATCGCTCCGCTCCCATCGGATGCACGAAGGATAGCACCCCGCGCCGGGGCCGGATAAAGTGTGCGCTCGCCGCGTGCCGGGCCGATTATAGCACCGGCCTGCAAGGCGCCCGGCCGCAGGCCGGGCCGCGACAGTGAGGTAACCCAGTGATGCTGCTGCCCGAGTTCCGCCTCGAAACCTACTTCTCGCGCTGGGAATTCAGCGCGAAGTACATTTTGTGCGGTTCCGACATCGAAACGCTCTCGCTTCAGGAGCTGCTGGCACTCGCGAGCGACGAGGACCGCGAGCGCTGGGACAAGCTGCGGCTCGGTTACGTGGAGACCTTCGGCACGCCGGCCCTGCGCCAGGCGATCGCGGAAACCTACGAGTCCATTTCGGCCGGCGAGGTGCTCGCTTTCGCCGGCGCCGAGGAAGGCCTGTTCGCGGCGATGCATGCCGTCCTGGAGCCGGACGATCACGCGATAGTCATCGTGCCGAACTACCAGTCCGCGGAAACCCTGCCCGCATCGATTTGCGCCGTGACCGGGATTGCGCTCGCTGCCGACGACGACTGGAACCTGGACCTCGACGAGCTGCGCGCTGCGATCCGTCCGAACACTCGACTGATCTCGATCAATTTCCCGCACAATCCGACCGGCAAGATCATTGCCCGCGACCAGTTCAACGAGCTGGTCGGGATGGCCCGGGAGCACGACCTGTACCTGTTCAGCGACGAAGTCTACCGGCTGACCGAGCGCGACCCGGCGAAACGATTGCCGCAGGCGGCCGATGTCTACGAAAAAGGCCTGTCGTTGAACGTGCTGTCCAAGGCATACGGACTGGCCGGACTGCGGATCGGCTGGATCGCGAGCCGGGACACGGCACTGCTCGGCAAAATGGAGCGCATCAAGCACTACCTGTCGATCTGCAATTCCGCGCCGGGGGAGGCACTCGCCGTTATCGCATTGCATGCACGGCACGAAATACTCGAGCGCAACCGGGCGCTCGTCGACTCGAACCTCGAGCGGCTGGGTGCGTTCTTCGGGCGCCACCGGGACCTGTTCGACTGGCGGGTTCCGGACGGCGGGTCGATCGGGTTTCCACGCTACCGCGGCGCGGACGGCGTGGACGCATTCTGCGAGCGGCTCGTCCAGCAGACCGGCGTTCTGCTGTTGCCGGGCAGCGTGTATCGCTCGCCACTGGCGGCAACGCCGGAGGACCACTTCCGCATCGGCTACGGGCGCCGCAACATGCCGGACGCCCTGGAGGTGCTGGAGCGATTTCTTGCCGGCGAGAAGGGCGGCCGGGCCGACAGGATCGTGCAGCGCTGAGCAGGAGGCGCCGCGACGACGGGGCCGGTATGGACGCCGCCGCGCATATCGCTGACACTGCCGCGATGGACATTGACCGGGCCCGGAACGAACTTGCCGCGGCAAGCCGCGACATGCATATGCGCGGCTGGGTCCCGGCGACGAGCGGAAATTTCTCATTGCGGCTGGACGACGGTGACATCGCCATCACGGCGTCGGGCAGGGACAAGGCCCGCCTCACGGCGTCGGACATCCTGCGCCTAAGCCTCGAAGGACAGGCGCTGGAGGACCAGCGCCCCTCCGCGGAGACCGGGCTGCACCTGCAGCTCTATCGTCGCGACGCCGGGATCCGCGCCGTACTGCACACGCACTCGGTGACCGCGACCCTTGCGTCCATGCGCGAACCCGGCGGGCTCCGGTTCGAAGGGCTCGAAATACTGAAGGCCTTCCCCGGCATTCGCACACACGACGCCCGGCTCGATATCCCGGTGTTCGCGAACTCGCAGGATATCGCGGCGCTCGCGCGCCAGGTCGAAGGCCACATGCGGGAATTCGGCCAGGGACATGCCTACCTGATCGCCGGTCACGGGCTCTACACCTGGGGAGCGAGCCTCGACGCCTGCATGCGCCAGCTTGAAGCGCTGGAGTATTTATTCGAATATCACCGGCTGCAGTACGTACCCGCAGCACAAGGGAGCGGAGCGCGATGAGCGAGTTGAGGATCTTTTCGGATGATGACTCGGGCAAGCCCAGGATCAGCACGTCAGACCGGGGCAGGATAGCGGACCTGCTCGCCGCCCGGGGCGTACGCTTCGAGCAATGGGATGCCGGCGCCGCGATCCGGGCCGGCGACCCGCAGGACAAGGTCATAGCGGCCTATCGCGAGGATATCGATCGCCTGATGGCCGACGAAGGCTACCAGACCGTCGATGTCGTGAGCATGGCGCCCGACCACCCCGACAAAAAGGCATTCCGGCAGAAGTTCCTGGCCGAGCACACGCACAGCGATGACGAAGTGCGTTTCTTCGTGGACGGGCACGGGCTCTTTTCGCTGCACCTGGACAACGAGGTTTACGAGGTTCTGTGCGAGAAGGGCGACCTGATCAGCGTGCCGGCGAACACGCGTCACTGGTTCGATATGGGCCCCAACCCGCGTTTCGTCGCAATCCGGCTGTTCAATAATCCCGAGGGCTGGGTCGCAAATTTCACCGGCGCCGATATCGCCGAGCGCTTCAATCGCCTCGACAACTGACTCGGCTGCGCGATTATCCCGGACCGTGCATTGATCAACGCCATACTCACCGACATCGAGGGCACGACCAGCTCGATCAGCTTCGTCAAGGACGTGCTGTTCCCGTATGCCGCAGCAGAGCTGCCGGACTTCGTGCGCTCACACAGGACCGACGAAGAAGTGCG
>Ga0224500_10000022_pt1 | contig 103978 bp, 97 predicted proteins | sample SF_Oct11_sed_USG_FD_168126 | JGI IMG/M metagenome (GOLD analysis project Ga0224500, IMG submission 168126) | Sediment microbial communities from San Francisco Bay, California, United States - SF_Oct11_sed_USGS_4_1 | ecosystem: Environmental > Aquatic > Marine > Sediment | place: USA...
AAAGGAAGGCATTGCCCGGGACTTTGTGAACCGTATTCAAAATCTTCGCAAGGAAATGGGAATGGAAGTCCTGGACAAAATACGAATCGAAGTAGCACAAGACTCTGAAACGGTGAATTCGGCATTGGCAGAATTCAGCGACTATATTAAAACCGAAACACAGGCACTGGGCCTGCTTGTAAAACCTTCTGTTGAGGAGGGCGTTAATGTGGAAATGGATGAACTTGTATTGAAGGTAAAAATCATGGTCAATCATGTGAAATGACCAACATTATTAAAACGGACAACTGATTAAATGAAAACATACAAATACTTTATCCTTGCCTTCGCTGTTATCCTTATTGATCAAACATCGAAGTTGCTCGTGCACCAATATATGTTCCTCCACCAGGAACTCACTGTCTTGGGCAGCGAGCAATATGGATTCAAGTTGCATTATCTGCTTAATCCCGGAATGGCTTTTGGCATTCGGTGGAACAATGAATTTGGCAAGCTTGCGTTGACGGCGTTTCGAATTGCAGCTATGTTTGGCATAGGGTACTACCTCGTCAAGATGGCACAAAAGGGGTCAAGTTCCGGTTTTCTATGGTGCATGGCTTTGATTTTGGGAGGCGCTGTAGGCAATGTAATCGATAGTACCTTTTATGGCATTTTGCTCAATAACCATCCTGCCAACTCGCCTACCCCATGGTTTCATGGACAAGTCATCGATATGCTTTTCTTTCCGCTATTCGACTATACATGGCCCGACTGGATCCCATATCTTGGTGGTGATTACTTTCTGTTCTTCAGCCCCGTATTTAATATTGCAGATTCATCCATCTTTTTAGGCGTAGTGGTCATCTTAATTTTTCAGCGACGATTTTTTGGCGAAAAAATACAAACCGATTATTCATCTGCATCAGACAATCCAATAGCTGCTGAAAACAGCGCTATTGAAAAACCGCTAATGGAGAATTCTGATAACGCGAGCCCGCTTTAAGTTTATATCCTGAAAAGATACTTTTTGGGGACGCCGAAGCCCTGCTTAGTAATACTTTGGCTAAATAATTCAGGGCACAAAGTCAGGAAAAACGCGTCAGATTTTGACACGTTATCCACTCCTAATTGAAGATATGAATCAGCGTTGCCGACAATCTCAATTTCAGCAAAACCTGCCAGCGTCTTAGTAGTTCATTATTCTTCTTATTTTTAGGCCGTACTACTAACCAATACAGGATACAGTGAGTTTATTCATTAAAAAGCCGCTAGCCCAACTGATGGCGCAAGGTGATGATTCCGAGAAAGGACTTAAACGCACTTTGGGAGCAGGAAATCTTGTTGCATTGGGTATAGGTGCAATAATAGGAGCAGGTTTGTTTGTTCGCACGGCCGCTGCTGCTGGAGAAGCAGCCGGCCCTGCGGTGATTATTTCGTATATCATTGCAGCTATTGCTTGTGCCTTTGCCGGATTATGCTATGCTGAATTTGCATCAATGATTCCCGTGGCTGGATCCGCCTACACGTATGCCTACGTAACGCTCGGGGAATTTCTTGCCTGGATAATCGCATGGGCGCTTGTCCTTGAGTATGCGCTAGCCGCGGCTACCGTCTCCATTGCATGGAGTGAGTATTTGAATAACCTTCTGGTCAGTTTCGACATTGGGGCCATACCTTACCAGTGGTGCCATTCACCCATGGAGGTATCGATGGGTGGCGTTCGGGGGATTGTAAACTTTCCTGCAATTTCCATTCTTTTGATTCTCACATTGGTATTGATAAAGGGGACTAAAGAATCAGCACTTGTAAATGCTATCATCGTCTTCGTAAAAGTTGGTATCGTATTACTCTTTATTTTCGTAGGCTGGCAATTTATTAAGCCGGAAAATTATCACCCCTTTTTAATACCTATTGAAACAGCAGGGCATGAGTCTTTCAATAAGCACGGTTGGGGAGGTGTACTTGGTGGTTCTGCCATAGTATTCTTTGCCTTCATTGGGTTCGATGCCGTATCAACGGCAGCGCAAGAAGCCAAAAATCCAAAGCGTGATATGCCAATTGGTATTCTAGGTTCATTGATTATTTGCACAATTCTATATATTCTTTTTTCCCGTGTGCTAACGGGAGTTGCGAACTGGGAAGAGTTTAAGACCGTAGGGAAAGAAGCTTCTGTTGCTTACGCTATTCAAAACTATATGCACGGCTATGGGTGGCTCGCTAATTTAGTTACTGTTGCTATTCTGGCAGGCTTCTCATCCGTGATATTGGTTATGCTGATGGGACAATCCCGGGTATTTTACACGATGTCAAAAGATGGCCTAATTCCAAAGATATTTTCAGATCTCCATCCAGTGTACAGAACGCCGCACAAGTCCAACATTATTCTCTTTGTATTCGTAGGTGTCTTTGCCGGCTTTATACCAGGCGAAATGGCAGGTGATTTGACAAGCATAGGAACCTTATTTGCCTTTGTAATGGTATGCGCCGGTATTTGGGTTATGCGGGTCAGGAACCCTGAGGCAGTGAGGCCCTTTAGGACTCCCTTTGTTCCTTTGGTTCCTTTTCTGGGAATAACAATTTGCGTTGGTATGATCTTCTCCTTACCTAAGAACACATTGATCGCTGCCGGTGCCTGGATGATTCTTGGTTTGATTGTATACTTTTCGTATAGTAAACGGAATAGTTACTTAAGAAATAACAAATAAGAGAATAGCGTAAGAACAGAAGGCATTTGGTGAGGCCCCAAAGCTTTTAAATCCGTAAACGTTTTCGAAAATAATATCTGCAAATCACAAAAGCCTGTCAGGTCCCTCGGGAGTATTTGATAACTTTGTTAGCATTCAATTACTACCATGGCAAGTCAATTCAACGAGACTGTTTCTACACGTTATCACATGTATAACAGTCTATTCCTTAATCTTCCCTATACTGGTATTTACCGTACCGGCACTTTGTTGCCCCTTCTCCAGCAATCCTGTGAAAGTGAGTATCAGAAAGGAAGGGATCCGAAAGCTATAATCAAGAAATTCTTTAAAGACTACACCCCGAAAGCTACGCGTGAAGAGCAATTTTCATTACTCTTTGGTTTTATCCAGTATATCGAACGGCAAGTTGTGCTCTTCGATTCCATTGAGGATGCGGCCTTTGACGAAATAAATGACTTAAAGGGGAAAGGAACTGTTTCAGAACTTCTGCTTCGGGTTTCGGCTGAAAATGCCACAGATACGCTTTTAAAGAAACTTGAGGAATTCAGTGTCCGGATTGTACTCACGGCACATCCCACTCAATTTTATCCGGGCAACGTGCTGGCAATATTAAACGATCTGGAACGTGCTATCCAGGAAAACCGGCTGGAGCATATCAACCTTTTGCTTCGCCAATTGGGAAAAACACCGATCATCAATAAACAAAAGCCCTCGCCTTTTGACGAGGCTGTAAGTTTGTCCTGGTTTCTGGAAAATGTGTTTTATCCTGTTATTCCAGACATCATTAATAAACTCATGACCGGCCTAAATGTAAAATTGGAGGATTGGGTCAACTACGACTTAATAAAAGTTGGTTTTTGGCCGGGCGGCGATCGCGATGGGAATCCATTTGTTACCCACGAGATCACGCTGAAAGTCTCTCAACTTTTACAGCAAACTTTACTCAGGTGCTACCATAGAGATCTCCGTTTTCTCAAAAGAAGACTTACATTTAAAGGAGTCGATCATATCATCGCCCGGGCTGAGCGCAAAGTGTATCCCATGGCCTATGGAGGAGGACGCGGTGAAATTTACAGTAATCGTGAAGCACTATTAAGTGATTTATTTGAAGCACGAGAGGTCCTCGTCCGTGACCATAATGGTTTATTCTTAAGCATATTGGATTCCTTTATTCTTAAAGTTAGAATTTTTGGATTTTATTTCGCCAGTATGGACATCCGCCAGGATAGCCGTCAACATGCATATGCATGGGATGCCATTATTGAAAAGCTGAAATCAAAAAATAAGAAACTAAACGGTTTTGAAAGACTTTCTGAGCCTGAAAAAATTGAAACCCTACTTTCCTTAAACTTTAAGCCCAATGAGCTGAAGTTTGAAGATACATTCATACCAGAGTTGATCGAAAGTATAAACACCATCAGCGAAATACAAAAGAACAATGGCGTTGAAGGTTGCCAGCGCTACGTCATTAGTAATTGCCAATCGGCATTAGATGTAATTCGTGTTTATCAACTCGCGAAATTGATATTGGATAAGAGCGGGGTTCTTTCGCTTGATATTGTTCCGCTGTTTGAAACGATAGAAGACCTTAGCAAAGCACCCAGTATAATGGAAGCATTATACAGCATACCCGCCTACCGCAAGCACTTGAACAAGCGGGGAAACAAGCAAACGATTATGCTTGGGTTTTCAGACGGAACAAAGGATGGGGGTTATTTGAGAGCAAATTGGTCCATTTTTCAGGCGAAAGAGAATTTGACTAAGATTACCAGAGATCATGGATTTGTTGCTGTGTTTTTTGACGGTCGCGGGGGGCCACCGGCGCGCGGAGGGGGTAACACACATGATTTTTATGCATCATTGGGAGACACCATCGAGGACAGAGAAGTGCAGATCACTATCCAGGGACAAACGATAAGCTCAAATTTCGGAAGTCCAGTTTCTTGTGGATTTAACCTTGAACAATTACTTTCAGCGGGAATTGAAAATGCTGTATTCCCCAACCAAAATGAGCTTAAGCCAGCCGAAGTAAGTTTGTTAAATGCCCTGGCCGATGAGGGACACAAAGCGTATCTCACTTTAAAGCAACATCCTAAGTTTGTTCCTTACCTTGAAAAGATCACGCCGCTATCCTTCTTCGGTGATACCAATATCGGTTCGCGCCCAGTGAAACGCAGCCAGGGAAGCTTGAAGTTCGAAGATCTGCGCGCAATTCCTTTTGTCGGATCGTGGGCTCAAATGAAGCAGAACATTCCTGGGTTTTATGGCGTTGGTACAGCCATTAAAGTATTGAAGAAGAAAGGCAAACTTCCGGCGTTGAAATCCCTGTTCAAGCAATCGCTATTCTTTCGCACACTTCTCAGCAATAGTATGATGTCGCTTACGAAGTCATATTACCCGGCTACAGCTTATTTGGCAAAAGACAAGGAGTTCGGCGAATTCTGGAAGAAGATGCATGCAGAATTTATTTTGTCTACGCAAATGATTCTTGAGGTATCGGATCTTTCGGAATTAATGGAAAATAATCCATTAAACAGGGATTCCGTTAAGCTGCGTGAGGGGATTGTTTTGCCACTTATCACCATTCAGCAATTTGCACTGCAGCAACTACGCAATATCCATTCTTCAGAAAAACCCTATGAAAGAACCTATCAGAAGCTTGTACTGCGATGCATGTTTGGAATTATTAACGCGGCGCGAAATTCTGCTTAGGAACAGTTATTCAACAATTTCGTCTGTAATGACAAGATTTAAGCCATTATAGGACGTTCTGTATTTTAGCAGGGGTCGCCAGGCGATACCGCCAGTAGGATTGCCTGTTGAGAAATCAAAGGATGATCCACAACAAGGATCGACCATAAAAAGCTTGGAATTATCAACGTTGACGGTAGCACATGCATCGTTAGGGTGGTAAGAACAATTGCGTTCATAGGCATAGTAAATACCGGTTTCCTGGCAATACACGATAATGCCTCGTGTTCCACCATTTATTTCCTTGGCTATACCTTTGCTCTTTAGCGCAATGTTTTCCGGCAGATTCAGATTAATAATTATATCCGGAAAGGGCTGATAGGGAATCTGATCATCACTAAGGTCGGGTGTACAACCGATTAATCCGATGATTAACATATTGATCCAGCATGCTGACCACACCGTGTACTTACGACTGAGGATACTCATAAAAACCCTTACCACTTTTTCTTCCATAGTGTCTTGCATCTACCATTTGCTGTTGAATTCGGCTAGGCCTGAATTTAGGGTCGTGATAAAATGCATCGTACATGGATGTAGTCACTGCAAAATTAGTATCGACCCCGATTAAATCCATCAATTGAAATGGCCCCATTTTAAATCCGCTGCATTTAAGCAGCTTGTCAATAGTCTTAAAATCTGCAACGCCGTCTTCAACAATCTTCAGTGACTCTGCATAAAATAGTCGGGCCACGCGGTTCACGATAAAACCTGGAGAATCGGCTACGATCACAGCAGATTTTGAAATACTATTGACAAACGATCTCAACGTCAAAATAGTATGATCGCTAGTGGCCGCGCCGCGAACAATTTCCACCAGCTTCATAACAGGCGCCGGGTTAAAGAAATGCAACCCGGCAAACCGTTCTTTGTGCTTCAATGCAGAACCGATCTGCGTTATCCGCAAAGAGGAGGTGTTGCTCACCAACAGACAGTCCACCGCGTTGATCTTTTCGAGCTCTGCCAGGATTTTTTGCTTCACTTCAAGCTTCTCTATTACTGCTTCGATTGCCAAATCCACCTGAAGTTTACGAAAGTCACCTGCAGCCTGGATGCGTCCCAATGCCTCATCCTTTTGGGATTCAGTTATCCTGTCCCTATCTACCCCTGCCGCAAGATTCTTTCGAATCCCACCAATAGCCTTTTTTACCAAATCGGGCTGGATATCATACAGCAGCACTGGATACCCTGCCATTGCACAGGCTTCAGCAATGCCCTGCCCCATTGTTCCGGCACCAATAACTGCGATATTTCTTATAGATTTAACCATCTTCCCGGTCATATTACAGACTGAAATTGGCGCAGGAAACGGACATCATTTTCTGAAAACAAGCGCAGGTCGTTAATTTGATAGCGGAGCATTGTAACACGCTCTATACCCATACCAAATGCAAAGCCTGTGAATTCTTCGGGATCAATATTACAATTTCTTAAGACATTGGGATGAACCATACCTGAACCCGCAATCTCAACCCATCCCGAGTACTTACATACATTGCACCCTGCTCCGTTACATATCAGACATGAAATGTCAATCTCCGCACTCGGCTCGGTAAAAGGAAAAAACGATGGTCTGAATCTCATCTTAATATCCTTACCATACATCTCCTTCGCAAAATGATACAGCGTCTGCTTCAAATCTGCAAACCCAACATTCTTGTCAACATACAACCCTTCCACCTGGTGAAAGAAACAATGTGCTCTCGCAGAAATTGCTTCATTCCGATATACGCGTCCGGGCATAATGGCTCTGATTGGAGGTTTCTGATTTTCCATCATGCGGATTTGCACATTGGAAGTGTGTGTTCTTAACAACATATCCTGGCTACTTCCAGCGTGACCTTTTTTCTCAATAAAAAATGTATCCTGCATTTCACGCGCAGGATGGTTTTCCGGAAAGTTCAATGCGGAAAAATTATGCCAGTCATCCTCAATTTCCGGTCCGTCCGCAACATTAAAACCAAGCCGCTCAAAAATTTCTATGATTCGATATTGTGTTAAGCTTAGCGGATGAAGGTTCCCGATTTGATTGGGGACCGGGGGTAAAGTCAAATCAATTTCAACACGAGGCGAGGCATGGCTATCCAATTTCTGGGTAAACTCTGCAAGCTTTGCCTCTGCAGTTTGCTTTAACTGATTCAGGATCTTTCCAACCTTTTTCTTCTCCGTTACCGGAACCTTCTTTAACTCCTCAAATAACCCGCTTACAACGCCCTTGCGACTAATATACTTCATTCGAAATGCTTCCAGGGCCTGCTTATCACTGGCATCATATGCATTTATCTCATTGAGAAGCGTTTGAATTTGTTCTTCCATGGCTGCAATAATAACGCATCAAAATTAAGACTTTGATGTGGAATCAGAGGCCAGGTTCAAAATTTTAATCAGAAAGTTTACGTCTGATGAGCCAATCAAGGACCATGCTTAACAGGAAGGAGAGGACCAATGACCCGGAAAGGACATATACATCGCTGAATTGATAAAAGACCACAGCCAGCCCAATGTATATGATCTGAACTGCTGCAAGAAGCAAGGTCGTCTGACCATGGCTCATCCCCAATCGCATAATGGAATGGTGTATATGACTCTTATCGGGTGTGAAAGGTGATTGCAGCCTGGAAAGTCGAATGATTACTATGCGCAGCGTATCGACCAAGGGAATAATAATAATACACACTGCTGTCCCAACCGATCCTTTAAACTTGTAGGGAGTGTTGGTCGGTAGGCTATAGTTAACGTTTATAAAGTGAATGGCAAGAATGGCCAGCATCATTCCAATTACCAACGCACCGGTATCTCCCATAAAAACTTTGGAAGGTTCCCAGTTAAAAATAAGAAAAGCAAAAATAGCACCCAGCATGGCAAAAGAAAGAACAGAGAAAATCTGATCATCAACCAGAAAAAACCAAACGCCAAAAGCAGCGAGCGCAACAATAGCAATCGTTCCCGCCAAACCATCAAGACCGTCAATCAAATTAAAAGAATTCGTAATGACAATTAAGGTGAAATAGGTGACGGCATAACTTACAATCGCGGGCAAATCATAAACACCAAAAAGTCCGTAAAATGTCTTGATGCGTAGGTCAAAAAGAAAAATCAACATCGAGGCCGCCATGAGTTGGCCTAACAATTTTACGACAACCTTTAAAGGAACCAGATCATCCCGAACGCCAATAAAGAATATAACGAACAGGGCGACGAGTATAAACTTGATGTAGCTCCACCCCTGGATGTCTATCCAGATTAGTGAAGAGATAAAAAAGCCAAAGAAAATAGCAATCCCCCCCATTGAAGGTGTTACTCTCTTGTGGATCTTCCGGCGCCCCGGTATGTCGACCAGATTTCTTGTCAAAGAATACTCAATAATCACTGGAACGATGAGAAAAGCGATGAGGAATGAAGTAATTGCTGCAGCGAGTTCCGAGACCATAAACTAAAACAAAAGTGGACAAAAATAATGAATTGAAGGATATCAAGGCTTTGGGTACTTTGATATAATCCCACCAATTCCCTTTTCACCTAATATTGTCCATGTCTCTCTCGAATTGCTTCTATTTTAGAACTTATTCATGGCATCCACTACCCGCATTATCTCATCTTCGGTGTGGAAATATGATATTGGAAGACTGAGCACAGTGTCGTGAATCTCCTCAGCAATAGGAAAACGCATATCGTTACAGATTCCCTTCATCGCCTTTTGCCGGTGCGGTGGTATCGGGTAGTGAATTTCTGTTTTGATTTTGTTTTCTAACAGGTAAGCTTTCAACTTATCTCTGTGTGGATGCCGGATGGCATAGATGTGGTATACATCGTTATAATCCGGATGCGTAACCGGTTTTACAAAATCACCCTTCAGGTGAATATCATAAATTGATGCCAATCTTTTCTTGTGATCATTTATTGAATCAAGATGCGAAAGTTTTATGGACAGAAATGCAGCTTGCAATTCATCAAGTCGGCTATTATACCCCACAACTTCATTATAGTATTTCTTATCGGAGCCATAGTTGCGCAGCATTTTGATCATTTGAATCTGTTCTTCGTTATTGCAGATAACGCCGCCCCCGTCTCCCAGTGCGCCAAGGTTCTTTGTCGGGTAAAAGCTAAATGCACCAAAATCCCCGAAAGTACCTGCTTTCTTACCTTTGAAAGTAGCCCCATGTGCCTGGGCGCAGTCTTCTATTATTTTAAGGTCATGCGCATCCGCAATAGCCTTGATCTCTTCCATCGCGCAGCATTTGCCGTACAGATGCACTACCACAATGGCGACTGTTTCTTTGGTAACCGCCTCCAGTATTTTACGCGGATCAATATTGTACGTTTCGATGTCCGGCTCCACCAAAACAGGTTTTAGTCCGCAATGAAGAATAGAAAGTATCGTTGCGATGTACGTATTGGAAGGCACCAGCACTTCCTTTTTCAGTTGAAAATTCAATGCCTTTAATGACAGGATCAATGCATCGAGTCCATTTGCCACTCCTGCACAATGATGAGATCCGCAATAAGCGGCAAAATCTCTTTCAAAGTCCGAGACTTCTTCTCCCAATACAAACCAACCACGCTCCATTACGCTCTTGAATTTTCTGGCATAGGCCGCCAGGAAGGGTTGATTCAGCCTGGATAGATTTTCGTACTCAATCATTTTAATATTTCTCAAATATATAATCGGAAGGATCGAAATGCGTTGATGCAAGCACCATCAAAACAGCGTCTTTCGAAAAATTGTACATTTGATGCCAATCCCCCGGCTGCAGAATCAGGCATCTGTTTGGTTTATTCAGTTCAAATATTTCTTCTTTTTCACCGTCATGGCTACGCACAGTACAACTGCCACAAAGCGCAATGACAGCCTGGCTGGTTTTATGATGCCGATGGCCTCCCCGAACAGAGTCATCCACCCCATAGATGTAAAAAATTCGTTTGACAGCAAAGGGTAAAACTTTCTCGATAACCGTTAAATTTCCACGGGCATCGGAGAACGTCATGAGATCTATTAAGTTCGCCATGCAACACTACAGAATTCCTGGTGTGAATAAGCACATAACTATCCGATATGTGTTTTCATATTCCTGATGGCATACACAAGATCAATCGAAGGTTTTGCATCTGCTAAACCAAAAGCATTACCCTCCAAAATCTCTGCATAGCTTTTTGTGTGCAAGTCAGCAAAACCCTCACTGAATTCGATTTCTTCACCTTCTAATTGCAGTGACCGGTACGTTCTTTTTCTGCCAATCTTTGTCTCTTCCGGAAGATGTTCATAATTGATGCTCAAAAACCACCGCACGCGGGCTTTTTCTAAAACCAAAGAGCCTGAAGCCTGGTCGGGCTCCAGCTTGTCAACCACTACTTTATTTACAGCTCCAAAAATCCATATCAGCATATCAAAAAAATGAATGCCAATATTTGTGGCTATGCCCCCCGACTTGGAATTGTCTCCTTTCCAACTGCGCTGGTACCAATTACCCCGTGCCGTAATATACTTGAGGTCAACATCATAGATCTTGCCAACAGGCCCCGCCTTAATTCTTTCACGTAATGCAATGATGCTTGGATGCAGTCTGAGTTGGAGTATTGTGAATACCTTTTTTCCTGTTTCATTTTCGATTTCGTCCAATGCTTCTAAATTCCATGGATTTAACACCAAAGGCTTTTCACAAATTGCATCTGCCCCATACCGTAATGCGAAGCGAATATGCGAGTCGTGCAGATAATTGGGGCTACAAATGGAAACAAAATCGACCTTTTCTCCCCTTCTCTTTAATTTGTCGAGATGTCTGTCGAAGCGTTCGAACTCTGTAAAGAAATCAGCACTTGGAAAATAGGAATCAAGAATGCCCACGTTGTCGTGTTTATCCAGTACTGCAACTAAATTACTTCCAGTCTCCTTGATAGCTTTTAAGTGCCTTGGTGCTATGAAACCTGCTGCTCCAATCAATGCAAAGTTTTTCATGCTCATTTACTTTTATCTCGGTAATCCGGGCTGATGAATTGGCGTGCACATTCACTACTACAAATTAACTTCATTTGGGTCACCGCTCCACATTTCGCGCATTTTACATCGCCTAGATTTTGGAAACCTGCCCATCCTGAAGCTTGTATTTCTCCTTGCTTTCCTCACACACTGCAATCCCCGCTGCATTGAATTCCAGTTTATGTCCATGCTCGCTCATCCATCCATATTGCTTGGCTGGATTTCCATAAACCAGGGCATAATCCGCCACATCTTTCGTGACTACAGCCCCTGCGCCCACAAAAGCAAATCTACCAATATCATGTCCGCATATAATAGTTGCGTTCGCTCCGATTGTTGCCCCCTTCTTTACAATCGTCGTGGCATATTGATCCTTTCGACTGACGGCACTTCTTGGGTTGTTTACATTAGTAAACACCATAGCGGGGCCAAGAAAAACATCATCTTCGCATTGCACGCCGGTATAGATTGAAACATTGTTCTGGACCTTAACGTTGTTTCCCAGAATTACTTCCGGTGAGATAACAACATTTTGTCCGATGTTGCAATTTTCACCAATCTTACAATTCGGCATAATGTGTGAGAAATGCCAGATTTTAGTTCCCGTACCAATTTTACTCCCTGCATCGATTATTGCCGTTGGATGCGAAAAGAAACTCTCTTTGTCAGCCATTAGAAATACTTTTTTATAGTCGCGCTTATTACTTCAAGTTGGTCTGTGGTCATTTCTGTGTGTATCGGCAGTGAAATTACGGTTTTTGAAAGTCTTTCTGTAACAGGAAAATCACCTTCCTTACATCCAACATACAAGTAGGCTTTTTGCATGTGCAAGGGTATGTGGTAATAAATCATGGCAGGTATACCATTGTCAGAAAGATATTTCTTGAAATCATCTCGTCTATTACCTTTTACTTTTACAGTGTACTGATGGAATACATGCGTTGTATTTGGCGCGCGAAAAGGCACTTCAATTCCAGCTGTACTAGCGAGCATTGCATCATAAAACAAAGCCACTTCACTTCTTTTCAGCGTATACTCATCAAGGTATTTTAGTTTTACATTCAAGACTGCTGCCTGCAGCGTATCAAGCCTGCTGTTTACGCCTATTGTTTCGTGATGATATTTTTTTGTTTGACCGTGGCTGGCAATCATCTTTATCTTTGTTGCCAAATGCTCATCGTTTGTTAAAATTGCGCCACCATCACCGAAACACCCCAGATTCTTGGTTGGGAAGAAGGAAGTCGTTCCTATTGTACCCATGGTGCCTGCCATTCTTTTTTTTCCATCAGAAAAAGTATATGCTGCTCCCAGCGCCTGGGCTGCATCCTCTATGATGTACAAATTGTGTTTCGTTGCGATGTTGAGAATAGGCTCCATATCGGCACACTGCCCATAAAGGTGTACAGGCACGATGGCAACAGTCTTGTTTGTTATTTTACTTCCCAGCTGCTCTACATCAAGGTTGAAGGTTTTTTCATCCACATCCACAAAGACTGGCTTCAGTTTGAGCAATGCAATAACCTCCGCGGTGGCGACATAGGTATGTGCGGGTAGAATAACTTCATCGCCTGGTTCAAAACCTAACGCCATCATCGCAATTTGCAGTGCATCCGTACCGTTTCCACATGTGATTGCGTATTTGACTCCAAGGTATTTTGCCAAGGCATTACTGAATTCCTTTACGTCACTTCCCTGAATAAAAGCCGCGGATGTAAGCACCCGTTGAATGGCCGCATCGATCTCCGGCTTGATCCTGAGATACTGGGTTTGCAGATCGACCATTTGAATTTTCTCCATAACACGCAAATCATTAATTCAGGCAGGATTAATTTTTCAAATCCCTGATCTTCTTCTCCCATTGCCAGGCGTGCAGCAGTGAGTCTGCTATGGAATATTTCACCTTCCAGTGAAGTGCTTTATTCACTTTTGCAGGATCCGCAAAAACTTTTTCAATATCGCCGGGTCTTCTCGCGCCTACTGTGTAAGGAAGATTAATTCCGGTTACGCTAATAAATTTTTTTATCAATTGCATTACAGAGACGCCGATACCTGTTCCCAGGTTAAATACTTCATATAAACTTTCTTCCGATCGCTGTTTGAGATACTCAATGGCCTTTACATGCGCAGTCGCAACGTCTACAACATGAATAAAATCACGAATACAAGTACCGTCATGTGTATCATAATCTCCACCAAATACGGTAAGCTTCTCCCGAATCCCCGCAGCTGTTTGCGTGATGTAAGGAACAAGATTATTCGGCGCGCCAATAGGAATTTCACCTAACAGTGTACTCGGATGTGCTCCAATCGGGTTGAAATAACGCAGCGAAACTATTCTGAAACCTGTGCTGTACGCATCCTCTAAAATGCGCTCGCAGACCTGTTTTGTGGCACCATAAGGAGACTCTGCTCTTTTGAAGGGAGCACTTTCATTCACTGGTACATGATCAGGCTGACCATATACAGTGCAGGAAGAGGAGAAAATTAAGTCACGAACATTATTATCCTGCATAACCTCAAGCAATGTTACCAAAGACCCGATATTATTCCTGTAATATTCCAATGGTTTCTCAACTGATTCTCCAACAGATTTATATGCTGCAAAATGCAAAATACAGGCAAAGGGACCAGCAGATTTAAACACCTCACTTAAGAATTGCTTATCGCAGCAATCGCCTTCAAAAAAAGAAACATCCCGATGCGTTATCTCTTGAATTCCATTCAGCAGCGTTCGATCACTCCTGGACAAGTCATCCAATATCACCGGCTCATATCCTGAAGCAAATAATTCAACGACAGTGTGGGCGCCAATATATCCCGCACCTCCGGTAACAAGAATTTTTTTTGATAGGCTCATAATTATTTAGAGTCGTGCAGTGATTTTGTTCTTTTCCAGAATGCCTTTTACATCATATACAATGGTCTTCTCACCGCGAATGGATTCCCAATCAAGTTCGCCAAACACGTGATGACCAACGCCTAAAATGATAGCATCATACCTTTTCGACACCGTTGGTATAAGCGCCAGGTCATATTCATGCTGCACTTCCCCCGCATCTGCCAGCGGATCATAGATGTCTACCAGCGTTCCAAAACTCTCCAGTTCTCTGATCACGTCAACTACTCTGCTGTTCCTGATATCTGGACAATTTTCTTTAAACGTAATCCCCAACACAAGAACTTTTGCTCCTTTTATTGGCAAATCGTTTTGCGCCATCAGTTTGATGACCCTGTTGGCAATGTAAATACCCATATTATCATTTATTCTGCGCCCCGAAAGGATAACTTCCGAATGATATCCCAGGCTTTCGGCTTTGTGTGTCAAATAGTAGGGGTCCACACCAATGCAATGCCCTCCCACAAGGCCTGGCTTGAAAGGAAGAAAATTCCACTTGGTGCCTGCCGCTTCTAGTACTTCAAGTGTGTCGATCCCAATTCGCTCGAAGATCAGGGCCAGTTCATTAACGAAAGCAATATTTACATCGCGCTGCGAATTCTCAATCACCTTTGCGGCCTCTGCAACCTTGATCGAGGAAGCCTTATGTGTTCCTGCAGTGATGATTCTTTTATAAAGCTGATCAACTTTTTCTGCCATTTCTGGCGTACTGCCACTCGTTATTTTTTTAATTGTCGCGACCCGATGTATTTTGTCGCCGGGATTAATCCGTTCCGGCGAATAGCCACAGAAAAAATCCTTATTGAACTTCAACCCGCTCTCTTTCTCGAGAATCGGTACACAAACCTCTTCCGTGCATCCCGGATAAACTGTAGATTCATAAATGACAATATCACCTTTCTTCAATACAGCACCTACCGTTTTACTTGCGCTTTCCAATGGCCGCAGATCCGGTTTTTTAAATTCATCAATGGGTGTCGGAACCGTTACGATGAAATAGTCTGCCTTCCTTAAATCATCCTTTTCATACGAATAACGCAGGTTGACAGAAAGTTTCATTTCTTCAGGAGAAACTTCCCGCGTTCGATCATGCCACTTATTGAGTTCCTGAATACGCTCCTGATTAATATCATATCCAATCACAGACAATACTTTGCCAAACTCTACGGCTAATGGTAGTCCAACGTAGCCTAACCCGATGATCGCAATTTTTTCCATTTCTTTAAACGCTATTGTTTGTGATATACCAGGTACCAATCAACAAATTTCCCGATTCCCACTTCAATTGGCGTTGACGGTTTGAAATCAACTTCACGCATCAGATCATCCACGTTGGCATAGGTCTCGGGCACATCACCATCCTGAATAGGCATTAGGTTTCTAATCGCCTTCTTTCCCACCTTTTTTTCAATTATCGCAATAAAATCCAGAAGGTCTACCGGTTGATTGTTGCCGATGTTAAATAACCTGTAGGGAGCAAAGCTTGTAGCGGGATCTGGATTCTTACCATCCCAATTCTTATTCGGTGTTGTTGCTCTGGGCACCAACCTCGCTATGCATTCGACAATATCATCTACGTAGGTAAAGTCGCGCCGCATTTGCCCATTGTTATAAATATTGATGGGCCGCCCCTCCAGAATCGCCTTGGTGAAAATATACAATGCCATGTCAGGACGACCGTACGGACCATATACCGTGAAGAATCTCAATCCTGTGGTTGGTAAATTAAACAATGAAGAATAGGTATGCGCCATCAACTCATTCGACTTTTTGGTGGCCGCATAAAGTGAAATAGGATGATCCACATTGTCGTGCACAGAAAAGGGTATCTTTTTGTTTGCTCCATATACCGAACTCGACGAAGCGTAGACCAGGTGCTTTGTGTTATGGTTTCGACATGCCTCAAGAATATTGAGAAATCCGTGTACATTACTCTCCAGATAAGCGTGTGGATTAATTAAGGAATAGCGAACACCTGCCTGGGCGGCCAAATTCACCACATAATCAAATTTATATTGATTGAATAGGCTTTGAATTGATTTGTTGTCAGTCAAATCAACCTGATGAAAGGTGAAATGGGGATGCGATTTCAGTATTGATAGCCTTGATTCTTTGAGTCTGACATCATAATAATCATTAAGATTATCGAAGCCGATAACATTATATCCCAAGCTGCCAAGTTTTTGCGTAAGGTGAAAACCTATAAATCCGGCTGCACCGGTGACTAATACTGACGGATTTGACTGCATGAACGTCTTTTATTTAGAGCACAAAACTAATAGATTAGGTCGAATTTGTAATATTTTCTATTTTCCTGACGAATTTAAGGATCCTTATGCATGATCAGAAAAATAATGACGAACCAGATAAGATTGAATCCTTTCTCTCTGAATAGAAAATGAAATATCAAAACAATCTGCAATTGACGAACAGTGCCCCGGTTATTGATGGCTTTGCCAAAACTGAAATTCACTATGGCGGAGGCCGCAAAATCATCGACGCCACATGATCTTTGTACTCATCCAGAAAGAATTCAAACTCGAACTAAGGCGAAAATCTGTCATTTCCGGAATAGGCCTTTACCTTTTAAGCCTCATCTTTATTTGCTACCTCACCTTCAGCCTCCGGCAAAACAGCATCAATGAAGCAACCTGGTCAGCATTGTTTTGGCTTGCCATTCTTTTTTCTGTCGTGAACAGTGTTGCGAAAAGCTTCATCGGTGAGAAAAAGGGATCTGCTATTTACTATTATACCGTTGCAAGCCCGCAAGCGATTATCCTTTCAAAGATTATCTACAATACATTCTTCAGTCTGGTACTTTCCTTAGTGGGATACCTGCTATTTTCAATTTTCATCAGCAACCCCATACAAGATATTGGACTCTTTATCCTTACGTTATTGTTAACTTCGCTGGGATTTTCCGCTTCCTTAAGTCTCATTTCAGGGATTGCCTCAAAAGCAAGCAACAGCAATATATTGATGGCTGTATTAAGCTTTCCTGTTATCATTGCACTGCTTTTAATGGCCATCAAAATCACAAAGAATATCCTTGATGGATTGGAACGTTCTGCCAGTGTGGACGAACTGTTGAACTTGATTGCAATAAATTGTATCCTCACCGCTTTGGCATATATGCTCTTCCCGTATATTTGGCGCAGTTAACACAGATAACTGACAAAGCTGTATTTGTCAATTGTGCATATCATGAAGAATTGGTTAAAAATTGTTGCAGTTGCATTGCTGTTCTATGTTCACATCGCTGGTATACTATTCGCCGTGCCACGGCTAAACATACTTAACGAAACGATCAGAGCATTGTACTTCCATGTGCCAATGTGGTTTGGCATGGTACTCCTTTTCCTCTTGTCGGTATATTACTCGATACGCTACCTGAGAAATCCTTTACCGCAGCACGATTACAGGGCTGTTGAATATGCTAATGTGGGATTGGTCTTTGGAATATTGGGAATGCTCACAGGCATGCTTTGGGCTAATTTTGCCTGGGGCTCACCCTGGCATGGTGACCCGAAGCAAAATGGTGCGGCGATAGCACTACTGGTATACCTGGCGTATTTTGTTTTACGCGGATCCGTCGAAAATGAGGAGCAAAGAGGTCGTCTGAGTGCTGTCTACAACATTTTTGCTTTTGCAGCTATGGTGCCACTCATTTTCATTATCCCGCGCATGACAAGTTCCATGCACCCTGGAAGCGGTGGTAATCCAGGATTCAACATGTACGACCTGGACAGCCGCATGCGCCTCGTATTTTATCCGGCTGTTGTTGGTTGGTTTTTGGTTGGGGTCTGGATTGTATCGCTTCGCGTCAAAGTAAGAACACTAGAAGAAGAAATACTTGAAATAGAACATGGAAAGATTCACTAAAAACGTCCTCTGCTGCATACTACTATTGATTTCTGCCTCAGCAAAGGCACAATCGCAGGTAGAAATGGCCGATGGAATGCGCGCTGAGGGCAAGATTTATGTAGTAGTTGCCATTATCCTCATTATTTTGACCGGGTTCATATTATATCTGGCAATTCTGGACAGAAAGGTCAAGAAATTAGAGAATCTCCTGACAGACAAGAATCGGCCGGGCAAATAGTAGTTTCTGGCTTTTTTCAGGAAGCAATCCCTAATTTTCTGCTCAATTGTATCTAATTTTGCGCTGGCAATATGGTGTAATTATGAAAAAATCGCACATTCTGATATTAGTAGTCATCGCAGCGGCGGTCACCATTATCGTCTCCACCGCCGGCGACGCAAGTACCTATGTAGGCTTTGATGAGGCCCATGTTATGTCTACTGCCGGCAATAAGAAAGAAATTCACGTTGTAGGAGAATTAAAGAAAGATGCCAACGGGCATATAATTGGACTGGAAGAAGGGCCTGACAAAGTTTCTTTTTCATTTATCATGGTCGATGACAATGGAAAAGAGCAGAAAGTGACGTACAGCCAACCTATGCCATCCGATTTTACCCGCTCGGAAAAGGTGGTTGTCATTGGAAGTTATGATCAAGAGAATTTTAAAGCCAGCAAGATCCTGTTGAAATGCCCTTCCAAGTACCAGGAGCAAAAGATTAATATTTAATGTGGTAACATTGGATTCAGTTACCATCCCAAGCTAGTAGCTGACCCGTGGTTTTATATGGTAAAATAAGTGATCATGCATTATTTCATTGGTGGCCTGGGTCACCTTTTTGTTATTACTTCCTTTATCACGGCGTTGGTTGCCGCATTTGCCTATTTTAAGGCAACGACGGTTTCGGCTCTGGAGCAGAAACGGTTCTGGCTTCAGAATGGTAAAGCAGGTTTCTATATTCACGCAGTTGCCGTTTTGGGCATTTGCATCACCCTTTTCATAATTATATCGAAACACTACTTTGAATACCATTATGCATACAATTACTCCGACAAAAAGCTTCCTGCATACTATCTCATATCAACTTTTTGGAACGGGCAGGAAGGTAGTTTTATCCTCTGGATGTTCTGGCAAGCGGTACTGGGCATAGTAGTCATCAATACGAATAAGTTTTGGGAAGGACCAGTCATGACTGTTTTCGCGCTTGTCCAGGCTTTTCTTGCCTCTATGATCTTAGGTGTGGTAATACCTGGGCTTGATTTTAGAATTGGAAGTTCTCCTTTCATTCTGCTGCGTGATGCCATGCCTGAGGCGCCGATTTTCATTGCACAACCAGAATTTGTCCCCAGGGACGGAAACGGATTGAACCCCCTGTTGCAGAATTATTGGATGGTGATTCATCCGCCAACGCTATTCTTAGGATTTGCAACAACGCTGGTTCCTTTTTCATTTTGCATCGCAGGATTGTGGTTGAGAAAATACCGTGACTGGGTTCGCCCTGCCCTGCCATGGGCTTTGTTCAGCGGGGCCGTACTTGGCCTAGGAATTCTCATGGGCGGATATTGGGCTTATGAAACACTGAATTTTGGAGGCTATTGGAATTGGGATCCAGTAGAAAATGCCGTGTATGTTCCATGGCTCATCCTTATTGCATGCATCCACACTATGATCACCTATAAAAACAGCGAGACAGCCTTAAAGGCATCCATTGTTTTGGTAATCTCCGTGTTTGTACTCATACTGTACTCCACATTTCTAACCCGAAGCGGGGTTCTGGGTGATGCCTCGGTTCACTCCTTTACTGACCTGGGACTTTCAGGTCAATTGCTCATTTACTTACTGTTTTTCATGCTTGCGGCCATTGCCCTGGCAATATTCCGATGGAAGGAAATTCCGACATCTGAAAAGGAAGCCTCCGTTTACTCCCGTGAGTTCTGGATTTTTATAGGCGCGATAACCCTTTGCCTGATGGGCTTCCAGGTGCTCATGCCCACTTCTATTCCGGTTTGGAACAAAATAATAGGGCTGTTCGGGGGCACTTCAAACCTGGCACCACCAGCAGATCAAATTGGATTCTATTCAAGATTTCAATTATGGTTTGCGGTTGTGGTGGGTTTTCTTTCCGGTGTTGGTCAGTTTTTCTGGTGGAAAAATATTAGCAAGGAAGAACTCAAGAAAGAGCTTACTGTCCCAGCGCTCGTAGCGCTCGTCCTTTTCGCAGTAATTATTACCCTTGGAAAGGTTCATAACTTTTCATACCTGATGCTTACACTAGCCGGTGTATTCACGTTGGTAACCAATGCAAAGATTTTGCTATCACTGTTGCAGTCCAGTCCAGGACTTTCAGGCGGTGCTGTGGCGCACATTGGAATAGGAATGATGCTGGTTGGCATTATGTTTTCAGCCGGTTACTCGAGGGTGGTTTCGCTGAACAACACCGGGATGCTTATTTCAAAAGAATTCAGCGAAGATTTTAACAGAGAAAACCTTCTTCTTTTTGTGAATGAACCTCGCACAATGTGGGGATATGATATTGAATATTTGGGAGAACGACTTGAGCCACGGTATCATGCCGGATTCATTCGCAGTGGTGATGTCGCCAAAACAGGTGATGACGACCGTGTAATCGCGAAAGTTGAGATCCCGCTTGAAGGAAAAACATACAAGGTTAAAGACACCATTGAGATTCATGGTGAAAATACGTTTTATGAAATTCAGCTCCGCCGCAGAGGCAATACTTACACCTTGTATCCGCGTGCGCAAATCAATCCTGAAATGGGAGGACTACTGGTTTCGCCGGATATCTACAGAACGGTTACTGCCGACTTATATACCCACGTTTCATCGGTCATGAAACCAACTGAGGACGAAGAGTGGAGTAAGCTGGAAGAGATGAGAATCAAACAGGAACAGAAATTCTTTGTCAATGACTACGTCGCCGTTTTGCAATCAGTTGACCGTGTATTTGAGGTTGAGGGCATTCCCCTGACCAACGAAGACGTAGCCGTTAGGGCAAAGGTGTATATACAAGGGAAGAAAGGCGATTACTTTGCCGAACCCATTTTTCTGATAAAAGATAAAATGGTAGGACGCATTCCGGATGAAATACAGGATCTTGGACTACGCATTTCCCTTTTAAATATTCACCCGGAAACGAATGAGTTTAGTATCGGTATCAATACACGGCAGAAAGATTGGGTAGTCATCAAAGCATTGGAGAAGCCATTTATTAATGTGCTGTGGATTGGCACCCTGATACTCATGACTGGTTTTGGAATAGCCATATCCCGAAGAATACGCGAATTCCGCAAAATGAAAGAAAAGGGAATGGAATAGCATAACAACCGGCAAATAGTGTTGCCGTTATGTCATTAGTTTTTCTATTAATTCATCCACACTGATACCTTCAGCTTCGGCCTTGAAATTCAGCACAATCCGATGTCGAAGGACAGGTTTTGCAATGGCCTGCACATCTTCAATATCAGGAGAATATTTGCCGTTCAATATGGCGTTGCATTTTGAACCCAACACGAGGTACTGCGAAGCCCTTGGACCAGCACCCCATTCCAAATAATCATTCGCAATATCAACACTGCCTTCTACGCCAGGCCTGGTCTTGTTGGCCAACGCAACCGCGTATTCAATTACGTTATCTGCGATTGGGACTCTTCTGATCAGATGCTGGAAGTAGCCAATCTCTTCACCTGTCAGGACCAGACTTACCTTTCTTTGTTCATCTGACGTAGTGCTCCTTACAACTTCCACTTCATCTTTAAAAGAAGGGTATGTAAGCTTGATGTTAAACATAAAACGATCTAGCTGTGCCTCAGGCAAGGGATATGTCCCTTCCTGTTCAATGGGATTTTGTGTTGCCAGAACGAAAAAAGGTCTGGGTAATTCGTACCGTTGCCCCGCAATGGTGACAGCATATTCCTGCATGGACTCCAATAACGCGGCCTGTGTTTTTGGGGGTGTCCTGTTGATTTCATCTGCCAATAAAATATTCGCAAATACGGGGCCTTTCACAAACTTGAAGTTCCGCTCTTTGTCCATCGTCTCAGCACCAATGATATCTGATGGCATCAAATCAGGTGTGAATTGAATTCGTTTGAACGCGAGATCAAGCGAAGTGGCAATCGTCTGCACGAGCAAAGTCTTCGCCAATCCCGGCACACCAACCAAAAGGGAATGGCCCTGACAGAAGATCCCGGTTAGCACCTGACGTACAACCTCCTCTTGTCCTATGACAACATTGGAAATTTCAGCCTTAAGTTTTTTATAAGCAGCGGCCAACGCATCAGCGGCCTCAACATCAGAAGAAAAATTTGTCATTGTCACTGGTCTAATAGTCCACAGTTATCATACATTGGGTCGATATTAATAAACACATCCAACCTCGCTTTTTGAAACCATTTTTGTAAAATTCTATCTTTCTTTTCGTTAAGGGTTGCTGCGTAAATTTTGGTCCAATCCTCCTCCAGCGATGCCTGGTGTGGCGGAATCCTGGACTTGTAATACAATATCCTTACAGCATTTTTACCATCATCTGTTCGATAAGCAATGGGTTTCGAAATCTCACCTACTTTCATTGAGTCAAGCTTGAAAAATATAATCGGATCCAACTCATCTACTGTTAATTGAACACCGCCATCGCGATCACTGAAGAAACCGCCATTGCCTTTCGTTTGAACATCATCAGAATACTCTTTTGCGGCGTTCTGGAACTTGAGACTGTCGTGGACGATCAGACTACGAATACTATCAAGATAGCGCATAGCATCGTCCAAATCAGCCTGTGACGGCTCAGGTGACATGAGTATATGCCGGGATTGGTATTCATTGCCTCTGCGCTCAATTAACTGCATAATGTGAAAACCAAAAGGCGACTTAAACGGCGTTGAAATTTCGCCAGGCTTTAATTTAAATGCCATAGCCTCATATTCAGGCACCATCCTGCCACGACCTGACCAACCCATCTCTCCGCCATTTGAAATTACACTTGGATCATCTGAATATTCCTTAGCCAATGTTGCAAATTCTTCCCCGGCCAATATTCTGTCCCGGATTCTGCTCAACTCAGTTCGTGTAATGTTCTCCTGCGCTTCGCTTACTTTGGCAACCCTTACCATTTGCGCCACCTCAACGGAGGCAGAAAAGTAAGGCAAGCTGTCTTTCGGAATCTTACTAAAAAACCGCTTCACTTCCGACGGAGTTACACCTACACCTTCCGTCATTGTTTCTTCCATTTTGCTCACAATCATCTGCTCGCGAATTTGTTCGCGTAACTCCAGCTTGACTTGCTCCATTGTTTTGCCATACAAGACCTCCAATTCATCCACGGTTCTTCCCGATTGGGCCAATATCATGTCCATTCGGTTTTCCGTGTTCAAATCCACTTCGGCATCAAGAACCATAACAGAGTCAATCTCCGCCTTAGCCAACATGAGTTTATTGCGTACCAACATGGCTAAATATTGACACTTCGTCTCATCTGAAGGAGCACCTCCATTCGTAATGTAATCCTGATAGGCGCGTTCCAATTCGGATTTGATGACAATGTAGTTGTCAACCTTGGCAATTATTTCATCTACCACAAAGCCTTCGTTTTCTGCAGGCGCGGTATCCTGACCTGTGGCTTGTCCCAAGGCAGCGCACAACAGGAGTGTGAAGAAAAAAAATCTTTTGTATCCCGTGGTTTTCATATCAATTATAAATCTCAAACTCATTTTGATCCATTGCATATCTATATACTTCATCCTCCAACTCCTTTGCCAACTGCACTTTTCGTTTATTCAAAATAATATTACGAATATCATCTTTTACAAACTCCAGCGGAGATATATTATCAGAGATTCTGTATTGCACTACTCTTAAATAATATAGAAAGTTTTCATCCGAAGTTTCATGATAAGGGTTTGACTTGAGAAACGGTATTTTATTTGGAATCTCAGCCAAAGGTGAATTCTTGACAAGTTCATCATAGACCACCCAATTAGAACCCGAGATGTGGTATGCTACCGCAAAGCTCAGACAATAAGACTTCAACTCATTTTCGTCCTTCTCCTGTTTAGAAAAAATCAACTCCTTTATCTTTTCAGTGCGGGGGGCATTTTTCGGAATCTTTATGAATGTTCCCTGAACAATATTCTGCTTGAGTATAAAATTGTCAATATTAGCTTTATAATACTTTTCTATTTCTTCCATTGAGACAGCGGTATCCAAATGCTGTTTGATATAATATGTCTGGTACTCATAGGCAATAATGCTATAGCGGTAGTCCAGTATCTTGCGTTCAACCTGGGCTTCGTTTATGTCAATTTTGCGTGAAGCTTCCTGGATTAACAATTGTTTTCGGATCCAGCTGTTGATGTACGCCTCCACGAGCTTTGTGCTGTCCTCCGCCGGCGTTCCCGGTGCAATTATACCAACGAGTTCATCTTTATAAAGATATGAATCGTTGGCTCTGGCGGCAGGCTCCCGGCCTGCATCTCCCGCGGCATTATTGGCCTTCATTTTGATCAAATCACAACCGACAAGAGACAAGCCAGCAAACAGCAGAAACACGATATGACCCCATCGCAAGCCGAGGATAGCCCTAATTCGCCCCCAATTGGTGTAAAATATATCGTTTCCCCTTTTCATTGACCTTTACGGTATACTTCTTTCTTAGCTGTTCTAACCACATTTTCTCCAAAAAAGCCTGATAATCAGAAATTACCCGCGGTCTGCATTCCTCAAACGACATCGGACCAGGTGGCAGTATATCCTTAAGCCACGCAAGGTAATATATTCCGCTGTTTTCTGCAGAATAAACACCGGCTGCCCAGGGTATCTTCTGGAAAACTAGTTTTTCTTCCTGTCCGTAAAATCCAGACTCGGTTTTGATTTTTTGGTCAGTAACAAATTCCTGAATCTTAGCCTCATCACCGGTCACGATGATTTCTTTTAGCGGGGCCCCAAAATCGCCGTTTTTTGATGAATACAGCACTACATTAGCTCGCTCCCCGGCCAAATAATTTGAAACATGGTTCGCATAGTATTCATGCTGCCCTACCGAGTCGTCAGAGGCCTTGTTCCAGACCTCCTTTTCCATGATTTCAAATAACAGGATCCCTTCATAGTATTCCCTAAGCAGGTAACGATACGTGGGATTCTCATTTATGATTTTTTCCTCAGCCAGTTGAAGGATGCTGGCATCAATGAAATTGTTGTACAGCTGCTCAAGATATTTTACTGGCGGCAGCGCATTAGACCGCTGGTTCTGTTGCGCATAGGCAAGAAAATCCCGCGCGGTGTAGGCCCCGCTGCGCAGGTAGAACAATACACTTGTCTCACTATCCGGAAAATCCGGGCTCCTCCATGCTCCCTTCATGAGGCTGGAGTCAGCCAAAGCCAATACTGCAGTCTTAACGGATTGATCTTCCTTGAGCTGATATGCCTTGCGCAACCTGGTTTGGGTAGCCTGCTTAGATAACTCCGTCCGTTCATCGCGCAACACACGACTTTTCAATGAAGGTTCTATTGCCTGAAAGGACGGTAATGGTATTCTCTTCTCAAGGCGGATAATGTGCCATCCATATTGGGTTTGAAAAGGGTCTGATATCTCTCCCGGCTTTTGCAGGAAAAACGCTATCCTTTCGAATTCAGGCACTGCGGCCATGGCGCCGGTCCCAATGGGCCTGAGTCTCCCACCATTGTCCTTTGTCGCAGGATCTTCAGAATACTCCCTGCATAAATCTTCCCAATTCACACCGGCCTGCAATTGATCGTAAATTGTGAAAATCGTATTCTTCGCCTTTTCATTGTCTCTTTCATCGCCGGTACGTGTCATGATGTGGGAAACCTCTACCTCCCCCTGAGCAGGTCTTTTGTCAAACACCTTAATGATATGATACCCAAATTTCGTCCTTACTGGCAAACTGACATCCCCCTGTCGGGTTTGATACGCCGCAGTCTCGAAAGGAAAGACCATTTGCAGCGCTGTAAAATAGCCCAGATTCCCCTGATTGCTTTTTGCAGAAGGATCCTCAGAATACATCGCAGCCGCTTTTGAAAAATCTTCGCCTGCGATGATGCGATTTCTGATATCTGTAATTTTGGTATAGGCCTTCAGTGTATCTTCCGGAAGGGCATCAGCCTTTACGCTGATCAATATGTGGGAGGCTTTGACATCGTATTTCATTCTGTCATAAGTCAGTCTCACCAAACTGTCTGCAAGTTTGGCGTCAGGCAGGTAAGGCTTGCGTAATTCATCTTTGTAGGAATTGTATTCTTTCACAAAGGAATCCAGCGTATCCAAACCTCGATGCCGTGCCTCTTGCACTTTAAGCTTAAAGTTGATAAACAACTTCATATACTCATCCACTTTCTCTTCCGTAAAATCTTCCGCTTCATTTTGATGATTCTTCTTATACAGGTATACGAATTCATCGACTGTAACCGGGTTTCCTTCTATGGAAAAAACCGCGATGGTCTTATCCCTTCTTTCTTTACCATTCTTATCCTGGCCAACGCTGAAGGAAATAATTGTACTGCAGAATAGCATCAAGGCTGCACATTTCAACATAAGTTTCGTACGCTTCTGATTTACTTGAATTGGACGGTTTTGACAAGGCGGCAGATGTTTCTGCCTTCATGTTTTTGGTATTCGACTTTGTCCATGATCGATTTAACAAGTCGAATGCCCAATCCTCCCTTGCGCTTTTGGTGGATTATGCTGTCAATACCAGGTGTGTTGAATTCATTGATATCAAACACGGTGCCGTCATCAATAAGCTCGAACACCAGCGGTTTCTCTTTTTCAATCCGGATGTTGAGCTCAAACAAATCATCGGGGTTACAGTTGTGTGCGTGTATGATTAGGTTTGAACACATCTCATCCAGGGCCAGCACAATCTCGCTTATCTCCAACTCGGAAATGGCATGGTTTTTCAGTGCGCCACGGATAAAGTCCCGGACGTTCTTCAGGTTTTCGATGTTACAACCAACTTTAAATTTATAGTTCATTTACAATCTTCTTCGCTTGAACTTTGTCTTTCCCGATTTTCAACAACTCATTTAGGCCAAGTATATCAAATGTATTGGCGACCTTATCACTCATGCCAAACAAGACCATCCTAATATTCCGGTCATTAAACTCCTCTATGTACGACATAAATACACCTAACCCAGCTGAGGAGATGTATTCCAGCGCGCTGCAGTCGACGAGGATTTTAATAAATCCTTCTCCAACACTTTTAGCAATGGCCAGGTCAAGCTCAATGGAGGAACTCGCATCTATTTCGCCAATTAGTGCGATAATATCTGCTCCGTCTTCTTGGAGTCTCTTGATGTGGATCATAGGTTATAAACGTTATTTGAATATTAATGTTCCTTCTATGTTTTTCCCGACTTGCGGTTAATTGAACCTGACAATCATTGTTGTATAATCATCATCAATATTATCAGTACCCGAAAAAGCATACAAATTCTTGATCAAGTGGTCCTGGACCTGGGCAGCGGAAAGTGAAGAGACTTCCTCAACACTTTCAAGCAATCTATTGTATCCAAATTCTTCTCCCTTGCTATTTTTTGCCTCCGTAATGCCGTCGGTATAGAGCACCATCAAGTCTCCTTGTACATATTCGAACTCATATGCGTGAATGAAATTAGTATAAGTTTTGTTGCGTACCATTCCCAACGCCACACCCTTGTCTTTAAAATATGTTACCTGCTTGCTTAGGGACGAGTAATACAGCACGGGGCAATGCCCTGCCCGGGCATACTTAATTTTTTTGGTCTCTGTATTGATAACGAAATAGGTAGCTGAAATGAATGAGCCACGCTCCAGACAGTAGACCAATGCCTGATTAGCATGTACCATGAAATTATCCGGCTCCATATCGCTTTGCGCCAGGCTGTGAAAAATTCCTTTCATCTGCGACATGTGGAATGCGGCTGTGGTCCCTTTGCCCGAAACGTCCGCAATAATAATAGAAATCAGATGGTCGTTAATGCGCAAGGTATCATAATAGTCACCGCCTACTTCATCGGCGGATTCTGAAAAAGCTGCGATTTCAAAGTCTTTGTCCTGTTCGAGCAGCGTCGGCAACAAACTTTTTTGCACCGTCTTTGCAATTTTCAACTCTTCCTTGTAGCGTTCGTTTTGCAAAGCTTCTTCCATCAACCTGAAGTTCTCTATCGAGATACCCGCCTGGTTCGAAAATGTGGAAACGATTTTTGTCATTTCCTTGTTGAAGCCCTCCGGTAATTCTTTCAATAAGGCAAGGTTACCGATGTTCTCGCCTTTTACATAAATCGGAAAAGCCAGGATTGAACGAAACCTTGAACCTCGTAGTGAAGCCAAATGCTTTGACAGGTTTTTCGTTTTTTCATTCCCCTGATCGAACACTCCCTTAATGTGATGAGCGTTGAGGTGATTGATGATTTCTTGCGATTCCTTGTCCGTTATCTTGTAGGTGAAGAGTTTTTGTTCCTGGGCATTGCTGTTGATCTCCAGCCAGGCCGCATCTGCGAATACAGAGCTAACAGAAGTTTCCAATAGAATATTATACACGCTTTCTTCGCTTTGCTCTGTTTGGATAGACTGACTGATGCGTTGAAAATTTACAACCTCTTCCAGTTTCTGCTCAAAAACGGAGGTAGTCGGCAGATTAAATAATATCACCAGGAAAGAAAAAATACTGTAGATAGTAACAAATACGATCAGCGACAAAACAAAGATGTGATACCGATAGTCTGTAAAATAAGGTGAAATGTTTCCTATGCTTTCAGTCAATGCGCTGTTCGTATAGAAGATGTAAAGCAGGTAAAATATTGTGAGCAGGAGCAGCAACAAGCTGGTCCATTTCTGCCTGAAATTCAGGAATGCGACCCACTTCATATTTCCGGAAAGTACAAGGCCTGCCACCACAAAAATGCCAAGCAGTGTACCATAGAGCCATTCAACAAGAGGTATCTTAAAACTGTTATAGACCAGACTTGCCAGCAAACCGAATTCAAAAAAAGCCCAGAGTCGCAAAAGCCATTTTGACTTCTGATATAAAATGAGCCGTTTCCATGCGCTGAACGCCATCATCAGGAAACTTATCATCAGACCAAGATTGATCAGGTAGATCAGATCCTTAAATACGATGTGTGTGGTAAGTTTGGTGTCATTCAACAGGAACTCTACCAAGCGGAGCGCGAGGGAAACTACTGTTGCGACAAGCCCGGTGGCAAATACTCTCCACAACAAGTCTACAAAATTCAGCACTTCATCCCTTTCAATTTTGAGCTTGTAGTAATAGAAGAGCGAAAGGATGAAAAGGTTGAGCATAACGCCTGGCAGCCATGTGGGCAAATCAGGTTTGATGTCATTAGCGGAGCTGAACAGGACAGACAGGTCCGTAAACACCAAGGCCAGCCAGGTAATAAAACCCACCGTAAAGAGTAGTCTGGTTATCGCTTTTGTGTGCACAAAATGCTGGTTGAACCCAAAAAAAGCCAATTTTTTGATTGGCCTTACAATTATAGGAATAATTATTGGGGCCGGTTTGAGAAAACCCCGCTGAGACAACAATTGTTCCACACAGCATGAGGAAAAACGATGTGCAGACGTGGAAGCCGGAAAATATAAGGGACAACGCTTATACTCACTTTCTTCAATTGAAGATTCAGGATTTCAGCTGTGAAAGTTAGTTATTTCCGTAGAAATTTATTCTACTTCCTGCTGTAATTCGGCGCCTCCCGGGTAATGGTAACATCGTGCGGATGGCTTTCATATACCCCTGCCGCCGTGATTTTTACAAATTTTGCCTGCTTGAGTTTCTCTATGTTTTTGGCTCCGCAGTAGCCCATGCCGGCCCTCAGCCCGCCAGTAAGCTGGTAGAGCACTTCCGATACCAGACCTTTGTAAGGAACACGGCCGGAGATACCTTCCGGCACCAACTTCTTGATGTCGTCTTCCGCATCCTGGAAGTAGCGGTCTTTCGAGCCGTCTTCCATCGCCTCCAATGACCCCATACCCCGGTATGTTTTGAATTTTCTTCCTTCGTAAATTATCACTTCGCCAGGGGCCTCTTCAGTTCCGGCCAGCAGGGAGCCGATCATGACACTATCAGCGCCGGCAGCAATTGCTTTGACAACATCTCCGGAAAAACGAATACCCCCATCAGCAATGACACAAACACCAGAACCTTTCAGTGCTTTCGCTGCTTCATATACGGCAGAAAGTTGTGGCAATCCTACGCCGGCAACTACGCGGGTAGTACAAATACTACCCGGGCCTACCCCCACCTTTATTGCGTCGGCACCCACTTTGGCTAATGCCCGTGCAGCTTCGGCCGTAGCGATGTTTCCAACGATCAGGTCAAGCTCGGGGTATTTCTTTTTTACACGCTTTGCCGCATCCATAACCCCTTTTGAATGACCATGCGCCGTATCGATACTGATTACATCAGCACCCGCCGCTTTTAAGGCTTCGATCCGGTCAAGAATATCTGGCGTCACACCAACGGCAGCGCCTACACGCAATCTTCCAAAAGTATCCTGACAGGCCGTAGGTTTGTTTTTCTTCTTCTGAATGTCTTTGAATGTAATCAGTCCCACAAGCTTTCCTTTCTTACTGATAATGGGGAGCTTTTCAATTTTATATTTTTTTAAGGTACCCTCTGCCTGTTGCAGGGTTATGCCTTCCGGGGCAGTGATCAGATTATCTTTTGTCATAATCCGTTCCACCGGTACATTCATATCCTTCTGAAATCGTAGATCGCGGTTTGTAATGATTCCAACAAGTTTGTTGTTGTCATCGATGATTGGAATACCTCCTATCTTGAACTCGCGCATGATATTTTCTGCCTCCTGTACGGTGGAGTGAATGGTAAGGGTAATGGGGTCAATGATGAGCCCGCTTTGAGATCGTTTTACCTTGCGCACCTGCTCGGCCTGCAGTTCAACCTTCATGTTTTTGTGGATGAACCCCATGCCCCCTTCCATCGCAACGCTGATCGCCAACTCAGCTTCTGTTACGGTGTCCATGGCAGACGATACCAGGGGAATGTTCAGCCTGATTTTAGAAGTAAGGTTACTGGCGGTGTCAGTTTCACGGGGAAGGACTTCAGAATACGCCGGGACCAGAAGCACGTCATCATAGGTGAGGGCCTCAAAGAGAAATTTGGAAGTGTCGAGTGGCATGGCAAATAATTTACGATCCATTATTTGCAGGGCAAAGGTATAGTTTAAATGCCTAATTCGCTAGCTTGAGCGAATTCTGGGGCATATTTCTTTTTGCATACTTTATGAAAGCCATTTTTATGTGGAAATTCATGCAGCAGCATTATTTTTGACCTGTAAATGGGTCCCCACATAACCAATTATCCCATGAGATTGAGCATACTGTTTTCTACGATTGCCTCTGTTTTTTTTGTTGTGGCTTCTCACGCCCAGGTCCAAACGGGAAAAGCATCTTTCTACGCGGATAAGTTCGAAGGGATACCTACTGCCAGCGGAGAGAAATACAGGCACAGTAAATTAACGGCTGCACACAAAACGCTTCCTTTTGGAACCATAGTCCGGGTCACAAATATGGAAAATAGCAAGTCAGTTGAAGTGACCATCAATGACCGAGGTCCTTATGTTGAAGGCAGGATTATCGATCTTTCCAAAGCTGCGGCAGAGCAGCTGGACTTCTTAAATCATGGTTTGGCCGAAGTAAAATTAGAAGTTGTTGACCCAGGCGATGGGAAAGTAAGCGACATGGGCAGAACAATTGACCAGGTAACCGTTGACGAAAAAGAGTTTTATGGATTTGAAATCTCCAGAAAGAAGCCGAAAGGGTATGGCGTCCAGGTTGGCACCTATCAGGAGTTGGTTAATCTGATGCGCCTCTCCGATAACCTAAAAAACTCTTACAAAAAGGAAATCACGGTACAGGTGAAGATCATTAACGGTGTGAAGTACTATGGGCTCATCCTGGGACAGTTCCCCACGCGCGCAAAGGCTGAAGAATTTCGTGAAGAAGTAAGAAACAAATTCCCGGATGTATTCATTGTTGAATATAGTCGTCTGTAAAACGCTTAGCTGATTACAAAACCTGAATTTTTTATGAATTCCTCAAACGCTACCAGATTAGTAGTTTAATTTCACTATTTCACTAAAAAATTTCCTTGTCATTAATTCATTTTGCACAACTATCTGGCTAGTTTAAGGATATGGAGATCATTGGATACTTTGCTTCTGTCTGCATTGGTCTTATCCTGGGAATCCTGGGAGGAGGTGGTTCAATTCTGTCGATTCCGATCCTGGTTTATCTTTTTCATTTTGATATTGTCCTGGCTTCGGCCTACTCCTTGTTCATTGTCGGGACAACCAGTCTTGTCGGGGCAATTCCGAAGTATAAAGAGCATCTGGTAAATGTAAGGACAGGTCTGTTTTTTGGGATACCTTCAATTGTCAGCATCTTTGCTACACGCAGATGGGTAGTCCATGCCATCCCTGATATTATCTGGCAAGCTGATGGCTTTATCCTTTCGAAGCGTTTATTGCTCCTCGGACTATTTGCATTGCTTATGGTACTTGCCTCCGTTTCCATGATCAGGGAGCGTCGGGAGCGCGAGAATGATCCGGAACGCTTCAGGACATTTCTAGTAATTCTCGAAGGTTTGTTGATAGGATTCCTTACGGGCCTTGTAGGTGCGGGTGGAGGATTTCTTATCATACCTGCGCTGGTATTGTTAACAGGGTTGACCTTTAAGGCGGCCGTTGGAACGTCACTGTTTATTATCGCGATCAACTCATTAATGGGCTTTATGGGCGATCTCTTTAACTATTCGATGGATTGGCAATTCCTGCTGACAATAACCGGACTGGCTGTTGTTGGTATATTGATCGGGAACGTACTATCACAAAAAGTGACATCAAGACAATTGCGAAAAATGTTTGGATGGTTTATCCTTGTTATGGGGTGCTGGATTCTTATACGCGAAGTGCTCCAAAGCTGATCAAGGAACAACTGTGCCACAGGGTAACAGGTCACTTAAATTGAATCTATTACTTCCTGCGCGGCGCGTTCTGCTGAAAGCAACGCTCCATTCAGTGTGCCAAATTCTCCATTGACGTCAGTAGCTTCACCCGCGAAGAAAAGTTTGCTGTTTACCGGTTCGGCAAGGTCAATGCGGTCCTGGTTTGTCCCCCCGGGTTTTGCGTAAGACATACCCCCTTTGATGAAGGGTTCTAGCGACCAATCCTGAATGATTGCAATAATATTATCATTTAGATCCTTACGGATATTCAGGGTTGCTTTGCCATCAAATATCGTGTCGAGTTCTGCAAGCAAAACAGGTATTGCATCTTTGCCCAGGGCGGATAAGGTCGCCGCCTCAGGTCCGGCAATGGTTACGGCCATTGTTCTGTTAACATCACTTCGGCCAGCACCGCTGGTAAAGTAGTCGGGGGCTGTAGTTCCGCCATACAGAAATCCTGAATCTGCTCCCCAGAAATTTGCTTTGAAATCAAGGAGAATGCGGAGTGCTGGATCCATATCCATCCTGGACAATGCCGCAGTTTTCTTTGCATTCAACCCTGGGGTGAAGGATATGCTCCCACTTTTCAGTATAGAAACAGGTGCCGTTACAATTACCTTATCCACTTCGACAGAAAAGGTTTCCGCGCTCGCTGTGTTCTCACCATACATAACGATTTTCTCGCCCGTGTAGTCAATTTCACTAACCACGGTATTTGACATGACATCAACAGCAACGTTGCTGAATCGTGACAGCAGTGCGTCCTGCATGGGGTTATCTGACAAGGTCTGTAGTTCGTTATTTCTCGTCACTAGCTTTAACCCATCCGATAAAGCCAGCATGCTCATGCGTTCGTTGGTGGTTCCATATTTATTGCCAATCCAGGAATTCAGGATCGCATACATTCGCGGGCTTATACCTGCCGATAGGATAGCTTGTTGTACAGAAACGTTACCACCAGAATAAGTAGCGATGTTATCAAAAAAATTCTTCGCTGCAATAAAATCGGAGTCAGCTTCGGCAGCCGATGATTCCACGAAAGCGCCATCCAGGAAGTAATTGTTGGTAGTGGCTGTGCCCAGATTAACTGTAGTTAACTTTAATTGTTCAACTACCTTCCCCCAGCTTGAGTCAGAACCGATAATTTGTCCAGCGCCAAGTTCATTCGGAAAATCACTACTCAAGGGGCTGAGTGAATTGAATATCAAAGAAGCAGATGGCTTGTCGGTTGTTTTAAGGGTTTTCACCCTTCCTCCCAACCTGTCCGACGCTTCAAAAAGTATTACTTTAATGCCTTGCGCCTTTAGAATATCTGCCGTATACAACCCCGCGGCACCGGCTCCAACGATGGCCACGGTTCCTTCATAGCCGGGTGTAGGTGCCGGATCATCCCCTTTACAGGAAGCTAGCCATCCTGGCAATGCAATGCCGGCTGATAATCCAAGTCCAATATGTTTGATAACCTTTCTTCGCTTCACAATACAAATATTTAGAAAGTCAATTATCGCTCGAATTTTAGAGAAATATACACGATTTTCGACCTATGAATTCAATTTCACTGCCAATGGTAAGAAAAGTCGCGGTGATTGGTCCGGAATGCACCGGCAAATCTGAACTTGCCGAGCATTTGGCCGGGCACTTCAAGACCAGCTGGGTGCCTGAATACGCCAGGGGTTATATCAATAACCTGATTCGTCCTTATCAACAACATGATTTGCTTGCCATTGCACGTGGTCAGGTGAGACTGGAAGACGAATGGGTCCGTGGAAGCCATTCCGTTATGTTCTGTGATACAAACTTATATGTAATTAAAGTATGGAGTGAGTTCAAGTTCGGAAATTGTGATGAGGAAATACTGCTGCAGATTGCCCATCGAAAATACGACTTGTACCTGCTTACCTATGTCGACGTTCCCTGGGAAGAAGATCCCCAACGCGAACACCCTGATAAGCGAGACCAATTATACCAACTGTATTTAAATGAAATGACAAATCAAACAGTTCCCTTCGTTGAAATAAAAGGGGAACGGGAAAGCCGGATTAAGGCTGCGATTGATGCGGTAGAAAAAATTTTAGAATGAACATCCCGACAGGGCCGTACGCGGCACTTAAACTACCCGACTTTCGGCTATTCATCACCGCCAGGTTTTGCGTTACGCTGGCCATACAAATTCAATCTGTGGTGGTGGCGTGGCAAGTATATGACCTTACTCACGATCCATTATCCCTTGGGTTGATAGGCTTGGCAGAAGCCATCCCCAGTATTGGGGTTTCCCTTTATGCCGGTCATGTTGCCGATTTGGTACAACGAAAAAAAATAATTTTAGCCTGCGTTAGCACACTATTACTTTGCTCACTTGCCTTACTTTTCTTTACCCTTGACCTCGGTGACTTCCTGCAACTTTACGGTGCTATTCCTATTTACGTTGTAATTTTCGTCAGCGGCATATCGCGTGGATTCATTTCACCTGCAATGTTTGCCTACATGCCCCAACTGATACCACGTGAACTCTACAGCAATGCAATTACGTGGAATAGCACGCTATGGGAAACAGCTGCTATTGGCGGACCGGCTATCGGCGGTTTTCTGTATGGCTTTCTTGGCATCAGGGCATCTTACACCGCTGATGTGGTACTGATGTTGGCAGGCCTGGTGCTTGCAGTTGGTGTAACCAACAAGCCTTTGCCTCCGGCAAGCGATGAGCAGGGAATGGTCGATAAAATAAGGGCGGGTTTGCGTTTTGTTTTTCGCAACCAGATTATTCTCGGCGCCATCTCGCTGGATTTGTTTGCGGTTTTGTTTGGCGGTGCTGTTGCGTTATTGCCCATCTTCGCAAAAGAGATTTTGCGCGTAGGTCCTGAAGGGTTAGGGATTCTCAGGGCCGCCCCCGCGGTGGGTGCACTGATGATGGCTTTCTATATTACACATCATCCGATTATGAAAAATACCGGCAAAATCCTATTGTATAGTGTTGCCGGGTTTGGCGTATGCATGATCTCATTTGCTGTCTCCACTAACTTTTGGCTTTCATTGTTTTTGCTGATGATGAGCGGCATATTTGATTGCGTGAGCGTGATTATTCGCGGTACACTGCTGCAGACATTAACGCCCGAAAACATGAAAGGCCGTGTTTCGGCAGTGAACCATATCTTCATCGGTTCTTCAAACGAAATTGGCATGTTCGAATCAGGTGTAGCAGCAAAACTATTGGGTGTAGTCCCTTCCGTGATCTTTGGCGGATGCATGACACTGCTTTCAGTAAGTGTTATCTCACTGCTCGCAAAATCGCTGCGGAAACTGCAGCGCGTTCATTAATTTTAACCCATGCAAATGATTTCCATAAACACGCCTGCCCTTCTTTTTCCGGCCATTACCCTGATGATGCTGGCGTACACTAATCGATTTTTGGCGCTGGCAACATTAATCAGGAATTTACACGGACAATACAAACAAGTTGGGGAAGACCGCGATCTTATCAAAGCACAAATCACCAATCTGAAGAAACGACTGGTCCTTGTCAAACAAATGCAAGCCTCAGGAATAATAAGCTTTTTCTTTTGTGTGCTGAGCATGCTATCCTTCTATCTTCAATATGACCATTGGGCGTATGGTATGTTTGGACTGAGCCTGCTTTCACTGTTGCTTTCATTGGGGCTCTCGCTAAACGAGATTTTCATTAGTACCCGCGCATTGGAAATCGAACTAAAGGATATGCTGGAAGAGTGAAATTAATTTGCACACATTTTGAAAACACTCGTCACAAGATTCATTTCTCTAGAACCAGTTCTTTCAAAGTCTTAATCCAAAGGGGATGATCATTCAGGCTTTCTACCAGCTGGACTTTTTCCCCACCATGGGCTTTAAAGAGATCCTGGTACTCATCTCCGATTTCAATAATTGTTTCCAAACAGTCGGCTGTGAAGGCAGGTGAAAAAACCAAAATTTTCTTCATCCCTTTTCGGCCACATGCTTCAACAACTTTATCGGAAAATGGCTCGAGCCATTTTTTGTCCAATCGGGATTGAAAACATACAGTGTACTTGTCCGCCGGGATATTCAATCGTGCAACCAGCATGCGTGTTGTCGCATAGCACGTTGCTTTGTAGCAGAACTTATTCTCTTCTGTAATTTCATTCTCGCAGTTGTGGTCCGAGCATAAACCCGCCGTATAGACTTTGTCGACCTGCCGTTCGGGTAGCCCGTGGTAAGAAAAGAGAATATGGTCGTAGGCGTCAAGATCATATTGCCTTCCCCGTTCTTCCAATGCATCGATGAATGTTGGATTGTCGTAATACTGGCTGATAAACTTCAATTCCGGAATCGTCCACCATGTCCTAATAACGCGCATCACCTCTTCCATGGCTGAGCCTGTCGAAGCTGATGCATATTGCGGAAACATGGGAAGTATAATAATCCTTTCATAGTTCTGCTTTCGCATGATTTCCAGTACACCAGGGATAGACGGATTCTTGTATCGCATGGCGAGATGCACCTCATATTCACTGCTGAGTGCTTCTTGCAAAAGGGCCTGGACGCGCTTGCTGTAGAATAGCAAAGGTGATCCATTGGCCGTCCAGAGTTTCTTGTATATGGCTGCGGACTTTGGCGCACGGAAAGGCACGATAATCAGATTCACCAGTATTTTCCGCAACAACCAGGGAATATCGATAACGCGGGGGTCATTGAGAAACTGCGAAAGATAGGATCTGACATCTTTTACTGAAGGGCTGTCTGGTGTGCCTAAATTAACGAGTAAAACTCCGGTTTTGCTTTTCATACATCTAAATCGGCTGAAAATTAAAACATTAACATTTTCTGGCAAAAAAGGTTGAAACGGCACAGCGGTTTTGCTGCCGCTGCATCATCAGGAAAACCAATTAGGAAAAGACCATACCATCCAACCATATACTGCGAAACGCATCACCCGTGCGACGCTGATTAACAGAAACGTTCTGAAGGGGTAGTTCACAGAGCCCGCCAGCATACAGGTTGCCGAAAACGGTAAAGGTGTAATGGCACCCACCAGCACCAGATAACCGCCAAAACGTTTCAATTGGTCCTTGTATTGGTCGAGATATCTTTCGCTCATGTGTTTATATATCGGTGCTTTGGAAAAAAACTTACCGATAAAATAACCTAAAATCCCGGCACCGTATGAGATCAGCGTCAGGTTTGCGAGATTCAAAGTGTACTCCGCCAGAGTCGCTTTTGAAGTAACCCATACCAGCATAAAAAGTTCCGGCGGCAGAATTCCAAAGACAATTTCAGACAGCGTAAAAATACCGTACAGCAAAGGTCCATTCGCCCGAAAATCCTGAATGTGGGACTGAAAATGCTGCTCAATGTAATCTTCAAAAAAGATAAAAGCGGTAATAAAAATGGCAAACCCCAACAACCCTCTCACCAAGTTCTTAAACAGAAAGCCAGACTTGGTTTCTTCGTTCTCCTGCATATTTAGTTTAGAATTGGCGCTCTCTTAAAGGGCTTTGTTTCATCAAATAGCTTTCTATAGGTAGCATGTCTTTTACATATCTTTGCCCCCACTTGATCGACGACATTAATCATTTTCGGATTAAAATCACCTATCCAGTTCATCTCATATTCATCGTATCGCTTGTATTCATCCTGCAGAACCCTTCGTGATTCCATAACCATTGCGCCGTCCAAACCCTTGCCCTGATGTTCAGGCGCAACGCCAAATAAAATACCAAAAGCTTTTCGGTTTGTTTTTATCAAAGCATGCCATAGAAATTTTATTTTTCCAATCCAATTAAGCCTGCCGTTAACATACTTAAATACCTGATTGATTTCAGGAAGTGAAAGAAAGAAACTAACGGGCTCACCCCTGTAAAATCCGAAGTACAATAGTCGACGATCCATAATTGGTTTCATTTGTTTAACAATAAGCTGTGCCTGAAGCATCGAAAGCTCGGGGTTTTCAAAACGGTTGGCCCACGCCTTATTGTAAACGGACAGGATATATGCCGGAAGCTTGCTCATTTCATTCTTTCTCAGGTAGCGAAATTCGTAATTTGGATCTTTTGCCGCCAAAGCGGCTTTGACGGCCAGTTTTGGAGAGAGTGGTCCTTGAACCGGCCGATGAAATGTAAACTGGTAGAAGTATACCTGGAATCCATAAGCTTCAAAAAAATCCTGATAATATGAAAAATTATAGTTGCATTGATAATTTGGTTCACGGTCAAAACCTTCGACCAGGAGACCCCACCAGCGATCACGATTTCCAAAATTAATAGGCCCATCCATCGCCTCCATGCCCCTTGTTTCGAGCCATTTCCGACATGCATCAAAAAGCATAAAGGCCGCGGCTTTATCCTGAATACACTCAAAAAAACCCATTCCCCCGGTGGGTTGCTCATTCCCCTTGGTTACTGTCTTATTGTTGACAAATGCAGCCACCCGGCCAATAGTTTCTTGCTGATCGTTTACTAAAATCCAATGAATACATTCCCCATGCCTGAAAGCCTTATTTTTCACCTTATCAAAAACATCAAGAATATCTTTATCCAGAGGCCGGATCCAATGAGGCTCATTTTTATAAAGCCTTACCGGTAGCATCAGGAATTCCTTTTCTTGCTCTGGTGTAATAACCTCCAGTATCTTCATCGCTCTTCAACGCCTATTGAGTTGGGCATTTGACTGATGACACTATTGATGCGATTGGGCAATATAATACTAAACCTTGTGCCCTGCATTAACCGGCTGGCTACAGAAATTTGTCCGCTAAGTTTATCGACTGCATTTTTAACAATGTAAAGACCAATACCAGACCCGTCAGATTGCTCTGTGGCACGATAAAACATTTCAAAAACTTTGGCAAGATTATGTTCATCGATCCCAATTCCATTATCAGCAAATACGATTTCGGCACGCAAGTGATCAACGTTGATTTTAATTCCAATTTCAGATTTCTCCTCATCCAATTTCCGGTATTTAATGGCATTGGAAATCAGGTTGCGAACTATCTCGGCAACACGCCACGGATCGCTGTAAAAATCAATCCCATCTATCTTGACAATACGATTAATGCCTTTCGCCCCCTCCAGGTAATTAAGATCATTAAAAGTCTGCTCTATTATAGCGTCAAAGTCCACTTTCTCCACACCCACTTCCATCTTAAGATTTTTCGAATGGCTTAACACGTCGCCAATAAAATGATCAAGGTGCTCAACTTTTGTTCCGATAATGTCGATATAATCCATGGGGTTATCAGTGTTCCCAGGAAGTCTGGCCAGGTTTACCAAACCCAAAATAGAAGAAAGTGGCGCCCGCAGATCATGTGACACCTTATAGACAAAATTATCAAGCTCGGCGTTTCTAATCTTTAGTTCCTCCTCTATTTTTTTTCGCCCGGTTATGTCTACATATACGCCATAAATACCGATTGTCTTATTTTCCAACATTACGGGCATGCCGTATAAAATTACATTCACAATTCTTCCGCTGCGATGCCTGCGAACCGTTTCGATACTAATAACCCTGTGTTGGGCAATAAGATCTTTCAGGTCCACACCCTCATGGGTTAATTGATCAGGTACTATAAAATCATTAATACTCCGGTCCCTGATTTCATTGAGTGTATAACCAAACATCTCTTCAAATCCTTTGTTTACCTGTTCAACTTTTCCTGAATCAGCCAATAGCACCACAGCCATGGGTATATTCTGAAAAAGTTGCGCCAGTAATATCTCATTTCGCTTGACGCGCGTCTCAGTTCGTTTGCGCTCCGAAACGTCCCTGAATATTACCTGCACACAAGACTCTCCATTGTAGGTGCAGGGGAAAGCCATCGTTTCAACATCGATCAATTTGCCATCCAGACGCATACACTTTTGTTCAACCATGAGTTCCGGTGAAGCACCAGCAACTTCTACCCTAGGCGTGATACGCTGGTTGGTTACAGGGTCTATGAAATTCAAGGCATCTTTGCCGATTAGATCTTGTTTTTCTTTAGCGCCCAATATGATTTGGGCCTGGGCATTTACATATACCAGACTGCCTTGGTTTTGAACAGCAACGCCAATCGGCAATCGCTCTACGAGGGATTGGTACTCTACTTCGCTCTCATTAAAGGTTTCTTTCCGTAAGGTGACATCCTGAATAATTCCTCTTCTGATAATTAAACCATCTTCCCTTGATTCATGGTTAGCGCGAATCTCTATCCACCTGACCTTGCCCCGAACTACCATGCGGCCTTGCCAATTCCACTCCAATCCACCCTTTTCACAAGCCGCTGAGGATTCCTTGAAATCCGCTAAATCATCCTTAAGAACAATATCGTTCAAAATCCTCGGGTCGTCAATAACCTGCTGTTGCGAAACACCCAGAATGGAATCACAACCCTCGCTTATAAAGTCGAAACGCCTCGTCCCGTCTGGGTATATAGAATACTCATAGATGACTGCCGGCAAATGCCTTATAAGATCCTGCATATTGGTTAAGCAAGGAACTAAAGTTAACCCCTTCAGCTCCCTAGAAATGGTCGTTCCTAGACTTTGCAAGATAATTTATACACCTAAGAAAACAAGAGATAAAAAGTCTTTTCCTGCAGTTTATTCTGCAATTATAACAGCAATGAACACTTTGTTTTGTTCCAAGGTAATTATTGCTTAGGCGCAGGAATTCCCACCCAACGTCCATTAATTTTTCAAAATTACGCATAAATGCCCGTCACCATCAGGCGGGTTACCCGGCTTGGGCAACAGCATTTGCGGTCCATTTAACCTGCCCCATATTCTGTGTCACGTCTGAAGATTTCATATACTGAACTCTTGATAAAATTCCCAAAGAAGCACTTGGATTTCTTGCAGTCAAAATTAAGATTGCGCAACTGATGCTGCCAGTCCGGAAGCTGTGTGGCTTCAATTCCAGAAACCCATCTGAAAAATAAATACATAGCTGAAAGCATGGCAGACTGCCACCACGAATCATTTTCAGTAAAATCGGAAACAAGCAATTTGCCTGAAGGCAAAACCGACTTGCCAATTTTTTTCATTGGCTTCTCAAGAGAAGACGAAGAAAACAAATCAAAATAAAAATTCGCTATTACGGCATCATACCCAACGTGCAAGGGAAGTAGTTCTTCTGTGCCATGAATGAAATGAACGTTGGCCCTCGGCAGGTTGGCAATTTTCTTATATGATTTTTCCAGCATCTTAGCGGACGCTTCAATATACCATACCTGACAATCTGGATTAATCCTTAGTAACTCGGTAAGTAACCATCCGGTGCCCCCACCGAGAATTAGCACACGGCCTCCTTCCCGGATCTCACTCAAATAATGCAGCTGCGCATTTCTGATACTTTTTCCGAACACCAGATTTGCCAACACATCATAAATCGGGGCAACTATGTCAAAACCGCCAAGTTTGTTCGCTTTCATATCAAGTAGAATATGGGTATCATAAATACAGCATCTCCCAACAACCGATAGTAATCATTTTTGGCAAACAATTCCCGGAATATGAAAATCAAGAGCAGCATCAACCCCATGAAGCTAAGCAAGAGGGAAACTTTGATAAGCCCCCCTGAAAAGGAGTGGATAAGTGTTAGTGAGACCTCCAGGGTGATGAGAAGCCAAATACTTATCCTTGTTGCCCTGTCGCCAACTAGCGTGACAAATGAATGCTGCTTATCCTGCTGATCCAGTTTGCGATCAAACCAGGAAAACATAAACAAATTAACCAATGCCAGGATAGCGAACTGGAGGATTAGGATATAATGCGTCGCATTGAGCTCGACGTGCGTCACCGACAGAGAAGGCAATAGTATCCCGCACGTATACATTACAGCGATGAATAGCTCTTTAAGAAACTTGAGAAACCTATGTGTAACAAGATAAACAGATACCGCCAGGATAAGCGCCGCACCCCATCCAAGTACACGAATTGGAATGAATGTTACTGTGACTCCATCCAAAATTACCATCCCTGCTATTACAACTTTCAACGTATTGAAATGCTGTTGATGAAATCGATGTCTCGCTGTCGACGCTGGTTGTCGAATTCTCCTGGCATCTCGAAGATGATCTGCAGTATAAATAATCCAAACAGTAAGGCCTAACGCTAATAGTCCGTAAGGAGTAATGGAAACGGAAAATACGCGCGCAAAAAAGAGTGCACATACCAATGCACCTGCCACCACATCAAGGCTTAGCACATTTAACAAACGGTATAACTGAATTGCCCTGGGCATAAAAAAAGTCTCCCAATGACACAGGAGACTTCAAAGGTATGTGTTTAAAATCTTATGCCGACTTCAAGGCTTCAGCACCACCAACGATTTCAAGAATCTCTTTGGTGATAGCGGCCTGCCTGGATCGATTATAGCTCAACCGCAGTTCCTTTAACAAATCCCCTGCGTTCTCAGTAGCCTTATCCATAGCGGTCATGCGCGCACCATTTTCGGCTGCGTTAGAATCCAACAATGCCTTAAATAGCTGGACCTTCAGCGAATTCGGAATCATTTCTACAATAATTTCTTCCTGACTCGGCTGATATATGTAATCGATGGGGTTTGTGCTGGTTACGTTAGTTTCAGTAGGCAGCAGGACTGGCAATAGCTGCTCTCTTCTTAGAATTTGCGTGGCAACATTCTTGAATTCGTTGTATACCACTTCAACTTTGTCAAATTCACCATTCCTGAATGATTTTATGATCGTATCTGTCGCAATCGAAGCATTCTCAAAATTCAGATTACCGAATAGGCTAACGTACTGATTCAACACTTCAAATTTTCGCTTCACGAAGTATTCGGCAGATTTTCTCCCAATGGGCATGATGATAACATTCCCCTTTTTGTGCTGTATTTCATACTTATCCTGAATAAGTCGCGCAACACCCTTAAATACGGTACTATTAAACGACCCGCACAGACCCCTGTCCGAACTAACAGCAACAATCAGGATTCGTTTCTCTTCGCGAATCTGGCTATACCATTTATCTCCATCACCTGAGGTTTGGGCTTGCGAAAGGTTTCGTAAAATAGCATCAAGCTTCGACGCATAAGGACGCATTTGCGTAACCCTTTCTTGTGATTTTCGCAATTTGGCTGCCGCCACCATTTTCATGGCTTTGGTAATCTGCTGTGTACTTACAACAGAAGCTATCCGGTTTTTTACTTCTTTTAAATTGGCCATGTGTTCACTATAGTCAACATGTTAGATAGCAAACTTAGAGGATATGTCCGAGGATAATTTCTTAATGACATCCAAATCAGCATCATCAAATTTTCCCGCACGCAGGTTATCCAGCACGGTGCGATGACTGGCACGCATCAGTTCAATTAGTTCTTTCTCAAACTGCTTAACTTTATTTACAGGAACTTTATCCATGTAGCCTCTTGTAGATGCGGCGATAATTGCTACCTGTTCCTCCACGGGAACGGGCGCGTATTGATCCTGTTTCAAGATCTCTGTATTTCTGCGTCCGCGCTCAATAGTAAGCTTTGTCGCTGCATCAAGATCAGAACCAAATTTTGCGAAGGCCTCCAATTCCCTAAACTGGGCCTGGTCCAACTTGAGGGTACCCGCCACTTTCTTCATGGATTTAATTTGAGCTGATCCACCCACACGAGAAACCGAAATACCCACATTGATGGCAGGTCGGATACCGGCGTTAAAGAGGTTTGTCTCAAGGAATATTTGTCCATCCGTAATAGATATTACGTTGGTAGGTATATAAGCAGAAACATCTCCAGCCTGGGTCTCAATGATTGGAAGGGCTGTAAGTGAGCCGCCGCCCTTAACCAGGTGCTTAATTGAAGCTGGCAGATCATTCATATTTTTTGCAATCTCATCATTGTTGATGATTTTGGCCGCTCGTTCCAGCAAGCGAGAGTGAAGATAGAACACATCACCTGGATACGCTTCGCGTCCGGGAGGTCTTCTAAGCAACAAAGAAACTTCGCGATATGCAACCGCTTGTTTAGACAGATCATCATAGATCACCAATGCCGGCCGGCCGGTATCGCGGAAAAATTCTCCAATGGCTGCACCTGTAAACGGAGCAAAGAATTGCATTGGAGCAGGGTCAGCCGCAGAGGCCGAGACAATAACGGTGTATGGAAGTGCCCCGGCTTTTTCCAAAGCCGCCGATACGTTTGCCACCGTAGATGCTTTTTGCCCAATGGCTACATAAATACAGAAAACAGGTTCTCCCTTTTCGTAGAATTCTTTTTGGTTGACAATAGTATCAAGTGCAACGGCCGTTTTACCAGTCTGACGGTCGCCGATAATCAGCTCACGCTGACCACGACCAATAGGGATCATTGAGTCGATGGCCTTAATACCGGTTTGCAAGGGTTCATTTACAGGTTGTCTGAAAATTACGCCGGGTGCTTTTCGTTCCAATGGCATATCGTAAAGCTGACCAGCAAGCGGCCCTTTTCCATCAATGGGTTTCCCCAGGGTATCAACGACTCTTCCCAGCATACCATTCCCGACATCGACTGAAGCAATCTTGCCCGTACGCTTCACGGTATCACCTTCTTTTATGCCTTTGGATTCTCCAAGCAATACTGCCCCTACGTTGTCTTCCTCAAGATTAAGCACCAACGCTCTGAGTCCTGATTCAAACTCAATCAACTCACCTGCCTGGACTTGGGTAAGTCCGTAAATTCGTGCAACACCATCACCTACTGTAAGCACAGTACCCACCTCTTCGAGTTGGGCCTCGGTCCTGGCCTGTGAGAGTTGTTCACGTAAAATTGCCGATACTTCTTCTGGTCTGATCTCTGCCATGTCTTTTCTAGAGATTAAAATTCCTTTATATATGGGTTATCACTGAACTTAACTTTCAGTGTTCTTAACTTATTCTTAATCGAAGCATCTATCTGCCGATCACCTACATTCAAAACAAAACCCCCGATCATTTCTCTGTCAACCTTCTCTGTCAACTCTATCTTTTCTTGGGCACTTAATTGCTTACCAATGTTTTCAAACTCGGTTCTGAGCAGGTTATCAAGTGGTGTGGCCGTAATTATGAAGGCCCTGCCAATGCCATTATAGATATTATATGCTGCATGAAATCCTTTTGCGATACCCGGCAGCAGGGGTTCGCGATTCTTGCGTGTAAGGATTCCGAATATCGCCAACGTCATTGCATTAACCTTGCCTGCAAAAAGCTTCTGAAGAATTTCGTGCTTCTTATCGTGTTTAATAATCGGATTCCTGAGCATAAGTTCAAACGCCCTGTTCTCATCGCAAACTTTTGCAAATAGTAGCATGTCACTGTGCACAGATTCTAACACATTTTTCTCTACTGCAAGGCCAAGGAGAGATTTGACGTACCGGGAAGCAGCGCGCGAGTCGACCATGGGTTAGTTAACTTTTAAGTCTGTGATATAACGCTGTACCAATTCTTTCTGCGCTTTGTCGTTGGAAAGATTTTCTCTTAATAACTTTTCGGCGATTTCGAGTGAAAAATTTGCCACTTGAATTTTTATCTCCTTAAGTGCGGCCTGTTTTTCAATGCCAATCGCAATGCGAGCATCTTCAATTATTTTTTCGGCAGATTTTTTTGCGGCTAATTGTGCCTCTTCTTTCATCCGATTGGACGCGTCACGCGCGTCGCGCAACATTTTATCACGTTCTTCACGGGCCTGCTTCAATAAATTTTCATTATCGGCCTTAAGCACGGCAATCTCCTGTCGCGCTTTTTCCGCCGTATCAAGTGATTCCTGTATAGAAGTCTCCCTTTCTTTTAATGCGCTTAAAATTGGTTTCCAGGCTACCTTTGCAAGCAGAAATACAAGGAGCACAAACACGAATGTTTGCCAGATGATAAGGCCAGTACCGGGGGTAAGAAGTTCCATTGTATCAATTTATAAGTTGTCAAAAATCAAGAGCTTGCCCGGCCCATCGCCTTAGGCAAGTTCTTGTAGCTTTTAGCTTTTGAACGAAATCAACAAGCAAATAACCAGCGCGAAAAGCGCAGCCACCTCAATTAGGGCCGCAATAACAAGCATCGCTCCCTGAATCTTACCAGATGCTTCCGGTTGGCGAGCCATACCTTCCATCGCTGAGCCGCCGATGCGACCGATGCCAATTCCAGCGCCAATTGCTGCCAGACCTGCACCGATGCCAGCGCCCATGATCGCAAAGCTGATGTCCAATAATAGTGCTAATACCATAACGTAAAATATTTAAGTGAAACAAACCGCACCCCTACAATTCAGGGCAAGGAAATCTTTAATTCATTTTAATGATGTTCGGCTTCTGCTGTAGCCATGCCAATGTATAATGCTGAAAACAATGTAAATACATATGCCTGGATGACAGCAACCAAGATTTCAATAAGATTTATGAAAACAACAACCAAACTTGAAATCACACCAACCCCAATACTTTTTAGGATGAAAGCCAAACTAATAAGACTAAGTAACACAATATGCCCAGCCGTAATGGCCACAAAAAGCCGAATAGTAAGTGAAAAAGGCTTCGTGAACATGCCGATAATTTCAACCGGAAGAATAACAATTCTCAGTGGTAACGGTACACCTGGGGTCCAGAAGATATGGGACCAATAACCCCTGTTTCCTTTTACATTCGTAATGATGAATGTCAGTACAGCCAGGGTAAGCGTAACAGCAATGTTGCCGGTTAAGTTTGCCGCCCCTGGAAGTAATCCAAGCAGATTGCCAAACATAATGAAAAAGAACAGCGTGAGCAGGTAAGGCATATACTTCTCGTAGTGACGCCCGATATTTGGTTTTACAATTTCATCGCGAACAAAAACAATTACAGGCTCAAAGAATGACTGAATCCCACTTGGCGCCTTTCCTTTGTTCTTCTTGTACCCTCTCCCCACCGCTGCAAGCACCAACAGCAGAACGGTTGCATTAATGAGCAACATCGCCACATTCTTGGTAATAGAAAGGTCAAGCACTGCCTTACCTGTTTCCACCATATAAATATGATTGTGATCGAGCTTATATCCTCTGTATTCTACCGTATTATGATGTTCGTCATAAAAGTTGTGTGATGAGAATACTGCAAGACCTTTTTCAGCAGAATAGACTATGACAGGCAGGTAGATGGTGCCGCCATGGTCCCAGAGGTGCCAAATGTGATCATCCATAACGTGATGCAGGATGACCGCGCTGGCATCAAACTCCCTTTCCTCCAAAACGACATCCTCTGCCACGGGATGCGAATCCTGAAATGCTGAAACAGCGGCCGGCATGAATAATAGCAAAAGGATAATCAGGCTCGGAAATCGCTTGGCAAGACTTAAGAATACGCTCATTCAGGGCTAAATTCAGGGTTTTTCGATACGAGCGCAAAGGTATTAATTAATGGTCCAGAAAAAAATGTTTTAAAAAAAATTTGGCACCTTTTATGCCGATGTAGAACCCGCAATTTTCCTGTATAAAAATGCAATTTCAAGTACGGTAAAAATGACATACAGCATCATAAAAAAAACCACATTTACGGAAGCGCCAACATTATCCTTAATAATCATAATAAGATTATAGGCGCCATATGCCAAAAGCTTTACCGCCATGGTGAGCAGATAAAGCTGAACAAAAAAGTCCGGCTTATTTATCTTATGCAGGTATGCAAAAATCGTAGTGGTACTGAAAACCAGAAAAATCAGCGTCTGATAAAAAAAAGAAGGGAATTGATCAATCCATTGCAGCGCATAAGCGCCCCAGGTTAATCCGCCCACAACCAGGGCAGATACAATCAACACTATACCAAACCGAATCAAGGATTGTCGCGATTAATCGATCTGTATACCTGATACATCATGCCACCAAATGCAACCAATCCGAACAGCAGCATGAAGGCGGGGAATTCAATTTTAAGATAGCTGTCCAACTTGTAACCCAACCAGCCAAAGAAACAAATTGCAGCGAGTAATTGAATACCAAGACTACTGTATTTTAGGTAGTTGTTATATGGTTTTAGCTTCCTGTTGGGGGATGGCTCTTGTAAGCCCATTATCGCCGATTTTAATGTCTTTCAGTACAGCGCCCATTTTACAGGTACCATTGAAAACGGCACCAGGCTCAACCACCATTTTGCCAGTTACAATATCTCCATTAATAACGGAGGTTGCCTTCAAAACTAACAGTTCAGTGATTTCAATTTTTCCTTTCACCTCACCTTCAATGTCAGCATTTTGAGCCATAATATTTCCTTGCACCTGAGATGAAGTTCCGAGCGCCACTTTGGATTTTGACTTTACGTTTCCGGTAACCTTTCCTTCAATACGAATATTACCGTACGTTTCAATGTTGCCCTCCAGGTAAGTGCCCTTGCCGATGTTGTTGCTCGAGTTGCTAATCTCTTCGGCTGCGCGTTTTTGTTCTTTCGAAGTTAGCATAACATTATTATTTAAAAAGTGACAAATTCTTCAGGATTCAAGGAGTTCCCATTGTACCACAATTCAAAGTGCAGATGTGGCCCATTCGTGAGCTCTCCACTATTGCCAACAATAGAGATTATTTCTCCACCGTTGACAAAGGTACCAACTTTTTTTAAGAGTTGGGCATTATGCTTATAGGTCGAGATCAAATTACCCCGATGTTGCACCATGATTACGTAACCTGAATCCTGGGTCCACGATGAAAAGATTACAGTGCCATCAGCTATACATTTGATTGGTTCATTGACTTTAGCCACAACGTCTACGCCAAGATGACCGTTCTTTACCTCGTAATGATCGGAGATGAAGCCTGTTATCGGGGAGTAGAAAAACGTCCCCTGCAATTCTCCATATTTTGAATTAAGCGAAATCAATGACATATCTGATTGCTCAAACTCCTTGCGGAAGACAGAATCAGTGGAAGACGCCTTCAGATCCGCCGGCCGTGACAAGGGCTGATTTTCTCCTCGCAAGGCTTCCGCCGGATCTTGAAAGTTGCTGGTGTCGCCACTGAGCACGCGTTGAAAATTTGCAATGAACTGATCCTTTCGATCAACCTCCAATCCAAGGGAATCAACTTTCTGAGCAAGTTCAAAAAGTTGCTGATTCAACACCATTTGCTCATGTTTTGGATCGAACCATTTTGCGAGAATTGTCTTCGACATAAACATACTCAGTACAAAAAGGCCAGTGAAGACAATCACTGAAAAAAGAATTACTTTCGAGTAAGTAAAACCTAAACTGGTCTTTTCAGCGAAATTTTCTTCGTTGCGGATGATGAGTTGATACCGGGTTGTTAACCAGTTTGATAATGTCTTTTTGGGTTTCAAGATATTCCGCTTTTTTGCGTAAAATTAGATATTCCGGCTTACTAAAATATGGAATTCAGGTTTTTTGCGTTTTAACCATTACAATCCACACTGCTTGAAGGATTTCTGTTATTCCATACTGATAATCGCCTTAATCCTATGCCTGGGGGCATGTTCATCCGAAAAAAACAGCTGGACGAGCAAAGCCTATCACAATACAACGGCACATTACAATGGATATTATTATGCTCGTGACGAAATCCGCAAGATTGAGCAAACCCTCTGGTCCAGCCTCAATGATGACTATGGGAAAATCCTTCGTCTGTATCCAAAAATAGATTCCTCATTAGCCAGCGGATATGATAAGGAAGTTCAGGAAGCTATAAAAATGGCCTCTTTGGCAATTCAACGTCACCCAAATAGTAAATGGGTGGACGATGCATACATTATTGTAGGCAAAGCAAGGTTATACAGCTTAGACTTTGGTAATGCTATTCAGACGCTTAAGTTTGTCAATACCAAAAGCGAAGACCCCAACGCGAGGCATCAAGCCATTATTCAGCTGGTTAGGACCTTCACCGAACATCAGGAATACAATAATGGTCAGGCTGCAATTGATTTTGTCGAAAAAGAAAAACTCAACAAAGCAAACAAAAAGAATCTGTTGCTGGAAAAGGCATATTTCTATCAGGAGCAAGTTGATTATGACTACGTAGTACGCAATTTAACGGAGGTGGCACCGCTCCTGTCCAAAAAGGACAGACCCGGTAGAATTTACTTTATTATTGGTCAGGTTTATCAAAAGCTTGGTTTTGAAGCTGAAGCTTATAACTTTTACAGGAAATGCCTGGCCACTAATCCGGAATATGAGGTTGATTTTTACGCTCGTCTATATCTCGCGCAGGTAACAGAAATCTCACGGAGCAAGAGCGTAAATGCTGCACTTAAGTCATTCCGTAAACTTTTGAAGGATAGTAAAAACAAAGAGTTCAAGGACAAGATATATCATGAGATGGGTTTGTTTGAACTTAAACAGAAAAATCTGGCAGCAGCCATCACAAATTTTAACAAATCCATTCGGGAAGGAACGAACAAAAGAATTGATGGCGAATCCTACTTGCGTTTGGGGGAAATATATTATGACACTTTACGCAACTATGAACTTTCTCAAGCCTACTATGACAGCGCCGTCGCTGCATTGCCACCAGATTATGAAGGCTTTAAGGCGATAAAAGACCGGAAAGAAATTCTTGATGACTTCGTCAAGAATCTTAATACCATCAAGTGGCAGGATAGCCTGTTGGCCATGGCCGATTTAGATTCACTGGGCCTTCGTGCCAGAATTGATTCTTCATTACAGGCTAAGAAACTATTGGCAGAATTGAATGCAGGAAAGAAAAAGAAAAGGCGATCCAGTCGGATCGAAATTCTATCAAACACCAACAATGTTTTTGGAGCTGATGAAAACGCGACCTCAGATGAATCTTCAACCTGGTATTTCGGAAATCCATCGGCGGTAGCACTTGGTCAAACAGAATTCAACCGCATATGGGGTGATATACCACTGGAAGATAATTGGAGGAGATCCCTCAGGTCATCATCCACTGCTGTCGCAAGCCGGAATGTCACTGGTGAAGACCTGGCCAAGCCTAGACAAGAAGAAGAAGTTAGTGCTGCGCCTGCCGATCCGGTTGAGGCCGAATACATGCGAATCAGCAAACAACTTCCAAGAACCGATGAACAAAAAGATGAAGCCCTTCAAAAAATTGAAGATGCTTACTTCAATTTAGGTGATATTTATTACTTCAAATTGCTCGAGAATGAAAACGCAGTTTTGTCATATAACAAACTACTGGAGCGGTTTCCTGAAACAAAATATGAACCAGAAGTCCTGTATAAACTGTATCTTATCTTCAAAGAAAGTGACCGTTCAAAGTCTGAAGATTATGCACTGCAATTAAAAACAAATTATCCCAACTCCACCTTTGCCAAGATTCTGATCAACCCCGACTACCTCAAAGAATCAAGCCAGGCTGCAGAAAAGCAAAAATCAATTTACGATACAGCATATTCATATTTTGCGGCGGGCGAATACAATGCAGCTAATGAAACGCTTCTTAGGGCCGCTGCGCTCGGCACAACATCGTTCACGCCAAATATTGAACTTTTGAAAATTCTCATCGTAGGAAAGACAGAGGATATTAACAAGTACCAATATTTACTTGATGGTTTTAGCAGCCAAAATCCTGAAAGTGAATTGGGAGAATATGCCAAAAAGCTTCTTGGAGCGTCGCGTGAGTTTCAGGAAAAACAGGAACAAACAAAGGGAATCCAGTATATCCGTTCACTGGAGGAGCCTCACTATTTCATTTTGGCATACAAACAAGAAGAAAATATTGGCTCAACGGGTTCATCTGTACTCGAAAATTTCAACAAGAACTACTTTAATGACCTTAATCTGAAAACCAGCACTTTATCGTTGAGCGATGAGTATACCCTAATCCTTATTGCTGATCTGCCGAGGGTAAGCTCAGCTCTTGAGTACATAAGAACATTCAACGAAAAGCTTTCCACACTCACCGAATTAAGGAACCATAAATTCCATAGCTTTGTCATAACGAAAGACAATTTCGATATCTTTTACCGAACAAAAGGTCTTGATGAATACCTCCAATTCTTTGAAAAAAACTACCCGACAAAAGACTAGCAGTATTCTGCTCTATCGAAACCCCTGGTTTAAAAAATGCACCAAGGCGCTTTGGGTACTCTTTATCCTTTTTGTTTTAGGATTCCCAGTCTATGTTTTTTCGGTAAGCAAGGATCTGTTTGGCTTATTTGGCGGCATGCCAAGCTTGCGCGCTATTGAAAATCCACAAAATGATTTGTCCTCTGAGTTAATCTCTGCTGATGGTGTTTCGTTAGGCCGCTACTTTCGCTTTAATCGGAGTCAAATTACGTATGATCAATTGTCCCCTGACCTTATAAATACCCTTTTGCTTTCTGAAGATCACCGGTTTTATAATCATTCCGGATTAGATTTTCAGGCTTATATAAGAGTTTTATACGGTGTACTGAGTTTTAATTCCGCAGCAAAAGGAGGAGGCAGCACCATAACACAACAACTTGCAAAGAATCTGTTCAGTACCCGCGGGAGTGAACTGGAAGGCCCATTGACCAGATTGGGGGGACCCATTAAGATCTTGGTGAGTAAGACAAAGGAATGGATAATATCGGTGCAGTTAGAAAGGAATTTCACGAAAGAAGAAATCATTGCCATGTATCTGAATACAACTGGTTTTGGCAGCAATGCATATGGAATAAAAGTTGCCGCAGAAACGTATTTCAACAAAACACCAGACAGCTTGAATATACAGGAATCTGCCGTGCTTGTGGGCATGTTGCAAGCCATTACAAGATTCAATCCGGTAACAAGCCCAGAGAATTCATTGCAGAAAAGAAACGAAGTACTTTACAAACTCTATGACCGCGATTACATCACGCTGGAGGCATATGATTCTATAAAAGCATTGCCAATCGAACTGAAATATAAAGTACAAAATCAAAATGAAGGCATTGCGACCTACTTCAGAAGTGTGATTCAGGCTGATTTAATGCGGTGGTCGAAAGAACGAGGCATTGACTTGTGGGAATCCGGACTTAAGATTTACACTACGATTGACAGCCGCATGCAGCGATACGCTGAAGAAGCTGTGGATGAAAGTATGAAAATTCAGCAGCAGGCATTTGACACGCATTGGTACGGCAAAAATCCGTGGATTGATGAAAACTGGAATGAGATAAAGGGCTTCCTTGAATCTCGTATAAAGCAAACCGAAACATACAAGAATCTGGTATCCAAATATGGTGAAGGAAATGATTCGGTGCAGATAATGCTCAATGTCAAGAAACCGATGACTGTATTTACATGGCGGGGCGACCGCGATACCCTTTTCAGCTCAATGGATTCATTGCGTTATTACAAGCGTTTTTTGAATGCTGGATTTATGTCAATGGATGCGCAGACCGGCGCTGTAAAAGCATGGGTAGGCGGTATAAATCACAAATACTTCAAGTACGACCATGTTCGTCAGGGTACTCGGCAACCCGGGTCTGCCTTTAAACCTTTTGTTTATGGCACCGCTATGGAAGCAGGCTTTAATCCTTGCTTAAAACTACACGACATATCACCCACGTTCAAAGTTTCGGGTGGAACCTGGAGCCCACCAAACGCTGAGGGGGACAGGGGTACAGGAGCTCTCTTTACGTTACGGCAAGCCATGGCTCGATCCATGAACTCTATTACAGCCCAGGTACTGCAAAAGGTGGGACCCGAAAATGTAGTTAGTTTCGCTAACCGCGTGGGTATCTCAAGTCCTCTCGACGCTGTGCCATCTCTGTGTCTGGGTGTAAGCGATGTTTCCCTATACGAAATTGTCGGCGCGTACAGTACTTTTGTTAACGGTGGAATCCATACCGATCCTTTTTACATCACGCGCATCGAAGACAAGAATGGCAATGTGATCGAAAACTTTGTTCCCAAGACCAGGCAGGCTATTAGTGAACAGACTGCCTTCAAGATGGTCTACATGCTTATGGGTGGGGTGGAGGAAGAAGGTGGAACCTCTCGTGCCCTAAAATACGATCTCAAAAAAGACAACGAAATTGGCGGCAAAACAGGTACTACGAACAACGCATCAGATGGATGGTATATTGGCATTACGCATGATCTGGTCTCTGGCGGTTGGGTTGGCGGCGATGAACGCAGCATCCACTACAGGGAATGGAGTTTAGGGCAGGGTGGGAAAACTGCACGTCCTATCTGGGCAGCATATATGACCAAGATCTACGCTGACCCGACGCTTGAATATAAAAAAGGACAATTTAGAAGGCCTGCCAGCGGGATGGATATTTCCCTTGACTGTGCAGCATACGAAGTCCCTGCCGATTCACTCGGGATACCATTTGAGAATTGGGATCCCAATAATTAATAATGGCTACGGTACAAGACCGGCTTAAAGAAGTCGTCCAGCGACTGCCTGAATCCCCAGGGATATACCTATTCTACAACAACGACGATGTGTTAATCTATGTTGGTAAGGCCAAGAGTATAAAGAAAAGAGTAAGTAGTTACTTTAGCAAAAGCATTGGCTTAAGCCACAAAACACGTAAACTGGTTTCGGAAGTAAAACGTATTGACTATACGGTCTCCAATTCAGAATTTGATGCCTTGCTGCTCGAAAATAATTTCATTAAACAAAATCAACCCAAGTACAACATCCTGCTCAAAGATGACAAGACATTTCCGTACATATGCATCTTAAAAGAGCGCTTTCCACGAATCATTTATACCAGAAAATACAACCCCGACCAGGGAGACTATTTTGGTCCGTTTTCCAGCGTAGTTGCTATGAAAAATGTGCTGGAGTTAACCCGTAAACTGTATTCCATTCGTACCTGCAACCTGCTGCTCAGCCAGCAGAATATAGCTCAGAAAAAGCTTAAAGTTTGTCTTGAATTCCACATTGGCAATTGTAAAGGCCCATGTGAAGGATTGCAAGATGAAGCTTCCTACGCAGCGGAAATTGAGCAGGCAAGGAATATCCTGAAGGGAAATCTCAGTGTTGTGTACAATCATTTCACCGATCAGATGAAATCAGCATCGACCAACATGGAATTCGAACGGGCTCATTATTACAAAGAAAAACTTGACACACTGGAAAGATTTCAATCCAAGTCACTTGTTGTTAACAAAGCACTAACCGATATCGATGTGTTTACCATCACAAGTCTTGAAGAATATGCCTATGTGAACTATCTCCAAATAACAGAAGGTGCAATCATATTTTCTAAAACCCTTGAGTTGAAGAAAAAACTTGATGAGCCCGATGATGAGTTATTAAGCATTTCTGCTGTTGAACTACGCGCACAAGCACGCAGCAGGAACAAAGTTATCTTAAGCAACATTCCAATCACCGTCCTTGAGTCAAATATTGAAAACATCGTGCCGCAAATCGGTGACAAGAAAAAATTACTTGTGCTATCTATTAAAAATGCCCTGGAACTTAGAAAAGAGCGCGAAATCTTCCGTGAAGGAAAAAAATCAAAACAACGCGAAATACTGGCCATACTCCAACGCGATCTCCAATTACAGCAATTGCCTTTGGTGATTGAATGCTTTGACAATTCAAATTTGCAAGGAACAACACCCGTTGCATCACTCGTTCGTTTCTTTAATGGTAAGCCCGATAAAAAGGGATACCGGCACTTCAATATAAAAACGGTTGAAGGCGCCAATGACTTTGCTTCAATGCAGGAAATAGTAGGGCGCCGGTATAAAAGAATTCTTGAAGAAGGAGGGAAACTTCCAGATCTCATAGTCGTAGATGGCGGAAAAGGACAATTGAGCAGCTCCTGTGAGGCGCTCAAAGCTTTGGGCATTTACGGACAAGTTCCCATTGTTGGGATCGCCAAGAAACTTGAAGAAATCTATTTCCCGGAAGATCCGCTGCCATTGCATATTAATAAGAAATCGCCCGGGCTTTTGCTGCTTCAGCAAATCCGCGACGAAGCGCATCGTTTTGCCATTACATTCCATCGACAAAAGAGAAGCAAGAATCAACTCAAAACAGAAATAGAAGGATTGGAAGGCATCGGATCAAAGACGGTAGTAAAATTGCTCAAGCACTTCAAGTCCATAAAAAAAATAAAGGAAGCGTCCTTTGGCGAAATTGAAGACATTGTAGGAACAGCCAAAGCCGAAATTATTCAGAAGGTTCGGAAGTCAGAAGATCAGAACGTCAGAAAGTAAGGAGAACTGGAAGTGGGGAAGTGCAGAAGTCCTGAAGTTAGGTAATTCAAGAAGCAAAAAGAGGAGGTCGCTGACCTCCTCTTTCATTATAGTATATCAAAATAAAATTCCTAGAACTCCCAAAGGTTGTGCTCTTTTTCCATAAGCATCATATCAGTCCATTCGCGTGCCCATACACCTTCGTAGTAAGGTCTTCCATTTCCACGGTAGGTGTCGTCCAGTGTTTCATCATCGGGATTTTGAATTTTATAGATTGAGCCCTGGAAGAGGCGGAGCAAAATTGCATCTGCAAAATTTTTGTTCTGCGCTGTATTCTGTCTGTTGAACCAAACTGCCTTTGGAATATTATTTCTAAACAACTTCTCCAAATCTTTATACTTAAACCATCCAAGAGACAAATCGATTCCTGTATTTGTTTTCGCACCAGGAATGATAACTTCCATCGCCTGAATATCATAGTAGAGTCGAGATCTCCTTCTGTCAAAAATGATGTCTTCCATCATATGTATGGTGCTCATATCACTTATTGCGTATGGGAGCCCGCTACCCTGGTTGGTTACAGCCCAGTTATCAACTGCATCTTCACTCGGCGTAACACCTCTGCTGTCCTGAACGGCCCGGTAATTTCTGCCGTTATAACTTACGATATCATCAGAATAAAAGTCCGCCGCTGGATCCCACGCAGGAAATTGTTGTGCTTGCTCTGCTATTAAACGTTGCATGAACTCCCCTTTGGCTATTTTTCCGGACAAAGAATCGTCCTTATAAATATCAGTTATTTCACCAGACTTAACAGCATCAACGATAAGCTTACTGATTTCACCATTTTTGGCAAAAAATCCTTTGTTTTGCTTTTCCCGCAGGTCAATATTCCTCCAGACTCTGACTTTATAGTGCTGCTCATATACGGGTATTGGATTGAGCGAATTTGGATTATACTGAATTTCCAAATCCTGAATCTCCTGGGCCATTGCACCTGAAACGGCGAAGGAAAGTAAAAATATGAATAGCGACTTTTTCATCAATTATTTAATTTGTATGGATATGATGCCGGTAGATCCAGGGACGGCAACTTTGTCTTCCTGGTCCTGATAGGTTCTGCGCACGACATCCTTAATATCAATAATAACCCGATCACCCGGTCTGGCTTGATTTACCCATGCACGCAGGTCCGGATTTTCGTTAGTCGCGTTCAGGCGCTGTACACCCGCAGTACCGCGACCTAAAATCACTTCTGCCCGTTTGATTCTATAGCGTGCATCTTTAGGAACTTCTTGCTTGAAATTATCTTCAGGCTCTGCAACAAACCGTAAACTTCCTATTTGGTTCGCTCTGATTCCGCTTCTTAAGTCGACCTCGGTATTGCCAATATATGCAGTAAACCGAGGTGCAGGCACATTCTTAACATCGAAGTTTGCGTCTCCAATTCTAACCCCGCCATTTGTAACGCCCACAGTAACCTTTCTTTGCTTGGGAATTATCGTCACTTTTCCTGGTTTATCTCCTTTTATAATTGTTGCGCCATTTCCTGCGGTAAACGTAGGATTATAGTTAGTTCCCAAAGAAGGAACTTCAATATTCACGTTGTTACCGCAATTCATATAAAGTGTTGGGGCGTTCCCTGTGGTTACTTTGATTACCGGTTGGGCAACGTAGTAATCAATCATTTTTCTAAATGTAGTGTCATTCATTTTAATGATAGCCTCGAATGATTTTGTAGCGATACCATTAGCATCATAACCACCACCCTGGGCTGTAAATTCAACCTTGCCCATCTTCACTTTGGTTTCATCCTCAATTACAGGCAATTCTTGCGTTCCCATATAGAACTTGGGTAAAATAGCTGTTGAAGATCCAGTCAAAAACATTTCTGCTTCATATTTTGCACCGGCTGCTACAGTGGAGGATTTTGCACGAACCATTGGAACAAACTGGTCAAAACTTATTCTGCCGGCGCCCGCTTCCATTCTTAGTTTGTCCAGCGCTCTTGCCTCATACTCTAGAATTTCGGTTTGAGTCTGCGTCAAAGAGGCCAACGCTGCAATCACAGGTGTGTTCTCAAAAGTAAACGTTAGATAATCTTTTCTGACATGATCTTCATTTTGTGCAAAAAGCGGAATTTCTTTTGGTGGCTTGGCCAATTTTTCAAATTGCATGCCTGATAGCTCGGAAAGTTGCTTCACATAGTCCGCCAACAGCTTTTCATATTTAACGCCAGTCTGTTCTTTCGATTTCACATCAATCATCATCGTCGCAACCTTGGAACTGTGGTCAGTGATCACACCCTCAGTGATTTCAGTGGCTCCTGCTGTGCCCAGCATTTTCAACTTCAGGTCATCGATACTCTTCAATGTACTCTTTGTAAGTTCTCTGGTTTTCTGGGCTCTGTCCTTGGCGCTCAGAACTTTGGGGCTCTGACTCTTACCAGCCTCAGAAATAATAGCAGATAATGTGAGATCACTCTTCTTATTACCTTCATCTATAAGTCCGGTAAGCGTTTCATTGATGATAGCAAATTTTTCGAGCACCGCATTACTTACCTGCAGCGCGAGAAGCGCAGTAAGTACGAGGTACATCATTCCTATCATCTTCTGACGCGGGGTTTCCTTTCCTCCTGCCATGATTTAGTTCTTTTTAGTGTTAAACGTTAAAAATCTAATTTCATTATGCAATCGGTCCGCTGCCTTTCATAGCAGTGAGCATGCTTCCGTAAACCTTGTTCAATGAAGTGAGGTTATCTGTTAGTCTACTGAGTTCAGAAGTGAACTTCGCAGTGTTATCTCCAACTTTAGAAAGACCATTCATTGCTCCTGTAAGGCTCTCATAGAACTTATTCATATTCTTAACATGGCTATCTGCATCCTTCAGTTCCATTTCGTATACCGAATTCAAGGCAGCCAGGTTCTTCGTTACTTTTTGTACTTGCGAATGGTACTCTCCAGCATCCTTTGATGCTTCTGACATACTCGAAACAGCCTTGATTGCTACATCGTAAGATTTGTTCATTTCTACAAGTTGGGTAGACGCCCGCTTTACATTGGATGCATAATCATTAGTAGCCACTGCGGCATCAGACAGGTTAGACATCTTTTTGGCAGAATCCGCAAGATTAGTAAGTCCTTTACCCAGGCTGTCCAAAAGTTCAGGACCAATTTTAGCTTTCTCCAGAGAAACATCCAGTTGTTGTGTCAGTGAAGCCCCAGCTTGTTTATTTGAAATTCTTGTCGGAACAGCGGGTGCTTCAAAGTCTTCACCGAGTTCAGGATAAACCTTAGACCAATCTGGCTCTTGATGAGGCGGCTCAAAGGCACTTAGAAAGAATATAATTGCTTCTGTAGATAAACCAATGAATAGCATCTGGTCAGCACCTTCGTAATGTAGAATCTTAAATAACGCACCAATAATTACGACCGCTGCACCAATACCATAAACTTTTGGCATTATGGTTTTATAGAGAAGTTCAACAAATCCGCCTTTTTTCTTGCTCATTGTAGTAATGGTTTAAGTTTGCCTTTGATATTTTAAAGATAGGTAAAAAAATATGTCAAAATCTATTAAAATTCCTGTCCTGATGACCGGCCAAGGTGCGTCATAGCGCATCTGAAGCCGATATATGCCCGGGTAGAATCTTTGAATTCATATGTGCGTGTACCTGTTTCCAGGTAATAGGCAACATCTTTCCAGGACCCTCCACGAACCACTTTCTTTGGCGGAACTCTTGGATTGTATTTGGAACTTTCCGGATTTGTTCTTGGATCAATATATTGTGGATTCAGATCCCATACTGTTGGTACAGAGGCTGGATTGAAATCGTCCAAACACCACTCTGATACATTACCTGACATATCAAATAAACCATAATCATTGGGGAAGTATGCCTGTACGGGTGAAGAATAGGCAAAGCCATCATCATAGAAATTTCCACGGCCGGGCTTAAAATTTGCAAGCATACAACCTTTTGAATTGCGGATGTAAGGGTTTCCCCATGGATACTTTGCCATGTCTCGACCACCCCTTGCTGCATATTCCCATTCGGCTTCTGAGGGCAAACGGAACGCTGGCATTGGGAAATCGCCAACACTTTTTCTATAATCATTCAGGTATGCTGTTCTCCATTGGCTGAAGAATACCGCAGCATCCCAGTTTACGCCCACAACCGGATATGCATCATAGCCTGGATGCCAATAATAATAATCCTGTATAGGGTCGCCCATATGATGCGCAAAATCTCTTACCCACGATGCTGTATCAGGGTAATACTTCTGACGGAACGTCTCAGCATCAACAGTTTCAAAACCTTCGATGCTGCCATTTTCAATCAGGAAAAAATTTGTGAACTGACGATATTCATTGTTCGTTATTTCTGTATCATCCATAAAGAACGAACCGATCGTAACCTGTTTGTTGAAGTTGATCTGCGTGGACGCCGGATCTTCATCAGCCTGCCCCATATGAAATGTGCCAGCAGGTATTGGAACCATCCCATAAGGAATGGTCATAACCCAACCTTCTCGCCCGCTAACTCCGACGAGTTCGCCCTGATCACCACCTTTACTACCACCCAGGCCAAGCAATCCACAGGCGCTTACGACAGCGCCTCCCAGGACTAAAACTACTTTTGTAACAACCGATTTATCCATAGTTAGTTCTCAGTTTGTCAATGCAATAATTTAAGGCTTCAATTTAGCTTTTATCCCGATACGTTTTTGAGAAACGAATGGCAAATTCTACAAATTCTTAAAAATACCAAAATCTAATGTCGCTTAGTGCCTATACCGAGGGGTCCGAACGACTTTTTTACCGCTACCCGGATTTACCGGAAGATCATAACTCAACATAAATTCCAGCGAAAAATTTTCCTTTGCTGCCTGATCCTTCACAATAAAATCGACTGCTGTGCCTATTTTCAACGATTTATCCTTGAAAATGCTATATCCCAACAGTAAACTCGCCGCCTCAGATTGTCTAAACGCTAATCCTCCCCACATCGTATCTTTGATATGCGCAATTCCTGCAAAATCGACTTGAGTTTTGTTAAGGTCTGTTCTTACAGCGGCGCTAAACTGCACTTTCAGGTCAAAACTGACCTCATAAAAATATCCTCCAGTGAAATTTATATGATTTTCGAGCGCCCCTCTAACACTATCAGCTCCAAAATCAAACTTCGAACGAAGTAAATGGTTGAACCCTACACCGGCGTAATACTTCTCAGCCCTGTAAAATATACCTAAGCCCAAATCCGGTCTTACCTGGGATTCCTTACCTTCCACAATAAGCGGATCGCCCTCTTGAATGTAGCGGTAATATTTCCCATTGACCGTTTGCGAATACAAGCCCAGTTTTATACCGAAACTCAATTTTGATTCCTTTATGCCAAGATGGTAAGCATACATTGCCTGCGCCTCGAGGTTGTTTTGCGGGCCTAATTTATCGTTCATAATGTATGCCCCAAAACCACTTTTTAGTTTATAAATGGGTGTATTGAAGGTTACTAATTGTGAGGTTGGCGCACCGCCATCTCCAAAACTGGATTGGTAGCCTAACCATTGGCTGCGGTGCACTGCAGTTAATCTCGTAACACCATCTACTCCCGCAAAGGCCGGGGTCACATACAAATTGTTGAACATGTATTGCGTGAAAAGAGCATCTTGCTGAGCAAAAGCGCCCGCTCCAAGGAGGAGCATCAAGAGGGTATAAAAAATCCTTTTCAGCATTAAGTTTAAAAAGTAGAATCTAAAGTAAATGCTTTTTTGCGACACTTTCAACTAATGCAATTAAAGTGTAATAAAAAAGATTACTTTCTAAGATTCAATGGATGAAGCAGTTATTTAATACCATTGGCCTTTTTGATGTAAAGTTCAAGGGCACCTGTCATGGAGGGAGCATTGGGAAGCGGAGCTTCGATGTCCAAGATTAGTCCTGCATCAATCGCAGCCTTGGCCGTTGTCGGCCCAAACACGGCGATCCGCGTTTCTTTCTGCTTAAAGTCCGGGAAGTTAACAAACAACGAATTGATGCCGGAAGGGCTAAAAAATGCTAGGACGTCGTAAAAAACCTCCTGCAAATCCGATAGATCAGAAGCAATCGTGTGATAAATAATACCTTCTGTGTAATTATAGCCACCATCTCTCAAAAAATCAGGAATGTCGTTTTTTCGGATATCAGAACATGGGAAAAGATACTTCTCATTTTTGTGCTTCTTTAGAATCTCCAGCAGATCCTGGGCAGTTTTGAGCCCCGTAAAAATCTTGCGTTTACGGATGACAATATACTTTTGAAGATAATTGGAAGTCTGCTCCGAGATGCAAAAATATTTCATCTCCGGGGGCATCTCAATCTTTAACTCCTGACAGTTATGGAAAAAATGGTCAACTGCATTTCGACTGGTAAAAATAATAGCTGTGTGATCAAGAATATCTATTTTTTGTTTGCGGAATTCTTTGACAGGAACCGGCTTGACCATAATAAAGGGTCGAAAGTCGATCGTCAGATCAAACTGCTCAGCAAGTTTTAAATAGGGAGAATTTCCGTCAGCAGGCGCCTCTTGGGTTACTAGGATACTCTTCACTCTTCGCATCCTGTCAGTAGCAATTTCACTCATCACGTAAACAAATTCAGGCTAATAATAAAGTACCTTAATTGTAATCAAAAAGGGTATTAATTCTGTGGCACAAATGTACGAAAATAAATGAAACATTGAATGACCCAATTGACGACGAAGTTTTAAAATGATGAGGATCGTCCAGCCTGCCAGGATCCACGACATCGTGCTGAGGAGAAAAACATAGAAGTTTTCGTTCCGTCCATGGACCGTGAAATAAAGGAATACCACAATTGTGAGCATACCAAAAGCTCCCAGCAAGAGCCGTACCCAATTGAAAAAATGGATGCTCCAAATTTCACTAATACCAAACACAAAGGAAAGCGTATATACCAATATGATCTTTGCCGCGAACACCATCATAATGATGAAGCTTAGCTCAAACCATTGAATGATTGCTCCCGAAAAAGTAGATGCTTGAAATGAAAGTGCTGTAGTATAATGCGAAGGCAGAAAATGAAAAACTACCATCAGGTAATAGCCCAGCATCAAACTACAATACGCATAGAACAAGATATTAATACTGCCTGCGATACGAGAGTATGCCTGGCTATCAACACCTTCACGCATCGAAAATATTCTTGTAATCGAAAAATAATCTGAGGCTAACTTTGGATTAAGCCGGATAATCACAATCAACATTACCAGCAAGACCAGCATCCCAACAACAGCAAAATCCCGAAAGGATGTATACAGCAATAATTGCGGCTCATCAGGGGCAGCGGAAAAACCGATAGCAGATTGAATTAATGTTTGTAACCCCGTTTCATATACTTTATCCTGATGAACACTTACCTGCAACAACGAGGATTGAAAAGCATTTCGCAAACTGTCCACACCAAGATGCAGAATTGTCTTATTGTTGACGATCAGTTGCCCATTGATGAAAAGATCAAACGGTTCCGGACTACTTATGCGCAAGCTGGTACCAGGGAATTTTGTTGCGTCAAGCATAAAGTAGATTGTGCTGACCCTGCCTTCGCGCCCTTCAAATCTCTCAAAGCGTTCATTTTGGTATATCCTCCACTCTTTCTTAAAATCCTTAATTATCGAATAGTCTTGTCCTGCCGTTATGAAAGTTACCGCGCAAGAAAAAAAGAAGATTAATGAAGATTTTGTGATGACACGCATAATAAATTCCCTCAAAAGTATCAGAATCTGGTCTCATATCCGAAATGCAAGTAGTTTTGTTGCTGTAACATGGCTGGTATTTACGTTCATATTCCCTTTTGCAAGCAAGCCTGTTATTATTGCGACTTTCATTTCTCAACCAGCCTGGCACTGCGGGATAAAATTCTTCTTGCGATAGCAAATGAAATAGGCCTTCAAAGAGCGTACTTGAAAGAAGAAGATGAAATCCAGACAATATATTTTGGCGGAGGGACTCCTTCCATTCTTTCCGGAAAAGAGATACGCTTTATTCTGGATACCATTTATGATACTTTTTTAGTAAGTCCGGATGCAGAAGTTACGTTAGAAGCAAATCCGGATGATTTGTCGACAGAAAAGTTGAGAGAACTTAAAAACACGGGTATAAACCGGCTGAGCATAGGTATTCAGTCTTTCGACGATGTAATATTAAAATCTCTCAACCGCGCCCATGATTCACAGTTGGCGAAAAGCTGTGTAAACAACGCCTATGAGATAGGATTCCAAAACATCAGCATTGATTTGATTTACGCCATACCACAACAAGACCATGCGCTTTGGAATAAAAATATTGAAATGGCACTGGCGCTCAGGCCACAACATATCTCCTCGTACGCCTTAACCATAGAAGAAAAAACAGTCTTTGGCCGTTGGGCTGCCAAGGGAAAGATCGAGACCGTTGATGATGATTTTGCAGCGTCACAGTTACAAATTCTGGTGGATAGGCTGGAAATAGAAAGCTACGAGCAATATGAGATTTCAAACTTTTCAAAACCCGGTTTCCATTCACGCCACAACAGCAACTACTGGAAAGACAAAGCATATTTGGGTGTGGGGCCCAGCGCCCATTCGTACAATAGGGTAAGCAGGCAATACAATGTTCTCAATAACTATTCCTACGTGCGTTCCATAGCCGCGTTGAAGATTCCCGCTACCCTTGAAATTCTGACGCGTGAAGATAAAATAAATGAATACCTCCTTACCACATTGAGAACATCATGGGGTAGTAACTTGGCTAAACTTCGCGCGGAGTTCGGCTTTGATTTGGAGGCAGTACATGGACCGTATATTCGTTCGCTGCTTGAACATAAGTTTGCGTTCATAGAAAATGAAACCCTATTGCTGACTAAAAAGGGAAGACTTCTGGCGGATAAAATAGCCTCCGACTTATTTATCATTCCCTAAAATGCCTGAAAAAATAGCCTTCAGTTCGCACTTCTTTCACCCAACTATAAATAACTCAAAAGTTTTGTATTTTTCCACGACGAAATGGCGCAATGAAGTCAACTGAGGAAAAAAAAGTATACATGCTCCTAAAGGCAGTGATTTTTCACTACCATGGACTTGATGAGCAGGAGAAAGATGATCTTGACAAGACCGCTGAAGAACTTCATGCCCCGGAAGAGTATAAATGGGCGTTGGAATTCGTATCACAGGATTACATCACTGCTTTCGATCGTGCACGAAATTATCTGAATGATATTATTGGCGACTACCAGAAGGAAAAAAGGATTGATCTTATCAATATGGTGTGGCAGGCAAACAACCTGAAAGGCTATGTTACTGAAATGGAGGCGACCGCAATGCTCAAGCTAGCCAAAGACTGGAATGTGCAGCACGAACTCATTGACCTGGTAATGAAGTAGGTTATTGATCTCCTCGCTCTATCGTTTCTTGCTATCAAGCAAAAAAGCGTGAAGGCTACTCACGCTTTTTTTTGACAATCTTAAGTGCTCTCTTTACCCGTTCATCGAAGCCAAGAACTCATCGTTATTTCGGGTTCCTTTCATCTTATTTTGCAGGAATTCCATCGCCTCAACAGAATTCATGTCTGCCATATACTTACGCAGAATCCATACACGTTGCAATTCCTCCTCTTTCAAGAGTAGATCTTCGCGCCTTGTACCGGAAGCGGGAACATCCATTGACGGGTAGATCCTTCTGTTTGACAATTTTCTGTCAAGTTGCAATTCCATATTACCGGTACCCTTAAACTCTTCAAATATCACCTCGTCCATTTTTGAACCTGTATCGATCAACGCAGTTGCAATAATCGTTAATGAACCACCATTCTCAATCTTTCGCGCTGCCCCAAAGAAGCGTTTTGGCTTGTGCAGTGCATTGGCGTCCACTCCGCCTGAGAGAATCTTTCCTGAAGATGGAACAACGGTATTGTAGGCACGGGCAAGACGCGTCAACGAGTCCAGTAAAATCACAACATCGTGACCACACTCAACCATGCGCTTAGCTTTCTCCAACACTATGCTGGCGACTTTGACGTGGCGCTCAGCTTGTTCATCAAAAGTAGAAGCAACAACTTCAGCCCGTACGCTTCGCGCCATATCTGTCACTTCTTCAGGACGCTCATCGATCAGCAATACAATAAGGTAGACTTCGGGGTGGTTTTCTGCAATGGCATTGGCTATGTTCTTTAACAGCACTGTCTTACCGGTCTTCGGCTGTGCCACGATCATACCCCGCTGCCCTTTACCAATCGGTGAAAACAAGTCAAGGATACGGGTAGAAAGATTGTCATGCGTTGTGCTAAGCTTGTATTTTTCGTTTGGGAAAAGCGGCGTCAGGTATTCAAATGCAACGCGATCTCGGATTTCTTCTGTTGTCTTTCCGTTCACAGACTCTACCTTTAGCAGCGCAAAATACTTTTCACCTTCTTTCGGGGGGCGTATAAAGCCCTTCACGGTATCCCCGGTCTTCAACCCAAACAACTTAATTTGGGATGGCGATACATAAATATCATCGGGACTCGCCAAATAGTTATAGTCTGATGAACGCAAGAATCCATATCCATCCTGCATTATTTCCAAGACGCCTTCATTACTAATCGCACCATCAAATTCGCGAATTGCGGGTCTGTATTGTTGTGGCTTTTCTTCGCGCGATTCATTTTTGCCAGGCCGAGATTGATCTTCAGCAGCACTAGCCGATACTGGCTCAACCTCCGCACCTTCACTAAATGCAGTTGGAGGACTGTCGAAATTTATGTCAATGGAGTCCAGTATCTCATCAGATGAAAAATCTCCCTCCAGTTTTGGTGCGGGAGGTGTAGGCGTAACATTTTCGCGTCTGCGGGGCCGCTGTCTGCGCTCCGGCTCAGATGCCGATTCCGCAGCCTCAGATTCCGTGGCAGCAGCCGGCTCGGCCTCCGAAATTGCGTCACCCGCAATAGCCTGCTGATCCAGGATCTTATAAATAATATCTTGCTTGGATAGCTTTTTGGCATTCTTCACGCCTATCCCTTCTGCAATTTCCTTCAGTTCAGAGAGAAGCCTGACATTCAGGTCGTCAATAGTATACATGTTGATTTAAAAATGGATTGTCTTAAAAAATTTGTAGAATTAATTCTTGTGATCAGCCGAGCTGAGATTAGGGGTCATGAAAACAACTAACTTGAAAACAAAGATTCGATAAATGAAGTCCGGATATATATTCAGAAGGCTTGAGATAAGCCATATGACAGTGCAAGTATAGGCACATTTTGCCTATAATCAAATTCAAAGAAATTTTTTCTTCCTCCGGGAAGGGATCAGGCCATTCAAAAAAAGCTAATTTTGAACCCGTAAAAAAACAAACACCATGCTACAGGCAGTTGCTATTCGGGAACAGACCGAAAGAATTTTAGAGGGCCTCCGAAAAAGAAATTTTAAAGACGCTGAAAACATAATCCGCCAGGTGTTGGACAACGATCTGTTGAGGCGTGATACCCAAAAAGTATTGGATGATTTGAAGTCAAGTTTGAACAATAATTCTAAAGAGATCGGCAATCTCATTAAGTCAGGTAATCAGGCGGAGGCTGCTAGTTTGAGGTCTTCAGTAGGTGCAGACAAAGAGAAGGTAAAGACACTGGAGGGGGAGCTCAGTCGTTACGAAAAAATACTGGAAGAACTTCTTTATAAGATTCCCAACGTACCGCATGAAATAGTCCCAGCCGGGACAAGGCCGGAAGATAATATAACCGTTTTTGAACATGGCTCAATTCCAAAGCTGGGCGCAGAGGCCTTTCCCCATTGGGATTTGATAAAGCGTTACGACATAATTGATTTTGATCTCGGGAATAAGATTTCAGGAGCAGGATTCCCCGTATATAAAGGGAAAGGTGCCAAACTGCAACGGGCCCTGATTAATTTTTTTCTGGATGAAGCCGATAAGCAAAACTATAAAGAAATCCAACCTCCTATCGTGGTAAATGAGGCCTCAGGGCTTGGAACAGGACAGTTGCCTGACAAAGAAGGGCAGATGTATTTTATTCAGGAAGATGGCCTCTACCTTATACCTACAGCAGAAGTTCCCATCACAAACTTATACCGCGATGTAATCGTTGCAGAAGCAGCACTGCCCATCAAGAATGTTGGCTATACACCTTGTTTCAGACGAGAAGCCGGGAGCTGGGGCGCCCACGTACGGGGGCTAAACCGCCTGCACCAGTTTGACAAAGTAGAGATCGTACAAATTACGAAGGCTGATGAATCCTCCAAGGCATTGGATGAGATGTGTCTGTACGTTCAAAGCCTGCTCGAAAAGTTGGAACTTCCCTATCGCAAACTTCTATTGTGCGGTGGTGATCTGGGGTTCAACGCAGCGGTAACATACGATATGGAAGTATTCGCTGCTGGCCAGCAGCGATGGCTCGAAGTCAGCTCTGTAAGCAACTTTGAAGCCTTCCAGGCAAACCGACTGAAGTTGCGTTGTAAAAGCGATGAGGGCAAAATGCAGCTGTTGCATACCTTGAATGGAAGTGCTTTGGCTTTACCAAGAATAGTTGCTGCAATCCTGGAGAATAACCAAACAAGTAATGGTATCCGCATACCAGGCGTATTGGTTCCCTATACGAAGTTTGATATGATTGATTAGACACAATGAGCAGGGATCAGAAGAAGATGCACCGCCCAGAAAAAGGCAGGGAAGTGTTTAAACGAATAATCATATGATAGACACGTCCCGGAGCATCATTCATGCTGTTTCCGTCCACCTTATCGGTAACGGTGACAACCACCAGGCCTTAACGTTATCTGACAGCCCCCTCTCAATTGAGGATGAATTGCTGAAGAAACTTCTTGTAACGTACTTTCTTAGCAACTTCAGTACGCCTGCGTATTACAGCTTCACATCTTCGGGTGATGACTTCAAATTAAATCCCGTATTTCAATTCGTTACCGAAATTTTTGCGGATGATTCGATGCATCACCAGCATTCAATCAACATTGCAAAACACCTGCATGCTGCAACGCAGCATCCTAATATCAAACCCGGCGATTTGTATGTAGCTCTTTTTTCAGGGGTAACACTTGAGGGTAGAACACAGAATGCTGTTGGGATTTTTAAATCTGAGAATAAAGAAAACTATATTAAACTCCAGGGAAAATCCAACCCTTTTCATCTCAGCGCGGAGGAAGGTATAAACATTCGAAAACTTGATAAAGCATGCCTCATATTAGACGTTGATAAGGAGGCAGGCTATCGAATCCTGATCCATGATAACACGAATAAGTCTGACGCGCAATTCTGGACGCAGGACTTTCTGAATATAGGGCCTTGGTCTGATTCCTATCACCACACTAATAACTTCATGAATCTTACCCGACGATATGTGGGTGATCAGTTGGATGAGGAGTTCAGTGTTTCCAAAGCTGATAAAATCGACCTGCTTAACCGTTCCATGAACTTTTTTAAATCGCATGACCAATTCGATCAAAATGAGTTTGAGGTCAAGGTCCTTGCCGACCCCTCGGTCATAGAGTCTTTTCGCAACTACGAACGTACCTTGAGGTCGGAGTCTGATATTGTGAATAGTTTTGAAATTTCAGCGCAGGCGGTTAAAAGGCAGGTGCGCGTATTTAAAAGTGTTCTTAAACTCGATAAGAACTTTCACATCTATATTCACGGTAACCGTGAATTAGTCGAAAAAGGATTTGATCAAACAAAGAACAAGCATTTTTACAAGATCTACTTTGATCAAGAAACTTAGTTCCAAATGCCAAATTCCTTACTATCTTTATTTTCTGCAACTAAACAATATGGACACACCAAAGCTTGGAGAAAAAATTAAGCATACTGTTAAAAAGATCATAAAAATTATTATTGCAACAGCGCTAATCGTTGGGATAATCGTATTCAGTTTCATGTACTGGGCCACCTATGAAAGCGGCGTGATGGCAGGAAAAATTCTTCGCATCAGTGAAAAGGGTGTACTGTTCAAAACCTATGAAGGGAAGATAAACCTGGAGACCTTCGGTGCGCTGAAGGGAGCAAGCCCGATCGCTGAGTCGTTTGATTTTTCTGTCGAGAAAAGTGAAAAAGATCTTATCAATGAATTACAGGAGGTGGCCTTAAGCGGTGAGCGTGTTAATTTGTATTTCGTTAAACGTTACGCGATATTCCCATGGCGAGGTGAAACAAGATATTTTGCGACGCGCATTGAGCGGGTACCCCACTAAGCTATTGTTCGTCAAAAAAGTTGCGTGAAAAGATAAGCCGGGCAAGCGCAAATTCCCGTAAACAAAATAGGCTATTTCAGATTCTGAAATAGCCTACTCTAAAATTATATGGCAGGGTTATGCTGTTGCCGCAGAAGCAGACTCCTCAAACTTTTGAGAAATCTTCAGGGTTACGCTCTTCTTGGCCTTATATCCACAATATCCGCATTGAAAATGCTTCAGCAACTGACCTTCTTCCTGAGCGGAAGCAGGTTTCAGAATTTCTTCACGCACAACCTTAAAGGTTTGGTAGTTACACTCAGGACACTGCAATGCATGGAGATGTCCTGAATATCTTTCAATCTTAACATATCCGGTCTCTTCATCCTTCCACACATCATAGTCAACAGAAAAAACATTTTCTTCAGCCTGCATACCCTCGTCCAAATAGGCATCTTCTTCCTGCTCCCCTAATAATTTCATTGCTTTACCGGTTTTCGGAGAAATCCGCGGCTTATATCGCAGGGCCTTCAACCTCTTCTCAATAAAGAACGGATAATAAAACTTGAGCATGTTCTGTATGATAAGCGCTACGATCATTCCCATGGCGAAAGTTGTAAACCCTAATACAAAAATCCACAGTGTGTTTAACTTCTGGATGTTTGAATTCGCATAGAAGCAGCAGCCAACGATAAGAATGATTGCTGCAATCCAAAGGGTTCTGATTTCGCTCCGGTTGATATAATCATACTTTACCTTTGCGTCACTCATCGTCGCCAGGCGAACAACGTGATACAGTATTATCAAAATCGAAATTGCCCACGCAACATATGCTATGTTTTTCGCCATAGCATTCCATGCGTCATAATTTTGTACAATATCTTCCATGGTTACAGGTTGGTTGTTAATATTCCTAAAAACAAATATATATGGCTGTTTCTATTTAACCTAGAAAGTCATAGCAGTTAATCCGCATAAACGGCCCTAATTTAATACAGAAATCACGAAAAAGTCATTGTTGCCCCTCAAGTTTGGGTGCTAAAGGGGTTAGATTTTACCCAAAAAACCCTCAATTCTGGCGGCTGCCTCCTCGGGTTTTTCAAACATAGCCATGTGCCCCACCCCCTGAAGAATATGAATTTCCGGGTAATGACATACCGCTGCCTGCTCGTGAATCGATGCAACTGGTATCCCCAAATCCTGATTCCCTGCCAGAAATAGTGTAGGTTTTTTGAAGTTTTTCAATGTTTTCGTCTGATCATAACGCCTGCGCATGGCCTGGGTGTAACCAATTACTGCGGCTTCCGAGGATTGCCCGGCAATTTTTTTGACCGTTTCAATCCATTTGTTTTGTGGATTTGCAAAAAGCGGGGCAATAAAATTTGTGGTAAAGGCCAAGGCGCCGTTTTTCTCAACAAAGTCTATGACCTTTGCCCTCGACGACTTCTTTTCAGCAGAATCTGCATATGCCGTGGAGTGAAATAACCCAATGCCCGAAAAAAGATCTGGTCTTTTCTCAATCATTGACAATGCCACATAACCGCCTAATGAATGGCCGACAACAACGCTATTCTGAATTTCATTTTCGCTTATAAAATGTAACACTTGCCCGGCAACCTGATCAATTGAAAATGGGTATGGTAGGATGGGGCTTTTACCAAAGCCTGGAAGATCCAGGGTAATGACATTGTAGGATTTTACAAATCGCTCACCAAAATCATCCCAAATAGCCTGATGCATGGGGAACCCATGAATAAAAATGAGCGCTTTGCCCGCACCACGCTCCCTGGAAAAAAGCTTCAAGATTAATAGATTTTTGAAACGGATTCGAGCATCGCTACCACGGCTTGCTCTATTCCATCAGCATCGAAACCACATTCTTTGTGCAATTCAATCTGCTCGCCGTGCTCTATAACCTGATCAGGGATTCCTAACCGTTTCACTTCTGCATGATAATTATGATCGACCATGAACTCAAGAATTGCACTCCCGAATCCACCTTGAATGCAACCGTCCTCAACGGTCACCACTTTCTTGTACGTTGAAAATATTTCATGAAGCATTTCCGCATCCAATGGTTTAGCAAAACGCATATCGTAGTGCCCGATTTCTATGCCGAGTTTCTCCAGGCGCTCGCATACCTCAGCGGCATAATTGCCAATATGTCCGATAGTAAGAATTGCCAATTCACCTCCCTCTTTTAACCTGCGCCCCGTACCAATTTTGATTTCTTCCATTGGCGTCCTCCAATGAGGCATGACGCCCTGGCCCCGCGGATACCGTATAGAAAATGCCTGCTCTTTCCTTGGCAACTGGGCTGTGTACATCAGGTTACGCAACTCAGCCTCATTCATGGGAGCGGACACAATCATATTGGGCAAACATCTGAAGAAGGCTAGATCATATGCACCATGATGTGTAGGACCGTCTGCTCCTGAAAAACCAGCCCGATCCATGCAAAAATTAACAGGAAGATTCTGAATACAGACATCGTGGATCACCTGATCATAGGCGCGCTGCATAAATGTGCTGTAAATATTGCAGAAAGGGATGATGCCCTGGGTAGCAAGCCCCGCAGAAAAAGTTACTGCATGTTGTTCCGCAATGCCTACATCAATGGCACGATCCGGCATATCTTTCATCATAATGTTCATGGATGAACCGGAAGGCATTGCCGGCGTAATGCCCATGATCTTTGCATTTGATTTCGCCAGCTCTACCAAGGTATGACCAAAAACATCCTGATATTTTGGCGCCTGTGGCTCATCGTAAACTTTCTTGTGAATTTCGCCGGTGATCTTATCAAAAGTACCAGGCGCATGCCATGTTGTAGCATTCCCGTTTTCGGAAGGGCCATACCCTTTTCCTTTCACTGTCACACAGTGTAAAATCTTGGGACCCTTAATTTGTTTAAGATCGTGCAGCACCGTAACCAGGTGGTTCACGTCATGACCGTCAACGGGTCCAAAATAACGTAGATTCAGTGATTCAAATAGATTGCTTTGGCTCAGTAGTGCAGCCTTTATACCAGTCTCGACTTTTGACACAATTTCCTGTGCGCTTTTTCCGAACATGGAAAGTTTACCCAGCACATTCCAGACTTCGTCTTTTAGTTTATTGTAAGCTTTGCTGGTGGTGATGTCTGTCAGGTAATCCTTTAGCGCCCCTACATTGGGGTCGATGGCCATGCAATTATCATTCAGGATGATCAGGATGTTCGTATCCGAAACGCCGGCATGGTTTAACGCTTCAAAGGCCATTCCTCCGGTCAGCGCTCCATCGCCTATCACGGCAATGTGCTGCTTATCTTCAATTTTTAAATACTTGGATGCGGAAGCCATTCCCAGCGCGGCAGAAATTGATGTTGAAGAATGGCCTACGCCAAATGTATCGTACACGCTCTCCTTGCGTTTTGGGAAACCCGAAAGGCCTTTATAGAGTCTGTTGGTATGGAAGTTATCTTTTCTCCCGGTTAGAATCTTATGGCCGTAAGCCTGATGCCCTACATCCCACACGAGTTGATCGTAAGGCGTATTAAAAACATGGTGTAAGGCTACAGTAAGCTCCACAACACCCAGGCTGGCGCCGAAATGACCTCCGTATACAGAAACATTATCGATTATGAAATGACGGAGTTCATCACAGAGTTGAACCAACTGGCCCTGGTCGAGTTTTTTGACATCATCCGGGCTATTGACACCCGCTAAAAGTTTTCCAGGAGTTATCAGCATGCTTTACAATTCATAAAACCTCTAACACCGAGTTCAAGGTAAGTGTTCTACATTGCTTTTCAACGCCAAACAGGCAACAAAGATAGTTATTTCTCACATGTCGGCATTTTTTGCCGGATTATAAATAAATTTGCAGCCCATGGAAACTACGCAGGAAACTTTTGAGGTAAAATTACCCTTGTTTGAAGGTCCTTTCGACCTTTTGTTGTTTTTCATTGAACGCGATGAGCTGGACATCTACGATATCCCCATTGCGACAATTACCAACGATTTCCTGGAATACATCCGGCAGATGGAGCAGCTCAATATTGAGGTTGCCAGTGAATTTATCCTGGTGGCAGCCACTTTAATGCGGATCAAATCCAAGATGCTATTGCCCCGTCCTCAGTTAGATGACCAGGGCAATGAGATAGACCCCCGCGAAGAGCTGGTAAGGCACCTGCTTGAATATAAAAAATACAAATCCGTTATCGATAACTTCCACAAGCTGGAAGAGGTGGAGTTGATGAAGGAAAAGCGTGGCAACCTGATGAAGGAGTTAAGAGTTCTTGCGGAAACAACCAATGTGGAAGCAGAACTTCAGGATGTAACGATTTTCAAGTTGATGACCATCTTTGAAAAAATATTGAAACGGCAGGAGGCTGAGAAGAACAAACCTGTCCATCAGGTTATTCAGTTTCCGTATACGGTAGAGGAACAAAAAAATTATTTACGGGAAGAGCTGACCAGGCGACCGAGGCTTTCATTTACGGAACTCATTGAATCATATCCTACACGAATCGGGGTAATATTTAACTTCCTTGCCATCCTTGAAATGTTAGCGTTACAAGAGCTGACTATTCAGATCGGGGAGGGGTTCAGTAATTTCTGGATCGCGAAAGCAGAAGCGACGGAAGCCGCTATTTAGACTTTCAAATCTTCAGCGGGTACCTACGCGATACGCTGCTCCTAAATACTTAATTGGTTCGTTGTGACTCATCTTCAGAACCCAATCTGCGCTGACGTGCTGCTTTGAGCTTTTGATTACCGAACGTATAGGTAAGGTTTAACATGACCACACGGGTATCAAAGCGGAGCACATAATCAGACGTAAAGCCAGGTACATTAATTTTCCCCTTGTACCAGTTTGTGTGGAACACATCTTGTAGGCTTAATTTGGCCTTGAATTTCGAACCCAGTGCCTTTTGCAAACCAACATCCACGGAGCCGCTCCATGGAGCCCGGGCAAGCCCCTGAACAGAAGGTGTGCTCAGCCATCCCGTTAATTCTCCCGTCCAGCCGTGCGAAAAAACAAAAGTGTTTGACCCATTAAACCTGCCTGAAATCTGCTCTACGACGATGGGGTTGTCCTTATAATTATAGTCAAATCGACTGTACAACCCCATGAAGTTCATTTGCAAATTCCATCCCTTCATCACCTTGACAGGGAAGCTCACGGTAAGATTGTAAGCTTGGGATTTACCTACATTAAGTGGTGTTCGTTCTGTACGAATACTGTCCACCGGCTGAATGAGATAAAAAACTAAATCATTAACAAAACTTGCCCCGAGGGAAGTGAAAAGTTTATCCTTAAACCCGTGCTTCAACTCAAGAGAATGCGTATACTGTGGCAACAGATACGGATTCCCCCGACTGTAGAGGTAGGGATCAACATACCAACGCGCGGGATTAAGTCCCTGGTAGTTTGGTCGATCAATTCGGTAGCTGTACGAAATAGTAAGCGTATGATCTTTCGATACGTGTTGCGACAGGAAAAAACTCGGAAAGAAATTCAGGTAATCACGCTTCACGATACTGTTTTCGGTAATAGAATTGCCTTCAGAATGGGTATGCTCTGCACGGAGTCCAAGTTGCATTTCGGTCTTATTGCCGAGCTTCCCGGAAAAACTTGTGTAGGCCGCATAGACCTTTTCAGTATAAGCAAAACGGTTTGACAATTCATCGTCTCTGATCAGGTCACCAATTTCTCCCCTACTCAACGACATATCGTTGTCAGTTTTTACGTAAGCGCTTTTAATGCCGGCTTCCATCTTCCATTTCGAAAACACGGTACGGTTGTAATCAAGCTTGGCGGTTGTGATCCTGACCGAGGAGGGCATTTCGCTCAGCAGGCCCATTACCGGTTGCACGGGGTCCTCCAAAGAGGTAGTTTCAATGCTTAGTGTATTTGCGAAGTCGCGTGAAAATTGTCCCATATCAAAATCAGCGGAAAGTTGGCCACCACCATTCGGAAATAAGTGCTGAAAATTAATGTTCCCAACCTGATTTGTAGACTGGGATGAACTTGTTTTGTGGGTATTTGCCACCAGGTACTCCACGCCATCGCCCTTGTTAAAAGCACTTCGTGCTGTCCCATCCTCTCCGTTATCATTCCAAAACCCGGTCCATACTATGCCTATAGTCGTATTTTTACCAATAAAATAATCCACCCCAGCCTTGGCATTTTGACCCCAACGCGAATTGGGAATATAGGTGTCCTGGTCTGTAAAAGTTATCTGCTCGCCATTGTCAATGGATTGATTGCTTTGCAGATCAAAATAGCTGCCGCCCCGATTTGCACTGTAGTTGCCAAAAAAGTTAACCTTCTTCGCACGGTGATTGATTTGCAGGCTACCCCTTTCACGGTCAAACCGGCCGGTCCCTAACCCCAGTGAAAGTGAACCGTTGGTGCCAATACTATTATTCTTTTTTAATCGGATGTTGATAATCCCTGAATTTCCTGCAGCATCGTACTTCGCGGAAGGATTGGTGATCAATTCAATCTGATCGATGTTGTCGCTGGACATGGAACTTAACAACGTAACCAGGTCTTCCATGGAAAGGTAAGTCTGTTTTCCATCCATTTGAACAATTACTCCCGCTTTGCCACGTAACTGAAGCGAGTTGTTTTGTCTGTCAACGGTTACACCGGGTGCTTTTTCCAGGACTTCCAAAGCTGTAGATCCGCTTGCGATAATGCTGTTGGCAACGTTCACGACCATCTTGTCTATGTATTGTTCCACAAACGGCCGCTTTTCTGTGATGACCACCTCCTGCAACTGCTTACTGTCCTCTGCGAGGTTGAATGATACGCCTTTCAAATCCGGGTTCTGCGCGGTAATCTTAATGGGTGGCAGGTAGGCCTGCTCATAGCCTATCATGGAGGCGGATACCAGATAGGTACCGAAGGCGATGTTATCGATCGCATAAACTCCCAACGTATCCGTTACAGCGCCCTTAATCAAGCTCGAATCACTGGCATTCAGCAGCAACACGTTGACAAAGGGCATCGCATCACCGCCGCGTTCTACTACTTTGCCGCGTATAGACTGGCCGTATGAATCCAGGGAAAACAGGATTGCAAAAAAGAAAATAGTATGCTTGTTCATTGAATGAATGCGGTAAAAAAAAATAAATTCAACTTTTCCGGGCCTCAGGGTAACTTTTCATTCCGCCCTAGTTCCTTATCAACGATATCAATGGATGATGTGGCCACCCCATCAACTTGAAACCTTAAAACACTTTGTAATGCCGGATTTTACAGCATGCAAAGTTAACAAATACGCTTTAGGAATCAAATCCGTTACTCGAATGCGTTCCAAATACATGTCACAATACTTAAATGGGTTTATCTGTTTCGTAAAAAATCAGCACAGAAAGCTCAGCGTAGAAACAGTACCCGTATCGGGAACAGATAGACCCCTGATATTTCCCTTTTGCTTGTGCATTATTTGCTGGGAGATGCTCAATCCAATTCCTTACATGGCTTTTTTTAGTGGCGTAAATCGGTAATAAGAGCTGTTCCAAATCTTGCGGTGCATTGCCGCAACCGTTATGGCGATAAAAACCAAAACCATCATGGAAAAATAATCCCAAACCAAATATTGATTTATCGTTCAATATTTTACGCGTCTGACACCCAGTAAGGCGGCTGGCAGGTGTCTCACACCGCAGATTGATTCCTGACAAAAGTCATAGCTATTCTCCGAGGCACCTATCAACTTGTTGCCCAAAAGAGGGATGCATACCACAACTTCAAGCAGGGCAGTCAGGCGCTGGATTACCATCCTGCGTGTCAGTATTGGCATTATCTATGTATGGTTTGGAATTTTGAAGTTTTTCCCCGGCGTCAGCCCCGCGGAAGACCTTGCCAAGGATACCATTCAACTATTGACGTTCAACTTCATTCAGCCGAATTTGGCGCTGCTCTTGCTCGCGCTATGGGAAACTGGCGTTGGTATCATGATGATTGGCGGGATTTATACCAAATTGGCCTTGCGCATTGTACTCGTCCATATGTTCTGCACGTTCACACCCTTACTTTTGCTTTCCGATCTTTCCTTTACATCAGCGCCCATCGCACTTACGCTGATAGGGCAATACATTATCAAGAACATCGTGATTGTAAGCGCTTTGTTTTTGATCAATGCTTCTCTCAAGCAAAATCTCCTGCATCGATAATGCGGCCATATGAAGCGGCGCATCTACATTACTTTCCTATGGGGGATCACAGGTGCGCTATGCATAAAGATCATTTCGGTCAGTCGTGGCTACCTCGATAATAAACTTTGCAACTTTTGCTGTTAGTGCCGCAAAGTACCTTGCCCCTTTCTCTGCCGATGCTTTTCTCGGATCGCCTACACCGGTGTCTTTCGTTACCTGCAACCATTTCCGCTCCGCCCAGGCCCAACCCTCGCGCAGGGCGGCGATCCTGAATTTTTTTGCCGCTCCGTCACCCGCTTCGGATAACGGTCTTACGAGTTCTGGCCTCAGATGCATGATCAGACTGGTCTCCATTTCGCCCGCATGGTCATCTTTGTTTTCAAAAAATTCCTTTTGGTCCAGCGCCTGAAACCAATTGCAGGAACATAGAAACATTTTTGGGAACTGAAGACCCAGCTCACGAATCATGGTTTTAAAATCATTCCCACCATGACTGTTGAGAATAATAAGTTTGTAAATACCCTGACGATTCAGCACCTCCACCACGTCGCGAAGCACGGCGAGCTGCGTACTGGGATTCATGTTCATGTCAAGCTTTACATCAAACTGGCCCGTGTTTACGCCAAAAGGAATGGCCGGCAAAACCGTTATTCTTGCTCCCTGTTCCCAAGCCAACCGCGCAGCTTCCGCTGCTACATTTTCAGCTTCAATAATATCTGTTCCGTATGGAAGGTGATAGTTGTGCGCTTCACAGGCACCCCAGGGGAGTACAGCTACTTCATACTCAGTTTCTTTTACGATTTTCCAGGTGTTCTCGGCAAGGATGTAGGGACGCATATAACAAGGGGTTGAGCGCTGATAATGGTTATAAATTGCAGCATAAAAGTAAACATTGCACATGAGTATCTACAAGGACTATTAATACGGATGGTAGGATGCAATCCGTTTCTCAAACAGGGATTGCAATGCGATAACTTTTGCCTCTCCGCACAGTCAGATGGTCCTCCCGTAGCCAGGGATTGTGTTGCTTCAGCAGTTTGTAATTTGTTCCCTGCTCCTTTGCAAATGATACGAGACTTATTATGGTCTTATCAACTTCAACATAGCGCAAGCCTTCTTGTTGATATAAATGTGCCGGATTGATCTTGAATCCGTAACGCTGTGGATTTTCAGCAATCTCTTTGATGGCCAAAATCCGGAATACATAGCGCGATGTTTCGTCATTGAGGTACAAATCGTAATATGAATTTACATCCTGAGCTTCAAGTGCACGGCCAACGCCACCCATGCCGCGGTTATACGATGCCGCCACGATTGTCCAGCTTCCAAATTTTCGGTACGCTTGCTTAAGGTATTTGCAGGCTGCTTCTGTAGCTTTAAGCGGGTCATACCGCTCGTCCACTTCATTTGTGATCTCCAGCCCAAGTTCCTTCCCGGAGGATTTGAGGATTTGCCAATAGCCTACGGCATCGCGGTAGGATGTAACATTCATGAGGTTGCTCTCAATCAGCGGCAGGTACTTAAAATCTTCGGGAATATCGTACTGCGCTAAAATTTTTTCCATTTGGGGCAGCCAACGGTTGGCGCGCTTCATCAGGAAAATGGTATTGCTGTGCCAGTAGCAGTTTATCTGAAGTTCATTATCAAGTCGCTCGTGCACGTCAGGTATAGACAAGGGTACCGGCTCGCCGGCAAATGACATTTCTTCTGGCACAGCATAAGAGATTGCAGGGAGATGGTAAGCATTCCCATAATCAATTTGAATAACACCATCATCCGATATAGACGCTCCCGACACTGTCGACGATTCATTATAGGTGATGTACCCAAAGAGTATGACAAGCGATGCGACCGACAGAAAGTTTGACAGATTCATTTTCACGCGTAGTGCATTTGCATATATGTATATAAAAACTATACCAAAATAGGTTGTAGCTCTGCCGCACTCACCAGTTGCGCAGCATAATCATCAACATTTGTACCATCCCAGGACGATTTAAGCCTTATTCGATCTTTCTTATTTTCCAGACCCTTATTGTACGCCTTGTCGTAATAGGTGAGGAGTATCTCAATAGTGGAATCCATATCGCCTTGTAAGAGCTTTTCCTTCGCTGCCTTGAAATGCTGACCGCCTAATCTTTTGGTAATTCTGGTCATTGCCTGGAGGAACTCTTCTTTATCTGACGCTCCATATTCTCCAACCAGTCGTTTGATGCGTGTCTCCTTCTGAACACCAATTTCCACTACCGGACTCGATTTCATTTGTATCCATAAATCGTCGGGCAACATTATTTTGCCGATGGCCAGTGATTCATCTTCAATCCAAATGCGCTTGTTCTCATCAAACTTCAATATTTCCTCGAAGAGATAATTTTGAAATTGTTCAGTGGTCGGCTGTGGGGGCAACATTAGTCCACCAAAAGCCGAGCCTTTGTGATTGGCAATTTTTTCTAAATCAATGATCTGCTCGCCACGTTGTGCCAGCGCCCGGAGAATTTCACTTTTACCACTGCCGGTACACCCGCCGATCACGATAAGCTGGAATGGCTTTTTGAAAGACTCTACGGCAACTCTACGATAGGATTTGTATCCCCCTTCCATCCGATGGGTTTTAATGCCCGCCATATTGGCAAACTGGCAAAAATTAGCCGAGCGCATGCCACCACGCCAGCAGTATACGATAAGCTCTTTACCGATCTTATCCGCCTCTTCAACAATACCCGCCAGGCGTGGCCCTACAAGTCTGAACCCTGTCTTTATAGCTTCGTGCTGTCCTTTTAGTTTGTAATCAGTCCCCACAGCGACGCGCTCTGCGTTATTCAAAAGAGGAATATTTATGGCTGAACTGATATGCCCTGTCCCATATTCACCTTCAGAGCGAACATCAATCACCGGAAGCTGATTGCGCAAAGAGAAAAATGCCTGAACATCGATTTTCACATTGCAAGTTAGATCAGGATATGCAAGAATGGAAAGGACAACGTTTATTTAACACGCAATTTTCCTTCAAATACCTTTGACATGCTTGAAGTGCTGCTTTCGGGGATGGCTAGTTGTCTGAGAATCCAACTCCGAAAATGGATGTGATGCCTATCCTGAATCCGTAGTTCAGGTACTTTCCATCCTGAAAACCAACAGCCCCTTCGAGGCGGAAAATACGCAGGATTCCATCGATGGAATACCCAACTTCAGTATAATTCTTTGAGGTAGGTGTAGCCAGGTAATTCACAAATACATTTTCCCTGATTCCGGCCATCCGGACGAGCAGAATATTCGTAACCAGGAACTTTCTAAATTGGTAGTGGAAATTTCCGGAAAAGTATTTATCGGAAGTGCTGTATTTGTAATAGTCAAGGAGACGGAAACTGCCTACCGGATCATTCGTTATGAAAGGCGTTTGATTACCGAGAAAATGTTTATAGTCCATAAAATACATATTGCCGGTCTGCAGGAACGTGCCTGCGCGCAGATAAAAATCTGCATTTCCACGCACCCCGACTCTGAATCTGTGTTTTATGCCAAGCTCAATCTGATCAAAGTTAACAGCGCTGCCTAGTGCGTTGTTAAAACCCTTTCGGTACTCGAGCCTGAATGTTGGTGATGAATTTTGAACTTCAGTTTTCCGATTATTCCTGATGGTGTATTTGAGCCATGGCCTGGCCGTAATGGAGACAGATCCCACGAGGGCCTTATGTTCGGGAAATGAAGTATCATCCAATTCATCATTGACCGGTGCGTTGGGCGTATAGCCCTCAATCTTATCGCGGTCTACCCACTTGTAATCTGTGGTGTTAAATAGTTCACGGCGTTTCATCCAGGTCCAACTTGTACCCACAGAAAGATATGGATTGAGTTTTCTCTGGTAGGATAGGTCAATGTATTCACGCTCATAGAGCTTCATCAGGTTCTTTTCCATTAATAGCGTAGTGAAATCATTGACGATCGGTAGGATAGGTTCGTCAGCATTGTATTGCTTGATATATTTGCCGCCTTGCACTTCCAACCTGTCCTTTTTATTGTACAGCGAAAAGTTCAGATATCCTGAAGCTACCTTTCTGGAAAATGCATATCGGAATGCCGGGGTAATTGTGATGCGTGTCTTGTTGGTGTCTTGCAATATTGTACCGAAAGAGACTTTATAAACAAAATTCCAACCCTCCACCGTATTAAAACCAGGCATTAAGAAGTGAATTTTGAAGTTTGAGTGTTTGGCAATCTTATAGGAGTCGCCAATAAGGAGATCCCACGGTTGAAACCCCTTGTGTTTCGAGGCCTTGAGCGTATCTCCCTCCTCCTTTTTGCGCGCTACGACTGCCATACTATCTATTTTCTCATACCCTGATATTTCGAGTTTTGTAAGGGGAACAGGTCTGACTGCTGCCCAGTACGAGGAATCTTTCTTGAACGCACCGCTATCAATCTTAACATTTGTATTCGAAATTACTTCCGGTTCCTTTTGCTGCTTTATTTCCGCCTTCTCATAATCCTTTATGATGGTTTTTAATTCCTTTCGCGTGATCTCCTTTCCCGAACTCAGACGCTCTTGCAATTGTTTTGCCTGGTCATCCTGCTTGGTCGGTTTCTTTGCGATGGCACTGAATTTTTCCTCGATTCGCTGTGCCTCTTCTTTTTCAATTTTCTCATCAATTACCTCCATCTTATCTGTCTCAACAAACAACTCCGGATTGAGTTTGATTTTGTAATCACTTACAGTAGCCAAATAGTTGTATTCAAATTCAAAGCCGAAAATTTTTCCTTCCGCCTTGAACCTGTGGGAAACGGGCATCCATGCCTTATCTTCTATTGGTGCATAGACAGCCTTAATGTTCACTCTTATGCCCAGTTTGGTAGTGTAGATGTCCATGCTGTGTATAGACCACCAGTCCTCAACAATATAGATTACGCCTTGCACTACGTCGTCTCCCTTTGAACGGGGAATTACCTTAATGCGACTTACTTCATAATTCCGGTCTTTAAACGTGCCCATGTATTCAAACCGGTAATAGGAAAACGCTTTTGGCGAAAGCGGAGAAATAGTCTCGGCTACTTCCGACTCGTAAAAACTTCCAAAAATATAGGGGTTGGGCGAGGTGTTGTTGTCTTTTCCATCACTTCGGATGGAGATCACGTTTTCCGAAAAAGTATTGGGTCGTGTATACTTGATTTCACTAATAGACTCTGTTAGAAAAACCTGGCCCTTCTTAATACCTTCCTTTTCGATGGCCTTTTTTGCAAGCCATGGATAATCCTTTAACTGACCTGCACCCTTGATATAAACGCGCGCAGTATATTCATCCAGTTGCTGGGTATGATATTTCGCCTTTGCGATGGCTTTTCGCATGATGGTATACGCAGGATCTTCTGATCCACTCTTGATCGTAACCGTCTCCAGCATTGTAGCTTGTGTTTTAAGCACAACATCAACCTCCACATATCCGGTTGTAATCTCGATTTGTTTTACAACCGTTTCATACCCCAGAAATTGGTACACGATTTCATAGCTGCCCGGAAGTAAGTTTATCTCATAATTTCCATTTTCGTTGGTGGTAGTACCACTTCCGGTCTGCTTTACAAATATTGTAGTATAGGCAAGGGGCGCTCCGTTTTCATCACTAACCCGGCCCCTTACGCCTGCTGCCTGTACAGCTGCAAAAGAAAAAGCAAAAAGGAGCGTAAGCCAGAGCATGCATGACGGGAATTTGTAGGGTAACAATTGCAGGTGCATGACTGTTAATAAGCATTTAATCCAGAAAATATCCCTTCGTTCTAATCATCTCCTCAACTGCATCAGGAACAAGATAACGTACAGATTGTTTCTTACGGATGCAGTTGCGTATAAAGGTTGCAGATATATCAAGCATTGGGGCGTCTACGAATTTAACGTTAGGATGTGTTTTAAGTTCAGAAGGTTGCGCGTTTGGCCTGGGGTAAACGTACAATCCGTATTGTTCAAGGATTTGCCCGTGATTTTTCCATTTTGCAAAATTTATCAGATTGTCCTCGCCAATAATAACCTTGAATTCCTTTTCAGGATATTTTTCGTGCAGATTTACCAAGGTATGGATTGTAAAACTTGGCTTAGGAAGGTGGAATTCCACATCCGATACATCCAACTTATAATTGTCGTGTATCGCTGCCCGTACCATGTCGTATCGATCGAACTCATGCAACAATCCCTTGCTGGGCTTGAAAGGATTTTGAGGAGATACCACGAACCATACCTTGTACAAATCGGTTGTTTCAGCCATGATATTGGCAATAATCATGTGTCCCATGTGGATGGGATTGAAAGAACCGAAAAAGAGGCCTATTTTTTGTGCCGAATGCATTGGTTTCAAAATAAAGTGAGACTATGGCTTTTTCTTAAAGGTCTGGTAGAGCCGTTGGGCCTCCGCCAATGATTTTTCCAGATTCTCATTAACCAAAACAACATCAAACTTGTTCTGAAAAGACATTTCAAACTTCGCCTTGAAGAGTCTTCTGGAAAGACTTTCCTCCGATTCGGTGCCGCGATCTTTTAGTCTTTTTTCAAGTACATCCAATGAAGGAACCTGGACAAATACGGCAAGTGCCCGATCTCCAAAATATTTTTTAAGATTTAATCCTCCCTTCACATCAACGTCAAAGATTACGTTCTTGCCTGACCGCCAAACACGATCAACTTCTGACTTCAATGTGCCGTAAAAATTTCCCTCATAAACTTCTTCCCATTCAACAAACTCATCTGCATCTATCCTTTTTTTAAATTCTTCAGGCGAAAGAAAATGATAATCCTTGCCGTCTGACTCAGTACGGCCGCGCTTGTCGCGCGTTGAAGCGGAGATAGAAAACCCTAAATCCGAATTTGTTTCAAGAAGGTGCTTGACAATAGTGGTTTTGCCCGAGCCAGAAGGAGCGGAAAAAATGATTGCCTTGCCCGACATTAATGGGCCAGGTTTTGACTTACTTTCGCTTTTATGCTATCGACTAACTCCTGCGGCGCCTGACTAGCGCACTTCGTTTTAAGTAGCTGACGAATGGCTACTTCTAAATGATAATTTTTGAAGCATGGCATGCATTCTTCCAGGTGATGCTTGAAGAATTGCTCCTTCTGATCAGGAGAGGCTTCTCCATCAACAATCATCTGAAGCATTTCCATGCATTCGCGCTGGCTAGGACAGTCCTGCCTCATTTGGCTCTGGTCGGGATTACTCATAGGCTTTAGGCATTTTTATAACCCATTTGTTTTGCGTATTTACTTAGTTTCTCTTTCAGTAGATTACGTGCCCGATGTAATCGGCTACGCACTGTCCCAATCGGAATGTCCAGAATCTTCGCCATTTCATCATACTTAAATCCCTCCAGGTCGCACAAAATAATTACAGTCCTAAAATCCACATCCAGAGAATTGAGCGCATTCGAGATTTCATCACCGATCATGTCCTGCAAAGACTCTACACGCAGATCGGGTGTAATTTGCCTGTCAACCTCATCAGAGTTGTAATAGCTTTCAACCTCCTGATAGTCTACCTTTGAAGGCTCTTTGCTCTTCTTACGGTAGTCATTAATGAAACTGTTTTTTAAAATTCGAAACAGCCAAGCCTTGGCATTAGTTCCTTGTTGGAACGAATCGATGAATCGATACGCCTTTAAGTAGGTATCCTGTACCAGGTCCTTCGAGTCATCCTGATCCAGCGTGAGGCGGTAAGCAAAATTATACATGGAATTTATGTGTGGCATAAATTCGTTGTTGAAGATCTTTTGCTTCTCGTTATCTGAATAATGATGCTTAGGGGCCTCTTCAAGTTCCATCTGGGCCTAAAAATATAGATTACTTCGATGGATTCAAAAGAATCATTTTAGTCCCATTTCGTCATTTTCATGAGCTAAAGCAGTTTTTTATATGTTTTCATCATATGCGCACTTTCGCAAGAAATCAAGCTAATGCGCATCTGGGCAAGTTCCATCTCCACAGGGGCAATGAGAAGATTTCGGCCAGCTAGCAAAAAGCCTTTCCAATAAATGTACTGGAAAGGCTTTCACTAGTTCTCAAAAATCTATCGACTTGCCACCAGGCCAAAAGATTTTACCATATTAATAAATTCAATTCGATAACCCTCGCGATCAACTCCTTTTGACTGCTGCGCCATTTGCACTACCTGATCGTAGGTAAATTCCTTTATGAAATCAGACTCCCGCAGCAACATGCCAAAGGCAGCCACCGAAGCCGACCAACGGAAATTGTCAGACGTTTTGGCCAATGGTGTGTTACTGTCAATCAGCGGGTGCACAATAAGTTTACTGATGTCCTCATTTGGTTTCTTATATCGCAATTTAATTGTCATTATTTCTTTGGATTGGCCGGCTTTCGGATCAATTTTCATTGTTTGATATTTGAGCTCGTCTATTTTTATGAATTCGCTCTCTACACCAGCAGGTATGATTTCATACAATGCGGTAACGGTATGCCCTGATCCCAGCTCACCTGCATCCTTTTTATCATCGTTGAAATCCTCACTTTTTAACATTCTGTTTTCATAACCAATCAATCGATATGCGTTCACTTTGGCCGGATTGAATTCGATCTGCAACTTTACATCCTTCGCAATTGTAAACAGTGTCCCGCCAAATTCATTTACCAGTACCTTTCTGCTTTCTGATATGTTATCGATGTATGCATAATTCCCATTCCCTTTATCGGCAAGGATTTCCATCTTGGAATCTTTGTAGTTACCCATACCAAATCCCAACACTGTAAGGAATATTCCATCCTTTCTTTTTTCCTCAATCAATCGTTCCATCGACGCATTGCTGGATTCTCCGATATTAAAGTCACCGTCGGTTGCCAGGATGATACGGTTGTTTCCTTCACGCTTAAAATTCTCTTTCGCAACGGCATATGCCAGGTTAATCCCGGCGCCTCCTGCGGTTGAACCCCCTGCTGCCAGGCGATCAAGTGCTTCGATTATCTTTTTCTTTTCACTTCCGGGTGTTGGTTCAAGCACAAGCCCTGCAGCACCTGCATATACGACTATGGCCACGTGATCCTGCGGACGAAGTTGTTCCACCAACATTTTAAAGGAGGTTTTTAGCAAGGGCAACTTGTTGGGTTGATTCATCGATCCGGAAACATCCAGGAGGAAGACCAAATTGGAGGGTGGTAATTTTTCTGTTGGAATTCTTCTCCCTTGTAAGCCGATGTGGACAAGTTTGTGTTTGCTGTTCCAGGGGGCAGTCGAGATTTCAGTTATTACGGCAAAGGGATCATTACTACCGGGTTGCTCATAGTCATAGTCGAAATAATTAATCATTTCTTCAATACGGACAGCATCCTTTGGCGGCCGTTGACCGTTGTTTATGAATCTGCGCATGTTACTGTATGACGCAGCATCCACATCGATTGAAAAAGTAGACAATGGGTTCTTGCTGACCTCATGAAAAATGTTTTCGTTGACTGCATCATATTCTTCCGTATTCCACTGCGGGGGGGAATAATCCTGGGGTCGGGCGTAAGCCGTTTCATACATGGCCTTGGATTCTGCTGGAGACCCCATTCTGTCCTTTTTGTAAGGCCTTAAGCTCCCGTCATCGGCCGTCACTACTTTGTTAGGCGAGGTTTGATTTAATACCAAAACAACATTAATGGTTGTTCTTGCGCCAGTTTTGATTTCCTGTGTTTGATATCCAATGCATGAGAACACCAACGTACCCCCTTGAGCTTGAACGATAATCCTATAATTTCCCTGATCATTGGTTACCGCGGCGTTGGCGCTTCCTTTGAGGGCTACGTGAACACCGGGAATAGCATTTCCGTCATCCCCAGACGTGACATTACCTGTTATCGTGCGCTGCTGTGGCACTGTGAAGCCGGGCGATAATACGAGTACGGCTAAGAAAATCCAGATTGACTTTTTCATAGTAAATAAGATTTGTTTTCCCCCATGAGATGCGGGCAGGCAAACAATTCCATAAGTCCTCCAATTATTTTTTTACTATTTTTCAACAATGCTTCCCGAAGGAAACTATAGCATAATGCCGGATACTGAACTGATTCAACTTTACAAGAAGTCTGGTGAGCTGAACATTTTGGGCGAATTATACAAAAGACACATGCCCCTGGTGTATGGTGTTTGTCTTAAATATCTGAAAGACCGGGAGGAAAGCCAGGATGCTGTTATGCAGGTTTTTGAACGACTCATTACCCTTTTGAAGGAACACGAGGTAGTCCATTTCAAAAGTTGGCTTTATGTAACTTCGCGCAATCACTGCCTTATGCACCTCAGGGCCCGTAAAGGAGCGCACTTTGAAGAAATTTCGGAACACCTTATGGAAAGCGACGCGATCACGCATCAGGTAGAAGAACCGGAAATGGAGTTAAATCTCACTAAATTAGAGTACTGTATTGAACAACTCGCAATGGAACAGAAACATTGCGTAAAGTTGTTTTACATACAACAAAAGTGTTACAAAGAGATCGTACAACTCACCGGTTTTGATGACAATAAAGTAAAAAGTTACATCCAAAATGGTAAGCGTAACCTGAAGATTTGTTTGGAGCAAAGAAATGACTGACCCCAAAGATGATATTGCCAAATACCTGAGCGGTGAATTAACCCCATCGGAAATGCATGCATTGGAAAAGAGGGCCCTGCATGATCCATTTCTTGGGGATGCGCTTGAAGGTACAGCACGCATTAAACCGGAGGATTTGGAGTCAGATCTGAAGAAGCTTCACGCAGCACTTGGAGAACGTGTCCTGGGTAAGGCAGGTAAAACAATTTCAATCTGGATGTGGCCGGCACGCATTGCAGCCGGGTTACTCATCATTGTAATCGCCACGTTTGTCATCATAAAATTAACAGGGAATACCGGCTCCGAAGAGCTTGCGGTTAATAATGAAGCTCCGTCCTCCCAGGAAGAGGATAAAAATGTTTTATCGCCATCTGCAGACACCCTCGAAGAAAATAAGAATCTTTTGAGCCTTGCTAAACCCGAGGAACCACCATCATTGTCGGAACCAAAGCCACAAAATCAATACGAGGCAGCGGATAACGTCCAATCTACGGCATCACAACCCTTCCATGAAGTTGAAGGGCAGGGAGCGGAAGCGACTAAATCCGAGGAAGACAACACGAGAGCAGAAATAGAAGCAGAAGAAAAAATTGCGCACGCTGTACCAACTGAAACTACCCTACAACCGGCACCAAAGAAATCGGCAACGAAAGAATTAAGTACTCGCGCCCGTGCGTCAGACCAAAAAGCTGCAGGCGCTCCTGTGGACCGAGCTGAAACTGATGAAAGCGGGGGCTCAAGAATCATTAAGGGCCGGGTAAAATCAGAAAATGGCACCGGATTGGCTAGTGTAAATATCGTTATCAAGGGAACCAACGTAGGGACTATGACAGACGTCTCAGGCTATTACCAAATTTCTGTGGGCGAACAAATTCCGACGCTGGTCTTTTCATGTATTGGATTTATGCGCACAGAGATCACAGCTGGATCGGAGGATCAGACAAATGTTCAGTTAAACCAGGATGTTTCACAGCGTAGTGAGGTGGTGGCAGGATACGGAGCGGAGCGCAAAGCAGACGATTCTTCCATTTCAAATCTGGAGTTTGCATCGCCTGAGGGTGGGCAAAGTGCCTACAAGGCATACCTTGAAAACAACCTGCGATATCCGGCGCAGGCACTGGAAAAAAATATCGAAGGAGAAGTTACAATCGAGTTTACCGTAGAGCCTACCGGTCAACTAACAGCATTCAAGGTGATACAGGGCCTTGGATACGGCTGCGATGAGGAGGTCATTCGGCTCGTTCAGGAAGGACCACGCTGGAGACCAACTAAACGCAATACTGACCTCCTTCGCGATATCGTGAAGGTGCGAATGAAATTTACATATCCAAAAAAATAGTAGAGACCAGCCGTATGTTTGCTAACCGAAAACTAATTCTCATCATAATACTGCTCGTTACCCTCAGCATTACGGCTTACGTGCTTATTGTTGTCATCCCATCGCGATTGGTACAGCGCAGTTACGATGGCGCCAAACAAATTGGACACGATATATCGGAAGCGTTTCAGTTTACGCCCGAGGTTACGGTAAACAATACAGTTGTACTGCAGCAAAAAACACCAATTCTTGAACTGGCCACCATCTCCCAGACATTTCAACATCGATATGAATGGACAAACACCTGGTTGGGTAGCACCAAGAAAATCAGAATAACGGGAGGTTTTGAGGCAAAAGCGGGCTTCGATTTAAATAAAAAGTTTTCTATTCAAATCAACGACAACAAAGCCATCGTTACGCTTCCTCATCCTCAATTGCTCTCCCTTGAATCTTTAGGTGATGTAAAGTTTGAAGATGAACACGGCATTATTAACTGGGTATACATGGAAGATCGGTCGAAGGCAATGAATGACTACACCAGTGATGCAAAGAAATACGCTGAGCACGCACCGTTTATTGCAGAGGCACAGATTGAAATGGAAAAAAAACTTACAGCAATTTTAGCACTGCACGGAAAAGAAGCAGACATACGCTATGCCGAAGTGGAACGCATTCAAAACTACTAGAGAGATGCCACGGTGTGACATCACTATATTGTGTTGAAAATCCTACACAACTTTCTTGCGAATTAATTTTGCGTATGTGCGACTCACCGGAAAACTCTTCCCGTTCAGCATCTTCACAACCATCCCGCCATTAAAATGTTTCTCAATTTCTTTGAGGTTGTTAATATTAATGATCGTACTGCGGTGAACGCGAATAAACGTTTCCGGATTCAATATTTCCTCCAGCTTGCCAATGCCTGAAGAACTTACAAACTGATCATTTTTGGTTGTCAGAATAGTATAATCTCCTGAGGCTTCAAGGTATACAATCTCATCTACTGGCAGGTTGAGGAGTTTCTCAGACTTTTGTACAAATATGTGCGTATCGTAAGAAGTCTTGTTCTCCGTTTTCATATTGCGCAACAGCTCTCCGACGTTATTCTGTTCCATTTTCATCCGGTCAATAGCGCGTTCTACCCCAAGCTTAAAACGCTCCTGATCCAATGGCTTTAGGATATAATCCACTGCATTTTTCTCAAAAGCCCTAATGGCATATTGATCGTAGGCCGTACAAAAAATAACATATGGGTCATGCGTTATTTCATCCAGAACATCAAAGCCAGTCATACCCGGCATTTGAACATCCAGAAAAATCAAATCAGGCTTCAATTTATCAATGGTTTCGACAGCGTCTTTGCCCTTTGCGCATTCTCCCAACACCTGAATATTTGGCAACTGGAGTAAATACTCTTTCAGCAGATCGCGTGCTAACTTTTCATCATCTACAATAACACAGGTTATGTTCATACAGCTTTACTATTTAAATCGTTTACAGTTATTTGTTCTTGTTCTACTTCTTCAAACGGGATAAAAAAACTTACTGAATAACCCCATTCATTTGACCGGATACGCAGTCCCGCTCCAGGCCCGAAGATACTTTTTAATCGTTGATCTGTATTGCTTATTCCAACTCCACTGGAGCTTCCATCCATTATTTTTTTTGCCTTTGAACCAAGTCCATCATCTTTTACTTCAAAAAATATCATGTTGTTAAAACGTTTTACCGTTAAGATGATTGTCCCTCCGTCATCTTTTGGAGCAATCCCATACTTAACGGAATTTTCAACGAGTGGCTGCAATATCATGGGGGGTATTTCGACACTCAAACAGGTAAAATCAACTTGTTTGACAAATTTCATCCGATCGCCAAAACGAACCTGTTGGATGCGAATGTAGTTGTCTATGAAGTCGAGTTCATGAATAAGTTTCACCATCCTGTCTCCATGCGAGTCAAGTGCATACCTGAATATATCGGAGAGTTGGGTGATTACTTTCCTCGCTTGCTCCTTGCTCGACCCGATTAAGGTGTTAATTGAATTTAAGGTATTGAACAAGAAATGAGGATTGATTTGAGATTTGAGCAGTGAAATTTGCATCTCTCTATTTTTCAGCGTGAGCTTGCTCTTTTCATGCTCCTGCCGCTGCAACCCCTGAAAGTAACGGATGACGTAATAAACCCCCACCGTAATAATGTACTGATCGTGGAAGTGTAGCCCCTCCCATCGCAGCAGGCCAACCAGGTGGTCCTTCCAGATATCCCATCCAATGAAACCTTCAACATAGTTCTCCAGGTAATAGGATAAGGAGCCCATGATCAAAAAATGAAGCATTGCACCGGCCAGATGCCCTACTACCTGTACGTAAATGCTAAACCTAAAAAGCCAATTACAATAAAAAAAGATCGCGATAATTAGAATGCACAGCGCCTCAAACAGGTACAAGGCGTTCCAAAAAACGTAAGTATGGGGTGTTTTAAGCTTCCATTCGATGAACGTTCCTACGCCATAATTAATGGCATACCATAAACAGAGCCATAGATATGCGCGTTTCCATGTTCTTGGTATGTCGTCTATAAATTTCAAGCTCGGCAAAATTGAGCAATAAAGTTAAGCAATGAAACGCAAAACCGATCAGGAAAGGTTTACGGCGGTAAATCTTCGTTTTAAGGGAATATACTACACCGTGTTTGAAAGAATATGGCAATTGTCCAACTTTGAAATCATTTTTAGTATGCTATGCGGCTCCTAGTCTTTATTTCATGCTGTTTTATTGCATTTTATGCTCAAGCCCAGAAAATCACCCTTTCTGCCAGGGTACAGGATAACTTGACCAGTGAACCCCTGCCTTTTGCTTCGGTAGGGATAAAAGGGAAGTCGACCGGTACGATTGCGAATCTACAGGGGGAATTTGATTTTCACTTTCCGAACGAGTACCGCAACGAAATATTAGTCATTAGCATGCTGGGATACGAAAATTTTGAAGCCCCCATTTGGTCCATCCTGGAAAGCAAACTCACTATTATTCCCATGACGCGTTCGACAACCATGTTGAACGAAGTGGAAGTCAGGGACTCACTTAACGGTGGTGAAATATTACGGATTGCGTTGGGGAAAATAGAGCAAAACTTTCCCATGAAGCCGTTTATGATGGAAGGTTTCTATCGCGACGTTAAAGCGGTGGGCGGTACATACATTGCATTATTAGAGGCTGCCGTACAAATCTATGACGAAAGCTATGCCGAACCACGTAATAAATCCAAGCTTCGGGAGCGTGTCAAACTCCTGGAAGTTCGCAAGAGTCTTGGATACGACAACAAGTTTACAGCATATTTTGGCCAGCGCAATTTGCTGGAAGATCTGTTGCTGCACAACAATATCCGGTATCGACAAATCGAGATGGCGGAAGAACTTTTTGACAACACTAAACGGGAAAAAGATTCTTACTACAATGGTCATGAGATTTTCGTTGTCACCAACACCAACGAATTCTTCCTCAAAGTCTTTATAGACAAATCAGATTACGCAATAACCCATCTACAATTCGAGATCGGTGGAGACAATAATGAAAAGAGAAAGAATTTGACAAGCAAATATGTAACGTATAAAAAGACTATAGATTTTAAACGGTACAATGGGAAGATGTATCTCAACTATATTACTGTTGAATCAAAGGAGAAATGGTATGATGAATCTGATGATACTCAACTTAAGTTTGAAACTTCCATAGAACAACACTTACTCATCAACGAGGTTCATGCAAACACAACAGAAAGAATAGGGTCTACGGAAAAAATGCGAAACTACGGCTTACAGTATCAGGATTATCCATACAACAAAGCCTTTTGGGATAATTACAACGTTATAAAGGAAACGCCTATCGATCAAAGGATCCTGGAGGATCTGGAAAAGCTCACGCCGCTGGAGAAACAATTTGAAGATCATCAATAAAATAACTGCCACCCTGTACAGGAATGGCAGTCGATTAAAGCAACAACTCCAAAAGTTGACCTATGGACAACCCTGTCTTGCATATTCACGGGGAGAGTATTGATGCAATTGTTTAAAACATTTCGCGAAATACGATAAGCTGTTAAATCCAACCCGATAAGCAACTTCACTCACATTACCTGCATGTTTGTGCAACAGATCAGCAGCACGTTTGAGTCGTATTCTTCGAATAAAATCGTTTGACGAATACCCCGTCAACATTATTAGCTTTCGATAAAGCCGGGTTTGGCTTAGGCCTAGCTGCCTGGCAAACTCGAGGGAACCGAACATTGGATTCGCCATGTTTTCTTCAATGACTTTCATTACCTGTTTTAAAAAAAGCTCATCCTCAGATTGAGCTTCTACTGGGGAAAACTCTATTGCAATATGTCTTCTGAATTTTTCCTCCAGCACTTTCCGTGTTTGAATGAGATTCTGAATCCTTATTTGAAGCTCAAGCAATTGGAATGGAATCGTCATAAAATCATCTGCGCCAAGATAAAAGCCCTGCATCCTGCTGTGTGAATCATCCCGGTCTGTCAATATGATGATCGGGATATGGCTTGTTTTTTCATTATCCTTTAATTGAAAGCAAAGCGATTCTCCCTGCAAATCGGAGATGGATAGATCCGTCATAATTAAATCTGGTAAAGTCTGAGCGGCTAGTTGAAGTCCTTCATTGCCCCTAGGAGCCTCAAGAATAGTGTGGGAAGCCCCTAAGCATGCACGCAGCTTTTCTCGTAAATGACCATCTTCATAGATGACCAATATCGTGTATCGGTGCTTTGCCTGCATGGACTGGTGCATGGCTAATGAGAATTCAGGATGCTTAAAATTGGTTAATGGTTCCATAATCTGATGGGTTAGGCTTTAGCTTTTTCCTCAATGTTCAGTACGAAATTATGGACACCATCTCGCTTTCTATTTGCGCATTCATCTGATGAACAAACTTTGTTTTTCAAAAAACGCTTATTCCAAACTCCCTGAAAAGGTTCAAAAATTATAAAAGAAGGCAGAAAGTCTCATTCCAGTAAGCACCTTGGATGAATCCCTCATTCTATATAAATCCGGATCTCCAGGCCCGCAGTTGCATTTTTTGCAAATTCAAGTAATGTTTGGTATTATTATTTGCAAATGACTATCCCTAACAGCATTCAATCTGCTTTCCTGGAGCAGATAAGAAAAAGGCTTCGGCCAAACGTTTCCTTTGCAGATGCGCTGGCAGACGCATTAAGTATTAGTCGGGATAGTGCTTATCGCAGAATTCGAGGGGAAACAGTTCTCTCACTTGATGAGGTTAAGATATTGTGTAATCAATATGGCGTTTCCGTGGATAATATTGTATCCGGTGCAGGAGAGATGGTTTCATTTCATTATCGAATGGTTGGCACCAGTACCTTTACTTTTGACAAATGGCTCAGGTCTATTTTGGATAATCTTGAAACACTAATGGCCTACCCGGACAAGCAGCTCATCTATTTCGCCAAAGACATACCCGTTTTCTATTATTTTAATTCTCCCCTTATCGGTCCCTTCAAAATGTTTTTTTGGATGAATTCCGTTCTTCATGACCGAGACTACCGAGGTGTTAAGTTTCGTCCAGAATCGGTGTCGCTGGAGCTTATCGCCATTGGCGAAAAAATATGGCAGCGCTATACCGAAACGCCCCGCGTTGAAATATGGAGCGACGAAACCCTAAATGTTACAATTCGTCAAATTGAGTTTTATCACGAATGCGGCTTTTTCGACGATCCAAAATATGCGGTAGAACTGTGCGATGAGTATTCCCTCATCATAAAGGAAATTAAGGAATGGGCCACCAATGGCTACAAAGAAACTCCCAAGACAAAATTTGACCTGTATAAGAATGATCTGCTGATCGCAGACAACACAATATTCTTCCGTATGGGCGATCAGCGAATGACTTTTATTCCTTACAATACAATGAATATACTCACCACTACCCATGAAGTATTCTGTAAACAGACCGAAGATTATCTGATGAACCTGATTTCAAAATCAATCCTTATCAGTACTTCCGGAGAAAGAGATCGAAATAAATTTTTCAACCAGATGGAAGATAAAATACAGCAATTAAAAGCACGCATTAAATAATCAGTGCAACTCGGCCAAGGCAGTTTTCATTCTCTTCAGGGCTTCCTTCAAATCCTTTTCAGAAGCGGCATAAGAAAGCCGGATACAGTTATCGTCCCCGAAGGCTCCTCCTGGAACAAGTGCAACGTGTCCTTTTTCAAGCATGTACATACAAAAGTCATCTCCATCCTTAATGGTGAAATTTCCGTCTGATTTACCAAAATAAGAACTTACATCGGGGAAGAAGTAAAATGCACCTTCAGGATAGTTCGTTTTTATACCAGGAATTTCCTTCAGCAAATTATAAACTAACTCTCTGCGCGAACGATATTCTTCAACCATCTTATGCGTCGGCCCCAGGTCACCCGTGATTGCGGCCAACGCTGCACGCTGCGCTATCGAGCAATTGGCCGACGTTATCTGACCTTGCACTTTGTTACAGCCATCCGCAATCCATTTAGGCGCTGCAATGTATCCAACACGCCAGCCCGTCATGGCAAACCCTTTAGCAAAACCATTCACAGTTATGGTCCGGTCTAACATCCCTGGAAAAGATGCGATGCTTACTTGCTCACCTGTAAAATTTATATGCTCGTAAATCTCATCCGCGATCACCAGGAGGCCAGGATATTTTAACACTACTGCAGCAATATCGTGAAGTTCTTTTCTGGAGAATACGGACCCCGTGGGATTGCACGGGGAAGAAAAGATAATAGCCTTTGTTTTAGGGGTAATGGCAGCTTCCAATTGGCCTGGGGTCACTTTGAAGTCATTTTCTATGCCTCCTTTAACGATAACAGGAGTTGCCTCAGTCAGTCGAACCAAAGCATCATAACTTACCCAGTAAGGTGAAAAGACAATGACCTCGTCACCCGGATTAAGCAATGCCAGCATTGTATTTGCAATGGATTGCTTGGCGCCATTGGAAACGACAAAGTTTTCTGCCTTATAGGGAACATTGTTTTCTTTCTGATATTTGTTTGCGAGTGCCTCCCGCAAATCCGGATATCCAGCTACAGGCGGATAAGCAAAATACTTCCCCTCATCAATTGCCTTCTTTGCGGCTTCACAGATGTGCAATGGTGTCTTAAAATCCGGCTCGCCCAGGCTTAAGCCGATTACATCAATGCCTCTTGTTTTGAATTCGCGAGCCTTGGCAGCCATCGCAAGTGTTGCTGATTCCTGAATGGCCTCAATACGATTAGAAAGTTTGTTCATAATTTATATAGCTGAGCGCGCGGCAAAGGAAATAATTAAAATTGGAAGATGGAAGATTAGCACAGACATAACCCAAAAATTCTGGACACTCATCCCCAATTGCTGTTCCTATTAGGTAAAGAGCGTTCTTCCGATAATGCTTCTACCCAGTGTAATCTCATCCGCATACTCAAGATCACCCCCTATGGGTATCCCACGTGCGATTACGCTGACCCTCAGTGCCAGGTCTTTGATCCGCTTGTTGATATAAAATGCCGTTGTATCACCCTCCATGGTGGGGCTCAAGGCCAGAATTACTTCCTTGATTTCCGATTCACTGCGATTCAAGCGGCTAACAAGGGATTCGATTTTTAAATCGCTGGGACCAACGCCATTCATTGGAGAGATGACACCACCCAGCACATGATATACCCCATTGAATTGTGAGGTGTTTTCAATTGCCATCACATCTTTGGCATCTTCTACCACACATAGAATGGCCTGATCACGTTTATGGCTCAAACAAATAGCGCAGATCGTCTCGTCCGAAATGTTGTTACAGGTTGTGCAGAACCTAATCTTTGCTCTTAAGTTAATTAACGCCTCTGTAAGGGCAGTGGTATTTTCCGCTTTATCTCTTATGAGGTGCAATGCCAGGCGCAATGCCGTTTTCTTACCGATACCGGGTAGCTTTGCGATCTGGTTTACAGCATTTTCAATGAGTTTTGAGGGGTAATCCACCGCGCTTCGAATCTTTATCGGTTATAAAATTCTTGCATCTATTCCAGCCTCGCAAATAGATTCACGCATAGGTTTTAGGAAATCAAATGTCCCGTTTTTTACTGCGCACTTTCCCTTATAATGGATCATCAATGTGCATTGTTCAGCCTGTTCGGGCGTATGACCGCACACCCTCATTAGCGTAGAAATAACGTGCTCAAAGGTGTTAACGTCGTCATTAAATACAATCAGATCCATCAGGTCAGTGGTTTCAACTGCCTCCAGCACATCCGCCGATACCTCTTCCTGATAACTGTGTTTCATAAGCTCAGAACTTTTTGAAATACAAAGTTAACGCATTTTCATCTTTCATGAACACAAACAAACCCCCTTCGATTTGGATTTTTACGCATTTACTGATTCTTTGCCGCCTGAATTCAATGCAATCATGTCCCCATTTCTGGTTATTTCTATTTTGGTGGTCTATTTCGGAGTCATGATTTTGATTTCGTGGCGCACATCCAAGGGTGCAGACACAAATACTTTTTTTACGGGTAACAGGCAATCTCCCTGGTACCTGGTGGCTTTTGGAATGATCGGCGCATCACTATCGGGTGTCACGTTCATCTCTGTCCCTGGAAACGTTGGCAAGATAGGTTTTGGATACTTTCAAGTAGTCCTGGGCTACCTGGTCGGATATTGGGTAATTATTGGTGTCCTGCTGCCATTATACTACAGACTTAATCTTATTTCCATTTATACCTTCCTGGAGCAACGTTTCAGTTTTTGGTCCTATAAGACTGGTGCGTTTTTTTTCATGGTGTCTCGGACGATCGGGTCATCACTAAGACTTTATCTGGCAGCTACCGTATTGCAATTATTTCTTTTTGACGCCTGGAACATCCCGTTTATCGTTACTGTGGCAACCACGATATTATTGATATGGATCTACACCTTCAAAGGCGGCATAAAAACGATAGTCTGGACTGACACCTTCCAGACATTTTTCCTGATAACCGCGGTATGCATTGCCGTTTGGCAAATCACTCAAAAGTTGGGTATGTCTCTCCCGGAAATGATTTCTTCTGTCATATCGAGTCCATATTCCAACGTGTTTCATTTTGAAGACCCCAATTCACCCATGTTTTTTTGGAAGCAGTTTGTGGGTGGCGCTTTCATTGCGATAACGATGACCGGTATGGATCAGGAAATCATGCAGAAAAATCTAACATGCAAAACACTTGGAGATGCGCAGAAAAATATGTTTTGGTTTAGTCTGATCCTGGTAGGGGTCAATCTGCTGTTTCTGACGTTAGGCGCCTTACTCTATTTATACAGCGCAACGAATAGTATCCCTATTCCAGATCTTTCTGATGAGTTGTTTCCGAGGCTGTCATTAAATGAGCTGGGCCTTGGCGTTGGAATCTTCTTTCTCCTGGGTATAACTGCCTCGTCTTACGCAAGTGCCGACTCCGCGCTTGCTGGATTAACTACCTCCTTTTGTATTGACTTTCTTAATTTCAAGCACAAATCTGAAAACCAGAAGAATAGACAGAAGTCAATCGTTCACGTAAGTTTCTCGTTACTCTTCCTGATTATCATTGTTATCTTTAAGGAAATCAATGAACGATCTGTTATCGATGCGGTGCTGAACATAGCCGGGTATACTTACGGACCATTGCTCGGACTTTTTTCTTTTGGCGTGTTGACGAATTACCCGGTTAGGGACAGGCTTGTGCCCATAATATGTGTGATTTCCCCTATTTTGTCCTATATACTGAGTTCGAATGCAGAAGCCTGGCTGGGGGGTTATACCTTTGGAATCGAGATTCTTGTGGTAAATGGGCTGATTACTTTTTTCGGACTATGGGTTATTTCAGAAAAGTCACACACTGCAGCACAACACAATTGATGCGAGTCTGTGAAGCAGTCTAAAAAGGAAAAGGCCACCACTCCATGAGCAGCGACCTGAACCCCACTAAAACCAACCCACTATTCTTTTTGTACCCCGCAGTGCCAACAGCGAAGTCTCCTATTTTTTTTCGTACTGAAACTCCTGTTTTTCATCGCCTTTGACAACAACAATGGTATACGTATCCTTCATTACAGACCCAAAATCTATTATCATTTTTCGCTTATTAAGGCTTTTCGAGGTTACGAGCTCTCCTGTTGAAGCGTAAATTTCAACAATTGCGCCTACAAACTTTTTTTCGGCTCTCAGTACGAAAAGGCTATCCTTTGACTTTCCAGATGCAAAGTGTCCCGCTGGCGTCAGTGCATTTGCTGCGGATAGAGAAAAAAGAGTAGCGAGTATCGTGATGAGGATCTTCATAGGTCTTTCAATGCAAATACACATGCCAAACCTATGCCATGTTGCAGATACTGACTAAATCTGTCGAAATCAGGGGTTGAACTACCTATTTTTCCAATTTTGGGATTCTCTGTTCTCTATTTGGATCAGCATTACACCAGTTCTCTGGCTGGATCCCAGAAGATTTCACTGAAGTGTTTGATCTTGTCGCTGATTATTGCTATTCCTTCTTTCTCTAAAGCCTCTTGCATGGCACTTGGTGTTTTAAAATGATGCTTGCCGGTTAATAATCCGGCACTATTAACCACCCTGTGCGCAGGAATTCCGGAAGGGCACCCATGCATGGCCCAGCCAACCATTCGCGCACTCGACCTGGTCCCGAGAAAATTGGCAATTGCGCCGTAGCTCGTTACACGACCTTTTGGAATCAACTTCACGACCGCGTACACATCATCGAAAAAATTACTGTGTGCTGGTTTCTTTTTTATAGGTGGCATGCCATTCCCCGTTGATCTTGTAAATTTACGCTTCGTTTTAACAAGAGAAAAGTGAAGCAAGTTATCATGGTTACATTCTTGGCCGTAGTTTTCGCGAAAGTACCTGCGCATTGCCAGACTACGCCTTCGTTTATTTTCCCGGATTCGATTGGCTGGAATATTTTGAAAGAAAATCAGGAATTGTCATTCGACCTGAAATCCACGCACCCGGGATGGGTAAACTTTTCAATTGAAGGGACTGATGGATTAGAGGTTGAATTTGATTCGCTGGGGCATTTCAGCTGGACACCTTCCTTTAACCTTGTTGATCGGGTAGAAAAGACAAAAGATTTTACGTTTATTTTTCAGCAGGAACTGCCTGACAAAACTCGGGAAAAGAAGGAAATAACCTTTACGATTGAACATGTAAACCGACCTCCTACGGTTGAGGAACTCCCCATTATGTATGTCAGACAAACTAGCCTTAACAACTATCAGATTCAGGGTAAATTTGTATATGACCTAGATGGCGATCCCCTAGTTTTCAAGTCCATTCCATCACAGATGCCGGAAGGTGCGATACTGTCCTCATTGGGGCAATTTACGTGGAGCCCCTCGCGCAGCCAGTTTGCATCACTCAGGGGCAATCCACTCACGATTGAATTTATTGTTCAGGATCAGCCGAATAAAGCAGAGACGCATGGCAGGCTTAAAATAGCACAGACGCAACAAGATCTTCCGCCAGAAATCATGATCGTTCCCGGCGACTCACTATTTACTATTAAAGAGGATGAAACACTCAATCTCAAACTATATCTTTCAGATCCAAACGGTGACGATGAGGTACGTGACATCGGGTTCATTACAACAGACAAACGAATACCACAAAACGCTTTGAAGGAAAATACAAGCCTGCAATATGAATTTACGTGGATGCCCGGATATAGTTTTGTCGATGATACACAAACCGCTGTCACTTCAGAAATTGTTTTCTTTGCCCTGGACAAATCCAACAATCGGATGGAACGAGAAATCAGGATCCGCGTAGCCGATACCGAGAATCTCGTAAAGAAAGACGCACTGCAATTTCAAAAATACAGAAGCAGCCTGGTGGATGCGATGATCCTGGCACAGCAACTTGACACGAACCAAAAGAAACTGAACAATGATTATAAGAAAGCTAAGAAGGGCAAGAAGAACCGCTCTATTGTAAATGCCTCCCTTGGTGCTGCAACAGGTTTTACCCCCATTGTCGTAAACGACCCTACGCAAGCCAAAGTGATATCAGGAATTGGTGGTACCACAGTCCTTACTTTTGGCACGTTGGAAGCAACGGAAGTTATTGGCAGGTCAAAAGAAGGTATTTTGGAAAAAATAAAAATCAGCATAGACATCCGGAACAAGATCCAGGCATCTGGGGATGAATTTGCCAGAAAATATGCCTTGAAGGTACCACGGCGAAACACCGAGTTTGAAAAAGACATCGAGAAATTCCGAGCGGTTTTAAATGACCAGCGTATCGTGTTGCTGGAGTTGGACGCCTATTCCAAGGATCTGTCGAAAGTGAATGACAGAGATATTAAAAAAATCTTTGTAGACTACGCTGAAGAGCAAAAGTAGAAAGTTGCGACCTTGGTTTTGGTGAAAGACGATAAACATATACATTTGCACTCCCAAAATGTACCGCAAGAACACAGAGGAGTGGCAGAGCGGTCGAATGCGGCGGTCTTGAAAACCGTTGAACCGCAAGGTTCCGGGGGTTCGAATCCCTCCTCCTCTGCAATACAATAAACCACAAAGGCCCCGATTCTTTCGGG
>Ga0224500_10000023_pt1 | contig 102659 bp, 87 predicted proteins | sample SF_Oct11_sed_USG_FD_168126 | JGI IMG/M metagenome (GOLD analysis project Ga0224500, IMG submission 168126) | Sediment microbial communities from San Francisco Bay, California, United States - SF_Oct11_sed_USGS_4_1 | ecosystem: Environmental > Aquatic > Marine > Sediment | place: USA...
ACAAGCCGGTCCACAAGGTGCGCTTCGTCACCGCGGCGAGCCTGTTCGACGGCCACGACGCGTCGATCAACATCATGCGGCGCATCCTGCAGTCGACCGGCTGCGAGGTGATCCACCTCGGGCACAACCGCTCGGTCGACGAGATCGTCACCTGCGCGATCGAGGAGGACGCGCACGGCATCGCCGTGTCGTCGTACCAGGGCGGGCACGTCGAGTACTTCCAGTACATGATCGACCTGCTGCGCGAGCGCGGCGGCGGCCATGTCAAGGTGTTCGGCGGCGGCGGCGGCGTCATCGTGCCCGCGGAGATCGAGGCGCTGCAGCGCTACGGCGTGGCGCGCATCTACTCGCCCGAGGACGGCCAGCGGCTCGGCCTGCAGGGCATGATCAACGAGATCGTCGCCGCCTGCGACGTCGACCTCGCGCAGCCGCTGCCGGCCTCCGCCGCGGCGCTGCGCGAAGGCGACGCGCACGCGCGGACCCGCTCGCTGGCGCGCATCATCACCGCGCTCGAGAACGGAGCGGCGCCGGCGAAGCTGCGCGAGGGCGTCCTCGCGGCGGCGAAGGCGTCGACCGCGCCCGTGCTCGGCATCACCGGCACCGGCGGCGCGGGCAAGAGCTCGCTCACCGACGAGCTGGTGCGTCGGCTGCGCCTCGACCAGGGAGCGGGGATGCGGGTGGCGATCGTGTCGATCGACCCGTCGCGGCGCAAGACCGGCGGCGCGCTGCTCGGCGACCGCATCCGCATGAACGCGATCCGGGACCCCGGCGTGTACATGCGCTCGCTCGCCACGCGCGAGGGCGGCACCGAGGTGAGCCCCGCGCTTCCGGAGGTGATCGCCGCGTGCAAGGCGGCGGCCTTCGACCTCGTGATCGTCGAGACATCGGGCATCGGGCAGGGCAACGCGGCGATCGCGCCGCTGTCCGACGTGTCGCTGTACGTGATGACGCCCGAATTCGGCGCGGCCACGCAGCTCGAGAAGATCGACATGCTCGACTTCGCCGACTTCGTGGCGATCAACAAGTTCGACCGCAAGGGCGCGCTGGACGCGTTGCGCGACGTGCGCAAGCAGGTGCAGCGCAACCGCGCGCGCTTCGCCGAGTCGGCCGAGGCGATGCCGGTGTTCGGCACGACGGCCTCGCGCTTCAACGACGATGGCGTCACCGGGCTCTACCAGGCGGTGGGCGAGGCCCTGGCTGCCAAGGGCCTGAAGCTCGGCAAGGGCAAGCTTCCGCGCGTGGGCGTGCGCCACTCGACCGGCCAGAACGCCGTCGTCCCGCCGCAGCGCGTGCGCTACCTCGCCGACATCGCGCAGACGGCGCGCGATTACCGCAAGTGGGCCGAAGAGCAGGCCTGCGTCGCGCGCGAGCGGCAGCAGCTGGCGGCGACGAGAGCAATGTTGCTCGAGTCGGCGTCATCCCCGCGCAAGCGGGGATCAAGCGACGTTGCGGCCGCTGAAAAGACGCTGGGTCCCCGCCTGCGCGGGGACGACGACCGTGAAGCCATCGACGCGCTGATCGCCGATCGCGACGCGAAGCTCGACGCCCGCGCGAAGAAGCTGCTGGCGATGTGGCCGCAGACGAAGGCCGCGTACGCGGGCGACGAGTACGTCGTGAAGATCCGCGACAAGGAGGTGCGGACCGCGCTCGTGCACACGACGCTGTCGGGCACCAAGGTGCCGAAGGTGGCGCTGCCGCGCTGGCAGGACGACGGCGAGATCCTGCGCTGGCAGCTCCTGGAGAACGTGCCGGGCAGCTTCCCGTTCACGGGAGGCGTGTTCGCGTTCAAGCGCGAGAACGAGGACCCGACGCGGATGTTCGCCGGCGAGGGCGACCCGTTCCGCACGAACCGCCGCTTCCACCTGCTCGCCGACGGCATGCCCGCGCAACGGCTGTCGACGGCGTTCGACTCGGTGACGCTGTACGGCTTCGATCCCGACCGCCGGCCCGACATCTACGGCAAGGTCGGCAACTCGGGCGTGTCGATCGCCACGCTCGACGACCTCAAGGTGCTGTACTCGGGCTTCGACCTGTGCGACCCGAAGACGTCGGTGTCGATGACGATCAACGGCCCCGCGCCGACGATCCTCGCGATGTTCATGAACGCGGCGGTCGAACAGCAGCTCGACAAGTTCCGCGCCGACAACAAGCGCGAGCCGACCGAGGACGAGGCGGAGAAGGTCCGCGAGTGGACGCTGGCGAACGTCCGCGGCACCGTGCAGGCCGACATCCTGAAGGAGGACCAGGGGCAGAACACCTGCATCTTCAGCACCGAGTTCAGCCTCAAGGTGATGGGCGACATCCAGGAGTGGTTCGTCCACCACGACGTGCGCAACTTCTACTCGGTGTCGATCTCCGGCTACCACATCGCCGAGGCGGGCGCCAACCCGATCAGCCAGCTCGCCTTCACGCTGTCGAACGGCTTCACGTTCGTCGAGGCCTACCTCGCGCGCGGCATGCACGTCGACGACTTCGCGCCGAACCTGTCGTTCTTCTTCTCCAACGGCATGGATCCCGAGTACTCGGTGCTCGGCCGCGTCGCGCGTCGCATCTGGGCGGTGGCGATGAAGCACCGCTACGGCGCCAACGAGCGCAGCCAGAAGCTCAAGTACCACTGCCAGACCTCGGGCCGCAGCCTGCACGCGCAGGAGATCGCGTTCAACGACATCCGCACGACGCTGCAGGCGCTGATCGCGACCTACGACAACGCGAACTCGCTGCACACCAACGCCTACGACGAGGCGATCACCACGCCCACCGAGGAGAGCGTGCGCCGCGCGATGGCGATCCAGCTGGTCATCAACCGCGAGTGGGGGCTCGCGAAGAACGAAAACCCGAACCAGGGCGCGTTCGTGATCGACGAGCTGACCGACCTCGTCGAGGAGGCGGTGCTGAAGGAGTTCGAGGCGATCAGCGAGCGCGGCGGCGTGCTGGGCGCGATGGAGACCGGGTACCAGCGCGGCAAGATCCAGGAGGAGAGCCTCTACTACGAGCACCGCAAGCACGACGGCAGCTATCCGATCGTCGGCGTCAACACGTTCCGCAACCCGCACGGCGATCCCACGCCCGACAAGCTCGAGCTCGCGCGCTCGACTGCCGAGGAGAAGGAGTCGCAGCTGAAGCGCCTGGCCGACTTCCACGCGCGCCACGCGAAGGAGGCGCCCGCCGCGCTCGCGCGGCTAAGGCAGACGGTGATCGACAACGGCAACGTGTTCGCCGAGCTGATGAACACGGTGCGCTGTTGCTCGCTCGGCCAGATCACCCACGCGCTGTTCGACGTCGGGGGCCAGTACCGCCGCAGCATGTGACGCGCCGTGCCGGGTCGCGCCGCCGGACTGGCGCGGCCCGCTGCGCTCGTCAGTGCGGCACGTCGCGGTGCCACGCGCCGCTCGCCGCGTAGTCGAGCAGGCCTCGATCCACCCCGATGTCGCGCAGCTCGCGCTCGCTCATCTCCGCGAGCGCGGCGCGGTCGCGCACGCTCCGCGCGCGGAAGGCGAGCCAGTCGCCGAGACTCCGTGCCCAAGCACGGGCGATCCCTCTGGCCGGCTGCCGCCCCGCCGCGTTCGTCACGGGGGCGGTCGTCGTGCATGCGTTCATGGCGGCCTCCTCGTCCGGTCAGCTGCGCGAGGGGTTCGGGCCGGCGGAGTGCGCCGCGACTGCGACGGTGCACTGGTGCGGCTCGGCTTCGGCGTGGACGCCGGCGAGCATCGCGACCGTGAGCGCGAAGGCGGCGAGCAGGGCCGGGACGTGCGGGATGCGGTCTGGGCGGTAGCGGTTCATGGATGCCTCCTGTATTTCGGCGGGTTCGTGACGCTGGTAAGATTATGTTGCGTAAGCCGGCTATGGAAGCGATCATTTCCGAACACATTGGTAAGTCAGACTGACCAACGGCCTCAATGGCCCGCATCCCGCTCAACTTCCTCGCCACGTTCCGAACCGTCGCGGAGCTGCAGAACCTGCGCGCCGCTGCGGGCAAGCTGCACCTCACGCACAGCGCGGTGAGCCAGCAGATCCGCTCGCTCGAAGAGCAGATCGGCTTCGCCCTGTTCGATCGGCGCGGGCGCCGCGTCGTGCTCAATCCCGCCGGCAGCGCGCTGCTGCGCGGGGTGCAGGCGGCGCTCGACCGCATCGACGAGGGCGTGCGGTCGGCGCGCGAGGCCGCTGCAGGCGAGGCGCAGGCCCTGCGCGTCACGGTGCTGCCGTCGTTCGCGCACCGCTGGCTGCTGCCGCGCATCGGACGCTGGCGCGAGCGGTACCCGGCGATCCCGCTCGAAATCGACGCGTCGCTGCGCACGGTCGACCTGCTGCGCGAGGGCTTCCACGCCGCGGTGCGCGAAGGTCGCGGACCATGGCCGGGGCTCGCGTCGGAGCGGTTGTTCGACAACCGCAAGATCGTCGTCGGCTCGCCCGCCGCCGCGAAGCGCCTGGCCGGCGCGCCCGCCGAGGCGATCCTCCGCGAGCCGCTGCTCGGCGAGGACGAGCTGTGGCGGGAGTGGTTCTCCGCGGCGGGGCTGACCACCGAGGTGCGCCCCGTCGCGGTCTTCAACGACGCGGGACTCATGCTCGAGGCGGCCGAGCGCGACCTCGGGATCGCGGTTGCGCGCGAGCTGCACGCCGCCGACGCGCTGATGACGGGGCGGCTGGCCAGGCTCTCGCCGATCGCCTTCGAGCACCCCGAGCTGCGGCCCTACCACTTCGTGTTCCCGCCCCACCTCGCGCAGTGGCCGCCGCTCGTCGCTCTCAAGGCGTGGCTGGGCGACGAGCTCGCGCGCTCGCGCGCCGAGCTCGACGCACTCGACGCGCCTGCGACCAAGGCGGCCGGGCGCCGCAAACGCAGCGCGTAGCGTCGCAGCGGGGCAATGCTATGCTGGCCCGCCACTTCCGGGAGGGGAGAAGCATGATCCGCAATCTCGCGCTCGCGGCGCTGCTGGCCGCGTCGGCCGCTCACGCGCAGGACATCAAGGGACCGGTGAAGATCGTCGTCGGCTACCCGGCCGGCGGCTCGGCCGACGTCGTCGCGCGGCTCGTCGCCGACAAGATCAAGGACGACCTGAAGCAGCCCGTCGTCGTCGAGAACAAGGTCGGCGCAGGCGGACGCGTCGCCGCCGAGACGACCAAGGCGCTGCCCGCGGACGGGACGACGCTGATGATCGCGAACATCGCGGTGATGACGCTCGCGCCGCTGTCGTTCGCGAAGCTCAACTACGACCCGGTCAAGGACTACGCGCCCGTCGCGCATGTCGCGAACTTCCAGCTGGGCTTCGCCGCCGGCCCCGCGACCGGCACGACCGGCCCCGCGGCGTCGATGAAGGACTTCGTCGCCTGGGCGCAGGCCAACCGGGCAAACGCGTCGTTCGGCTCGCCCGCGGCGGGCAGCCTGCCGCACTTCTTCGGCGTGCTGATCGGGCAGGGCATCGGCGTCGAGCTGCTGCACGTGCCTTTCAACGGCTCGGCGCCGATGCGCACCGCAGTGCTCGGCGGGCAGATCGCGACGGTCACCGACACGCTGCCCGACCTCACCGAGCTGCACAAGAGCGGCAAGCTGCGCGTGCTCGGCACCTCCGGCGCGAAGCGCTCGGCGGCGCTGCCCGACGTGCCGACGATGACGGAGCTGGGCTTCCCCAACGTCACCGGGTTCGGCTGGTTCGGCTTCTACGCGCCGGCCGGCACCCCGAAGCCGATCGTCGACCGGCTGAACGCCGCCATCGTGAAGGCGATCAACGCGCCCGATGTGCGCGAGCGCATCACCGCGCTCGGCTTCGAGCCCACCGGCACCTCGCCGGAGGAGTTCGCGCGCGTCATGGCCGCGGACACTGCGCGCTGGGGGCCGGTGATCAAGGCGTCGGGATTCAAGGGCGACCAATAGCGACTCGGGGCCGCACCGCGCCGCAAGTGTGGAGACCTCGCCGGTGAAGGCGCGCAACCTGCTGTTCGTCATGTGCGACCAGCTGCGCGCCGACCACCTGTCGTGCTACGGCCACCCGCGGCTAGCGACGCCGAACCTCGACGCGCTCGCCGCGCGCGGCTCGCGCTTCGCCAACGCGTTCGTGCAGTCGGGCGTGTGCGGCCCGTCGCGCATGAGCTTCTACACCGGGCGCTACGTCGCCTCGCACGGCGCGACGTGGAACCGCGTGCCGCTGTCGCTCGCCGAGTGGACGCTCGGCGACTACCTGCGCGAGGCCGGACGCGAGCTGGCGCTGGTCGGCAAGACGCACGTGATGCCCGACCGCCGCGGGCTCGCGCGCTTCGGCCTGGACGACGCCGACGGGCTGGGTGCGCTGCTCGCGCGCGGCAGCTTCGTCGAGAAGCTGCGTCACGACGGCCACCACGCCGAGCCGGAGGCTGCGTACGCCGACTGGCTGCGCGCGCAGGGCTACGCAAGCGCGGACCCGTGGACCGACTACGTGATCGCAGTGACCGATGCGGACGGCGCCGCGCAGTCGGGCTGGCACATGCGCCACTGCCGCCACCCTGCGCGCGTGGCCGAGCGGCACTCCGAGACCGCGTACACGACCGACCGCGCGATCGAGTTCGTGCGCGCGCAGGGCGAGCGGCCGTGGGCGATGCACCTGTCGTACGTGAAGCCGCACTGGCCCTACATCGCGCCGGCGCCCTATCACGCGATGTACGGCGACGACGACGCGCTGCCCCTGGCGCGCCGGGACGCGGAACTGGTCGACCAGCACCCGGTGCTCGCCGCCTACCGCCGGCAGGAGGAGTGCGCGAACTTCATGCGCGAGGAGGTGGCGCGCCACGTGCGCCCGGCCTACATGGGCCTCGTGAAGCAGATCGACGACCACCTCGGCCGCCTGTGGCGCGCGCTGGACGAGCAAGGGCGCTGGGACGACACGCTCGTGGTCTTCACCTCCGACCACGGCGACTACCTCGGCGACCACTGGCTCGGCGAGAAGGAGCACTTCCACGACACCGTGCAGCGCGTGCCGCTGATCGTCGCCGCGCCCGGCGGCGCGCGCGGGCGAATCGTCGACGACATCGTCGAGGCGATCGACGTCGTGCCCACGGCGCTCGAATCGCTCGGCCTCGACCCCGCCGCGCACCGCGTCGAGGGCCGCTCGCTCGTGCCCTGGCTCGCGGGCGCGACGCCGCCGCAGTGGCGCGAAGCGGCGTTCTCGGAACTCGACTGGAGCTACCGCGGCGCGCGCCTTGCGCTTGGTTTCGCGCCCGACCGCTGCCACGCGTGGATGGTGCGCACGCGCGAGTGGAAGTACGTGCACTGGCTCGACGCGCCGCCGCAGCTCTTCGACCTCGCGAACGACCCCGGCGAGTACGATGACCGCGGCCGCGACCCCGCGCTGGAACGCGTGCGGGCGGAAATGCGCGAGCGGCTGCTCGCCTGGTTCGCTCAGCGCAAGCGCCGCACGACGGTCACGCTCGCCGACGTCGAGGCCGGCACCGGCGCGTACAAGCGCGCCGGCGTGTTCTTCGGCCAGTGGTAGACCCGGCCGGGCCGGCGCGTGACGTCGGCCCGGGAGCGCACGGTCAATCGTCGAGCGGCGAAGATGCGGGATTCGCGTTCTGGATCGTGACCTCGAGCTGGCAGATCATTGCGTGGAAAGCGTAGGACCCGCCCATGCCGTTGACGAACAGTCCGAACCGGTAGGTCGACCCCGGGGAAAGCGCCATCGGCGGAGCAAGCACCGTCGCGCCCGCGACCTGCCCGTAGTCCGCCCAGTCGCGTCCCGGGAAGGTGTCCACGGGGAAGTTGCCGACGTAGTTCCAGGTGACCCCGGCGTCCGTCGAGTAACGCCAGAAGCCTTGCAGCCAGGACGGTCCCGAGCTGGGCGTTCCGAGGAACGTCGCGTTGAAGCGCGCGATCCGCGGGAAATCGGTGACCGCGTAGTCGTCGGTCGCGCACATGAGCACGCCGGGCAAAGGACCTGGAACCGTGAGGTTCGCGACCGAGGCCTGCTTGTGCAGCACGACAGGCGTCAGCGCCTTGCCGAGGCGGTGCATGAACAGCGCCATCTGGGCGCGCGTAACGTTACCGAACGGGCAGTACTCGAGGGGGACTGCCGTGCAGCCCTGGGTGACGCCGCGGTTCCTGATCCACTCGACCGATCCGCAGAACGAGTCTGCGACCGTGACGTCGGTGAAGCCCACGCAAGGCTGCGCCCGGCTCGCCGGGGCAAACACCGACAGCGCGACGACGGTCGCGAACAGCAGGGGTCTGAAGCGCATTGTGTGCTCCTCGTCCATGTCCGGCGGGGACGAGGTGGAGCGCTCCGGCTGTGCAGCGTGGGCCGAGCCTCCCTTGCACGCCCCGCCGATGGCCCAAGTTTCGGCCTGCAGCAGGACGGAGTGTTTGACGCCGGTCAGCGATGCTCCGGAGACCCGGCGGGCGCGGGACCGGCCGTGCGGCGCATCCGGCAAAGGTCGCTTGCGCCGCCGGCATCCGCGCCCTGCGTCGCCGAAACGACGGCGGCGCAGGGACCATCGGTCGGGCGAACGCGCGCCGGCCTCGTCAGGGCGTCGAGCTGTTGCTGGCGATCCTGACCTCGATCTGGCAGACGATCGTGCCGAAGGCCGGCGTTGCCCCGGCCCCGTCGGCGAACAGGCCGAAGCGATAGGTCGTGGTCGTCGCGAGGTCGAGGGGCGGCGCGAGCACCGTGGCGGCGGCGACCTGTCCGGCGGCAGCCGTCGCGATCGTCGGGAACTGATCGACCAGCCAGTTGCCGACGTAGTTCCACGTCGCGCCGTTGTCCGTCGTGTAGCGCCAGTAGGCCTGAAGGGTGGCGGGCGCGCCGGTGGGTTGCGCGGCGAGCGTACCGGTGAAGCGGGCCGTGCGCGGGAAAGCCAGAGTTGTGTAGTTCGCCGTCTCGCAGAGCAGCGTGCCGGGCGCCGCCGCCGCCAGCGTGACACTGGCGAGCTGAGCCTGCCGATGTCGAACATCTGTCGCAAGCGCTGATCCGAGACGGTTCATGAACAGCGCCATCTGCGCACGGGTCACGCCACTGGTCGGACAGTACTGGGTCGCCGTGCAGCCTAGCGTGATGCCGCGGTTGCGCAACCACTGGGCCGAAGGGCAGTAAGTCTCGCTGTCGAGCACGTCGGTGAAGCCGGCGCACTCCCCGGCCACCGCCGCAAGGTTGAGGCGCACGTTGTCGTAGTACTGCACGTTGGCAGGGCTGTTCGTGTTGCCTGCCGCGAACCCGAAACGCGTCGGCGTGCCGCCGCCGAAGCTGGGCTGAGCGGGGCCCGTGCCCTGAATCAAGGGAAAGCTCGCGGGATTGAAGGTGCCGTTGAACGAGAGCGTGGTGAACGACGTCCGGACGCCGGTCACGCCCAGGTTCGCCGCGTACAGTGCCCCGCCCTGCTCGACGACTAGCTGGATCGCCTGGCCGTCACCGATGATGCCCGCCCCCGCCAGCACGTCAAGCGTCAGCGTGAAGGTGGTGCCGCTGATCGCCGCGGTCGTCGAATAGTCATTCCGGAAGCCGAAGCCATACCCGGTGGCGCCGGTGTTCGTGCTCGTCCCGATCGCCATGCGTGCGCCCGGGTTCCCCCCGGAAGGCTCCCGACCGGCCGAAGCCGTCGAATTTCCGTGCCACCCGAAGGTCCAGTTCAGGAACTCGCCGTCGGTGAAGACGATCCCGGCCGTCGCCGGAAGCGGAAGGGCGATGAATGACGCCAGAAGGAGGGTGAGTAGCATTCGCATCGTCGGTCTCGCGTTGGATGTCGGGGCGCGGTCGTGGCGGCCGCGGCGAGATCTTGCAATACGGCGTCGATGGCGCGCAAGACGCATCCGCGCTGCTGCCACGGCGCACCGCCGCGTCGCGTCCTTGCGGCAGGCTGTCCTTGCGTTGCGATTCCGTGGTGAAATCTCCCGATGCGAGAAGATGCTCGATCTTCGGGAGAGCGCGCCTACCTGGACGTCGGCGCCGGCGACGCCGAGGCGCCGGCCAACGCGATCCCGAACGTCCTCGCCAACCTCGTCGAGACGGAGACCTGGCGCAACGCGGCGACGGTGATCCTCGCGCTGCTGATGACCGGGCTGGGGTGGTGGGCGTTCAACGGCGTGCGCGGCGCGATGGCGGCAACGCAGGTCGCGGGGCTCGATGCCATCGTCGCCGCGGTCGTGCGCGGGCTCGACGTGTGGGCGAACGAGTACCGGCTCGAGGCCGCGCGCATGGCCGCCGAGCCGGGCATCGCGCAACGTTCGCTGCGCCTGATCGAAGCCGCGCGCGCGGGGCTCACCGCGGCTTGCGGCCGACCCGAGGACGCGGAATTGCGCGAACGCGTGCGCACGCTCGCGCAGGCTCCGGACGTCGTGGCGTTCGTCCTGCTCGACCGCGAAGGCCGCGCGCTGGCCTCGAGCCTGCCGTTGCCCTGCGGCGAGCGCGTGCGCGCCGCCGAGTTCCGCCAGCGCCTCGACCGCGCGCTCGACGGCACGCCGCAGTTCGTGCCGCCGCGGCCGGACCCGCAGCTCGTCTACGAGCGGACGGCGGAGGAGGGGCGGCGTCCGCTCGCATGGCTGCTGGCGCCGCTGCGCTCGCCCGACCGGCAGGTCGCCGGCGTCCTTGCGCTGGGCGTGCTGGCCGATCGCGAGTTCGCGCGCCTGTTCGCGTCCGCGCGGTCCGGCTGGACCACGGAAGCGTATGCGTTCGGCGATGACGGACTGCTGGTGACCTCGCCGCGCCTGGGGAGCGAGCTGGTGGAGGCCGGCGTGTACGCCGGGCACGCCGGCTCCCCGGTGTTCGCCGTGCCCGTGCGCGATCCGGGCGGCGACCTGATGGCGGGCTTCCAGCCGCAGCTCGAACCCGCGGCGCGTCCCTTCACGCAGGCCGCAGCGCTGGCCCTCGCATCGCGCGGAAAGCTTGAGGCGGAGCAGCGCGGCACGCTGCCCGAGCCCTATCGCAGCTACACCGGGCGCGAAGTGCTCGGAGCGTGGCGCCGGCTGCCCGACTACGACCTTGCGATCGTCGCCGAGCGCGGCACCGAGGAGGCGTTCGCGGCGCTGCGCTACCTGCGCGTCGCGTTCGCCGTGATCGGCGGCTTCGTCGTCATCTCGATGATCGCGGCACTGTCGTCGGGCCTGTCGCTTGCGCGCCTGCGCCGGCAGTTCGGCCGCCTGCAGCGGCTCGGCGCCTACACGATCGAGGGCGAGATCTCCGAGGGCGGCATGGCGAACATCTACCTCGCGCGCCACTCGATGCTGAAGCGGCGCACCGCGGTCAAGGTCCTGAAGAAGACGATCGGCTCCGACGAGTTCGTGCACCGCTTCGAGCGCGAGGTGCAGTTCGCGAGCCAGCTGCGCCACCCGAACAACGTGCAGATCTACGACTTCGGGCGCACGCGCGAGGGGCAGCCGTACTACGTGATGGAGTACCTGCACGGCGTCACGCTGACCGAGCTCGTCGACGACTCGGGGCCGGTGCCTCCCGGGCGCACGATCCACGTCCTGCGCCAGGTCGCCGCGGCGCTGCGCGAGGCGCACCACCTCGGCCTCGTCCACCGCGACGTCAAGCCCGACAACGTCATGCTCTGCCGCCGCGGCGAGGACGACTTCGTCAAGCTGCTCGACTTCGGGCTGGTGAAGGACGTCGAGAACGAGCAGACGCGCGACGTGACCAAGCAGCTGCGCGTCCTCGGCACCCCGCGCTACATGTCGCCCGAGCGCATCCGCGATCCCGCCGACGTCGACGCACGCTCGGACATCTACGCGCTGGGCGCGGTCGGCTACTTCCTCCTCACCGGCCGCCATGCGTTCGACAGCGAGGACAGCACCGACATCGGCCAGCAGGTGCTGCACAGGCCGGCGCCCCGCGTCCGCGAGTCGCAGCCCGCGGTGCCCCAGGCGCTCGACGCGCTGATCGCGGCGTGCATGGAGAAGGAGCGCACGCGCCGCCCCGCCTCGGCGCAGGCGTTCATCGACGCGCTCGACCGCATCGCGAGCCCGCTGGCGTGGACGCAGCGCGACGCGACAGCGTGGTGGGAGGACTACGAGGCGCAGCGCAAGCCGTCCGCGGCCGGCGACGGCGCGGCGCAGCAGAAGCCATCGGGGTGACCGCGCGCTCCGGGGCGCCCGGTCACCCGGCGATTCCCTGGGTCAGGGCTTGGGCTTCTTCGGCTGCTTGGGCTTCTTCGGTTCCTTCTTCTGCTTGTCGCGGTTGCCCATGCGATTGGCTCCTCGGCTCGATCGTGTGACGGCTCGTGCCGCGCGCCCTCGGCGCACGGCCGCCGCAATAGTGCAGCCTGCGGAAGCCGCGCGCAATGTCCGCCTTGCCGCGCTTCAGCGCGCGCCGGCTTTCTCCAGCACGGCGGCCATCGCCCGATAGCCTCGTGAGCGCGCCAGCGCCAGCGGCGTCGCCCCGTTGCGATCCGGCAAGTTGACGTTCGCGCCCGCCCCGACCAGCGCTTCGAGCGTGGCGAGGTGTGCCGGCCCGCCATCGCCGAGCACGATCGACTCGATCAGCGCGGTCCAGCCGAGGTTGTTGACGTGGTCGAGCGGCGCACCGGCCTTGATCAGGCGCCGCACGACCTCGGCGTGCCCGAGGTGCGCGGCGGCGATAAGCGCCGTCCCGTCGTAGCGGCTGGTGACGTTGCGCGCGCTGCAGCCCAGCGCAAGTCCGGCGTCCAGCGCGGGCAGGTCGTTGGCGACCGCCGCGATCGTCACGACGTCGTAGCGATCGCCTTCGAGCGCATTGGGATCCGCACCTGCCCTGACCAGCGCCCGCATCGCCTCCACGTGGCCGCCGAATGCCGCGACGTGCAGCGGCGTGCGGCCGTTCGCGTCGCGGGCGTCGACGCGCTCTCCGGCCGTGGCCAGCTGCGCGATCCGCACGGCGTCCCCCCGGGAGGCGGCGGCGAACAGGCCCGTGTACGCGCTCTTCTCCGCGGCCCCCGGCGCGCGCTGCGCCGTGGCGTCGCCCGGCAGCACGAAGAACGCGATCGCCAGCACGGCGATGGCGCGCCCCGCCGCGCTGCGCGTGGCAACCGATTCGCGTACCATCGAGCGATCCGGGCCGCGCAGCGGTCCGCGCAACCGCACAGGCCTTCCTTGTCCGCTCCCGAACGCTGGGCGTTCCCGCCCGAGTTGCAGCCACGGGCCGAGGACCTCGCGTACGACCTCGCGGCCGCGCTCGACGCGGTGGTGACCGTTCACGCCAAGATTCCCGAGGACGCGTTCACCGCCGGCATCCTGGGCACCGAGCGCATCGGCAGCGCCACCGCGATCCGCGACGACGGGCTGCTGCTCACCATTGGCTATCTCGTCACCGAAGCCGAGACGATCTGGCTGACCGACAGCCGCGGGAGGGTCGTCCCGGGCCACCCGCTCGCCGTCGATTTTGCGACCGGGCTGGCGCTGCTGCAACCGCTCGAGCGATTGCCGGCGAAGCCGCTGCCGCGCGGCAGCGCCGCCTCGCTGGTCCCCGGCGACCCGGTCACCGTGCTCGGGCGAGGTGGCCTGGCGCATTCGCTGTCGGCCGAGCTCTACGCCAAGCGCGAGTTCGCCGGCTACTGGGAGTACCTGCTGGACGAGGCCCTGTTCACCACGCCCCTGCATCCCGAGTGGAGCGGAGCCGCGCTGGTCGACGAGCGCGGGCGGCTGGTCGGCGTGGGCTCGCTGTTCCTGCAGGAGCAGTCCGGCGAGAGGGAGGTGCGCGGCAACATGTTCGTGCCCGTCGATGCTCTCGCGCCGATCGAGGGCGACCTGGTGCGCTATGGCCGCGCGCGCCGCCCGTCGCGCCCGTGGCTGGGGCTGTACGTCGCCGAGGCCGAGCACCGGCTCGGCGTGCAGGGGCTGGTGCGCAACGGGCCGGCGTTCGAGGCCGGCGTGCGGCTGGGCGACGTCATCGTCGCGGCCGGCGGCGTCAAGGTGGCCGCGCTCGCCGACTTCTACCGCCTCGTCTGGTCGCAGGGCGAGGCGGGCGCCCGCATCCCGCTGCTGCTCGAACGCGGCGGCGCTCCGGTCGAGGTGGTCGTGCGTTCCGGCAACCGCGAGGACTTCCTGCGCCGTCCCTCGCTGCAGTAGCAGGCCAGCGTCGGAGCGCAGCGCGCAGCGCTCTGCCCGTGCAAGTGCCTCCCTGCCCCTGATCTGCGCGCGCCGTGCGAGAATCCGCGGCTTTCCGCCCCAGGGGAGATGCCATGCCTGCGCCCGTGGACGACCGCATCCTGCGCCTGTTCGACGAGTACACGCACGCGCCGCTGCCGCGCCGCGTCTTCCTGGAGCGACTGACCGCGCTCGCCGGAAGCGCCGCGGCCGCCGCGGCGATCCTGCCGCTCCTCGACAGCAACTACGCGCACGCCGCGGTGCCACCCGACGACGCGCGCCTCGCCGCTTCGCGCGTGTCGTACCCGGCGCCCGCCGGGACGATGGGCGGCTACCTCGTCGTTCCGAAGGCGGGCGCAGGCAAGCGCGGGGGCGTGGTCGTGATCCACGAGAACCGCGGGCTCACGCCGCACATCGAGGACGTGGCCCGGCGCGTGGCGCTCGCCGGCTTCAACGCGCTCGCCATCGACCTCCTCGCGCCGCACGGCGGCACGCCCGCCGACGAGGACAAGGGGCGCGAGCTGTTCGCGGCGAAGGTGGATCGCAACGCGGCCTGGCGCGACGTGGCGCCCGCCGTCGCGCTGCTCGCGGGACGTCCGGACGCGAACGGCAAGGTCGCGGCGATGGGGTTCTGCTTCGGCGGCGGCCTGGTCAACGACCTCGCGGTGAACGTCCCCGCGCTCGCCGCCGGCGTGGTCTTCTACGGACGCGCGCCCAACGCCGCCGACGTGCCGCGCATCCGCGCTGCGATGCTGCTGCACTACGCCGGCAACGACCCCGGCATCAATGCCGGCATGGCCGGCTACGAGGCCGCGCTCAAGTCGGCAGGCGTGCGCTTCGAGCAGCACGTCTACGAAGGCGCGCAGCACGCTTTCCACAACGACACCACGGGGGCGCGCTACGACAAGGCGGCGGCCGAGCTTGCGTGGTCACGCAGCGTGGCGTTCCTGAAGCGCGAGATAGGCTGACGCGCGCGACCGCGCGCGCCGGTTCGCGCGGAGAGGTCGACGACTCCGTGCAGCGGGCTACGCGGCGCCGAGCGGCGCCTGCCGGTCGGTGTTGAGCTCGACGAAGCGCCTGAAGATGTCGCTCTCGGTGATGATGCCGACGACACGTCCCTGATCCATCACCGGCAGGCCGCTGATGCGGCGCTCGAGCATCGTCGCCGCCGCCTCGGTGAGCGTCATCTCCGGCGTGGCGGTCACCACCTCGTGCGTCATGAAGTCGTCGAGCTCGACGTGCGACGCGGGAAACCGCGAGGCCGCGAGCAGGAGGTCGCGCTCGACGACGATGCCAACCAGCCGGTCGGCGCGATCGAGAACGGGCAGGCGGCGCAGGCGCCTCTCCTGCATGAGCTGCAACGCCTGCTGGAAGTCGGCGTCCTCGCGGATCGTCACCGCGGGACTCGACATGCGGGTCCGAACGAACATCGCCTCCTCCTCTGGCCTGGCCGATCTCGGCACGGCCTTCCCCTTTTGCGATTCTGCCCGCCTCGCCGCGCGGCAGCGCGCCCGCGAACGGAATCGTTGACCCCGCACAATCCGCAGGTGCCGGCGCGCTGCCGGAAAAGCATTCCCGCTGCCGGACGCCGGGTTGATTCTCGTCAAGCGCGCCGCACGCCGGCGGCGATAGCATGAATGCGAATCGTTCCCATTCCTGGGCGGAGATGCACGGCCACATCCTCACCGGCGCGGCGGAGCGGCCGGAACGCGAGGCCCGGACCTACGCGCTCGTCGGGGCACCGAACGTCGGCAAGTCGGTGGTCTTCCACCGGCTGACCGGGACCTACGTCGACGTCTCGAACTACCCCGGCACGACCGTCGAGGTCGCGCGCGCGGCGGCGCGCTTCGAGGCAGGCGCGACGATCCTCGACACGCCCGGGGCGCTCGCCTTCCCCTCGCGCAGCGACGACGAACGCGCCGCGCTGCGAGCGTTGCTGCACGAGAATCCGGCGGCGCTCGGCCAGGTCGCCGATGCGAAGCACCTGCGCCGCAGCCTGGCGATCACGCTCGCGCTCGCCGAGACCGGGCGCCCGATGGTGCTCGCGCTCAACATGAGCGACGAGGCGGACGCGCGAGGCGTGGCGATCGACGTCGCCCGCCTCTCCAAGGCGCTCGGCATCGACGTCGTCCGGACCGTGGCCACGACCGGCGAGGGCGTTCGCCAGCTCGCGCACGGGCTCGCCCGCGCCCGCGTGTGCGTGGCGCAGGCGGCGTACCCGCAGCCTCTGGCGCGCCTGATCGACGCGGTGACCCTCCGGCTCGCCGATCGCCTCGCGCGCGCGCCGATCGCCCATCGCGGCATGGCCATCCTGTTCCTCGGCCGCGATCCGGAAGTTGAAGCGTGGCTCGCCGTGCACGTCCCCGACGCGATGCGCGACCTCGTGCTGCTGCGCGAGGCCGCCGAGCGGGACGGCGGGCGCCTCGCGCCGGTCATCGCTCACGCCCGTGCGGAAGCCGCGGCGCGCATCGCCGCATCCGCGCTCTCGGCGACGAAGGCGGCCCCGACGCGCTCCACGCTCGCCGGGCGGCTCGTGCTGCACCCGGTGTGGAGCCTGCCGATCCTCCTCGGCGTGCTTTCGCTCACCTATCTCTTCGTGGGCGTGCTCGGCGCCGGAACTCTCGTCGGCTGGCTCGAGGAGGGGCTCTTCGGCGGCACGATCAACCCCGCGGTGACGCGGTTCGTCGAGGCGCGGGCGCCGTGGCCGTGGCTCGCGAGCCTGCTGGTCGGCAGGTACGGGCTGTGGACGATGGGCATGACCTACGCCGTCGCGCTGGTGCTGCCGATCGTCACGACGTTCTTCCTCGCGTTCGGCTTCCTCGAGGACTCGGGCTACTTCGCGCGCCTCGCGGTGCTCGCGAACCGCAGCTTCGCGCGCATCGGCCTCAACGGCCGCGCGGTGCTTCCGATGGTGCTGGGGCTGGGCTGCGTGACGATGGCCACGCTGACCACGCGCATCCTGGCGACGCCGAGGGAGCGGCTGATCGCCACGTTCCTGATGGCGCTCGCGATTCCCTGCTCGGCGCAGCTCGGCGTCGTGATGGGCATGCTCGGCGCGCTCGGGCTCGCCTGGCTGCTGGCCTGGGTGGGCGTGCTCGTCGCGGTGATCGGGCTCGCCGGCTTCCTCGCCGCCCGGCTCATCCCCGGCAAGCGCATCCCGCTCGTGGCCGAGCTGCCGCCGCTGCGCTGGCCGGTGGCAGGCAACGTGCTGAAGAAGACGTCGGCGCGCCTTTACTGGTACCTCCGCGAGGTGATCCCGCTGTTTCTCGCCGGCACCTTCGCGATGTGGTCGCTCGACGCGTCGGGCGCGCTGCCGTGGATCGTCGCCCGCGCCGAGCCGCTGGTCACCGGCTGGCTCGGCCTGCCGCGCGAGGCCGCCGCCGCGTTCGTCATGGGCTTCCTGCGGCGCGACTTCGGCGCCACGGGCCTGTTCGCGATGGGCGCCGCGCTCTCGCCCGCGCAGGCGCTCGTGGGCATGGTGACGATCACGCTGTTCGTCCCGTGCATCGCCAGCGTGCTGATGATCGGCAAGGAACAGGGTGCTGCGCGCGCTGCGCTGATGGTCGCGATGATCGTGCCTGTCGCCGTGCTCGTCGGCGGGCTCGTGCGGCTCGCGCTCGTCGCCGCGGGGCTCGCGTGAACACGATCGACCGCGTGCGGGTGGGCGCGACCGTGCGCCTGGTCGAGCCGGACCCGTCGCTCGAGGCGTCGCTGCGCGAGCACCTCGCCGCGTTCGGCCTGTTGCCCGGCCATCCGGTCACGGTGGTCGCGCAGCGACCGATGACCATCGTGCTGTGCGACCACGTCGAGCTCGCGCTCGAGGCTGCGGTCGCCGCGAAGCTGCGCGTGACGACCCCCGCGGCGCAGAGCCGGCCGCCGCGAGCATAATGACGTGTTTCGACACGACCGTACGAAAGGCAGTCCAACCATGAGCACGATCGCGACCGTCGGCGTCATCGGCGCCGGCACGATGGGCAACGGCATCGCGCAGGCCTGCGCGGTCTCCGGCATCAAGGCCGTGATGATCGACGTCGGCGACGCGCAGCTGCAGAAGGGCGTGGCCGCGATCGCCGGCAGCCTTGAGCGGCTGGTGAAGAAGGAGAAGCTGTGCGCGGCCGACCGCGACGCCGCGCTCGCCCGCGTGACGACGACGGCCGACTACGCCGCGCTCGCCGGCGTCGACTGCGTGATCGAGGCGGCGACCGAAAACCCGCAGCTCAAGTTCGACATCCTCCGCAAGGCGGATGCGATCGCGTCGCCGCAGACGATCCTCGCCACCAACACCTCGTCCATCTCGATCACGCAGCTGGCGGCGGTCACGAAGCGGCCCGAGCGCTTCGTCGGCATGCACTTCTTCAACCCGGTGCCGATGATGGCGCTCGTCGAGCTGATCCGCGGCCTCGCGACCTCCGACGAGACCATCGGGCGCGTGAGCGCGTTGGCGAAGGCGCTGGGCAAGACGCCGATCGTGGTGAAGAACAGCCCCGGGTTCGTCGTCAACCGCCTGCTGTGCCCGATGCTGAACGAGGCGATCTTCCTGTACTCTGAAGGTGTGGCCTCGGCGCAGGAGATCGACGAGGGCATGAAGCTCGGCTGCAACCACCCGATCGGGCCGCTCGCACTCACCGACATGGTGGGGCTCGACGTGCTGCTCGCGGTGATGAACGTGTTCCACGCCGACTTCGGCGACGACAAGTACCGCCCCGCGCCGCTGCTGCGGGAGATGGTCGCGGCGGGGTGGCTCGGCCGCAAGAGCGGGCGCGGCTTCTACACGTACGCGAAGTAGGTGAAGCGATGACGTTCGAGACGCTGCTCGTGTCCGCGCCCGCACCGGAGGTGCGGCTGCTGACCATCAACCGCCCGAAGGCGCTCAACGCGCTCGCGCCCGCCGTCGTGCGCGAGCTGCTGCAGGCCGTCGCCGACGCCGCCGGCGACGCGGGCGTGCGCGCGCTCATGATCACGGGCGCCGGCGACAAGGCGTTCGTGGCCGGCGCGGACATCGCGGCCATGAGCGCGATGTCGGCGCTCGAGGGGCGCGAGTTCGCGGTGCAGGGTCACGCGCTGATGCGCACGATCGAGATGGCGCCGTTCCCCGCGATCGCGCTGGTCAACGGCTACGCGCTCGGTGGCGGCTGCGAGCTTGCGCTCGCCTGCGACTTCATCGTCGCCTCCGAGAAGGCGGTGTTCGGCCAGCCGGAGGTTGGCCTCGGCATCGTGCCGGGCTTCGGCGGCACGCAGCGCCTCACGCGGCTGGTGGGCAAGGCGATGGCGATCGAGCTCTGCACGACCGGCCGGCAGGTGAAGGCCGACGAGGCGCTGCGCATCGGCCTGGTCAACCACGTCGTCGCGCCGGACCAGCTGATGGCGAAGGGCCTCGAGCTCGCCGGCGCCATCGCGCAGAAGGCGCCGGTGGCGGTGAAGCTCGCCAAGCACCTGGTCCAGCGCGGGCAGGACATGGATCTCGCCAACGCCAACGCGTTCGAGGCCGACGTGTTCGGCGTCGCGTTCGCGACCGACGATCGCGTCGAGGGCACGCGCGCGTTCGTCGAGAAGCGCAAGCCCGAGTTCCGGGGGCGCTGATGGCTCTGGTCGGCGCGGGAGCGGTCGCCATCTGGCACGACATCGCGCCGGAGGGTCGCGAAGAGTTCTACGCGTGGCACGGCAGCGAGCACATGCCCGAGCGCGTGGCCATCCCCGGGTTCCTGCGCGGCCGGCGCTACGTCGCGGTCGAAGGCGTCCCGGAGTTCTTCAACCTCTACGAGACCGCTTCGACGGCGGTGCTCACCGGTGCCGACTACCTCGCGCGGCTGAACGCACCCACGCCCTGGACGGCGGCGACGGTGCGGCACTTCCGAGGCGTGGCGCGGTCGCTGTGCGAGGTGGCGGCGACGTTCGGCGAGGGCGCGGGCGGCCTGTGCGCGACGCTGCGCTACGACGTCGGGGCGGCGGCAGCCGCCGCGCACCGCGCGGCGATGACCGCGGCGCTTCGCGGCCTCGCGTCGGCGCCCGGCATCGCAGGCGCGCACCTGCTCGTCGCCGACGAAAAGGCAAGCGGCATCGAGACCGCGGAGAGGCGCGCGCGCGGCGGCCCGGGCAACCTCGTGCCGCGCTGGATCGCCATCGTCGAAGGCTGGGGCGACGAAGCCCCCTTCCGCGCGGCGTGCCGCGCGTTCGCCGCGTCGGGCGCGTTCGCCGGGGCGAGCCTCGCGCCCGACCTCGCCGTCTATCGCCTGCAGAACCTGCGCTAGCAGATCGATGCAAGAGGCGTTCGGGCGTGCGGTGGATGCCGTTACGTCGAAGCTGCGCCTTTTGCATCGAGTCGGGGATCACGCGAGCGCCCTCGGGGCGGCCCGTCGGGCGCTCGCCGGCAACGGCACGAAGCAACGCGCGCCGTGCACGCGCTTGTGCTCCAAACACCGTTTAGCATCATGCTGCAAGTGTCCCGTACCGGAAGTTCCTTGCACAAGGACGAGCGAGAAATGACGCGCTGCATTGTTGCCGGTCTTGCGGGTATTCACGATACCCGCTGCGACCGGCGTCGCGCAGCGCGCCATTTTCGTCGTCCTTGCGCGAGCCGAGGTGGTTGCTGCGCTGCGATATGGCAAGGAACTTCCGGTACGGGACACTAGCCGGCGATCTCCAGCGTCGCCTGCCCGACGCCGCCGATGTCGACCTCGACGCGCGCGGGCGCGTCGAGGCGCACCGGCGCGTTGACGCTGCCCGTGGTGACGACCTGCCCGGCGCGCAGGCCGCCGAGGCGGTCGTTCGCCGCCGCGAGATAGCGGCGGATCGGCTCGACCGGGTCGCCGTGCGGGTGGCCGGCGCGATCGTGCACGACCTTCCCGTCGATGGCGAGGCGGCACGGCAGCGCGGTCAGGTCGAGCGTGCGCAACTCGCCGCTCGCGCCGCCCGTCACGTACGCGAGGTTCGCGCCGTTGTCGGCGAGGAACGCGAGGAACGGGGCGGCCGGCGGCTCGCCGAACCGGCCGCGCAGCACCTCGATGCCGGCGACCACCCGGTCGCAGGCGGCGAGGATCGCGTCGCGCGTGTGCTCGCCCGGCGGCAGGTCGCGCTGCAGGCGGAACGCGACCTCCATCTCGATCACCACGTAGCCGCCCAGCGGGACGCGGGCGGGCGAGGCGACCAGCGCGCTCGCATACAGGGGCGCCGCGAATGGGACGCCGTCGCCGCCGATGCCGACCTTCCACCCGCCGACCGATTCGCCGAGCGCGCGCGCGACTTCGGCCTGCACCGCCATCGCGGCGGCGTGATCGGCCGGGACCAGCGCCGGGTCGAGCGCGCCTGCGGGGGACTTGCGAGCCGCTGCGAGGCGCGCGGCGAATGGGGAGAGCTTGTCGTTCATGGATTCCTCGCTGTCAGCGGTCCTCGCAGCGGCGCAGGCCCTCCAGGTCGAGCACCGTCACGCCGCCGTACTCGACGCGCAGCAGGCCGCGCTGCTGGAGGCGCTTGAGCGCCTGGTTCACACGCTGGCGGGACAGCCCCACCAGCTGGCCGATCTCTTCCTGCGAAATCGGCAGGGTGGCGCCGATTCCCGGGTACAGATGCGGGTTGAAGAGCGCCGCCAGCCCCCGCGCGAGCCTCGCGTCCGGGCCGAGCAGGCGATCGTGCTCGACCATCGCGATGAACTGGCCGAGCCGCTCGTTGAGCTGCACCAGCAGGAAGCGGTTGAAGGCGACCGACCCGTCGAGCAGCGCCATGAACGTGGCGCGCGGCATGTAGGCGATCGTCGACTCGCGCAGCGCGACGATGTCGTAGCGGCGCGGCTCGTCCTTGAGGAGCGATCCCTCGCCGAACCACCCGCCGGAGGGAATCCCGGTGAAGCTCGTCGGCCTGCCGTCCAGCGAAACGTTCGCCATCTTCACCAGGCCGTCGACCACGCCTATCCAGTGCTCCACTGCCTCCCCCTTGCGGCAGACGAGGGTTCCGGCCGGGGCCGGGCGGACCACGGTCTCGGCAATCGCCCGCTCCCGCAAGCCCGGCTCCAGCCCGCGCGCCCAGTGGGCAGCGGCGATGAATTCGGCGGGCTTGGGCATCGGGCGGGGAATGTCGGCGCGGCGACAACCGGGCGGCAGGGGAATGCCTACAGTCTCCCGCAGGGGATTCTACGCAATCCGTCCGGGAGGGTGCCGTGCGCCGTGGGGCGGCCGGGGTTGGTACCATAGCCCTTGGAGTCCCACGCCGCGGGAGCGGATGCCGCCGGCGGGACGCGCAACCTTCGATGCCCGGCAAGAGGCGCGGAAGGCGGCGCGACGGAGGAGGAGATGGCTGGAACGCTCGACACGTTCCCGCGGCTCATGCTCGAGCACGCGCGGGTGCGGCCGGATCACCCCGCGACGCGGGAGAAGGACCTCGGCATCTGGCAGACCTGGACCTGGCGCCAGGTGGCCGACGAGGTGCGCGCGCTCGCCTGCGGATTGGCCTCGCAGGGTTTCCGGCGCGGCATGCACCTCGCGATCATCGGCGACAACCGGCCGCGCCTGTACTGGTCGATGCTCGCCGCGCAGTGCCTCGGCGGCGTTCCCGTGCCCATGTACCAGGATGCGCCCGCGGCCGAGTTCGTGTTCGTGCTCAACGACGCCGAGATCGACTTCGCGATCGTCGAGGACCAGGAGCAGGTCGACAAGGTACTCGAGGCGAAGCCGCAGGTGCCCACCCTCGCGCACATCTGCTACGACGACCCCCGCGGCCTGCGCAACTACGAGGGCATCCTCTCCTTCGAGCGCCTGCAGGCGCTCGGCCGCGAGTTCGACCGCGCCAACCCCGGCTTCTTCGACGCCGAGGTGGCGAAGGGGGGGGCCGACGACGTCTCGGTCATGCTGTACACGTCCGGGACCACCGGCAAGCCGAAGGGCGTGCGCCAGACGCACTCGGCGTTCATCGCGGCGGCCCGCGGCGGCTGCGAGTTCGACCGGCTCGGCCCGTCCGACAGCGTGCTGTCGTACCTGCCGATGGCATGGGTGGGCGACCACCTGTTCTCGATCGCGCAGTGGGTGTACGCGGGCTTCACGATCAACTGCCCCGAGTCCGGCGACACCGTCCTCACCGACCTGCGCGAGATCGGGCCGACCTATTACTTCGCGCCGCCGCGGATCTTCGAGAACCTGCTGACGCAGGTGATGATCCGCATGGAGGACGCGGCCGCGCCGAAGCGGTGGATATTCCGCCGCTTCATGGACGTCGCGCGCCGCTGCGGCGCCGAGAAGCTCGACGGCAAGCCGATCGCCGCTTCCGACCGCGCGCTCTACGCGCTCGGCAACCTGCTGGTCTACGGCCCGCTGCGCAACGTGCTCGGCATGAGCCGCATCCGGGTGGCGTACACGGCGGGCGCCGCCATCGGTCCCGACCTCTTCCGCTTCTATCGCTCGATCGGCGTCAACCTGAAGCAGCTCTACGGCTCCACCGAGACCTGCGCGTACTGCTGCCTGCAGCCCGATGGCGGCGTCAAGCTCGACACGGTCGGCATGCCCGCGCCTGGGGTGGAGGTGAAGATCGGCGAGAGCGGCGAGGTGCTGGTGCGCGGCCCGATGCTGCTCAAGGAGTACTACAAGCGGCCCGACGCGACCGCCGAGGCCATCGACCGCGACGGCTTCTTCCACACCGGCGACGCGGGCTACTTCGGCGCCGACGGCCACCTGCGGATCATCGACCGCGCGAAGGACGTGGGCGCGCTGGCGAGCGGGGCGATGTTCGCGCCCAACTTCATCGAGAACAAGCTCAAGTTCTTCCCGCACGTGAAGGAGGCGGTGGCGTTCGGCCACGGCCGCGACAAGGTCTGCGCGTTCGTCAACATCGACGTCGGCTCGGTGGGCAACTGGGCCGAGCGCCGCGGGCTGCCGTACTCCGGCTACGCCGACCTCGCCGCCAAGCCCGAGGTCTACGAGCTGATCCGCGAGTGCGTCGAACAGGTCAACGCCGAGCTGGCCTCCGACCCCGCGCTGGCGTCCTCGCAGGTCAGCCGCTTCCTGATCCTGCACAAGGAGCTCGACCCCGACGACGACGAGCTCACGCGCACGCGCAAGGTGCGGCGCAGCTTCGTCGCCGAGAAGTACGCGGTCCTGGTCGACGCGCTGTACGGAGGCAAGTCGGTCCAGCACATCGTCACGCAGGTGAAGTTCGAGGACGGGCGCAGCGGCACGGTCGCCGCCGACCTGCGCATCGTCGACACGCCGACGTTCGGCCCGGACGCGGCCAGGAAGGCGGCGTAGTGGAGCAGCGCCGCATCGGCGAGGTGATCCTGAGGCTCGAGGACATCTCGCTCGCGTTCGGCGGCGTGAAGGCGCTCTCCGAGGTGAGCTTCGACGTGCGCGAGCACGAGGTCCGCGCCATCATCGGCCCCAACGGCGCCGGCAAGAGCTCGATGCTCAACGTGATCAACGGCGTCTACCACCCGCAGGTCGGCCGCATCACCTACCGCGGCACGCAGCGGCAGCAGATGGTGCCGCACGAGGCTGCGAGGCAGGGCATCGCGCGCACGTTCCAGAACATCGCGCTCTTCAAGGGCATGAGCGTGCTGGACAACATCATGACCGGCCGCAACCTGAAGATGAAGGCGACGATCCTCGAGCAGGCGATCCGCTTCGGGCGCGCCGGCCGCGAGGAGCTCGAGCACCGCCGGAAGGTCGAGGAGATCATCGACTTCCTGCAGATCCAGCACATCCGCCGCACGCCGGTGGGCAAGCTGCCCTACGGCCTGCAGAAGCGCGTCGAGCTCGCCCGCGCGCTCGCCGCCGAGCCCGACCTGCTGCTGCTCGACGAGCCGATGGCGGGGATGAACGTCGAGGAGAAGCAGGATATGTGCCGCTTCGTGCTCGACGTCAACGAGCAGTACGGCACGACGATCGTGCTGATCGAGCACGACATGGGCGTGGTGATGGACATCTCCGACCGCGTGGTCGTGCTCGACTACGGCCGCAAGATCGGCGACGGGACGCCCGACGATGTGCGGGCGAACAAGGCGGTGATCGACGCCTACCTGGGCGTGGCGCACTGACGGGCGGCGAGCGATGGCGTTCTTCTTCGAAGTGCTGATCGGCGGCCTGCTCTCGGGCGTGATGTACTCGCTCGTCGCGCTGGGGTTCGTGCTGATCTACAAGGCGTCGGGCGTGTTCAACTTCGCGCAGGGCGCGATGGTGTTCTTCGCGGCCATGGCGTTCGTCGTGCTTCTGCAGGACCATGGCGTCAACTTCTGGATCGCCTTCGCCTTGGCGCTCGGCATGATGATCCTGCTCGGCCTGGCGACGGAGAAGTTCGTCCTGCGCCCGCTCGTCAACCAGCCGCAGATCACGCTGTTCATGGCGACGATCGGGCTCACGTTCTTCATCGAGGGGCTGGCGCAGCTGCTGGGCGGCGCCAACGTGCGCGGGCTGGACATCGGGATCCAGGACGAGCCCATCGCGGCGATCGCCAACGCGACGGGGATCAACGTCTCGCGCTTCGACCTGGCCGCCGCCGGCGTCGCGGCCGTGCTCGTGACCTCGCTGGCGCTGTTCTTCAGCCGCACGCGCATCGGCCGGGCGTTGCGCGCGGTGGCCGACGACCACCAGGCCGCGCTCGCGGTCGGGATCCCGCTGCACCAGATCTGGGGCATCGTCTGGGCGGTTGCCGGGTTCGTGGCGCTCGTCGCCGGGATGCTCTGGGGCGCGCGCAACGGCGTGCAGTTCGCGCTGACGTTCGTCGCCCTGAAGGCGCTGCCGGTGCTGATCCTGGGCGGCTTCGAGTCGATCCCCGGCGCGATCCTCGGCGGGCTCATCATCGGCGCCGCGGAGAAGCTCGCCGAGGTGTACCTCGGGCCGTTCGTCGGCGGCGGCATCGAGGGATGGTTCCCCTACGTGCTCGCGCTGCTGTTCCTGCTGGTGCGGCCGGAAGGGCTGTTCGGCGAGAAGCACATCGACCGGGTGTAGCGGGAAGCCATGCTCTACAGAGAAGCCGGCCAGTTCAAGTCCTCCTACGCGGCGGACCAGCAGATCTTCCCGATCCGCCAGGACCGCATCGCCGTGGGCGCCGTCCTGGTCTTCGCCTTCATCGTCGTGCCGCTGACCGCCGACCAGTACTGGCTGTCGGCGATCCTGGTGCCGTTCCTGATCTTCTCGCTCGCCGCCATCGGGCTCAACCTGCTGACCGGCTACGCGGGTCAGCTCTCGCTCGGCACGGCGGCGTTCATGGCGGTGGGCGCATTCGCCGCGTACAACTTCCTGCTGCGCGTGCCCGGCATGCCGGTGCTCGTCGCGTTCGTCCTCGCGGGCGCCTGCGCCGCGCTGGTGGGCATCCTGTTCGGGCTGCCCAGCCTGCGCATCAAGGGCTTCTACCTCGCGGTGGCCACGCTCGCGGCGCAGTTCTTCATCGTCTGGGCGCTGACCAAGTTCGGCTGGTTCTCGAACTACTCGTCCTCCGGCGTGATCAACGCGCAGAAGATCGAGATCCTCGGCTACCGCTTCGACTCGCCGCTGTCGAAGTACCTGCTGACGCTCTCGATCGTGGCGGTGCTGGCACTTGCCGCCAAGAACATGGTCCGCGGCACCGTCGGGCGGTCGTGGATGGCGGTGCGCGACATGGACGTCGCGGCCGAGGTGATCGGCTTCCCGATGCTGCGCACCAAGCTCTCCGCGTTCGCGGTCAGCTCGTTCTACTGCGGGGTCGCCGGTGCGCTCTACGCGTTCTGCTACCTGGGCACGGTCGAGCCGGAGGGCTTCAACCTCGACCTCTCGTTCCGCATCCTGTTCATGATCATCCTGGGCGGCGTGGGCAGCATCCTCGGCTCGTTCCTCGGCGCGGCGTTCATCGTCCTGTTCCCCATCTTCCTCAACAGCGTAGCGGGCCCGCTCGAGCACGCGATCGGCGTGAAGCTGCCCGCAGGCCTCATGTCGAACCTCGAGCTCATGATCTTCGGCGCGCTGATCATCCTCTTCCTCATCGTCGAGCCGCACGGCCTCGCGCGGCTGTGGCAGATCGGGAAGGAGAAGCTGCGCCTGTGGCCCTTCCCCCATTGATGCGGCGCAACACCCACCTTTGGCGCAACGCGGTTGACGCACGCTCGCGGTCCAACCATCCTTGCATGCAGTTCGTACCGGCAGCAGATCCCCAGGAGGAGACATGATGAGGGCATTGAAATCGGCGCTCGCAGGCGTGGCCATGCTCGGCTTCGCCGCGTCGGCGCAGGCGCAGAACGAGCAGTTCATTCCGATGGCCGGCTACTGGGTCGGACCCTACGCCGCGGGTGGCTCCGGCATCTACGGCGGGTTCATCGACTACCTCGACATGGTGAACGCGCGCGACGGCGGCGTGGGCGGCGTCAAGCTCACCTACGAGAAGTGCGAGACCGAGTACAACAACGCGCGCGGCGTCGAGTGCTACGAGCGGCTCAAGAAAAAGGGGCCGACGGGGGCCTCCGTGTTCCACCCGCTGTCGACGGGCATCACCTATTCGCTCATCGACAAGGCGACCGCCGACAAGATCCCGATCATATCGATGGGCTATGGCCGCACCGACGCCTCCGACGGCCGCTACTTCCCGTACATCTTCCCGCTGGTGACGAACTACTGGTCGCAGAACACGGCCAAGATCAAGTTCATCGGCCAGAGGGAAGGCGGGATGGACAAGCTCAAGGGCAAGAAGATCGTGAACATCTATCACGACTCGGCCTACGGCAAGGAGACGATCCCCGTGCTCGACGCGCAGGCGAAGAAGTATGGCTTCGCGGTCACGCACATCGCGGTCCCGCACCCCGGCAACGAGCAGGGGTCGCAGTGGCTGCAGATCCGCCAGATCCGGCCCGACTGGGTGATCCTGCGCGGCTGGGGCGTGATGAACCCGACGGCGCTCAAGGCCGCGGCGAAGGTGGGCTTCCCGCGCGACAAGATGATCGGCGTGTGGTGGTCGGGCGCGGAGGAGGACACCATTCCCGCGGGCGATGCCGCCAAGGGGTACATAGCGGCCGGCTTCAACGTCGCGGGCGAGAACTATCCCGTCGTGCAGGACATCAAGAAGCACGTCTACGCCAAGGGCAAGGGCGAGATGGAGGACAAGTCGCGCATCGGCTCCATCTACTACAACCGCGGCGTCGTGCACGGCATCATCACCGTCGAGGCGATCCGCAAGGCGCAGGAGAAGTACGGCAAGAAGCCGCTGACGCCCGAGCAGGTCCGCTGGGGCATCGAGAACCTCAACATCGACGAGGCGCGGCTCAAGGCGCTGGGCGCGACCGGCTTCATGCAGGCGCTCAAGGTCTCCTGCCTCGACCACGAGGGCGGCGGCGCGGTCAAGTTCCAGCAGTGGGACGGCACGAAGTGGAAGGTCATCACCGACTGGATCCAGCCGGACCGCGAGCTGGTGCGGCCGATGATCGAGCAATCGGCAGCCGCCTACGGCAAGGAGAAGAACATCGCGCCGCGCGACTGCAGCAAGGAGAGCTGATTCCCCTCACCCCCGGCCCCTCTCCCGGCTGACGCCGGGCGAGGGGAGAAGGAAGCCTCACCCCCGGCCCCTCTCCCGGCTGACGCCGGGCGAGGGGAGAAGGAAGCCTCACCCCCGGCCCCTCTCCCGGCTGACGCCGGGCGAGGGGAGAAGGAAGCCTCACCCCCGACCCTTCTCCCGCCTGTCGGCGGGCGAGGGGAGAAGGAAGCCTCACCCCCGACCCTTCTCCCGCCTGTCGGCGGGCGAGGGGAACGACGCGAGAACCCTCCCTCTCCCGCTTGCGGGAGAGGGTTGGGGTGAGGGCGCATCCCTCACCCCAGCCCTCTACCCCGGTGCCGCCGGGGCAGAGGGGGACGAAGCGCGAAAGTAGGGTCAGACTCGACTTTCGCGCGGCAGCAGTCCGCGCGCACCAACCCAGAAAGTCGAGTCTGACCCTACTTTCCATGTCAGCCATCGCCACGACCTCCGCCGCCCCCGCGACCGCGCCGTACCTCTCGGTCAACAACATCGAGGTCATCTACGACCACGTGATCCTCGTGCTGAAGGGCGTGTCGCTCGAGGTGCCCGAGGGCGGCATCGTCGCGCTGCTCGGCGCGAACGGCGCCGGCAAGTCGACCACGCTGAAGGCGATCTCGAACCTGCTCGCCGCCGAGCGCGGCGACGTCACCAAGGGCACGATCGAGTTCAAGGGCCGGCGCGTCGACAAGCTCACGACCAACGAGCTGGTGCGCATGGGCGTGTGCCAGGTGATGGAGGGGCGCCACTGCTTCCAGCACCTGACCGTCGAGGAAAACCTGCTGACCGGCGCGTTCACGCGCAAGACCTCGCGCGCCGACCTCAAGGCCGACCTCGAGCGCGTCTACCACTACTTCCCGCGCCTCAAGCAGCGCCGCGCGAGCCAGTCCGGCTACACCTCCGGCGGCGAGCAGCAGATGACCGCGCTGGGCCGCGCGCTGATGGCGAAGCCGTCGATGATCCTGCTCGACGAGCCGTCGATGGGCCTCGCGCCGCAGATCGTCGAGGAGATCTTCGGCATCGTGCAGGACCTGAACTCGAAGGAGAAGGTCTCGTTCCTGCTCGCCGAGCAGAACACGATGATCGCGCTGCGCTACGCGAACTACGGCTACATCCTGGAGAACGGGCGCGTCGTGATGGACGGCGCGGCGCAGGACCTCGCCAGCAACGAGGACGTCAAGGAGTTCTACCTCGGGCTGTCGACGGCCGGGCGCAAGAGCTTCCGCGACTCGAAGCACTACCGGCGGCGCAAGCGCTGGCTGGCGTGACGGACTTCCCGCACTTCGACGCGCTGGAGACGCGAGATCCCGAGCTGCGCGAGCGCAGCGCGCTCGCCGCGCTGCCCGGCGCGCTCGCGCACGCGAAGGCGCGCGCTCCGGCGTTCGCGCGGCTGCTCGAGGGCGTCGAGCCCGCGGCGGTGAACACGCGCGAGGCGCTCGCGAAGCTGCCGGTCACGCGCAAGTCCGACCTTGGCGCGATGCAGAAGGCGGAGCGGCCGTTCGGCGGCCTTGCCGCCGCGTCGTGGGGCGCGCTCGCGCACGTCTACGCGTCGCCGGGCCCGATCTACGAGCCCGACGGGCGCGGCGCCGACTGGTGGCGCCTCGCGCGCGCGCTCTACGCGGCCGGCTTTCGCCGCGGCGACCTCGTCCACAACACGTTCAGCTACCACATGACCCCGGCTGGGTTCATGCTGGAAGCGGGCGCGCACGCGCTCGGGTGCACCGTGTTCCCGGGCGGCACGGGGCAGACCGAGCAGCAGTTGCAGGCGATGGCGGACCTGCAGCCGAACGGCTACGTCGGCACGCCGTCGTTCCTGCGCATCCTGCTCGAGAAGGCCGACGAGCTTGGCGTGAAGGTCCCCTCGCTGACCAAGGCGCTGGTGTCGGGCGAGGCGTTCCTCGCGCCGCACCGCGAGGCGCTCAAGGCGCGCGGCATCGACGGCTACCAGGCCTACGCCACGGCCGACCTCGGCTGCATCGCGTATGAAACGCCGGCGCGCGAGGGGCTCGTCGTCGACGAGGGCGTGCTGGTCGAGATCGTGCGTCCAGGCACCGGCGACCCGGTGCCCGCGGGCGAGGTCGGCGAGGTGGTCGTCACCCAGCTCGCCAACGCGGAATACCCGCTGATCCGCTTCGGGACCGGCGACCTGTCGGCGGTCCTGCCGGGAGTCTCGCCCTGCGGCCGCACGAACCTGCGCATCCGCGGCTGGATGGGTCGCGCCGACCAGACGACGAAGGTCAAGGGCATGTTCGTGCACCCGGGCCAGGTCGCCGCGATCCTCGCCCGCCACGCCGGGATCGCCCGCGCGCGGCTCGTGATCGAGAACCCGGACGGCAACGACCGCATGACGCTGCACGTGGCGGCGCGCGAGGGAGCGGCCGTGAAGGCGGAAGCGGTGGTCGCCGCGATCCGCGACGTGACCAAGCTCCGCGGGGACGTGAAGGTCGTCGCCGCAGGCGACCTCCCCAACGATGGCAAGGTCATCGACGACCGCCGGAAGTTCGATTAGCTGGCTGTAAGCGCCCACTTACGTATCCGGATACGTACTTGGGGACCGGGAGCGCTCCCGCCTGACTGGAAAGGTGGAGGCTGGCGCCGCGGTCTTCGGCTAAACTGCCGCTTCCTGGGGTGGCAGGCCCGCGCGAGGCCGTCAGGTGGCGGCGGGGGTTCAGGCCTTTCAGGAGCGCGCCCAGGCAGCAGCGCGGGCGCACCGGTCACGCGTACCGGAAGGCGCCGCGCCCCGCGGCTCGCACGGCGAGCCGGGACCCGGCGCCCTGTCGCGAGGGAGCGGGAGGCGCCATGCCGGATCGTCTCGAAGGTGCGCGGATCCTCATCTACAGCCACGACACGTTCGGGCTGGGGCACTTGCGCCGCTGCCGCGCGATCGCCCACTCGCTGGTCGAGCGCTTCAAGGGCCTCTCCGTCCTGATCCTCTCCGGCTCGCCGATCATCGGCAGCTTCGACTTCCGCGCGCGCGTGGACTTCGTGCGCATCCCCGGCGTCATCAAGCTGCACAACGGCGAGTACAAGTCGCTGGGCCTGCACATCGACCTCGACCAGACGATGGCGATGCGCGCGGCGATCATCCGCCACACCGCCGAGGCGTTCCGGCCCAACCTGTTCCTCGTCGACAAGGAGCCGCTCGGCCTCAAGTCGGAGGTCGTGCCCACGCTCGCCATGCTGAAGCAGATGGGCTCGCGGCTGGTGCTCGGCCTGCGCGACATCATGGACGAGCCGACGCTGCTGTCGCGCGAGTGGGAGCGCAAGCAGGTGATGCCTGCGCTGGAGAGCCTGTACGACGAGATCTGGGTCTACGGCCTCGAGGCGATCGCCGACCCGCTCGCCGGCCTCGACTGCCCGCCCTCGGTGCTGCGCAAGATGACCTACACCGGCTACATCCGCCGCACGCTGCCGCACGTCGACCGTCCGCCGGAGCCGCCGTTCGGCGAGGAGCCGTACCTGCTCGTCACCGTCGGCGGCGGCGGCGATGGCGAGTCGGTGATCGACAGGGTCCTCTCGGCCTACGAGCACGACCGGGGCATCCCCCATCCCGCGTTGCTGGTGCTGGGACCGTTCATGACGGCCGCGCGGCAGCGCGATTTCCTTCGCCGGGCCGACGCGCTCGGCCGCGTGAAGGTGCTGACGTTCGACAGCCATCTCGAGCTGTTGATGGCCAACGCGGCCGGCATCGTCGCGATGGGCGGCTACAACACGTTCTGCGAGATCCTGTCGTTCGACCGGCCCGCGATCCTGATCCCGCGGGTCGCGCCGCGTCGCGAGCAGCTGCTGCGCGCGACGCGGTCCACCGAGCTCGGACTCACCCAGATGCTCGACATCGACGGCGGCAACGACCCGGCGGCGATGGCCCGGGCGCTGCGCGCGCTGCCGCTGCAGCGCCGGCCGTCGACGTGCGGCGCTACGGGAATGCTGAAGGGGCTGGAGACGATCGCGCGCCTCGCCTCTCCCCACCTGCCTGCGCGCGGGCGGCGGCAGAGGGACCTCGCGCTGGGGTAGCCGGCCGGCCGTTTGCCGAAGACCTCTCATCTGGCCGGACTCCCCGACGGGCCATCGGCGCGCGACGCGCGGGTGACGCGGATCCTCATCTGGGTCCAGCACCTGCTGGGCAGCGGGCACGTCGAGCGGATGCGGTGGATCGCCGAAGCGCTCACCGCGCGCGGCGCCGCGGTCACCTTCGTCAGCGGCGGCATGCCGCTGCCCGCGCGGATGCCTCGCGGCGCGGACATCGTCCAGCTGCCGCCTCTGCGCGCCGCCGATGCTTCGTTCTCCGGACTGGTCGATGCCGCCGGCGCGCCCGCCGACGACGCATTGCGCAAGCGGCGCGCGCACGAGCTGGCGACCGCCTGCGAGCGTGCGCAGCCCGACGTCGTAGTGCTGGAGACCTGGCCGTTCGGCCGCCGGGCGCTGCGCTTCGAGCTCGAGCTGCTGCTGGCGCGCGTCGGGCAGGCGTCGCCGCGCCCGCTCGTGGTCGTCTCGGTGCGCGACCTCCTGCAGGTCCGCGCGCATCCGGCGCGCGACGTCGAGGCGTGGGCGATCGCGCGACGCTGCGTCGACGCGATCATCGTGCACGGCGAGGCCGCGTTCGCGCGCCTCGAGGAGACGCTGCCGCCCGCGGCCGACGGGGCGATCCCGATCTTCTACACCGGCTACGTGCACGCGCCGCGCCGCGAGCCCCCGCCGCGCGCGCGCGACGAGGTGATCGCGTCGGCGAGCGGCGGCGACGTCGGGGACGCGCTGTTGCGCGCCTTCCTCGCGGCGCGGGCGTCGTCGGCGCTGCGCGCGCTGCGCTGGCGCGTGCTGGTCGGCCCCGGCATCCCGGAGGCGCGCTTCGGCGAACTGCGGGCGGCCGGCGCCGGCGAGGGCACGATCGTCGAGCGCCACCGCGACGACTTCCCCGATCTGCTCGCCGGCGCGCGCGTGGCGGTGACGCAGGCCGGCTACAACACGGTGCTCGACGTGCTCGCCGCCCGCACTCCGGCAGTGCTCGTCCCGTTCGAAGGCGAGGGCGAGACCGAGCAGCGCATGCGCGCGCAGCGGCTCGCCGCGCTGGGCCGCGCCGTCGTGCTGCCCGAGCGCGAGCTCACCGCTGCGGCACTCGCGGGTGCGATCGACCGCGCTGCGGCGCTGGGCGAGATGCCGCCGAGCCCGTTTGCGACGGACGGGGCGGAGCGCGCGGCGCAGCGGATCCTCGCGCTCGCTGAAGGCGTGGGGGCCCATCGATGAATTGGGATGCGCTCGACCGCGAACTGGACCGCTGGGTCGAGCGCGGCCGCGCAGCCACGCTGTGGTGGCGCGACGACGATGCGACGGCAGCGACCCCGCAGCTCGCTCCGCTGCTCGACCTCGCGTCGCGTCACGCTGCGCCGGTCGCGCTGGCGGTCATTCCCGCCGCCGTGGAGGACTCCCTGCCGGAGGCGCTCGCCAGCGCGCCGACCTGCTCCGTCGTGCAGCACGGCTACGCGCATGCCAGCCATGCGCGCGCGGGCGAGCGCTCGCGCGAGCTCGGCGGCGCGCGTCCGCTGGACGACATCGCAATCGACCTTCGCGCCGGCGCGGATCGTCTGCGCGCGCTGTTCGGCGAACGCTTCCTTCCGATCGTCGTGCCGCCGTGGAACCGCATCGACGACGCGGTGGTGCGGCTGCTGCCGGGGCTCGGCTACGCCGGCCTGTCGACCTTCGGCGCGCGCGCCGCGCGCGAGCCCGTGCCGGGCCTCGCGCAGGTCAACGCGCACGTGGACCCGATCGGCTGGCGCAGCGGCCGCTCGTTCGTCGGGGCCGCGGCGTGCATCGAGAGCGTCGTGGCCCATCTCGCGCAGCGGCGCACGGGCGCGGCCGACCCGGCCGAGCCCACGGGGCTCCTCACCCACCACCTGGTGTTCGACGCGGCGGCGTGGCGCTGCATCGACGAGCTCTTCGCGCGCACCGCGCGGCACCCGGCGGCGCGCTGGGTCGGCGCCCGCGAGGCCTTCGCTATTTCCGCCCCAGCAGCATGAAGCGCGTGTACTTCTTGTGCCGCCGGCTGCCGGCGAACAGCGTCTCCGCGAGCGGCGCCTGGCGCCGGAACGCCTCGAGATCGGGGACGCAATTCACGTGCTCGGCGACCGCAAAGTAGTCGTTCGACTGCAGCGCGAGGAGCTGCCCGCGGGGAATCCTGCCGTACCAGGACGCGAAGTCGGGCAGGTGCTCGCAGGCGGTGTTGACGACGAGGTCGGGGGCCGTGCCGGGGCGCGGATCCGGATACGGGTAGTCGAGCATGTCCGCGGTGACCGCGGAGAAGCGCTGGCCGTGGCTCGCGTTCATCGACCGGGCGACTGCGGCGCAGCGCGGGTCGATGTCGACGCTGACCACGCTGTCGATCGCGAGCCGCCGGTCGGCGAGCAGGATGGCGGCGAGCACGCCGAACCACCCGCCGAGGACGGTGACGGTGCCGAAGCGCCCGCCGCCGGCGCCGGCCAGCGCGTCGGCCAGCCACAGCTTCGAGGTGATCTGGTTGCGGTTGAGCGCGCCCCCGAGGTCCGGCTCCGCGAAGCGCGACGCGGTGGCCAGGACGTCGGCCACGAACGGGCTCGCGAAGTAGACGGCGAGGCCTTCGAGGATGTCGCGGTAGCGTTCTTCGGCGTCGTGCATCGGGCGGCGGCCCGGGGGCGAGGCCCGCGCAGCATAGCAGGCGCCCCGCATGACCGGGCCGCTTTCGCCGGTCCCGCGCTTGCCGTATCCTGTGGCGCGTGGCCGGCGTGCCCCGGGTGGGGGCGCCGCTCGCCCATCCCATGGGATCGCCGGCAATGAATGTCGACGACGAAGCTGCGGTTCTCTCGCGCGTGCCGACGTTCGCCAAGTGCGACCCGGCGCGGCTCAAGCTGCTCGCGTTCACGAGCCGCGCGCTGCGCTTCGCGCCCGGCGAGGTCATCATTCGTGCCGGCGAGCCCTCCGACAGCACGCTGCTGATCCTCGAGGGCACCGTCGAGTTCGTCGGCGAGACCACCGGCGGCGAATTCATCATCAACACCGCCGGCGCGCACCAGATGATCGGCGAGATGGGCGTGATCATGAACGTGCCGCGCACGCTGATGGTCCGCGCGCGCGACGACGTCCGCGTGCTGCGCATCTCCGCGCAGGTGTTCCTGAAGCTCCTGTCCGAGAACCCCGAGGTGGCGCTGGACATGATGCGCACGCTGTGCGAGCGGCTGCACGCCACCACGCAGCGCCTGACGAAGACGCAGGCCGCGCTGGTCGACGCCGGCGCTGCGGCTCGCGGCACTCCCTGACCGGATGCAGCCCGACGCGCCGGCCGGTCACCCGGGGAGGTTGAGGCGCGCCAACGCCGAGCGGTTCGCCGCAGCCTGGGAGCGCAACCACGCGGGGCCCGCCGCGCGGCCTGCGGCGCCGGTGTTCGGCGAGATCGCCGCGCACTACGGTGCGCCCGAGCGCACCTACCACACGCTGGGCCACGTCGACGACTGCCTCGCACGGCTGGACGCCGTCGCCGCGCTGGTCGGGGACCGCAACGCGATCGAGATCGCCATCTGGTTCCACGACGTCATCTGCGACTCGGGCGCGCCTGACAACGAGGCGCGCAGCGCGCGCTGGTACCTCGAGCGCTCGGCGGGCGCGGCACCGCGCTTCCGGCTCGCCGTGTGCCGGATGATCCTCGCTTCGCGGCACGCCGAGCCGGCGGTCCGGCTCGACGCCCGCTACATGGTGGACATCGACCTCGCCGGCTTCGGCCACCCGTGGCTCGAGTTCCGCCGCACGACCGATCTCGTGCGCGGCGAGTTCCCGCACAAGTCCGACGCCGAGTTCGCGCGCGGGCTGGCGCCGTTCATGCGCTCGCTGGTGGCGCGCGAATCGCTCTACGCGACCGACTTCTTCCGCGAGCGCTGCGAGGCGACCGCGCGCCGCAACGTCGCCCAGCTCATCGCCGAGTGGCGCGACGCGGGCTACCTGGAGCGGTGAGCCGGTAGTTCGCCTCGCAAACCGGCCGGTTTGCCCCCGGGCATTGTTGCCCCGGCGCGGCCGGGTTGCGATGGCGCGCGGAACCAGGCGCACGTCCTGGTGCCCCGTACCGGAAGTCCCTCGCGCGAGCGGAGGCGGTTGCTGCGCTGCGATAGGGCAAGGAACTCCCGGTGCGGGACACTAGCGGCCCGCTGCCCCTGACCCCAGCGCGTAGACGGGCGTGGGCCGGCTGCGCCCGCGCAACTGCACCTCGCCGATGGCGTCGAACGCGAAGTCCGCGGGTCCGGCCGCGGCCCGCGTGGCCTCGGAGACGATGATCCGCGTGCCGTACGTCTTGTTGAGCGCCTCCAGGCGCGCGGCCAGGTTCACCTCGTCGCCGATCACCGTGTAGAGCAGGCGGTCGGGGGTCCCCAGCAGCCCGCACACCATCGGGCCGGTGTTGACGCCGATGCGCACGGCCAGCCGCGCGCCGGGGCCGAACGCGCGCGAGCCGGTCAGCGCGAGGATGTCGAGCGCGGCCTCGACCGCGGCGGCGGCGTGGCGGGGACAGGGGCGCGGCGCGTTGAACGTGGCCACGACCGCGTCGCCGAGGAACTGGTTGATCACGCCGTCACGCGCGGCGATCAGCGGCGCGGCGGCGGCGTAGAAGTCGTTCAGCGTGCCGACCACGTCCTCGGGCGGCATCTTCTCGCTCATCGCAGTGAAGCCCTCGATGTCGAGGAAGAGCACGGTGGCCTCGGTCGTCCGGCCCTCGCCGGCGGCGAACGACGTCTCGGCCGTGCGCGCGAGCTCGGCGACCTCGCTCGGAACGAAGCGCGCGAGCTCGCGGTTGCTCGCCGTCTCCACGGCGGCGTACTCGACGAGCCGCGCTGTGCGCCGGCTCGCCAGCGCCAGCACGCCGGCGAACATCAGGATCGCGAGCACCTTGTCGACCTCCGCGCCGATCAGCACGCTGTTCGACGTGAGGTAGGCGACGTAGTCGCGCGTGATCATCGGGTCCGCCGGGTCGACCCTGACCACGTACACGACCAGCGCGACCCAGCCCAGCGCCGCGGCGATCCCCGCGGTGGCGATGTAGCGCGCCTCGAAGTTGAACGCGCGCAGCGCGATGAGCACGAACACCCACATCAGCGTGGGCGACTTGAGCGAGAACGACGCGGGCTGCGCGTACTGGATGTGGTAGCTGAAGATCAGCCCGATCAGCAGCGCGATGTCGACGGCGATCGACAGGTAGACGACGCCGCGCGTGAGCCGGCGCGTCCAGGCCAGCGCGAGACGGAGCAGCGTGAACGCGCCGTAGGCGCCCAGCACCCAGGGCACGGGAGCGAACGGGGCGTCGGCGCCGAACTTCTTCGGGGCGAGCCCGTAGAGGACCGCGAGGCCCGCGATGAACGCGAGCTGCAGCACGCCGACCAGGATCTCGGCGCGCTCCTCCTCGGCGCGGACGTGCTCGCGCACGCGCTGCGGCAGCCGCGGCGCCGTGGTGGCGAAAATCTGCAGAGGGTGGACGCGCCGGGGGAGGATTGGGGGCATGGCGGTTCCTTCACGGGACGCCCGCCGGCGCGCGGCCGATCGGCGCCCCTGCGCTGATTGCGTCGGAGTTGCCGGGTCCGACCTTACGCCGTGCCGGCGGCGAGCGCGACGTTCCACGCGCGCACCCGCAGCCCCGCGCCGGCGTCGACGTCGAAGAGGTGGAGGGTGCCCGGACGCAGCTTGACGGGCGAGCGCCCGATCGCGTTCCAGCCGGTCAGGTGCGCGACGAGGACGTTCAGCACGCCCTTGTGCGTGACGGCCACGACCGGTCCCGGCCGGACGGCGATGCGGCCGATCCAGCGCAGCACGCGTTGCTGCGCTTCGCGCATGCTCTCGCCGCGCGGTGGGCGAAAGTCCAGGCCTCGAGCCTCGGCGGCGGCAAACGCCTCGGCGTGATGCTCGCGCAGGCTCGCGAAAGTCTCGCCTTCCCACGCTCCCCAGTCCATCTCGATCAGGTCCGGCGCGATCGCCGGCTCGCGGCCGGCGACGATGCGCGCGGTTTCGACCGCGCGGGCAAGGGGGCTGGACACGAGTTCGGCCGCCGCGAACTCGGGCGGCAGCCGCCAGGCGGCGACTTGCTCGCGGCCGGCGGGCGACAGCGCGACGTCTGCGCGGCCCTGCAGTCGCCGCGCCTCGTTCCACGGCGTCGCGCCGTGGCGCAGCAGCGCGACGATCAAGGCGAGCTCCGGCGCGATGCGAGCACCCGCGCGAACAGCGCGTCGAGCGCAGCCGCAGCGGAAGCGACGTCGTGACGCTCCCGCGCGTTTTGCGCCGCCGCCTCCCCCAACGCGCGCCGTCGCGCGGGGTCGTCGAGCAGCGCGCCGACCGCGTCGGCAAACGCCGTCGCATCGCCCGCCTCCACGAGCACGCCCGTAGCGCCGTCGACGATCATCGCCGAGCTGCCCGGCCGGCGTCCCGCGACCACCGGAACCCCGCACGCCTGCGCCTCGAGCATCGCGAGCCCCAGGACCTCGGCGACCGCCGGCCAGACGAACAGGTCGGCCGTGCGCAGCAGCGCGGCGACGGCGTGCGAAGGCTGCAATCCGACGAAGCGCACCCGCCGCGCAGGGAACGACGCGAACGCGGCTTCCACTTCGGCGCGTGCCGCGCCGTCGCCGACCACGACGAGGTGCCAGGACCGCTCGCCCAGCCGCGCGAGCGCGGTCGCCAGCAGCCGATAGCTCGCGAGCTTGTCGCCGGGCCGCATCATCGCGACGGTGGCAAGCCGCGGCCCGTCGGCTGTACCCGCAAGACCCTCCGCGAGCGCGGCAGCCTCGCGGCCCGCGGCGACGAAGCGCGCGACGTCGATGAACGGCGGCAACGCGACGAGCGGCGTGGAAGGGTCGCGGATCGCGTCGACCATCGCCGCGTCCGCGGGGTTGATGCACACGACCGCGTCGGCCGCGCGAATCGCGGTTTCGACGGCCCCGTGGCCGCCGGCCCACCGGCCGCCCGCCTGCTTCGGGGCGAACGAGGCCTCCGCGACGACGTACGGAATGCGCAGCGCCTGGCTCACGATCGGCCCGATCGCGTCGGGCGCCTTGTGATACAGGTGGTACGTGAACCACAGCTGCGGCGCGCGCGACGGCTCGCGCTGCCAGCGCCGGATCAGCCGCAGCGCGAGTCCGGCGCCGACTGTCGCGAGGCGCGCCTGCCGCTTCGCGTCGCCGCGGCCTTCGAACGCCCGCAGCCGCGAGGCGACTTCGACTTCGTGCCCGGCCGCGCGCAGCGCGTCGACGAAGAGCCGCGCAAGCAGCCGGTCGCCCGAGGGCACCGGGTGGTCGGGCGGCTTGAGCGGCGCGTAGAACGCGATGCGCATCGGCTAGCGGCGTTCCACCGGGCGGGGGGCGTCGAGCTCTCCCGCCTTGTCATTCCCGCGCAGGCGGGAATCCGGCGTCTTTGCGACGCAACGACGCCGGGTCCCCGCCCCCCGACCGCAATCCCCGGGGGCAGGCTGCGCGGAGACGACGACAGCGAGTCCGTGAACGGCCGGATTCCGCCGGACGTTCACCGGGCAACACCGGCGAGCAACCCGGCGTGGAAACGCTCGACCAGCCGGTCGATGCCGCGCTCGACGTCGAACGCGGTTCGCGTCCGCTCGCAACCCGCGTCGCCGAGCCGCTGCCTCAGCGCCGGGTCCGCGATCAGCGCGGCCAGCGCGCCGGCGAGCGCGTCGACGTCGCGCGGCTGCACCAGCAGGCCGGTGCGACCGTCCTCGATCAGCTCGGGGATGCCGGAGACCGCCGTCGCGACGCAGGGCAGCCGCTGGCTTTGCGCCTCCATCAGCACGTTGGGCAGCCCGTCGCGGTCGCCGTCGGCGGCGATGCGCGAGGGAAGCGCGAACACGTCCGCTGCGCGATAGCGCGCGAGCACCAGCGGCTGCGCCAGTGGACCGTGCCAGACGACGCGCTGCGCGATGCGAAGCGCAGCGGCCTGTGCCCTGAGCGCCGGCAGGAGCGGCCCGCCGCCGACGTGCTCGAAGCGCCAGTCGAGCGCTGCCGGCAGCCGCGCGAGCGCGGCCAGGAGGTCGTCGAAGCCCTTCTTCTCCACCGCGCGCCCCACGGACAGCACCACCACGGGGGCGCCCGCGCGGCGCGCCGGGGGCGGCGACGGAAAGCGCCGCGCGTCGAGCCCGTGGTAGACGAGCTCGACGCGCGCGGGATCCGCGGCCAGCGAGCGCAGGTGCTCGGCGTTCGCGCGCGTGCACGTCGCTGCCCAGGCGCAGGAGGCGAGCTTCTCGCGCTTCTCCCAATCCGGCGTGGTCCAGATGTCCTTCGCGTGCGCCGAGACGCTCCAGGGCAGCCCGCGCATCAGCGCCGCGTAGCGCGCGACCGAGGCGGGGGTGTGCAGGAAGTGCGCGTGCAGGTGGCCGATGTCCGCGGGCAGCTCGGCGGCGAGCACGAGCGCCTGGCCGAAACGGCGCACCCGGTTGCGCGTGCGGTCGCGGGCGAAGTCGGCGCGGAAGGCGGCGAGCGCCGTCCCGTAGCCGGGCAGGCGCCGGGCCGAGGCCCACGCCCGCAGCACGCGGCCGGGCGCTTCGTGCAGGTACTCGGGAAGGTAGTCGACCGGCGCGGCGATCTCGTCGTGCACCGGGTGCGCCGAGGCGTCGGTGGGTCGCCGCAGCGAGTACAGCGCGAGGACGAGGCCCCTGCGCTCCAGCGCGGCCAGCTCCTGCGCGACGAAGGTCTCCGACAGCCGCGGGTAGCCCTTCAGCACGACGCCGATGCGCGGCGTCCGCGCGGCGCGAACATTCCCTCGGGAAGCGTCGTTCATCGGGGTGCCGATGGTAGCATTGCGCGACGGGCGCCAATGCCCTGATCGCGGGCGCCGCTCGCGGTCGGCCGCGGAGGGGACGTCGGGTTGGAGCGCTCGCTGTTCCGCTACATCTGGAAGCACACCTGGCGCGACCAGCTGTGGCTGCTCGCGGTCACGATCGCGAGCTTCCCGCTCGTCTACGTCAACCTCGAGGTGCCGAAGCGCATCGTCAACGACGCGATCGGCGGCAAGCACCTCCCGCAGTCGCTGTTCGGCTTCGAGATCACGCAGGTCGGGTACCTGATGGTGCTCTCGTTCGCGCTGCTCGCGCTGATCACGATCAACGGCGCGATCAAGTACTGGCTCAACGTCTACCGCGGCATCGTCGGCGAGCGGATGGTGCGGCGCATGCGCTACCAGCTCTACGGCGCGCTGATGCGCTTCCCGCTGCCGCACTTCCGGCGCACCTCGCCCGGCGAGATCATCCCGATGGTCACCGCCGAGACCGACCCGATCGGCGGCTTCATCGGCGAGTCGATCGCCTCCCCGGCGTTCCAGGCGGGGCTGCTGCTGACGTACATGACGTTCATCTTCATGCAGAACTTCTGGCTGGGGCTCGCGGCCATCGCGCTGTACCCGCCGCAGGCCTGGCTGATCCCGAAGCTGCAGCGCAAGATCAACAAGCTCGCCAAGCGCCGCATCCAGACGACGCGAGAGTTCTCCGACCGCATCGGCGACGTCGTCGGCGGCGCCACCGAGATCCGCGCCAACAACGCGGCGCGCTTCGAGCTCGCCGACGCTTCGGCGCGGCTCGGCACGATCTACGCGATCCGCGTCGACATCTACAAGCGCAAGTTCTTCGTCAAGTTCCTCAACAACTTCCTCGCGCAGGTCACGCCGTTCTTCTTCTACGCGATAGGGGGCTACTTCGCGATCCAGGGGCAGCTCTCGGTGGGCGCCCTGGTCGCGGTGGTGGCGGCGTACAAGGACATCATCGACCCCTGGAAGGAGCTGCTCAAGTGGTACGAGACGAAGGAGGACGTGCGCGTCAAGTACGAGCAGATCGTCTCGCAGTTCGAGCCCGAGGGCATGCTGCCCGAGTCGATGGTCGCCGAGGCGCCGCACCCGCTGCCGCGGCTCGACGCGCCGCTGGTCGCGCAGAACGTCGGCTACGACGGCGAGGGCGCCGCCGTCGTCGAGCCGTTCAGCGTCGAGGTGCGGCCCGGCGAGAGGGTGGCGATCGTCGGCGCGGGCGAGTGCGGCAAGGGCGAGGTCGCGCAGGTTCTCGCGCGGCTGGTGATGCCGACGTCCGGCCGGCTCGCCGCGGGAGGGCTGTCGCTCTCCGACGCGCCGCTGGCGCTCGTCGGCACCCGCATCGGCTTCGCCTGCCGCAACGCCCACGTGTTCTCGGGCACGCTGATGCACAACCTGCTCTACGGCCTGAAGCACCGGCCGGTGAAGGAAGCCCACTACGACGGCGCTGCGGCGGCCGAGGAGGCGCAGCGCCGGCGCGAGGCGCAGCAGTCCGGCAACTCGACGGACGACGTCAACGCGACGTGGGTCGACGTCGCGACGGCCGGCGTCGCCGACGCGGAAGCGCATGCGCTCGACGTGCTGCGCGTGTTGAAGATGGACGGCGAGCTGCTGGCGTTCGGCCTCGCCAGTCGCGGCGGGGATCCGGATTCGAAGCTCGCCGCGCTCGCGCTCGAGGCGCGCGCGCGGCTGCGCGACAAGGTGCGCAGCCCGGAGCTCGCGACGCTGGTCGAATTGTTCGACCGCGAGCGCTACTTCGAGAACGCGAGCGTGGCCGAGAACCTGCTGTTCGGCACGCCGACCGACCCGGCGTTCGCGCCTGAGCGGCTGGCGACGAACGCCGAGGTGCGCAAGCTGCTCGTCGACACCGGGCTCGCCGCGGACCTCGAGCAGGCCGGCATCCGCGTGGCACGGCTGATGGTCGAGCTGTTCGCCGACGAACCGCCGGACAGCCCGCTGTTCGCCGAGTACAGCTTCATCTCGCCGGAGGACCTGGGCGACGTGCGCAACCTCTTGCGCCGCCTCGACGAGCGCGGGCGCGCGCTGTCGGCCGACGAGCGCACGATGATGCTCGCGCTCCCGCTCAAGATCGTCGCCACGCGGCACCGGCTCGACTTCCCCGAGGCGGCGATGCGCGGCCGGATCGTGGAGGCGCGCAAGGAGTTCCAGCGCCGCTTCGCCGATCGCGGCGCGGTCGCCTTCCTCGACCCGGACGGCTTCTCGCCGGCGCTGTCGATCCGCGACAACATCCTGTTCGGGCGTCCCGTCTACGAGCAGGCGCGCGCGCAGGAGCGCCTCACCGAGCTGGTGCGCGAGGTCGCGCTCGAGGTCGGCATGGAGATGCCGCTGATCCGCCGCGGCCTCGAGTTCGACGTGGGCCCGAGCGGCGGGCGGCTCGCCTACCAGCAGCGGCAGCGCCTCGCGCTCGCGCGCGCGATGGTCAAGAACCCGGACATCCTCGTCCTCGACGAGCCGACCTCGGGGCTCGACCCGGCGCTGGAGCGCGACGTGATCCAGCGCGTGCTCGAGTGGGCCGGGCCGCGCACGGTGGTGTGGGTGCTCGGGCAGCCGGCGCTCGCGCAGTACTTCGCGCGCGTGCTGGTGTTCGAGCGCGGGCGGCTGGTCGAGGACGGCCCGTTCGACGCGCTGGCAGGCGGCGGCAAGTGCCTGCCCGGGCTCCTCGCCTGACTTTCGCCGCCGCGAGGCCGGCTACCGGTACGGATCCGCAGCGTCGCGCAGGCCGTCGCCGAAGAAGTTGAACGCCAGGATGATGACGATCACCGGCACCACCGGCAGCATGAGCCACGGGTAGAGCGCGACGACGTTGACGTTCTGCGCCTCGTTGAGCAGCACGCCCCAGCTGGTGATGGGCGGACGCAGCCCGATGCCGAGGAACGAGAGCGCCGTCTCGCCGAGGATCATGCCGGGGATCGACAGCGTCGCCGCGGCGATCAGGTGGCTCATGAATCCGGGCAGCAGGTGGCGCGCGATGATGCGCTTCGGCTTCGCGCCCATCAGGCGCGCCGCCGTCGTGTAGTCCTCCTCGCGCAGCGCGAGCAGCTTCGAGCGCACGGCGCGCGCGAGGTTCGTCCAGTGCAGCGTCGCGAGGATCATCGTGATGCCGAAGTAGATGAGCAGCGGGCTCCACGTGACCGGCAGCACCGCGGAGAGCGCCATCCACAGCGGCAGCTCGGGGAAGCTGCGGATCACCTCGATGACGCGCTGGATGAGGTTGTCGATCCAGCCGCCGTAGTAGCCGGCGATGCCGCCGAACACCAGGCCCAGCGTGAAGGCGAGCGCGATGCCGAGCAGCCCGATCGTGAGCGAGATGCGCGTGCCGTAGATCACGCGCGAGAGCACGTCGCGGCCGAGACGGTCGGTGCCGGCGAGGAACAGCGTGCCGCCCTCCGCGGGGCACGCGAGGTGCAGCGAGGCCTCGAACATCCCCCAGAACCTGTAGCTGTCGCCGCTGCAGAAGAAGCGCAGCGGGTACGGCTTCGAGGTGTCCTCCGTGTACTCGCGCCTCAGCGTCTCCATGTTGAGCGAGCGCACGAGGTCGTAGGTGAACGGGCCGACGAACTTCCCCTCGTGGAAGAAGCGCACCTGCTGCGGCGGCGCGTAGATGTAGTCGGTGTGGCGGCTGTGCAGGTAGTAGGGCGCCAGCACCTCGGAGACGAGCGTGGTGGCGTACATGAGCGCGAGGACGATCCCCGAGATCACCGCGACCTTGTGGCGCCTGAGCTTCCACAGCATCAGCTTCCACTGGGAGGCGAGGTAGAACTTCTCCTGCTCCGCGGTGAGCGCGTCGCTGCCCGAGGGGTCGAACGGCTCCTGGCTGACGAAGTGCGGCAGCGGGTCGGCGGCGGCGGCGGTCGCGTTCATCGTCCCGTCCTACCTGGAGACGCCGCCCTCGAGGCGGATCCGCGGGTCGAGCGCGGCCAGCGCGAGGTCGGAGATCAGCACGCCGATCACGATCATGATCGCGAGGAACATCAGGAACGAGCCGGCGAGGTACATGTCCTGGCTCTTGAGCGCGGCGAGCAGCATCGGGCCGGTGGTGGGCAGTGACAGCACGACCGCCGTGATCTCCGCGCCCGAGATCACCTCCGGCAGCAGGCTGCCGATGTCGGAGATGAAGAAGTTGAGCGAGAGCCGCAGCGGGTACTTGCGCAGCAGCCTGCCCGGCGGCAGGCCCTTCGCGCGGCCGGTCACCACGTACTGCTTCTGCAGCTCGTCGAGGAGGTTCGCGCGCATCTTCCGGATCATGCCGGCCGTGCCGCCGGTGCCGATCACGACCACCGGGATCCAGATGTGGTCGAGCACCGACTTGAACTTCTCCCAGCTCCACGGCTTGTCGATGTACTCGGGGTCCATCAGGCCGCCGATCGACAGGCCGAACCAGACGTTGGCGAAGTACATCATCACCAGCGCCAGCATGAAGTTCGGGATCGCGATGCCGAGGAAGCCGAGGAACGTGAGGCCGTAGTCGCCCCAGCTGTACTGGTGGGTGGCCGAGTACACGCCGATCGGGAAGGCGATCGCCCAGGTGAACAGGATGGTGACGAACGACACCAGCACCGTCAGCAGCAGGCGGTCGCCGATCACCTGCGACACCGGCAGGTTGAACTCGAACGAGTAGCCGAAGTCGCCGACGAACCAGCCGCCGATCCAGCGCAGGTACTGCTCCCACATCGGCTGGTCGAGGCCGTAGTGCTCGCGCAGGAACGCGATCTTCTGCGGGTCGACGCTCTCGCCGGCCGCCTGCAGCTCGGCGATGTAGCTCTCGAGGTAGTCGCCGGGAGGCAGCTGGATGATGACGAAGACGATGATGCTGATCGCGATCAGCGTCGGGATCATCAGCAGCAGGCGGCGGGCGATGTACCTCAGCATTTCAGTTCGTCCCGCGGTCGATCCAGAACGTGTCGGGCCGGTGGATGCCGAAATAGGCGCCCGGATCCCAGTTGTACAGGCCCTTCGCCGGCACGTTGCGCATCGCGCGGCTCACCACCACCGGCTGCAGGTTGCCCGTCACCGTGCCGATGATGAACTGCTGCTCGGCGTGGATCGACAGCATGCGCTTCCAGATCTTCGTGCGCTCCGCGGAGTCGGGCGCCTTCTGCCAGCCTTCGTAGAGCGCGAGCAGCTCCTTCGCCTCGGGGATGTCCGGCGGCGAGCCGCCCTTGCCGCGGCTCTCCACGTGGTTGCCCCACATCGGCCACTGCAGCTGCTCCTGCTTCACCGGCGCGAGCGCCTCGGGGCTCATGTCGGCGGTGGCGAGCCCGTTGTCGAGCCCGGACCACACCGACATCATCGACTGCCCGGAGAACACGCGCTTGCGGAAGATCTCGCGCTGCGACGGCCGCGAGTAGAGCGCGATGCCGACCTGCCGCCAGCTGTCGCGGATGAGCTCGAGCACGTCGGTCTCCTCGGTGCTCTCGCCGGCGGTGTCGACGACGATCTCGAGCGGCCGCCCGTCGGGCAGCAGCCGCAGGCCGTTCGCGTCGCGCGTGGTGAGGCCGATCTCGTCGAGCAGCGCGTTCGCCGCCTTGAGGTCGTAGCGCGTCCACGCCGCGCGGAACGCGGGCTCGTACAGCGGGCTTGCCGGCAGCACGGTGTTGTTCGACGGCTGCACGAGCCCGAAGAAGACCACCTGGTTGATCTCGTGCCGGTTGACGGCCAGCGAGAGCGCGCGGCGGAAGCGCACGTCGCGCATCAGCTTGCGCCACGCCGGGTCCTCGACGTTGAGGTTCGGATGCAGCGCGATCTGCGAGCCCTTCACGGTGTCCCACAGGCGCACCTCGTACCCGCTGCGCTTCTCGTTCTTCTTGAGGAACGTGTAGTCGTCGAAGCGCAGGTAGCGCGCCTGGAGGTCGGCCTCGCCGGCGCCGGTCTTCGCCGGCACCAGCTTCTCGTCGGCGATGCCCATCACGACGCGGTCGATGTAGGGCAGCTGGCGGCCCGAGGGGTCGACGCGGTGGAAGTACGGGTTGCGGTGGAAGACGAAGCGCGTGGCCGGCGGCGCCGTCATGTTGACCCAGGGCTCCAGCGTGGGGAGGTCGGGGTTGTCGAAGCGGTACTGCTCGTCCTTCTTGTGGTGCAGGCCCGCCCAGTTGCGCGCCTTGGCCTTCGCGGCTTGCGCCTTCGCCTCCTCCTCGCCGAGGTAACGCGCGTGGAACTTCCTGAGGTAGTGCGCGGGGCGATAGAGGAACAGCGGCGAGGGCCCGGCGATCGCCGGAAGGAACAGCGGATTGGGGCTCTCCCAGACGTAGCGGACGGTCAGCGGGTCCGGAAAGCTGACCTTCGGCCCCTTGCCGTCGGCGAGCAGCGCCTGCGGCAGGCCGATCGGCGAGAGCGCCTTGTTGTTGGCCACGTCCTCCCAGTAGTAGCGGAAGTCCTCGGAGGTGAACGGGTGGCCGTCGGACCAGCGGTGCCCCGGGCGCAGCCGGAACGTGAACTCGCGGTCGCCGGCGTTCTCGAAGCTCTCGACGATGTCGGGGACGAACTGCAGCTTGAGGTCGTAGGCGACGAGCCGCGCGTAGCCGAACACGACCATCATGCGGATGTCGCGGTCGCGCGCCATCACCATGCGCATGTCGCCGCCGTAGCGGCCGCTCTCGCGCTTCATCTCGCCGAGCGGGACGACGAGCGGCTTCTCCGGCAGGCGCTGCGCCATCGGCGGCAGCTTGCCCGCCGCCACCGCCTCCTTGAGCATCGGCGGTTCCTCGTTCGCCGACGCGAGCGGCGCGAACGCGAGGGCCGCGAACGCGAGCGCGGCGCAGAGGGCGCGTTGCGGCCGCCTCATGCCGTCACGCTCCGCGCGCGCAGGTCCGCGCCCACCTGCGCGCGCACGCGGTGCCCGCCGCCGAGGTCGTGCAGCACGCCGGCGTCGTCGCCCCGCCACGCGTAGGGCGCGCGCCACTCGGCCGGGTCGCGCGCGGCCCCCTCCATCACGGCGGCGAGGTCGAGCCGCCGCCCGAGGTCGGGGTAGGGCACTGCGGCAAGCAGGCCGCGCGTGTACGGATGCAGCGGCTCGCTGAACAGCACCTCGCGCGGCGCGATCTCGACGATGCGGCCCTTGCACATCACGGCGATCTCGTCGGCGAGGTAGTCGACCACCGCGAGGTTGTGCGAGATGAAGAGGTAGGTGAGCCCGAGCTCGGCCTTGAGGTCCTTGAGCAGGTTCATGATCTGCGCCTGGATCGAGACGTCCAGCGCGGAGACCGGCTCGTCGCACAGCAGCATGTCGGGCTTGAGCGCGAGCGCGCGGGCGATGCCGATGCGCTGGCGCTGGCCGCCGGAGAAGCTGTGCGGGTAGCGCGACAGGAAGCGCGGGTCGAGGCCGACCAGCCGCATCAGCTCCTTCACCATCTCCGCCTGGTAGTCGGCGTCGCCGACGCCGTGGATCACCAGCGGCTCGCGCAGGATGTCGAACACGGTCATCCGCGGCGACAGCGAGCCCATCGGGTCCTGGAAGATGTACTGCACGCGGCGGCGGAAGCGCTGCAATTCCGCCTCGCCCGCCTGCGCGACGTCGAGCGGCTTCCCGCGGTCGTTGTACACGATGCGCCCGCGGTCGGGCGTGAGCGCGCGCATGATCATCTTGGAGAGCGTGGTCTTGCCGCAGCCGCTCTCGCCGACCAGCCCGAAGCACTCGCCGTGACGCACCTCGAAGCTCACGTCGGCCACTGCGCGGACCTTGTGCGTGCGGTGGCCGACCCACGCCGTGCTGCGCGTGGTGAACGTCTTGTCCACGCCCTCGACGGCGAGCTGCACCTGCGGCACGCCTTCCGGCCAGCCCTCGTAGGTGCGCAGCAACGGCCCCGTCTGGTGGTCGATCTCGCGCACCGGTTGCAGCCGCTCGCCCTCCTTCATGTCGAAGTGCGGCACCGCGCGCAGCAGCGCGCGCAGGTACGGGTGCCCGGGCGCCGTGTAGATGTCGCGCACCGGTCCCGCCTCCATCACGCGCCCGCGGTAGAGCACGACGACCTCGTCGGCGAGGTTCGCCACCACGCCGAGGTCGTGCGTGATCAGCAGCACCGCCATGTTGAGCCGTCCCTTCAGCTCGGCGAGCAGCTGGAGGATCTGCGCCTGGATGGTGACGTCGAGCGCGGTGGTCGGCTCGTCGGCGATCAGCAGCGACGGACGGCAGACGAGCGCCATCGCGATCATCGCGCGCTGCCGCAGGCCGCCCGACAGCTCGAACGGGTACATCTTCAGCGCCCGGGCCGGGTCGGGGAAGCCGACCAGGCGCAGCATCTCCTCGGTCTGGCGCAAGCCCTCGGCCTGGTCGACCTTGTGGTGCAGGAACAACCCCTCGCTCACCTGGTCGCCGACCGTGTGCACGGGCGAGAGCGAGAGCATGGGCTCCTGGAAGATCATCGACATGCGCCGGCCGCGCAGCGCGAGGTAGCCGGGGCCGTCCGGATCGAGGCGGGCGAGGTCGATCGGCGCTTCGCCGGGCCTTTCGGCCGCAAGCAGCATGCTGCCGTTCGTGATTCGCGCGTTGTGCGGCAGGATGCCCATCAGCGCCTGCGCGGTCACCGACTTGCCCGAGCCGGACTCGCCCACGAGCGCGACCGTCGTGCCCGGCCGCACGCGGAAGGAGATGCGGTCGAGCGCCGGCACGCGCATGCCGCGCACGTCGAATTCGAGCGACAGCTCGCGGACGTCGATCAGGTTGTTCATTCGTGGGAGCGCGCTGTTCCGCGAGGCGCCCCGCGGCGGATCCGGCGTGCGGGACCCCCGCGACTCTAATCGGGCGGCCGGCTTTAGGGAAGGGGGCGGGCCGCGAAGAGGCCCCGCCCCCGACCTGTGGCCGCCCGGGGCGTCACTCGGCCGCCTGAATCCGGATCGACTGCGGAATCGTGAGGCCCAACGTGCTCGCCATGGCCTCGTTGAGGCCGAGCTCGAACTTCGCCGGCTGCTCGACCGGGAGCTTCGCCGGGTTCGCGCCGCGCAGGATCCGGTCGACGTAGCGCGCCGCCAGCGCGGGATACACGTCGCGGGCGGGGCCGTAGGTCAGCAAGGGACCGGCGTCGAGCAGGCGCTTGTTGCCCACCATGGCCAGCGGCAGCCTGTTTTCCGCGGCGAACCTGCCGATGGCCATGCGCTGGCTGGTGATCAGCGGCTCGGGAGGCGTCACCAGCGCGTCCGCGCGCATGCGCAGGATGGCGGCGAAGGCCCCCTCGAAGTCGGCGGCGGAGCTCACCTCGACGAACCTGAACTCGACCCTGAGTACGGGCGCGGCCTCGTTGAGCACGCGGGCCATCGGCTTGTAGCCATCGTTCTCCGGGCGCCCGAAGAACGCGACCGTGCGGATGCGGGGCGCCATTTCCTTGAGCAGCGCGACCGCCTTGCGCGCCGACTCGTCGGCGAGGAAGGCCGCGCCGGTGACGTTGCCGCCGGGCTCGGCGAGGCTGCGCACGATCCCGTAGGCGACGGGATCGCCGACCGACACCATGACGATCGGGATCGTCGGCGTCGCCTTCATCAGTGCGCGCGTCGCAGGCGCGCTCTGCACCAGGATCACGTCGGGCTTCAGGGCGACGAGCTCCGCAGCCATCGCCGGCAGCCGTTCGTACTGGCCGTCGGCGAACCGGGGCTCGAGCAGCGTGATGGCTCGTCCCTCCGGCCAGCCGAGCTTGTCGAGCTCGGCCATCAGCGGCCTCACCAGCGCGTCGACGCTGCTGCGGTCGAAAGCCGTCAGCAAGGCGATGCGGCGCGGGCCGCCGGCGGGTTGCGCGAGCGCCGCCCCGGCGGCGAGCGAGGTCGCGGCTGCGAGAAAGGAGCGTCTGTCGGGCATGGGCTTCGGCGCCTCGCAGGTGTGCGCGGGCAGGGGCGCGTTGGGCAACCTACCACTACGGCGACCCGTCCGCCACCGGAGTCCGGGAGTCGTTCCGCAGCGCTTGCCTCCCGCCTGTCCGACGTGATACATATACCCATATGAAGACAACCGTAGAGATTCCCGACGCGTTGCTGGAGGAGGCCCGCAAGCTCGCCGCGCGGCAGGACTCGACGCTGCGGGTGCTGATCATCGAGGGCCTGCGGCGCGTCGTCGCCGAGCGCAAGCGCGCCGGCGGCTTCAGGCTCCGCAAGGCGAGCTTCCGCGGCAGCGGCCTCCAGCCGGACGTCGCCGACGCTCCATGGGAGCGCATCCGCGAGCTGGCCTACGACAAGCGCGGCGGATGATCGCGGTCGACACGAACCTGCTGGTCCATGCCCACCGCGAGGACTCGCCGTGGCACGAGCCCGCCGCGGCGCGCCTCGCCGAGCTGGCCGAGGCGCGCGAGCCGTGGGCGATCGCGTGGCCCTGCCTGCACGAGTTCCTCGCCATCGTGACGCACCCGCGGATCTACGCGCCGCCCACGCCGCTGCCTGCCGCGCTTGACCAGGTCGACGCGTGGCTGGAGTCGCCCAGCCTCACGCTGCTCGCCGAGGGCGAAGGCTATTGGCCGGAGCTGCGCGCCCTGCTGACCGACGGACGCATCGCGGGGCCGCAGGTGCACGACGCCCGCGTGGCGGGCCTGTGCCGGCTTCACGGCGTGCGCGAGCTGTGGAGCGCCGACCGCGACTTCAGCCGCTTCGGAACCCTGCGCGTGCGCAATCCGCTGGTCGCGTAGCGCGGCGCCTGCGGCTCAACGCCGCAGCGCGGCGTCGATCCGCGCCAGGGCGCGAGGGAAGCGCAGCGCGAGCGTGCGCTCGCGCACCGCGGCGAGCGCGGCGCGGCTCGCCTCGCCGGGTGCCCGGCGGTGCGCGGCGAGCGCCCGCCCCCGCAGGGCGTGGAAGCCCGACCACGGCAGCGGCTCCTCGGCGGCGTAGGCCTCGAGCGCATCGCAGTGGTGCAGCGCGAGCGCGGGGTCGTCGAGGTCGAGCGCGACGTCGATCGCGTCGGCGCGATACCAGAGGTGGCAGTGGCCGAGCGAGCCCCGCGCGAGCCACTGCTCGCCTTCCGCGAGGGCCCCTCGCGCCGCCTCGGGATCGCTCGCGACGCGCGCCTCGCCGCTGCAGAGCAGCGCGCCGATGAAGCCGCCGATGCGCGTCGCCTCCATGATCGCCCGCACCTCGGCCAGGCGCGCGCGGGCCTCCTCGGGATCGCCCGCCGCGATCGCGACCTCGGCGAGCACCCACAGCAGGATCGCCTCGTAGCGCCGCGAGCCGACGCTGCGCGCGAGGTCGAGCCCCGCGCGCGCGCTGGCCGCCGCGCGCTCGTGCTCGCCGCGGTGCAGGCACACCATCGCCAGCGACTCCAGCGCGAAGACCTCGCCGTGCGGCAGTGCGAGCCGCCTGGTGATGCGGGCAGCCTCCTCGACGTCCGCGAGGGCCGCATCCCACTCGCACAGGTAGGTGCTGCAGTGGCCGACCATGAGGAGGTTCGCGCTCTCGGTGCGCGGCAGCGAGTGCGCGCGCGCCAGCGCGACCGCCTCGGCAAAGCGCGCGCGGGCCGTGAGCATCCGCCCGGTCGCGTACGCCGAGTCGCCCAGCCCCGAGAGCGCGTTGGCCTCGTCGTGCGCGTCGCGCCCTTCGCGGGCCGCCGCCAGCGCCAGCTCATGCTCGCGGCGGCAGGCGTCCGCCTCGCCGCGCGCGAAGTGGATGTTGCCGCGCAGGTAGTGGATCACCGAGGCCTCGTGGCGCAGACCGCAGGCCTCGGCGAGCGGTTGCGCCTGCGCGAGCGTGCCGAGCGCCGCGTCGGGCGCGCCGGCGAGCCGGTGGCCGGAGGCCACGCCGATCAGCGCGCGGCAGCGTTCCGCGTCGCCGGGGGCCTCCGCGGCGGCCGCCTCGAACGCCGCGATCGCCTCGGCGGTGCGGCCGGTGTCGCGCAGCTGCTCGGCGCGCAGCGTCGCGGCGGCGTGGCGCACGTCCGGCTCCTTCGCGAGCGCGATCGCGCGCTCGGCGAGCGCCAGCGCGTCGTCGAGGCGCAGCATGGCCGCCTGCTCGCGGGCCGCGGCGACGTAGGCCGCGGCGGCGCCGGCGTCTCCGGCGCGATCGAGGTGCTGCGCGCACAGCCGCGCGTCCCGGCCCGCGTACCAGAGGGCCGCTCGTGCGTGAAACTCGCGCTTGCGACTGTTCAGCAGCGACGCGTACGCGCCCTCGGCGACCAGCGCGTGCGCGAACAGGTACTCGTCGCCTTCCGGGCGCACGAGGAAGTGCCCGACCAGCGCGTCGCACGCGTAGTCGGGGACGCCGACGAGGTGGCGCAGCAGCGGCAGCCCGAAGCGCTGGCCGATCACGGAGGCGGCCTGCACGGCGTCGCGGTCGCGCGGCGCCAGCCTGTCGATGCGCGACAGCACGAGGCTGCGCACCGAGCCCGGCACGGCGCCGCCCTCGCCGGCGTCGCGCAGGAGCTGCACGAGGAACAGCGGGTTGCCCTCCGCTCGCTGGATGCACTCGAGCACTCGGCGCTCGTCGCCCCCGACGAGCGCGTGGGCGAGCGCGATCGACTCCTCGGGGCGCAGGCGGTCGAGGTCGAGCGTGAGCTGCGGCAGCGAGCCGGCGGCGGCGCGCCAGCGCGCGTCGATCGGGTCGCCCTCGATGCGCGTGGTGGCGACGAGCAGCGCGGGCGACGCCGCGCAGGCACGCCCGAGCGCGGCGAGCCCCTCCAGCGTGAGCGCGTCCGCCCAGTGGAGGTCCTCGACGACGAGCAGCCGCGGCGTGTTCGCGGCCGCCGCGGCGACCAGGGCGTGCAGCGCCGCCTGCCTCGCGCGGCTGCGCGCGGCAGGCTCCATCGCCTCGTAGGTGGGCTTGCGGGCGGGAGGCAGCGGCAGCTCGCAAGAGTCGGCGAGCGCTGCTTCGTCGTCGGCCGCCACGCGCCCGTCGGCGAGCGCCGCGGCGAGCGCGCGCCGCCGCTCCTCGCTGTCGGCCCCCGGCGGGGCGCCCAGCAGCCCGGCTGCCAGCGCCGCGATCGCGCCGCGCCCGCGCGCGACGCCGAAGTCGAGCACCAGCGCGGCGTGGCACGCGAATCCCGCGGCGCGCGCGCGTTCGGCGCACGCCTCGACGAGCCGCGTCTTCCCGATGCCGGCCTCGCCGCGGATGAGCAGCAGCCGTCCGCTGCCCCGCGACTTGACCGAGGCGAGCGCGGCGTCGAACTGCCTCAGCTCGTCCTCGCGCCCGACGAGCGGCGGGGCGGCCAGGCGCTCCGGCCGCAGGCACAGCACGCGCCAGGCCTCGACGGGCGCGTCGAGGCCCTTCACCGCGAGCGCCCCGGCCGACTCGCCTTCGCTGAAGGACGCGACCGCGCGCCAGACCGGGCCGGCGACCAGCGTCTGGCCGCCCTTCGCCATGCCTTCGAGGCGCGAGGCGAGGTTCACGGCGTCGCCGGTGACGGTGTAGGCGGAGTGCGCGGCGCTGCCGGTTCCGGCGGCGACGACCTCGCCGCCGGCGATGCCGACGTGCGCCGCGAGCTTCGCGCCGAGCTCGTCGCCGAGGCGCTCGAGCGCCGCGTGGATCGCGCAGGCCGCGCGCACGGCGCGCTCGGCGTCGTTGTCGTGCGCCACCGGCGCGCCGAACACCGCCATCACGGCGTCGCCGATGTGCTTGTCTATCGTGCCGCCGTGGCTCGCGACGATGCCGTCGACGACCTCGAAGTACCGGCCGAGCAGGCGGTGGACCTCCTCGGGGTCGAGCTGCGAGGCGAGGTGCGTGTAGCCGGCGATGTCCGCGAACATCACCACGACCTCGCGCCGCTCGCCGGACGCTGCCGGCGCCTCGGGCGCGGCCGGAGCCGGCTCCGGCGGCGCGCCGGCGCGCACCGGCGCGCCGCACTGCGCGCAGAAGCGCGCGCCCGCCGCCAGCGCGGCGCCGCAGTCGCTGCAGAACCGCGGCGCGCTCACGGCCGCAGCCGGGTGGCTACCTGTCGACGCCGCCGAAGCAGACGTACTTCACTTCGACGAACTCGTCGATGCCGTACTTGCTGCCCTCGCGGCCGAGCCCGGACTGCTTGACGCCGCCGAACGGCGCGACCTCGGTCACCATCAGCCCGGTGTTGATGCCGACCATGCCGTACTCCAGCGCCTCGGCGACCCGCCACGCGCGGCCGATGTCGCGCGAGTAGAAGTACGAGGCCAGCCCGTACTCGGTGCGGTTGGCGAGCTCGATCACCTCGGCGTCGGTCTTGAACGGGATGAGCGGCGCCACCGGGCCGAACGTCTCCTCGCGGAAGATCTGCATGTCCGCCGTGACGCCGGTGAGCAGCGTGGGCTGGAAGAACGAGCCGCCGAGCGCGTGCCGCTTGCCGCCCGCGGCCACCTTCGCGCCGTGCTTCGTGGCGTCGGCGATGTGCTCCTCGGCCTTGGCCACCGCGGCCATGTCGATCATCGGCCCCTGCGTCACGCCCGGCTCCGCGCCGTTGCCGACCTTGAGCGTGGCGATCTTCGCCGCGAACTTCTGCGCGAACGCGTCGTACACCTTCTCGTGGACGAAGAAGCGGTTCGTGCACACGCAGGTCTGGCCAGCGTTGCGGTACTTGGAGATCAGCGCGCCGTCGGCCGCGGCGTCGAGGTCGGCGTCCTCGAACACGATGAATGGCGCGTTGCCGCCGAGCTCGAGCGACAGCTTCTTGATCGTCGGCGCGACGTCGCGCATCAGCTGGCGGCCGATCTCGGTGGAGCCGGTGAACGAGAGCTTCCGCACGATGGGGTTCGCGCACATCTCGCCGCCGATCGCGGCCGCGCTGCCGGTCACGATGTTGATCACGCCCGGCGGGAAGCCGGCGCGGTGGGCGAGCTCGGCGAGCGCCAGCGCCGAGTACGGCGTGACCTTCGCGGGCTTCAGGATCACGGTGCAGCCGGCGGCCAGCGCCGGCGCGACCTTGCGCGTGATCATCGAGCAGGGAAAGTTCCACGGCGTGATCGCCGCGCACACGCCGACCGGCTCCTTGGTGACGACGAGGCGGCGATCGTTGCCGATCGTCGGGATCACGTCGCCGTAGACGCGCTTCGCCTCCTCGGCGAACCACTCGATGTACGCCGCGCCGATCGTCACCTCGCCCTTGCTCTCGCCGAGCGGCTTGCCCTGCTCGGTGGTGAGGATGAGCGCGAGGTCGTCGACGTTCGCCATCATGAGGTCGAACCACTTGCGCATGATGACGCTGCGCTCCTTCGCCGTCTTCGCGCGCCACGCCGGCCAGGCGCGGTCCGCGGCCTCGATGGCGCGGCGCGTCTCGGCAGCGCCGCACACCGGCGCCGTGCCGACGCGGCGGCCGGTCGCCGGGTTGGCGATCGTCGTCGTGCCGCCGTCGTCGGCGTCGATCCACTTGCCGTCGACGTAGCACTGCATGCGCAGCAGCGACGGGTCCTTCAGGGGCGGTACTTCGCGTTCCGGCGAGTCGGGGGGGGCCATGAGCGTCTCCTCTTGCGGCAAGCCCGTCATTCTAGTCCTGCGGGACCGCGGCCGGCTTGCGCCAGGTCACCAGCAGCACGCCGGCCAGCACGGCGGCCGCGCCGGCGACCTGCAGCGCGCCGATGCGCTCGCCGAGCAGCGCGTGGCCGAAGCCGATCGTGAACACCGGGCCGAGGCAGCCGACCAGCGCGACCGTGTTCGCGTCGACGCGCTTCAGCGCCTCGGCCACGCACCAGACGGGGACGAACGTCGACACGACCGCCATGGCCAGCACGAGCCCATGGACCGCGAGCGGCACGTCGAGCGCGGCGAGCGGGCGCAGCAGCGCGAACTGCACCAGCACGAACGCGGTGGACACGAGCATCGCCCAGGCGATGAAGCGGCGGCTGCCCAGCCGCGCGATCGCCGGCCCGGCGCCGACGAGGTAGGCCGCGTAGAGGAACGCGCTGCCGAACACCAGCGCGCCGCCGAGCGCCACGTTGGCCGACTGCGGCGAGGCGGCGAGGTCGTGCGCGAACACGAGCGCGATGCCGGCATAGGACAGGACGAGCGCGGCCAGCGTGCGGCGCGAGATGCGCCGGCGCAGGAACACGGCCGACAGCAGCACGACGATCGTCGGGTAGAGGAACAGGATCAGCCGCTCGAGCGAGGCCTTGATGTGGAACAGCCCGGCGAAGTCGAGAAAGCTCGACAGGTAGTAGCCGATGCAGCCGAGCCAGGCGATGGCCAGCACGTCGCGCCGCTCGAGCGGCGCCCGGCCCGGCGCGCGCTCCACGTGCCACGCGAGCGCGGCGAACAGCGGCGCCGAGTAGATCATGCGCAGCGCGAGCAGCGTGACCGGATCGACCGGGTGCGCCGCGTAGGCGAGCTTCACCAGCACCGCCTTGAACGAGAAGCCGAGGACGCCGACGACCGCGAGGAGAAGGCCGGCCGTGCGCTCGCGCGGGGTCAGTTCCACCGCACGAGGCCGGTCCAGGCCGTGACGAGCACGACGGCGCCGAACGCGATGCGGTACCACGCGAACGGCACGAAGTCGTGCCGGCTCACGTAGCGGATCAGCCAGCGGATGCAGGCGAGCGCGCAGACGAACGAGACGACGAAGCCGACGGCGAACGCGGGCCAGTCGGCGGCGCCGACCAGCGCGCGCTCCTTCCACAGCGAGTAGGCGCCGGCGATCACCAGCGTGGGCACGGCGAGGAAGAACGAGAACTCGGTGGCCGCCTTGCGCGACAGTCCGAACAGCATGCCGCCGATGATCGTCGCGCCCGAGCGCGACATGCCGGGAATCAGCGCGAAGGCCTGCGCGATGCCGACCTTGAGCGCGTCGCCCGCGCTCATGTCATCGACCTCGGCCACGCGCACCGCGGCGGGCTGCAGGCGCTGGCGGCGCTCCGCCCACAGGATGATCAGCGCGCCCGCGATGGTGGCGACGGCCACCGGCACCGGGTGGAACAGCGCCGCCTTGATCGCCTTGCCGAACGCGAGGCCGAGCGCCGCGAGCGGCACGAACGCGATGGCGACGTTGCGCGCGAAGCGGCGCGCCGCGGCGCTCGATCCCAGGTGAAAGACGGCGTCGCCGAAGCGCCGCCGGTACTCCCACACGACGGCGAGCATCGCCCCCGACTGGATGACGATCTCGAAAACCTTCGCCTGCTCGCCGACGTAGCCGAGCAGCGAGCCGGCCACGATCAGGTGGCCGGTCGAGCTGATCGGCAGGAACTCCGTGAGCCCCTCGACGATGCCGAGCAGCAGCGCGACGGCGAGCGAGGGGGCTTCCAAGCGGGCCCGAGCGCCCTAGGGAAGCTCTGCGTAACCCGCGGATGCGCGACGCGCTTCCCCGGGACGATGGCTAGGCGCGATCCGCCGGGCGTGGTAGGCCCCACGCTCAAGGATCGCAACACCGCCAGCGCCCGGGGAAGCGCGTCCCGAAGGGCAGCCGAGCGAACTGCACATGACGGATTGCGGACAGTTCTTCATGCGAGGATGCGCGCGTCGTGAGGTTACGCAGAGCTTCCTTAGGCGCGCCGCTGGTTGCGTTCCAGGATCTCCAGCGCGCGCGTGACGGCGTCGTTGCTGCCCGCCTCGACGCGCCCTTGCGGCGTCAGCTCGTTGACGATCTCGGGGAAGATCGACGCGAGGCCGCCGGCCGCCTCGTCGGGCGAGACGCCCGCCTGCTCGGCCATGCGCCCGATCTCCTCGCGGCCGAAGATCTGCGAGAGGACGTCCGGCGAGATCGGCATGTTCGGCCCCGTGCTCACCCACGAGTCGGCCTCGCGGCCGCGGCCTTCCTGCTGCATGCGGCCGAGCACGCCGCCCAGGCCGCCGTTCTTCTGCAGCATCTGCAGCGCCATCATCACCAGCGCGCCGAGCGCGGCGCCGCCGAGCCCGCCCATGCCCGCCTGGCTCGGCGCCGGCATGCCGCCCGGCCCCATGCCGGGCATGCCGCCGCCGGGCATCCCCGGCATGCCGCCCATCCCGCCCATCTGGTTCAGGAGGTCGCCGAGGCCGCCCATGCCGGGCGACGGGCGTTGCCCGCCCTGCGCCATTCCGCCAAGCACCTGACCCAGCAATCCGTCGAGCAGTCCCATCGCGATCTCCGCCTAGAGGTCCGAAGCGTAGTGCCGATTCCGCGCCGCCGCAGGCGCGCGTCCGGGGCACAGGATACCGCACGCGCGCGAACGCCCCGCGCGCCGTCAGCGCGCGATGCCGAGCTCCTCCATCACGCGCGCAAGCGCCGACTTGAGGCCGGCGACTTCGCGCGCGAGGTCGTCGACGTTGCGCTTGATCGCGGCGATCTCGCCGGCCGACACCGCGTCGCCGTGCACGGCGGCATGCGCCGGTTCGGCGAGCGCGGCGGGGTCGGGCGGCCCCGACAGCAGGTGCATCCACCGCGTTTCGCGCGATCCCGGCCGGCGCGGCAGCTCGGCGACGAACGGACCGCCGGCACGCGCGCGCAGCTCGTCGAGGTAGGCCTCGACCGACGAGACGTCGGCGAAGCGGTGCAGGCGCTCGCAGTTCGCGCGGATCTCCGCCGCCGTCTGCGGACCGCGCAGCGCCAGCGTGGCGAGCAGCGCGACGGACTCGGAGGGCAGCCCGAGCACGCGCGCGGCGTTCTCCGCGTAGCGCATCGCGCGCCCGCCGCTCGACTCGACGACGAGCGCGAGCTGCCGCAGGTGGTCGACGGCCGCCTGCACGTCGGCTTCGCGCGCGTCGAGCACGGGGTCGCGGCTCGTCTTCTGGTTGCAGCCCGCGACCAGCGCGTTGAGCGTGAGCGGATAGGTGTCCGGGACCGTGTGGCGCTTCTCGACGAGGACGCCGAGGACGCGGGTCTCGAGCAGGGACAGGGCGGGAAGGCTCATGGGATCGGCTCGCCGAGCGCCGGCAGTGTAGCGCGTCGGGCCGGTCTGCTATCGTTGACGGCGAAACCACGCTCCGCGCGGCAGGGAAGGCAACGACATGGCCAGCCAGAACGAAGTCACCAACATGGCGCTGTTCTGCGACTTCGAGAACATCGCGCTCGGGGTGGCGGACGCGCGCTACGAGAAGTTCGACATCAAGCGCGTGCTCGAGAAGCTGCTGCTCAAGGGCAGCATCGTGGTGAAGAAGGCCTACTGCGACTGGGAGCGCTACAAGGCCTACAAGAAGACGATGCACGAGGCGAACTTCGAGCTGATCGAGATCCCGCACGTGCGCATCTCCGGCAAGAACTCGGCCGACATCCGCATGGTGGTCGACGCGCTCGACCTCTGCTACACGAAGTCGCACGTCGACACGTTCGTCGTCATCAGCGGCGACTCCGACTTCTCGCCGCTGGTCTCCAAGCTGCGCGAGAACGCGAAGACGGTGATCGGCGTGGGCGTGAAGAACTCGACCTCCGACCTCCTCATCGCCAACTGCGACGAGTTCATCTACTACGACGACCTCGTGCGCGAGCAGAGGAAGGCGCCCGCTCGGCGATCGGCGAAGTCCGCCGCGAAGCCGTCCGCCGAGCCTGCGGAGCCGGCCGCCGAGGCGGCGCCCGCGACGAAGTCGAGGAAGACCGCCGCCAAGGCGACGAAGGCCGCGAAGACGCCGGCGAAGGGACGCAAGCGCGGCGCCAAGCAGGCCGCGGAAGACGACGCCGCCGCTCCCGGCGAGGCCGCGAACGAGCCGGCGTCCGCGCCGGTGCGCAGCGAGGACGATCGCCTCGCCGAGGCGCTCGAACTCATCGTGCACACGGTCGACGCGCTCGCCGCCGAGCGCGGCGGCGACGACAAGGTGTGGGGCTCGATGGTCAAGCAGGCGATCAAGCGCGTGAAGCCGGGCTTCAACGAGTCGTACTACGGCTTCCGCTCGTTCAACGCGCTGCTCGAGGAGGCGGCCTCCCGCGGGCTGCTGGCGCTCGAGCGCGACGAGAAGTCCGGCGGGTACGCATTGCGCCTAGCAGGCTAGCGCTTCACTTTCCGATCGTCATCCCCGCGCAGGCGGGGATCCCGTGCCGTTGCACTCCCGCAGTGGAGTGCCGTGCCGAGAGTCGCTGGATCCCCGCCTGCGCGGGGATGACGACGTGGAAGCGGCCGGCCTGAAGGCGGCCGCAGGAAGGTCAGGGCCCTCCCGTGTCGGGCCACCGCCGCACGATCGACGCGGGCGAGTCCTGCTCGCGGGGCTTCGGCGGCGAGGTCGGCGTGCCGGCGGCGATCCAGCCCACCAGCGTCTCGCCGGGCGAGCAGAACGCGGCGGCGACTTCGGGGTCGGACGCGCGCGCGCCCGAAAGCACCTTGCCGGCGTAGCCCATCAGCTGCAGCGCGTTCATCGCGTTGGCCACCGCGCCGCCCACCGCCATCCACTGCTCGTGCGCCGGGACCTCGGGGTCGGCGACGATGCGAGCGATCACCGCGATGACCACCGGCGGCCGCGTCGCGCGTTCGCGCTCGGCGGCGACCTCCTCGGGAGGCTTGCCGCAGCGCCTGCCGTAGGCTTCGAACAGGTCGGCGAGGCGCTCCTTCGCCCCGCCGCGGATCACCGCGAAGCGGAACGGGATCTTCTTCTCGTGGTCGGGCGCGCGCAGGCTCGCCTGCGCGAGGCGCAGGATCTCGGCATCGCTCGGCCCCGGCTCGCGCAGGTATTTCGGCCCGGTCGAGTGGCGGTGCAGGAGGAACGCGAGCGCGGCGGCCCGGGCATCGGTGGCGGGGGATTCGATCGGCGGCACGGCCGGCATTATCGCTCCGGCGTTCGCGGAGCGTCCCGGCGCCGAGGCGGTCAGGCGCGGCGATACACCTCCGCCCCCGCCTTCACGAACTCGACCGCCTTGGCCTCCAGGCCCTTCGCCAGGGCCTCGCTCTCGGCGATCCCCTGCTTGCGCGCGTAGTCGCGGACGTCCTGCGTGATCCTCATCGAGCAGAAGTGCGGCCCGCACATCGAGCAGAAGTGCGCGAGCTTGGCGCCGTGCTGCGGCAGCGTCTCGTCGTGGAATTCGCGCGCCTTGTCGGGATCGAGGCCGAGGTTGAACTGGTCCTCCCAGCGGAACTCGAAGCGCGCCTTGGACAGCGCGTTGTCGCGGATCTGCGCGCCGGGGTGCCCCTTGGCGAGGTCCGCCGCGTGCGCCGCGAGCTTGTACGTGATGATGCCGTCCTTCACGTCGGCCTTGTTCGGCAGGCCGAGGTGCTCCTTCGGCGTCACGTAGCAGAGCATCGCCGTGCCGTACCAGCCGATCATCGCCGCGCCGATCGCGCTGGTGATGTGGTCGTAGCCGGGCGCGATGTCGGTGGTGAGCGGGCCCAGCGTGTAGAACGGCGCCTCGCCGCACAGGCGCAGCTGCTCGTCCATGTTGTGCCTGATCATGTGCATCGGCACGTGGCCGGGGCCCTCGATCATCACCTGCACGTCGTGCTTCCACGCGACCTGCGTGAGCTCGCCGAGGGTGGCGAGCTCGGCCATCTGCGCGTCGTCGTTGGCGTCGTGCACCGAGCCGGGCCGCAGGCCGTCGCCGAGCGAGAAGGCGACGTCGTACGCCTTCATGATCGCGCAGATGTCCTCGAAGTGCGTGTAGAGGAAGCTCTCCTCGTGGTGCGCGAGGCACCACTTCGCCATGATCGAGCCCCCGCGCGAGACGATGCCGGTCATGCGCTTCGCCGTCAGCGGGACATAGCGCAGCAGCACGCCGGCGTGGATCGTGAAGTAGTCCACGCCCTGCTCGGCCTGCTCGATCAGCGTGTCGCGGAAGATCTCCCACGTGAGCTCCTCCGCCTTGCCGTCGACCTTCTCGAGCGCCTGGTAGATCGGCACGGTGCCGATCGGCACCGGCGAGTTGCGCACGATCCACTCGCGCGTCTCGTGGATGTTCTTGCCGGTGGAGAGGTCCATGACCGTGTCCGCGCCCCAGCGCGTCGCCCACGTCATCTTCTCGACCTCCTCGCCGATCGACGAGCTGACCGCCGAGTTGCCGATGTTCGCGTTGATCTTCACCAGGAAGTTGCGGCCGATGATCATCGGCTCGGTCTCCGGGTGGTTCACGTTGCAGGGGATGATCGCGCGGCCGCGCGCCACCTCGTCGCGGACGAACTGCGGCGTGATCTCGCGCGGGATCGCCGCGCCGAACGACTGCCCGGCGTGCTGCCGCAGGACGGCCTCGGGCAGCGCGGCGATCATCGCCTCGCGCCGCAGGTTCTCGCGGATCGCGACGAACTCCATCTCGGGCGTCACGATGCCGCGCCGCGCGTAGTGCATCTGCGAGACGTTGGCGCCGGGCCTGGCGCGCCGCGGCGCGCGCTTGAGGTCGAAGCGCAGGCCGGCGAGCGCCGCGTCGGCGAGCCGCGCGCGGCCGTAGGCCGACGTCGGCCCGTCGAGCGCCTCGGTGTCGCCGCGCTCCTCGATCCACTTCGCGCGCAGCGGCGCGAGCCCCTTGCGGATGTCGATGCGCGCCTGCGGGTCGGTGTAGGGGCCCGAGGTGTCGTAGACGACGATCGGCGGGTTGCGCTCGGCGCCGAACGACGCGGGCGTGTCGTGCTGCGCGATCTCGCGCATCGGCACGCTGATGTCCGGGCGCGAGCCGGCCACGTAGACCTTGCGCGAGCGCGGCAGCGGGTTGACGACGGCGGCGTCGACGTGCGCGTCGCGCGCGAAGAATTCGTCCTTGGCGTTCATGGCTCTCTCCGGTGCGGGACGGGCGGGCGGAGGAGCGTTGGAACGCTTCCCTTCGCCGGCATTACCCGGATCAGGTTCCAAGGGTGTGGTCTCACCCGGCGGCCGGCTGGTGCCCGGCCGCCAGGACCCCTAGCGTGAGGGGGCAACGTTACGCCAAACGGCCTCCGCTGGAAAGTAGGGTCAGACCCTCATTTCAGGGGATCCGGAGATCCGACTCTGACCCCGACTTCAGAAACTCGACGCTGACCCTCGTTTCACCACCAGGCGTGGAAGTGGTGGGTCGGCCCGTGCCCCTTGCCGACGTCGAGCCGGTCGGCGGCGGCGATCGCCTTGCCGAGATAGTCCTTCGCGCGGCGCGCTGCAGCAGGCACGTCGGGCGACTGCGGCAGGAGGGCGGCCAGTGCCGCCGACAGCGTGCAGCCGGTGCCGTGCGTGTTCTTCGTCTCGATGCGGGGCGCCGACAGTTCGATCATGCGGTCCCCGTCGTGCAGCACGTCGATCGCGTCGCCGGCGGGCAGGTGGCCGCCCTTCAGGAACACCCAGCGCTCGCCTTCGTGCGTCATCGCATTGCGCAGGCGCTCCGCCGCGCGGCGCATCGCCTTCAGGTCCTGCGGCGCGGCGGACTCGAGCAGCACGCCGGCCTCGGGGAGGTTCGGCGTGATCATCGTCGCGAGCGGCAGCAGCGACTCGCGCAGCGCGCCCACCGCGGCGCGCTCCAGCAGCCCGTGGCCGCTCTTCGCAATCATCACCGGGTCGAGCACGACGTGCGCCGGCCGCCAGTGCCCGAGGCGGTCGGCGACCGCGACGATCACGTTCGCCTGGCCGACCATGCCGATCTTGGCCGCGTCGATGCGCACGTCGGCGAACAGCGTGTCGATCTGCCGCGCGACGAAGTCCGGGGGCACCGCGAAGATGCTGTCGACGCCGACGGTGTTCTGCGCGGTGAGCGCGGCGACGACGGCGCACGCGTACGCGCCGTTCGCGCTCATCGCCTTGACGTCGGCGAGGATGCCGGCCCCGCCCGAGGGGTCGACGCCGGCGACGGTGACCACGTTGGGGATGCGCTGCGCCATGGCGGCGATGGTGCCACAAGGCGCCGCGCGCGGAACGGCAGGTATGATGCGCGGCGAGTTGCGCGTGAGGGGAATCGGCATGGACGTGCTGTTGTGGGTCGCAGCGCTGGCGATGATCGTCGTCGGCGTCGTCGGCACCGTGCTCCCGGCGCTGCCCGGCGCGGTGTTCATCTTCGGCGGCATCGCGCTCGCCGCGTGGATCGACGGCTTCCAGCGCATCCCGGGCTGGGTGGTGGGCGTCGCCGCCGCGTTGACGGCGATCGCGTTCGTCACCGACTACGTGGCGGCTGCCCTCGGCGCGAAGAAGGCCGGCGCGAGCCGGCTCGCGATCGTCGGGGCCGCGCTCGGCACCGTCGCCGGCGTGTTCGGCGGCCCGCTGGGCATCCTGTTCCTGCCGCTGATCGGCGCCACGATCGGCGAGTACGTCTCTCGGCGCGACCCGGCGCACGCCGGCCGCGTGGGCGTGGCGACGTGGGTCGGCCTGCTGCTCGGCACCGCGGTCAAGGTGGCGATCGCGTTCACGATGATCGGCCTGTTCGTCGCGGCGCTCGTGTTCTGATGCGCCGGCCGTGATCGCGCCAGCGACGCCGCGCCGCGCCCGTGCGCTGTCGCGCCGCAACCTGCGGCTCGCGTCGGGGCTCGTGCTGCTCGCGTACGCGGCGACGCACCTCGTCAATCACGCGCTCGGGCTACACTCGTTTCGCGCTGCGGAGGCGATGTTGCACGTCGCCGTGGCCGTGTGGTTCTCCGCACCCGGCACGCTGGCGCTCTACGGCGCCGCCGCGGTCCACGTCGGGCTCGCCTTCCTCGCGCTCTACGAGCGGCGCACGCTGCGCATGCCGCCGGTCGAGGCGCTGCGCTACGCGCTCGGCTTTGCCGTCCCGTGGCTGCTGATCGGCCACGTGTTCGGCACGCGCATCGCGGCCGGCGCCGGCGCGAGCCCCGAGTACGAGCGCGTCGTCTGGCAGATGGTGGTCAACGACCTCGAGTGGCGGCAGCTCGCGCTCGTCACCGTCGTGTGGGGCCACGCGATGATCGGCGTCACGTTGTGGCTGCGACACCGCGCCTGGTTCGCGCGCTGGTCGCACGCGCTGCTGGTCGTCGCGTGCCTTGTGCCCATCCTCGGCACGCTGGGCTTCCTGTCGATGGCACGCGAGCTGGAGCTGCGCGCCGACGAGCCGGACAGCATCACCGCGCAGGCGGGCTACGCATCCGAGGTGGACGAGGCGGTGCGGGCGCGGCTTGCCGCCGCGCGCGAGGGCTGGACGTGGGGCTACCTCGCGCTGCTTGCGGGCGCGCTCGTCGCGCGGCAGGGCCGCCGCCTCGTCGAGGCGAGCGAGCGCAGCGCCGTCACGCTGCGCTACCCGGAGCGCGAGGTGCGCGTGCCCCGCGGCTACACGGTGCTCGAGGCGAGCCGCGCGCACCGCGTTCCCCACCTCGCGATGTGCGGCGGACGCGGCCGCTGCTCGACCTGCCGCGTGCGCGTCGCGCCGTACGACAGCCTGCCGCCTCCCAATGCGGACGAAGCCGCCACGCTGGCGAGCATCAAGGCGCCGCGCGACGTGCGCCTCGCGTGCCAGCTCCGGCCCACGCACGACCTCGCTGTGTGGCCCGTCTTCGCCATCGACGGCACGTCTTCGCCCGGAGGCCGGCGCAGCGTCGAGCGCGAGATCGTGGTGATGTTCACCGATCTGCGCCGCTGGACGGGGTTGGCGGAGCGCCAGCTGCCGTTCGATCTCGTCTACGTGCAGAACGCCTTCTACGCAGCGGTCGGCGACGCCGTCCTCGCCGCCGGAGGCCTGCCCAACCAGTTCGTCGGCGACAGCGTCATGGCGATCTTCGGCCTCGAGGTCGACGTGGCCGAGGCGTGCCGGCAGGCGCTCGCGGCGGCGCGCGGCCTCGACGAGCGGATGCGCGAGGTCAACCAGCGCATGTGGCGGCAGTTCGCGCACACGCTCGACTTCGGCGTCGGGCTGCACGCCGGGCCGGCCGTGGTCGGCGAGGTCGGCTGGCGCGAGACGCGCACGGTCTCCGCCGTCGGCGACACCGTCAACACCGCGGCGCGCCTGCAGGAGCTGACCAAGGCCTACGGGGTCCGGCTCGTGCTTTCCGAAGTCGTGGCGGAGGGCGCCGGACTCGACGTCTCGCGACTCGAAGCGCACCAGATCGAGGTGCGCGGCCGGCAGGCGCCGCTGGCCGTTTACGCGCTCCCCGCGGCGGCCTTGCCGCTGGCGCGCCCGGTGTAGAATCGGCGCCGACCGCGGGTGTAGTTCAATGGCAGAACGGCAGCTTCCCAAGCTGCATACGAGGGTTCGATTCCCTTCACCCGCTCCAACTGCCGCCGTTCCCTTCGCGGGCGGCCACCGGAGCGACGACCGATGCGTGACGCCGGACTGCCCATCACGCTGATTGTCCTCGGCCTTCTCGGGATCGCCTGGTACTTCCGGCTGTTCCCCGACTTCGATCTCGTCGTCGCCATCGCGCTCGTCGCGGCCGGCGTGGCCGTGATGGTGTTCGACGGCATCACCAAGTCGTCGGTCGTCATCGGCCCGTTCCTGATCGCCACCGGCATCGCGTGGTGGGCGCACGAGTTCCGCGACCTGTCGTGGCGCGCGCTGATCCCGGCGCTGCTCGTGCTGCTCGGCGCGCTTATGCTCGTCGCGCGCCGCCCCAACATCCCCGACAAGCGCGCGCCGAAGGCCTGATGCCGCGCCGCTGGTAGACTGGACAGGCCGGTTTCCCGCCGCGCGGCGACTTGTCAAGAGCAACATGAGCCCGAAGGGCCGCCCCGAGGGCACATCAACCCCGACGCGCGTCAGCGCGGAGGAAAGTCCAGCAAACCTTCCGGCCGCGCCCGCCGCGCCGGCGCACGTCCCGCTGTCCGCCGTCCTGCTGGTGTGCGGGGCGACGCTGTGCTTCGTGCTGCTCGACTCGATGTTCAAGCACCTCTCGCAGCACCTGCCGATCCCGCTGCTCGTGTGGGCGCGCTGGACGGTGCAGGCGGTGGCGGTCGCGCTGTGGCTGGTCCCGCAGTCGGGACTGCGCGCGCTGGTGCGCACGCGCAAGCTGACCGCGCAGCTGTTCCGCGGCGCGGTGCTCATCGGCTCCTCGCTGTGCTTCGTCTCGGCGCTGAAGGTGATGCCGCTCGCCGAGGTGACCGCGCTCAACTACACCACGCCGGTGCTCGTCACCATCCTTGCCGTCGTCTTCCTCGACGAGCGGATGACGCGCATGCGCGTCGCGTTCGTCGTCGCGGGCTTCGCCGGCATGCTGCTGGTCGTGCGCCCCGGCGGCGAGCTGTTCCAGGGTGCGGCGCTGTTCGCGCTCGGCTCGGCGTGGTTCTACGCGATGTTCCAGATCACCACGCGCAAGCTCGCCGACGAGGACTGGCGCGCGCTGCTGTTCTACCCGGCACTGGTCGGCGCGGTCGCGATGACGGTGCTGCTGCCGTTCCTCGACTGGCGCTCGCCGGTCACCCTGCAGGACGGCGCGATGATCGTCGCGGCCGGCCTGCTCGGCTCGCTCGGCCACTTCCTGTTCCAGCGCGCGTTCCAGCGCGCGGCCGCCTCCGCGATCACGCCGTTCACGTACGTGCAGCTCGTGTGGTCCACGCTGGCCGGGTGGATCGCGTTCGCGTCGTTCCCCGACGCTTGGACGCTGACCGGGATGGCGATCATCACCGGCAGCGGGCTCCTGATCGCGCTGCACGAGCAACGCAAGTCCAGGACCGCGGTCGCCGCGCAGGCGACGGTCGTGGACTAGACTCGCCTATTGAACAACCGAGGAGACGCTTCATGGGCAACCCCCGCATCGGCATGATCGGCCTGGGCCTGATGGGCCACGGCATCGCGAAGAACCTCGTCACCAAGGGCTTCCCGCTCACGGTGCGCGTCCACCGCAACCGCAAGCCGCTCGAGGACCTGCTGGCGGCGGGCGCGAAGGAGGTGAAGACGAACGGCGACGTCGCGCGCGCCGCCGACGTCGTGATCCTGTGCGTCACCGGCGCGCCCGAGGTCGACCAGATCGTGTTCGGCGACGACGGCATCGCCGGCGCGGCGCGCAAGGGGCTGGTGGTGATCGACACGTCGACCTCCGAGCCCGGCACGACGACGAAGATGCGCGAGGCGCTTGGCCCCAGGGGCGTGCGGTTCGTCGACGCGCCGCTGTCGCGCACGCCGGTGGATGCCGAGGCGGGGCGGCTCAACACGATGGTCGGCGCCGACGAGGCGACGTTCGCCGAGCTCAAGCCCGTCTTCTCCGCCTACTGCGAGAACATCGTCCACGCCGGCCCGCCGGGGCACGGGCTGGTCCTCAAGCTCATCAACAACTTCGTCGCGCAGGCGATGTGCACGGCGTTCGCCGAGGCGCTCAGCGTGGCGGCGAAGTCCGGCCTGTCGGTCGCGAAGCTCCACCAGCTGATGTCGGCGGGGCCGATCAACTCGCCGATGTTCCAGATGGTCGTCGGCAAGGCGATGGAAGGCGACCTGACCGGGCTCAAGTTCACGCTGGTCAACGCCGCGAAGGACCTGCGCTACTACACGCACCTCACCGAGTCGCTGATGCTGCCGTCGATCGTCGGCGAGGCCGTGCACCAGACGCTGGTCACCGCGAACGCGCTCGGCTTCGGCGAGAAGTTCGTGCCGTCGCTGATCGAGGCGCAGTCGAAGCTGACCGGGCTCGACGTCCTCGGGCACGCGAAGAAGAAGTAGCGGGGCGCTCCCGTGGCCGACCTCGACGCCGCGCTCGACTACGCGTGGGAGACGGCGCGAGCCGCGGGTGCGGCGATCCTGCCGCACTTCCGCGCCTCGCTCGAGGTCGAGAACAAGGACCGCGCGGGCGGCTACGACCCGGTCACCGTCGCCGACCGCGCCGCCGAGATCGTCATCCGCGACCGGCTGCGTTCGCGCTACCCGACGCACGGGCTCGTCGGCGAGGAGCACGCTCGCGAGGCGGGCAGCGAGCCGTGGCACTGGGTGATCGACCCGATCGACGGCACGAAGAGCTTCGTGCTGGGCCAGCTGCACTGGGGCGTGCTGATCGCGCTCAACGACGGGGCGCGCCCGGTGGCCGGGGTCGCCTACCAGCCGTTCGTCGACGAGGCTTTCGTCGCGCGCGCCGGCGGCAGAGCGCAGTGGCGCCGCGGCCGCGAGCGGCGCTGGCTGCAGACGCGCCGCTGCGCGCGCCTTGCCGACGCGATCGTCGTGACGACCGACCCGCGCTACTTCGCGCCGCCGCGCGAGGCCGCGGCGTTCGCCGCGGTCACCGAAGGCGCGCGCTTCACCCGCTACGGCGGCGACCTCTACTGCTACACGCAGCTGGCGATGGGGCTGACGGACGTCGTCATCGAGACGGGCCTCAAGCCCTTCGACATCCAGGCGCTGATCCCGCTGATCGAGGCCGCCGGCGGCGCGGTGACGAACTGGCAGGGCGGCCCCTGCCACGACGGCGGCGACGTGCTCGCCTGCGGCGACCGCAAGCTGCACGAGACGCTGGTGAAGCGCATCGCGGCGCGCGGCTGATGCGCCTGCTGGTGCTCGGCGGCACGCTGTTCCTCGGCCGCCACGTCGTCGAGGCCGCTCTTGCGCGCGGCCACGACGTGACCGTGTTCACTCGCGGCCGGCGCGACTTGCCGTGGGGCGCCGATGTCGAGGCGCGCACCGGCGACCGCGATCCGCGCAACGCGCCGGGGCTCGCCGCGCTCGAGTCGGGCGAGTGGGATGCGGCGATCGACACGACCGGCTACGTGCCGCGCGTGGTCGATGCGTCGGCGGCTCTGCTGGAGCGGCGCGTGCGCCGCTACCTGTTCGTCTCGTCGGTGTCCGTGTACGCCGACGCCTCGCGTCCCGGTGTGAACGAGGATGCCGCCGTCGCGGCGCTCGACGATCCCGCGAGCGATGACGTGCCGAAGCACTACGGCGCGCTCAAGGCGGCTTGCGAGGGCGTCGTGCGCGAGCGCTTTGCGACGCGCGCCACGATCGTGCGCCCCGGGCTCATCGTCGGCCCGCACGATCCCACCGACCGCTTCGCCTACTGGCCCGCGCGTTTCGTGCATCCGCGCCTGCTCGGCGACCGCGCACCGCAGGCCGTCGTGCCCGCGCCGCGCGAGCGCCCGATCCAGGTGATCGACGCGCGCGACCTCGCCGCGTGGATGGTGGCGCTCGTCGAGCGCGATGTCTCCGCGACGTTCAACGCGACCTCGCCTGCGGGACGCTGGAGCTTCGGGGACCTTGTCAATGAGTGCATCGCAGTCGCGAGCGCGCCGCCCGAGCCCGTGTGGGTCGACGATGCCGCGCTCGTCGCGCACCACGTCGAGCCGTGGACCGGCCTGCCGCTGTGGATCCCGGCGACCGACGCGGACGCGGCGGGCTTCATGGCCGTCGACGTCTCGCGCGCGCAAGCCGCGGGGCTTGCGTGCCGGCCGCTCGCGGACACCGTGCGCGACACGGCGGCGTGGCTGGCCGGGCGCGACAACGCAGCCGCGTGGCTGAATGTCCTGACCGACGCTCGCGAGCGGCTGATCCTCTCGGCCCTCCGTTAGCGACCCGAAGCGCGACGTCAGGCTTACTCCGCGGCGAGAAGCGCCAGCGGCAGCGCGGTGGTGTCCTTCACCGTCTCCAGCACGAACGACGACTGCACGTTCACGACGACAGGCAGCGCGAGCACCTTCTCCATCAGGAAGCGCGAGTAGTGCTCGAGGTCGGGCACGACCACCTTGAGCAGGTAGTCCCACTGGCCCGAGAGCGCGTGGCAGGCGAGCGCCTCGGGCCACTTCATCACGGCCTTGCGAAACGTCGAGCGCGCGTGCTCGGCCTGCTTGTCCAACTGCACCTCGAGGTGCGCGGTGAGGCCTAAGCCCAGCTTGCGCGCATCGAGCACCGCGGCGTAGCGCGCGATGACGCCCGCTTCCTCCAGCCGCCGCAGCCGGCGCAGGCAGGGCGCGGCCGAAAGTGCGACCTGCGGGGCGAGGTCGGCGACCTGCATGCGGCCGTGCTCCTGCAGCAGCTCCAGCATGCGGCGGTCGGTGCGATCGAGCGCGGGACGGGCTTCCTGGACAGTCATCGTGCGTGAAGACGGGTTAGTTTGCATGAATCATGCGCCGACGGACTAATACACGCAACTAACGAACCCCCGCAGGCGACTCCTCGCCCCTACGATCGCGCACTTCCGGCCCCGGGCGCACAGCCCGCAAGCCGCCCAAGACGGCGCCGGAGCCACCCTTCGACGGAGACAGGCATGACCACGCCGCGCCAGGACCTCTGGGAGAACCCGCTCGGCACCGACGGGTTCGAGTTCATCGAGTACGCCGCGCCCGATCCCGCCGCGCTCGGGCGCCTGTTCGAGACGATGGGCTTCACGGCGGTCGCGAAGCATCGCAGCAAGAACGTGCTGCTGTACCGCCAGGGCGAGGTGAACTTCGTCGTCAACGCGGAGCCGGCGAGCTTCGCGCAGTCGTTCGCGCGCGTGCACGGCCCGTCGATCTGCGCGATCGCGTTTCGCGTGAAGGACGCGGCGCACGCCTATCGCTCGTGCGTGGCGAACGGCGCGTGGGGTGTCGAGGCGCAGCCGGGGCCGATGGAGCTCGCGATTCCCGCGATCAAGGGCATCGGCGATTCGCTGATCTACCTCGTCGACCGCTATCCCGGCGCGGGTGGGGCGAACGTGTCGATCTACGACATCGACTTCGTGCCGCTGCCGGGCGTCGACCTGCACCCGAAGGGCGCGGGGCTCACGACGATCGACCACCTCACGCACAACGTCCACCGCGGGCGCATGGGCGAGTGGGCGAACTTCTACGAGCGCCTGTTCAACTTCCGCGAGGTGCGCTACTTCGACATCGAAGGCAAGCTCACGGGGCTCAAGTCGAAGGCGATGACCTCGCCCTGCGGCCGCATCCGCATCCCGATCAACGAGTCCTCGGACGACCGCAGCCAGATCCAGGAGTACCTCGTCGACTACCGCGGCGAGGGCATCCAGCACGTGGCGCTCGGCACCGACGAGATCTACGCGACGGTGGAGACGTTGCGCGCGAAGGGCGTGCCGTTCCAGGACACGCTCGACACCTACTACGAGCAGCTGGCCACGCGGCTGCCGGGGCACAAGGAGGACACCGAGCGGCTGCGGCGCAATCGCATCCTCCTCGACGGGGCTCCGGCCAAGAACGAGATGCTCCTGCAGATCTTCACGAAGAACGCGATCGGCCCGATCTTCTTCGAGATCATCCAGCGCAAGGGCAACGAGGGCTTCGGCGAAGGCAACTTCCGCGCGCTTTTCGAGTCCATCGAACTGGACCAGATCCGCCGGGGAGTGATTTAGGCAGGGGCCGACTCGCTCTCGTCGCTGCCGTTTCCCGTGACCCCCGGGGCCGGTCGGGCCAGGCCCGGCCCTGGCCGTTCATGCTGGGGCCGGCCGGAGCGGGGCGACTTTTTCCCCAAATTGGCGCAGGATGGGGCTTGCAATTGTTGCGCCGCACCCAAACCCGGGGTAGAAAGGGCATCGCGCCCCTCGTCGAATGCAACCCCGTGGCAAAAGGGGGTGCATTGACGGGCGGTTTCTGTTACAGTTCAACGCTTTGCCGAAGCACCCGAAGGTCAGTGCTCACTCCTCTCGGATTCTCGCTCCTGCGCCAGCTTTCGGACGGCGCATTCCACTCCGGCGAAGACCTCGCCGCGCGAGTGGGGTTGACTCGCGCCCGCGTTTCGCAACTGCTGCGCCAGGCCGAGACCGCGGGGCTGTCCCTCGAGCGGGTGCGCGGCCGCGGCTACCGGCTGATGACCGCGCCGGACTTCCTCGACGCCGCGCGTGTTCGCGAGGCGCTCACCGACTACGGCGTCAAGCTCGCCACGAACGGCCTCTCGCCGCTGCGGCCGCAACTGCAGGACGACGACAGCGCCATCGGCATGGACGTCGTCGCCGAGATCGCCTCGCGTCCCGCAATCCACCTCGAACTCGTCGACCAGCTCGACTCGACGTCGAGCGAGCTGCTGCGCCGCGCGCCGCGCCGCGACATCCACGGCGCCGCGCTGGCTGCCGAGTGGCAGACCGCGGGCCGCGGTCGCCGCGGCCGCGCCTGGACCGCCGTGGCCGGCGGCAGCCTCACGTTCTCGCTGGGTTGGCGGTTCGAGCAGGGCGCGGGCTTCCTCGCCGGACTCTCGCTCGCCGCGGGCGTTGGCGCGATCCACGCGCTGGAAAAGGAAGGCCTCTCGGGCGTCGAGCTCAAGTGGCCCAACGACCTCATCTACCGTCACCTCAAGCTCGGCGGCATCCTCGTCGAGCTCAACGGCGACGCGCTCGGGCCGACGACGGTGGTCGTCGGCCTCGGCCTCAACGTGCGCCTGCCGCGCGAGATGCGCCGCGACATCGCGCAGCCGGTGACGGACCTGCAGTCGGTCGCCGGGCGCGGCGCGCCGCCGATCGACCGCAATCGCCTGCTCGCGCGGCTCATCGCCGAACTCGCCGACACGCTGTCGCGGTACGCGAAGGAAGGTTTCGCGCCGTTCGCCGCCGAGTGGCAGCACCGCCACGCCTACCAGGGCAAGCCGGTGAAGCTGCTGCTGCCCGACGGCGCCGCGGTGATGGGCAAGGTCGCCGGCGTCGACGCCTCGGGCGCGCTGGTGCTCGCCGACGGCCCGCGCCGCGCGCGCTTCCTCGCCGGCGAGATCTCGCTGCGCCGCGCCTGAAATCGGGGTCAGACTCGCATTTCGCCACGACCGTGGCCGTACACGAGCTGGCGCAGCACGAAAGTAGGGTCAGACTCGACTTTCCGCCTGCGCGCCATGCGGTGTCCGTTGATTGCGCGAGGGAATGTGCCGCCTGACCGAACGCTCCCCGGTCTTCGGGAAAAGTCGAGTCTGACCCTCATTTCCTGCGAAACTCGAGTCTGACCCTCGTTTCGGATGAGCCACATCCTCGCCATCGACGTCGGCAACAGCCGGCTCAAGTGGGCGCTGGTCGGAACGCGCGGCACGCTCGCGCAGGGCGCGGTGCCCAACGCGGAGATCGGCAGCCTCGCGGTGCGCGACTGGCAGAGCATGGCGCGGCCGGCGCGCGCGATCGGCGTCAACGTCGCCGGCGAGGCGGCGCGCGTGCGCGTCGAGGGCCAGCTCGCCCGCTGGAGGCTTCCCGTCGAGTGGATCGTGCCCTCCGCGCAGGCCTGCGGCGTGCGCAACGGCTACGCTTCGCCGGCGCTGCTCGGCGCCGACCGCTGGGCGTCGCTGGTCGCCGCGCGCCAGCGGCTGCTGGACAGCGGGCCGCCGCGCCCCGCCGTCGTGGTCAACGCCGGGACCGCGGTGACGGTCGACGCGCTCGACGAGCAGGGCGTGTTCCGCGGCGGCCTCATCCTGCCGAACATGCGCTTGATGCTGCGCACGCTCGCGGAGAACACTTCCGCGCTGAAGGTGCCGGCCGGGCGCTACGCCGACTTCCCCGTGAACACCGCCGACGCCCTGTACACGGGCGCGCTGCGCGCCGTGTGCGGCGCGATCGAGCTCTCGCGCGCAAAGCTCCCGCACGAAGGCAGGCCGGCGATGTGCTTCCTCGCCGGCGGCGCCGCCGCCGACCTCGCGCCTCACCTTACCGCGCCGCTCGAGCTCGTGGATAATCTGGTGCTCGAAGGCGTGCTGGTGCTCGCCGAAGCCTGACGGCGAGCGCCACGCGACCGGCGACTACGCAACGAACGATGCGCGTCATCCTGATCCTGCTGCTGCTCGCCAACGCCGCGCTGTTCGCGCTCACGCGCCTCGACAAGGTCGCCGTGGGCGAGCCGCAGCGCCTCGCCGAGCAGGTGCAGCCGGACAAGATCAGGCTGCTGACCGCGCAGCAGGTCGCCCAGCTCAATCCGGCGAAGACCGCCGTCCTCGCCGACGTGTGCGCGGAGTGGGGGCCGCTCAGCGACGCCGAGTACCGCCGCGCGATCGCCGAGATCGCGCCGCTCAACCTCGGCACGCTGCTGTCGCAGCGCCGCGTGGAGTCGGAGGCGTTCCTCGTCACGCTGAACGGCTTCGCGAACCGCGCCGCCGCCGAGCGCCGCGCGGGCGAGCTGCGCGCGCGCGGCGTGTCCGACGTGGCGGTCGTCGAGCGCGGCGGCAGTGCGCAGGTGTCGCTGGGCGTGTTCCGCTCCGAGCAGGCGGCCAACGGACGCGCCGACGCGCTGGCGCAGGCCGGCGTCACCGGAACGCGCGTGTCGCCGCGCACCGGCGGCGTCGTGCAGACGCTCATCGTCGTGCGCGATCCGCCGCAGCCGGCGATGGCGCGCCTGCGCGAGCTGGCGCCCGCGTACCCGGGCACCGAGATCCGCGTGGGCGGCTGCGAGCGTGCCTCCTGACGATCCGCGCGAGGCGCTCCTAGCCGCCGCGCGCGCGCTGGTCGGCGAATTCACGCTGATCAAGCAGTCGATCACCGCGGGCGCGGTCGGCGCGGCGCTCGAGAGCGAGAGCGGGCGCATCTACACCGGCATCAACCTCGACCTCGCCTGCGGCATCGGCTTCTGCGCCGAGCACTCGGCGGTCGCCGAGATGCTGAAGCACCGAGAGACCGTCGTGCGCCGCATCGTCGCGGTGAACGACGAGCGCGTGCTCGCCCCCTGCGGGCGCTGCCGCGAGATGCTCGTGCAGGTCGACTCGCGCAACCTCGACTGCGAGGTGCTGCTGCCCGACGGCGCGACGATGCCGCTGCGCGAGCTGCTGCCCAACGCGTGGCTCGAGCAGCTGCTGGTCGCCCACCGGGCCTAGCGATTGATGCAAAAGGCGTTCGTGCGCCCAGTGCCGGACGTGCTGTCGAGAGGCGCCTTTTGCATCGAGCTGGAGTCGGGGCGGGCGCCTTGGGGCGCCGGCCTCCTTGAACGATGTCGAATGATGTGGGACACGCGCGTCGGCCGGCAAGCTTCGACTCGCAAAGGCCGTCGATCCCCACGCAAACGACGCGCGGGGCCCCTCGCCGGCCGCTCGCGTGGCGGCCCTGCGGCGCCCGCCGGCAACGGCGCGCAAGAACGCGCGTCGTGCGAAACGTAATGCACCCCGGCGGCAGTTCTGCCATGCGACCTGCCCCCGAGCCAGCAATCGGCAAGTCGGCACTTCGTCACGTGAACGGCGAGCGCGACGTCGCGCTCGCGCGCGCGCTGTTCGAGGAGTACGCGGCGTGGCTCGCCGTCGACCTCTGCTTCCAGGGCTTCGCGCAGGAACTCGCATCGCTGCCCGGCGCCTACGCGTTGCCGCGAGGCCGGCTGCTGCTGGCCGGCGAGCCCGGCGAAGCTTTCGGGTGCATCGCGCTGCGCCCGCTCGACGCAGCCGTGGGCGAGGTGAAGCGGCTGTACGTGCAGCAGCGCGCGCGGGGCTGCGGCTGGGGCAGGCGCCTCGTCGAAGCGATCGTCGACGAGGCGCGCGCGATCGGCTACGCCACGCTCAAGCTCGACACGCTCGAGCGCATGACAGAGGCCCGCGCGCTGTACGCGAGCGCGGGCTTCCGGCCCTGCGAGGCCTACTATCGCAACCCGCTCGGGGATACCATCTACATGGCGCTCGACCTGGGCGCGGCGCGCCGCTGAGGCGGGGCGGCGAAAGGGGATCGGCGTGGATGCGATCGGCAGCGACGAGGCGAAGGCGATCGAGAGCGACATCGCCGCGGTCGAGGCTGCGACGGGCGTGGAGGTCGTCGCGGCCATCGTGCCGAGCGCCGACGACTATCCCGAGGCGACGTGGCGCGCGTTCTCGCTCGCCGCTGCGCTCGCGGCCCTCGCGGCCTGGGCGATCGACGTCGGCCGCCCCGACTGGGTGACGCCTGCCGCGCTGCTCGCGCAGGCGCTGACGATCCTCGGCGCCGGGGCGCTCGCGGCGCTGGCCGCGCGCTACGTGCCGGCGTGCCGCCGGCTCTTCGTTCGCGCTGGACGCATGCGCGGCGAGGTGCGGCAGCGCGCCGAGGTGATGTTCCTCTCCCGCGAGATGTTCGCCACGCCGCACCGCGACGCCGTGCTGGTCTTCGTCGCGAAGCTCGAGCACTGCGTGGTGATCGTCCCCGACGTCGCCTATCGCGGGCGCGTGTCCACCGCCGATTGGCAGGCGATCGTCGACCGCATGACGCCGCGGCTGGCCGCCGGCCGCGTGCGCGAGGCGTTCGGCGAGGGGCTCGCGGCGCTGCAGGCGTTGCTCGTCGCGAAGGGCTTCGCGCCGGACGACGGCCGCAGCCACCTGCCCAACCGCTTCGTGCGCGGAGATGAGAAATGAGCGCCGCCGGGCCGACCCAAGGCGCTCATACCGCCCCCTTGGGGGGCAGCGCAGCGGCGAATGCCGCAAGCGTGGGGGGACCATGCTAGCCGCCGCGCTGCGCCTGCTGGCGCTGGTTGCGCTCCTCGCGGCCGGGCCTGCGCCGGCAGTCGACGTCCCGTTCCTCACCGGCCGCGTCGTCGACAACGCGGAGATCCTGAAGCCGGCCACGCGCGCGAAGCTCACCGCCGACCTCAAGGCTCTCGAGGAGCGCACGACGCACCAGGTGGCGGTGCTCACCGTGACGACGCTCGCCGGCGAGAGCGTCGAGGACTTCGCGACCCGCGTGTTCGAGTCGTGGAAGCTGGGCGTCAAGGGCAAGGACAACGGCGTGCTCGTCGTCGTCGTGCCGCAGGACCGGCGCATGCGCATCGAGGTGGGCTACGGGCTCGAGGGCACGCTCACCGACGCGCAGGCCGCGCGCATCATCCGCGACCGCATGACGCCGGCGTTCAAGGCCGGCGACTACGACCGCGGCGTCGCCGACGGCGTGGCGGCGATCGCCGCCGTGCTGGGCGGCGAGAAGCTGCCCGAGGCGGCATCGTCGGGAACGTCGAGCGGCTTCGCTTCGTCGCTCGACTCCATCGAGCAGGACCTGCCGCCGTGGCCGATGCGCATCCTGCTCGGCGCGTTCATCTTCGGCGTCATCGGCCTCTTCACCGTGGTGGGCGTGCTCACGCCGGGCATGGGCTGGTTCCTCTACGTCTTCCTGATCCCGTTCTGGGCGATGTTCCCGATCATCATCGTCGGGGTGAAGGGGGCGCTGGTGCTGCTCGCGACGTACATCGTCGTGTTCCCGATCGCCAAGCTGATCGTCAGCCGCAAGCCCGAGTACCGCAAGGCGGCCGAGGAGCTCAAGCGCACCGGCCGCACGACCTACAACGGCGTGGTGATCACCAGCGGCGGGATGAGCTCGGGCGGTGGCTCGTCGTCGCGCTCGTCGGGCGGAGGCTTCTCGGGCGGAGGCGGCAGCTCGGGCGGCGGCGGCGCGTCCGGAAGCTGGTAGCGCCAAGTGTCCCGTACCGGAAGTTCCTTGCACAAGGACGAGCGAGAAATGACGCGCTGCATCGTTGCCGGTCCTGCGGGCATTCGCGATACCCGCTGCGACCGGCGTCGCGCAGCGCGCCATTTTCGTCGTCCTTGCGCGAGCGGAGGTGGTTGCTGCGCTGCGATAGGGCAAGGAACTTCCGGTACGGGACACTACCGCGCCCGCGCGCTCGCGGCGAAGCTGCGCTGGCCGCGCGGCCACGGCGAGGGAAGGATCGCGACGTCGGCGAAACCCGCGGCGCCGAGCACCGTGGCGACCTCTTCCTCGTCGAGCCAGGTCATGCCCAGCGTCTCGTCCTCGCGCTCGAGCGCGGCGCCGCGCGCGCGGCGCTCGTAGCGGTTGCGCATCGCGAGCTGCCGCGACGACGCGTCCACGGTCGTCTCGCTGCGCAGCGTGATGCGCGCGCCGTCGTCGAGCGTGACCGCGCGCACCTCCACCAGCGGCGCGCCGGGCGGGTTGACCGCGACGTCGGGCACGCCGAGGTCGAGCAGCAGCAGGCCGGGTGGAACGAGGTGCGCGCGAATGCGCTCGAGCGCTCGGCGCATCGCGCCGGGATCGACGAGAAGCTGCAGCGAGGACGCCGCGACGAACGCCGCGCCGTAGCGGAACGGCAGGTTCAGCGCGGCGACGTCCTGGCGGAACAGCGGGGTGGCGAGGCCCTGCGCGGCGAGCCGCGCCTCGCACGCCGCGAGCATCGCCGCGGAGTCGTCGGCGCCGTGGACGTGGAAGCCCTCCCGCAGCAGCGGCACGAGCAGGCGGCCCGACCCGCACATCGCCTCCAGCACCGGCCCCGCGTCGCGCGGCAGGCGCCGCGCGTACCACGCGACCTCGTCCCCGCCCGCGAAGCCCTTGTCGGCGTCGTAGAACTGCCGGCAGAGTTCACCGTAGGCAGCCACGTCTCAAGACCCGAAGCGACGGCATGCGCCACTGCTGCTGCGCTGCGCTAGGGGCGTCCTGCCTCCGACGAAGATGACGCGAATGCCTGACATCCGTTCGTCGTCCCCGCGCAGGCGGGGACCCAGTGTCTCTGGATCCTCCGAACGTACAGCGGCATTGAACGTCGCTGGGTCCCCGCCTGCGCGGGGACGACGACGGTTGTATGCGCGACAGGCATGCGAGGCAGGGACAACGTATCGAAGCTTCGCTATTAGAGCTGCTCCCAGGGCAACCCTTCCTTACGCCATCCGCCGAGCGTCCCGCGATGGTGACTGTCGTCGAGCGGCCCCTCGAAGCCCTCGAGGACGTTGTAGACCTCCTTGAAGCCGGCCTCCTCGAGGGCGAGCCCCGCGTCGATCGAGCGGTGGCCGCTGCGGCAGATCAGCACGACGGGCCGGTGCATGCTCGCGATCTTCTTCACCTGCCCGACGAAGTGCGGGTTGACCTCCCAGTCGGGGCCGTCGTTCCACGCGACGTGCTGCGCGCCGACCGGGTGGCCGACGAACAGGTACTCCATCTCGCTGCGGCAGTCGATGAAGACCGCCTGCGGCTGTTCCTGCAGGAGCTTCTGGGCTTCGAGGGGCTTCAGGTGCTTCATGGCCGAGGGGCGCTAAGGGGTGCGGACGGGTGACGTTAGCACGGCGCGGCGGCGCGCCATAGGCGCGTGCGTCCGATCGTCATGGCCGGGAACTCGCGTCGAGCAGGTCGCGCAGCGCGGCGCAGATCGCCTCGACGTGCGCCCGGGCGGCCGGCACGGCGCCGGTCCAGCGCAGGAAGCCGTGGATCATGCCGTCGCAGGCGACCAGCCGCACCGGCACGCCGCGCTCGCGCAGCCGCCCCGCATAGGCGAGGCCCTCGTCGCGCAGCACGTCGGCCGCGGCGACCGCGACCACGGCGGGCGCGAGGCCGGCGACGTCGCCGGCGGCGAGCGGCGACAGTTCCGGGTCGTCGGCCTGCCCGTCGGGATCGTAGGCCTGCCAGTACCAGCGCATCATCGCCGCCGTGAGATTGTGTCCCTCGGCGAAGCGGTCGTACGACGCGGACTGCGCGCGCCGGTCGACGGTGGGGTAGAGCAGGAACTGCGCGGCGGGCTGCGGCGAGCCGTGGCGCCGCAGGCGCAAGGCGAGCGCCGCGGCCAGGTTGCCGCCCGAGCTGTCGCCGCCGACGACGAGCCGGCTCGCGTCGGCACCCAGCGTGGCGGCCTCGCGCTGCAGCCAGTCCCAGGCGGCGTGGACGTCGTCGAGCGCGGCCGGATAGCGGTGCTCCGGCGCGCACGCGTAGTCGACCGCCACGACGATCGCGCCCAGGCGATTGGCGAGCTGGCGGCACACGCGGTCGTGCGATTCCAGCGAGCCGGTGACCCAGCCGCCGCCGTGCGCGAACAGCAGCGCCGGCAGCGGCGCCTTCGCCGCCGGCCGATAGATGCGCGCCGGCACGACGCCGCGCGCGCCTCCTGCGATCGACGCGTCGCGGACGTCGTCGACCGGCTCGGGCTCGCCGCCGAGCAGCTTCGGCGCCGACTCGGCGGCCGAGCGCAGCGCCGCGACGTCGGGCGGCATCGCCGGCGGCTTGGCGAAGACGGTGGCGAGCAGGCGCGAGATGTCGGGGTCGAGCATGCGGCAAGCGTTTCGCACTCCGCCGGCCGCTGTCAAGCTGCGCGCCGCGGCCGCGGGCGCGCTGATCTACACTTCCCCTCCAGCGCCGATTTGATCCGCGGCTTCACGGGCCGCGCAGCTTGCGGGCGCTTAACAAATCCAGCTAAAGCGGCACGCGAAACCCGCTCATGCCGCCGGCTGAACGGGTTTTTTTGCGTCCCCACATAGCCATGCAGCCCGACCGCACCGAAGAGCTGAAGCGCCTGCTGGACGAACGCATCCTCGTGCTCGACGGCGCCACCGGCACGATGATCCAGCAGCTGCGCCTCGGCGAGGCCGACTTCCGCGGCCCGCCGTCGTGCGGGCTCGCGCACCACACGCACGACGTCGGAGGCGACAACGACCTGCTGTCGCTGACGAAGCCGGACGCGATCGCGGCGATCCACGACGCGTACTTCGCCGCCGGCGCGGACGTGATCACGACGAACACGTTCACCGCGACGTCGATCGCGCAAGCCGACTACGCGCTCGAGGGCCGCGCGCGCGCGATGAATCGCGCTGCCGCGGCGATCGCCCGCGAGGTCGCCGACCGCTGGACGGCGCGCACGCCGGACCGGCCGCGCTTCGTGGCGGGCTCGCTGGGGCCGACGAACCGGACGGCCTCGATCTCGCCGGACGTCAACGACCCCGGCGCGCGCAACACCTCGTTCGACGAGCTGCGCGACGCTTACCGCGACGCGGCCGAAGGGCTGATCGACGGCGGCGCCGACCTGCTGCTGGTCGAGACCGTGTTCGACACGCTGAACGCGAAGGCGGCGCTGTTCGCCATCGAGGAGGCGTTCGACGCGCACGGCAGCCGCCTGCCGCTGATCGTGTCGGGCACGATCACCGACGCGTCGGGCCGCACGCTGTCCGGCCAGACGCCCACGGCGTTCTGGCACTCGGTCCGCCACGCCCGGCCGCTCGCCGTCGGGCTCAACTGCGCGCTTGGCGCTGCGCTGATGCGGCCCTACATCGAGGAAATCGCGCGCGTGGCGGACACCTACGTCAGCTGCTACCCGAACGCGGGGCTGCCCAACCCGATGTCGGAGACCGGCTACGACGAGACGCCGCAGGAAACGGGGCGCTTCGCGGCCGACTTTGCGCGCAGCGGCTTCGTCAACCTGATCGGCGGCTGCTGCGGCACGACGCCCGAGCACATCCGCGCGATCGTGGAAGCCGTGCGCGGCGTGGCGCCGCGCCGTTTCGCGCGCGAGGCGGGATGATGCGCCCGGGTGCGCGCCCCCTCACCCCCGGCCCCGCCTCCGCACGGTCGGCGCGAACGCGCGGCGTCGCGTGTCGGCGGGCTGCGGCGACTCGCTCTTGCCGTCGATCCCCGCTTCGCGGGGGCCCTCGCCGGCTGCTCGCGCCGCTCCCTCCCCGCTGCCGCGGGGCGAGGGGAGACTCCTTCTCCCCTCTCCTGCCGTCAGGCGGGAGAGGGGCCGGGGGTGAGGGCCGATGAACTCGCGCCCCATGCTCCTCGCCGGCCTCGAGCCGCTCGTCATCGGCGACGACGCGCTGTTCGTCAACGTCGGCGAGCGCACGAACGTGACCGGCAGCAAGGCCTTCGCCCGGCTGATCCTCGCCGGCGACTACGCCGCGGCGGTCGAGGTGGCGCGGCAGCAGGTGCAAAGCGGCGCGCAGATCATCGACGTCAACATGGACGAGGCGATGCTCGATTCGAAGGCGGCGATGGTCCGCTTCCTGAATCTCATCGCCGTCGAGCCGGACATCGCCCGCGTGCCGGCGATGATCGACTCGTCGAAGTGGGAGGTGATCGAGGCGGGGCTCAAGTGCGTGCAAGGCAAGCCGATCGTCAACTCGATCTCGCTCAAGGAAGGCGAGGAGGCGTTCCTGCGCCAGGCCAAGTCGGCCATGCGCTATGGCGCGGCCGTGGTCGTCATGTGCTTCGACGAGAAGGGGCAGGCCGACACGCTCGCGCGCAAGACCGGCATCGCCAGGCGCAGCTACGACCTGCTCGCAGGCATCGGCTTCCCGCCCGAGGACGTCGTGATCGACCCGAACGTGTTCGCGATCGCCACCGGCATCGACGAGCACGCGAACTACGCGGTCGACTTCATCGAGGCCACGCGCTGGATCCGCGCGAACCTCCCGCACGCGAAGGTCTCCGGCGGCATCAGCAACGTCTCGTTCAGCTTCCGCGGCAACGAGCCGGTGCGCGAGGCGATCCACACGGTGTTCCTCTACCACGCGATCCACGCCGGGCTGACGATGGGCATCGTCAACGCCGGCCAGCTCGGCGTCTACGACGAGCTCGACCCGGAGCTCCGGGAGCGCGTCGAGGACGCGGTGCTGAACCGCCGCCCCGACGCGACCGAGCGCCTGGTGGCGTTCGCCGAGGGCTACAAGTCGGTCGGGAAGAAGCTCGAGGAGGACCTCGCGTGGCGCGAGGCGCCGGTCGGCAAGCGCCTCGAGCACGCGCTGGTCAAGGGTGTGGCGACCTGGGTCGTCGAGGACACCGAGGCCGCGCGCCTCGAGGTCGCCGCCCGCGGCGGCCGGCCCATCGAGGTGATCGAGGGCCCGCTGATGGCGGGCATGAACGTCGTCGGCGACCTCTTCGGCGCCGGGAAGATGTTCCTGCCGCAGGTGGTCAAGAGCGCGCGCGTGATGAAGCAGGCGGTCGCGCACCTCGTTCCGTACATCGAGGCGGAGAAGGCGGCGGCGGGCGACGCCGCGCGATCGAAGGGCACGATCGTCGTCGCCACCGTCAAGGGCGACGTGCACGACATCGGCAAGAACATCGTCGGCGTCGTCCTCCAGTGCAACAACTTCGACGTCGTCGACCTCGGCGTCATGGTCCCCGCGCAGAAGATCCTCGCCGCCGCGCGCGAGCACAAGGCGGATGCGATCGGGCTCTCCGGCCTCATCACGCCCTCGCTCGAGGAGATGGCGCACGTCGCCGGCGAGATGCAGCGCGAGGGCATGACGCTGCCGCTGCTGATCGGCGGGGCGACGACCTCGCGCGTGCACACCGCGGTCAAGATCGCGCCCCACTACGGGGGGCCGACCGTCTACGTCCCCGACGCGTCGCGCGCGGTCGGCGTGACCACGCAGCTGCTCTCGCGCGATGCGCGCGCGCCGTTCGTCGCGGAGGTGGCGGCGGACTACGAGCGCATCCGCGAGCAGCACGCGCGGAAGAAGGGGCCCGCGCTGGTGCCGCTGGACGCCGCGCGCGCGAACGCGTTTCGCGCCGACTGGGCGGCGTACGCGCCGCCGCGGCCGTCGTTCACCGGCCGCCGCGAGTTCCGCAACGTCGACCTCGCGCAGGTCGCGGAGCTGATCGACTGGGCGCCGTTCTTCCAGACCTGGGAGCTGTCGGGCCCGTACCCGGCGATCCTCGACGACCCCGTCGTGGGCGAGCACGCCCGCGCGGTGCTGGCCGACGGCAGGAAGATGCTGAAGCGCGTCGTCGAGGAGCGCTGGCTCGCGGCGAACGGCACGGCCGGCTTCTGGCCCGCGAACGCGCGCGGCGAGGACGTGGTGCTCTGGCAGGACGATGCCCGCTCGACGCCCGCGCTGGTGTGGCACGGCCTGCGCCAGCAGGGCGCGCGTCCCGACGGCAAGCCGAACTACGCGCTCGCCGACTTCGTCGCGCCGGAGGGCGGCCCCCCTGACTGGATCGGCGCGTTCGCCGTGACCGCGGGACTCGGCATCGAACGCAAGCTCGCCGAGTTCGAGCGCGCGAAGGACGACTACTCCGCGCTGATGCTGAAGGCGCTCGCCGACCGCCTCGCCGAGGCGTTCGCCGAGTGGCTGCACCGCAAGGTGCGCCGCGAGCTGTGGGGATACGCGCCTGCCGAGTCGCTCGGCGCGGACGCGCTGGTGCGCGAGGAGTACCGCGGCATCCGCCCCGCGCCCGGCTACCCCGCCTGCCCCGACCACGCGGTGAAGGGGCCGCTGTTCGACCTGCTCGGCGCGAAGGCGCTCGGCATGTCCGTCACCGAGAGCTTCGCGATGCTTCCGGCATCGTCGGTGTCGGGCTTCTACCTGGCGCACCCGCAGGCGCGCTACTTCGCGGTCGGGAAGATCGGCGACGACCAGCTCGCCGACTTCGCGCGGCGCACGGGGCTGCCGCTCGACGCTGCGCGCAGGCGCCTGGCGCCGAACCTGTCCTAGTGCAGCGACCTGCAATTGAAGAAACGTGCTGGCATGGGCACAACCCATTGTCGTCCCCGCAAACGCGGGGACCCGGCGTCTCTCGACGACGCTGGGATCCCGCCTGCGCGGGAATGACGCCGAGAATGAATGCACGTTTCGACATGCGTGAGTCGGTCAACTAGCGCGGCTGCCCGGGCACGCCGTCGACAATCTGTAGCCCACGGGACGACGCGTCGATGTCCGGGCACGAAGAATGCGTGTCCAGTGCGCGTGGAACCGGAGAACAAGCGCGCGGCTTCGCCCGAGCTCGAACTCGTCGACTATGTGCCGACCAACGTCACGCGTGCGCCGGTCGATTGCGCGAATGACGCGATCGACGTCGACTTGCCGCGGGTCGCCGTAGCGCACATCGATCCTCATTTCGCGGCGGCGGCACGCGAGCATTCGCGTGGCGTGGTCGACCCCGCTTTGTGGAAACGCGCGGTGTCGCTGGCCGATGGCGACGAGGCCGCTGCCGTCGCGCCGTACCTGCGGGCGCGGGCGACGATGCTCAAGCTCGCGCAGCAGCGCCGGGCTTCCGCGCGTCCCGCGTCGCCGCCGCCACCGCCGCAGGAGTCCCCGAATCCTGGACGCGAACCCGGGTCGGCCGGGGCGGCCGCGTGGTCCTTGCTCGAGCCGCGGCGCCGCGTCTTGCTGTTCGCTTGCGCTGGCGTCGCCGCCGTGGCGCTCGTCGTGACGGCGTGGACTTGGCCCGGGCGAGACGCATCGCCCGTCACAGCGGTGCCCGTGAAGACCAGCGCCGCGCCCAGGGCGCCGGCGCCCGCTCCCGTCGCCGTGGTGGCGCCGCCCTCGAGCACGGACTTCGCTGCAAAGGTCGAGGACCTGCGCAACGCCGGCAACTGGAACGTGCTTGTCCTGCACGCTGCCGAGTGGACGCGCAAGGAGCCGGCAAACGCCGCTGGTTGGGCGGCGCTCAGCGCCGGCTACGCGAAGCTGGGCCAGATCGACGAGTCTTTCGAGGCTGCGAAGCAGGCCGTCGCGCTCGACGGCGCCAACCCGGCGCACTTGCGGCGCCTCGCCGACGCCTACGTCGGCCTCGACCGCCCGGCGGATGCGCTGGTCCACGTCGAGAAGCTGCTTGCGCTCGACGCGCGCGACGTGGGCGCGCTCGCGCAGGCGGGCACGCTCTACCTCGCGCTCGGCAGGCTGCCGGACGCGCGCAACGCGTTCGATCGCGCACTGGCGCTCGATCCGTCGGGCCACGTGCCGGCCTGCGGGGCCGTCGAGGTCGCACGGCGCCAGGGGCGCACGAAGGACGCCGAAGTCCTCGCGAAGGGCCTGAAGGACGCCGGCTGCGGCGCGGCGCCGGCGGGGCGGGCCGAGTCCGTTCCGGTGCCCGCCCGCGCGTTGCCGTCTGCTGCGCGCCGCTGATTCGGTTGCGCGCGGCACGCTGACCGCTTGCGGCAGTGCGGCTCGCGGAGCTGCACCGGGAACCCGCCCGGCGCCCTGAGGCAGGTGCCGGGCCCGTAGCCGTGGTCCTCGATGCCTTGAACGATGGGCAACTCCACCGCACCGAGTTCCAGCAAGTCACGTTGTCACGGATTGACGCTGGCGAGCCGACCGGGACATGGAGTGGTTGCGCGTCGTCGCGGAGGTGTTTCGCCGCGTTGCGCGGGAGACGCGCGCCCGCCGACGTGCGCGCCGGTTGACATGCCGGGAGTCTTTCACGGACGCCCGTCAAACTGCTGAACGCTGCGCTACGGGATCAGCCAGCCGGATTGCCGATCCATGCCAGCACCTCCGCGATCGCCTGTTCGGACGGCAACGCCGCCCCTGCCGCAACGGTGGCCGCTGCTGCACCTTCTCCCAGCACCTCACGGCATGCCGCGATGATCGCGTCGTATTGCTCCCGCGTATCGTGCGTTCGTGGCGTGGCGATGGCGTGGCGCAAGGCGTCGGCGGCGCCGCACAGATGGGCCGCCTTCTCGTGCGACGCCTGCCGTGTCATCAGCGCCGCCACGGCTTCGAGGCAAAGCACGACTTCGTGCTGATTGCCGATCTCCTTGCTGGTTGCGAGAGCGCTGTGGAAGTGCGTGCGGGCCAGTGCCAGGTCGCCCTGAGCGAGGGCGATCTCGCCCAGGTGTCGCACCAGTTCCAGTTCGAATTCGCGGACACCGAACTCTCGTGCCGTCGCCAGCGCCCGCTCATGCAGCATCCGTGCTTGCGCAAACTCGCCTTCGCGCTGCGCCAGGAAACCGAGGTGACTCAACGACGTCGCTTCTTCCATCGGATTGTCGAGCGCGCGGCTGAGCTCGAGGGAGCGTTCCGCCGCTGACTGGGCCTCGCGGAATCGTCCACGCGTCACGGCGAGCGCGGCGAGGTTGTTGAGCACGCGAGCTTCCATGCCGCGGTTGCCTGTGGCCTGGTGAATGGCTACTGCTTGCTCGAGAAAGGCCTGGGCACCGACGTCGTCGGCCTGATGGATCGCCACCCCTCCCAGGTTGCTCAGCACGCGGCCTTCTCCCGTGCGGTCGCCGAGTTCACGGCTGAGTGCCAGCGCGGCCTCCAGCTGGGATCTGGCAGCGGTGATGTCGCCGAGTCGCCAGGCAAGCGTGCCGGATGCGTGCAATGCCTTCAGGTAGGCGGAGGTACCGGACTGGCTGGTGGCGTGGGCCAGTGCGGCAAGGCACCACCGAAGACCCTCGCGCGCGTGGCCGCGGTGCGCCCAGAACCGGTAGAGCGCCCCGCAAAGGCGCAAGCCGGTCTCGTCGTCGTCTGTCCCGTCGATGCTGAAATCGAGCGCCGCCCGCAGGTTGTCGTGCTCGACATCGAGTCGCGCCATCCAGCCCGGCTGCTCCTGCCCGCCCTCCAGGTACGGCTCCGCCGTTTCGGCAAGCTCCAGGAAGCAGCCGACATGGCGCATGCGGACGGCATGGCGCGTGTCCAGCTTGTCGAGGCGATCCCGCGCGTACTCGCGGATGGTTTCCAGCATGCGATAGCGCGCCCCGTCGCCGTCCGGCACCACGAGCGACTTCTGGGTCAGGCTGACCAGGAGCTCAAGCACGTCGTCCCGTGCAAGATCCTGATCTGCACACACGGCTTCTGCAGCCGGCAATGTCCAGCCGCCAACGAACACCGATAGCCGGGCAAACAGCATCTTCTCGCCGGCACCGAGGAGGTCGTAGCTCCAATCGATCAGCGCCCGCAGCGTTTGCTGGCGTGGAAGCGCGCTGCGGGCCCCTCCGGTCAGCAGGCGAAAACGGTCGTCGAGGCGCCCGCAGATCGTCGCCACGCTGAGCACGCCCACGCGGGCCGCAGCCAGTTCCAGCGCCAGCGGAATGCCATCCAGCCGGGCACAGATCTGCGCGACCAGGTGCACGTTGCCCTCGCTCAACGCAAACTCCGGCAGTCGGAGCCGCGCTCGCTCGACGAAGAGTCGGCCGGCGTCGGAACGCGCCGCGTCCTCGGCACGCGACTCGGGTCCCGGCAGTGCAAGCGGCGGCAACGGAAACGTCTGTTCGCCGGAAACATTGAGCGGCTCGCGGCTGCTCACGAGCACGCGGACATGGGGCGCGGCGTGCAGCATCGCGTCGACCAACGTGGCGCAGGCGCCGACCAGATGCTCGCAATTGTCGAGAACGAGAAGCAACCGGCGTGAAGCGAGATGCTCACACACGGTCTCGACAACGGATGTGCCCGTGGCCTCCCGCAGGCCCAGAACCTGCGCCACCGCCGTCGGCACCAGCGTAGCGTCGACGATCAACGCGAGTTCGACAAGCCAGGCACCATCCGGATAGGAGTCGAGGAGGTCGGCGGCGATCTGCAGCGACAGACGGGTCTTGCCGATGCCGCCCGGTCCGACGATGGTCAACAGGCGCGCGCCCCCGAGCAGCGCGCGAGCCTGGGCAAGTTCCCGCTCGCGACCGATGAATGAAGTCACCTGCTGGGGCAGGTTGTGCGGGATGGCCTCGAGCGAGCGCAGGGGTGGGAATTCCCGCCGCAGATCTTGATGCACCACCTGATAGGCGCGGGCCGGCGCAGCCAAGCCACGAAGCCGGATCATCCCAAGGTCGCTGAGCGAGACCCCTGCCGGCAGGCGGCCCGCCAGAAGTTCGGCCGCGCTTTGCGAAAGCAGCACCTGCCCGCCGTGCGCTGCACCCATGATGCGCGCTGCCTGGTTGACTGCAGTGCCGAAGTAGTCGCCATCGCGGTGCTCGACGGCGCCGACGTGCAGCGCACAGCGAACCCTGACGGGTATGCCGGAGGTTGCTGCAGGATCGGCCAACGCCCGCTGGATCGCCAGTGTTGCTTGCAGTCCGTTGAGCGGATCGTCGAAGGCGGCAAAGATGCCGTCCCCCGTCGATTTCAGTATCGTGCCGAGGCTGGACTCCACTGCTGCGCGCAACATCGCATCGTGGCGTGCCAACGCGTCCCGCATCCGATCCGGCTCCTTCGCCCACAGACCGGTGCTCCCCTCGATGTCGGTGAAGAGCAAGGCCCTGACCACGGAGGCGTCATGCACGCGGCAGTTCCTTTCAAGGGCCGGCGCCGAATGACCAAGGATAGGCAACACAACCGCACCGAGTCCAGGCGGATCAGGCGATCACGGGTTGACGCGGGCGAGCCGACGGGCACAGGGAGTGGTTGTGCGTCGCCATGGGGGTGTCTTTGCGCGTTGCGCAGGTGGCCCGGGCCGGTGGCGTGATCGGCTCACCGAGGTGGGCGAGGATGTCGCGCACGCGAAGGCGAATCCCGGCAAGCTGGCGCTGGGCAGCGCCCGCGCGGGCTTCAGTCGGCCTTCGCCCCCACATCCTTCGCGATCTTCGTCCACTTGGCGATTTCGCTCGCGATGAAGCGCGCGAACTCGTCGGGCGCGCCGCCGACCACGTCGAGCCCGCCGCCGGCGAGCTTCGCCTTGACGTCGGGCATCGCCATCACCTTGTTGAACGCGTCGTTGAGCTTGCGCACGACGTCCGGCGGCAAGCCCGCCGGCCCGACGACGCCCTGCCACGCCGTGGCCTCGAAGCCGGGGAGGCTCTCGCCGATCGTGGGAAGCGCGGGCGCGTTCGGCGAGCGCTTCGGGCTCGCCACCGCGAGCGCCACGAGCTTGCCGGTGGCGACGTGCGGCATCAGGTTCGCCTGGTCGCCGATGACCACCTGGATCGTGCCGCCGAGCAGGTCGGTCACCATCGGCCCGCCGCCCTTGTAGGGCACGTGCGCGAGGTCGGTCCCGGTGCGCGACTTCAGGAGCTCGGTCGCCAGGTGCGGCAGGCTGCCGCTGCCGGCGCTGCCGTACGCGAGCTTGCCGGGGTTCGCCTTCGCGTGGGCGACGAGCTCGTTCACCGATTTCACCGGCACCGAAGGGTGCGCGACGAGCACGTAGTTGACGTCGACCGTGCGCACGACCGGGGTCAGGTCCTTCAGGGGGTCGTACGGCATCTTCGCGTAGATGCCCACGTTGATCGCGAGCGAGGCGATGTTGCCGAGCAGCAGCGTGTACCCGTCGGGCGGCGACTTCGCGACGAACTCCGCGCCGACCATGCCTGACGCGCCCGCCTTGTTCTCGACCACGACCGTCTGCCCGAGCGCCTCGGAGAGCGGCTGCTGGACGACGCGAGCGTAGAAGTCGACGGCCCCGCCCGGCGGGAAGGGGACGATCACGCGGACCGGCTTCGACGGGAACGGCTGCGCGACGGCGCCGGCTGTGACGGCGAGGGCGGCCGCACCCAGCACCAGCGCCGCCCTGTGAGCGAACTTGATCAGCATGCTGTCTCCTGTTCCAATCGCTGTCGTGGCGCGCTTCGGCGGCCTGCGCGGGTGCTGCGCTCTCGCGTCCTCCCGCAACCCGTTCCAGCCCTTCGCCCATGACCAGTATCGCAAAGATCGACCGGTGGGTGTTGCGCGCCCCCATCGAGCGGCCGCTCGCGAACGCATTCGGCGCGATGAGCAACCGGCCCGCCCTGTTCGTCCGGATCACTGCGGACGACGGCGCGTGGGGGTGGGGCGAGGTCTTCTGCAACTTTCCCCAGGTCGGCGCCGAGCACCGCGCGCGGCTGCTCGACTCGGTCTTCGTCCCGCTGCTCGCCGCAGCTGCCGACGATCCCGCGACCGTCCGCGCGATGCTCGACAGGCGGACGCGCCAGATGGCCATCCAGTGCGGCGAGCCGGGACCGTTCGCGCAGATTGCCGGCGCGATCGACCAGGCGCTCTGGGACCTCGCTGCGCGCCGCGCGGGCGTTCCGCTCTGGCGGCACCTCGGCGGCAACGACCGCGCTGCTGCGGTGTACGCGAGCGGCATCGGTCCCGACGATGTGGTCGACGTCGCGCTGGCGAAGCGCGATGCCGGCTACCGTGCGTTCAAGCTCAAGGTGGGGTTCGGGCCGCAGCGCGACGTCGCGAACCTGCGCGCGCTGCGCGTTGCGCTGGGCGAGGGCGCGACGATCATGGCCGACGCGAACCAGGCGTGGTCGCCCGACGATGCGGTGGCGCGCATCGCGGAACTGGCGCCGCCGCGTCCGCACTGGATCGAGGAGCCGATGCTGGCCGACGTTGCGCCCGCCGCGTGGCGCGCGCTGGCCGCGCAGAGCCCCGTTCCTCTCGCGGCCGGCGAGAACCTGCGCGGGGCGCAGTTCGCCGAGGCGATCGACGGCGGCTGGCTGCGCTTCGTGCAGCCGGACGTCGGCAAGTGGGGCGGCGTGTCGGGCGCGCTGGAAGTGGCGCGGCACGCGCGCGAGCGCGGCATCGCGTTCTGCCCGCACTGGCTCGGCGGCGGCATCGGCCTCGCGCACTCGCTGCACCTGGTCGCCGCAGCCGGCACGAGCGCGAGCTTCGCCGAGGTGGACGCCAATCCGAACCCGTTGCGCGAGCGCGTCTGCCCGATGACGGTCGAGGAGGGCGCGGTCAGGCTCGGCGATGCGCCCGGCATCGGCTTCGAGCCGGACCTCGCGGCGCTGGCGGGATTCGTCGTCGACGCCGGCGCGCGGACGCCGGGGCGTTGAGGCCCCGCGCTTCAGCGCCGCGCCCGGCGGGGCGCGGCATTCGCGTCGGCACGCGTGCCGGTGTCGCGCACGGTGCCGCGAGCCGTCCGCGGACGCGGCGCGCCGTGCAGGATCTGTCGAGCCTGCGACCAACCGATCGGGGACAACCCGCTCGGCCAGCCGCTATCGTGCCGGCTGGTCGCGGCGTGCCGACGATTGCCCGGGCGGCGGCGCCGGCCTGTCGGGCGAGAGCTGCAAATCCGGGGTTCGCGAAGGGGCGTCCGGAACGGCCGCGCCGCGCCGCTCCGGTTCAGCCAGGGCTCCGGCGACGAGTTCCCGCAGGTCCGGCGACAGGCCGTCCTTGCCGGCGACGAGGGCCTCCAGCGTGCGGCGCGCCTCCTTTGCGTCCGCGCCCAGCGCGGCAACGTAGAAGACGTCGCGCCTGAAGTCGAAGAACGCGTTCAATGTCCGGGCATCGCTGGCTTCCAAACTGCGCAGGTCCCGCGCAAGCAGCTGGTCCATCATCGCGAGGCTTCTGGGCAGGTCGGCGCGCTTGCGATCGATGCACGCCCGCATGGCCTCCCACAGTCGCTCCGAGCGAAGCGCATAGTCCAGCCGCGCCTCGCTCCTGGCCGTCGACTCGAAGCACATGTGCTTCAGCAGGGCGGCGCCAAGCACGGGTCGTTCGTCCGACAGCAGCTCGGCAAGATGCGGCAGCGCTTCGGGGCCGTACCACTCGAGCGCCGAGGCGGTTAGCCAGGACAGGCGCTCCGGCGCGGCACCCCATTGCACGGCCAGCTTGTCGAGGTAGGCCTTCAACAACTCGCGCTGCGAAGCGGGCGTCAGCAATTCGAAGCCGTCGCGAGTCGCCTGGCGCGACCCGGTTCCCACGGCGCCGATCGGCATCTCGAACTTCTCGCCGGAGCGGGTCTCCAGCAGCAGCGGCGGCAGCGCCGCAGCGCCGCTCCCGACTGCGCGCGCGTCTCGGTCCTTGCGCGAGTGGATCGCCTGCGGCAGAGTTGCCGTCGCATCGTCCAGCCTCGCCTCGATGCCCAGCACTGCGAGGTCCACGGTGTCGTAGCGGATGACGACGTGCTGGCTTTGCGGCGGGCGACCGGGCGTGCGCAGGCTATGTTGCCGGCAACGCAACTCGGTCACCTCGCCGGTCTTGCCGCGAAAGCCGACGCGGTAATGCTGCTTCGGCACGTCGCAATCGAACCGCCAGCGCGCGAGCAGCTCGATGGCCTCGTCGGCGTCCCGCAGCGGCGGGCGCGGCGCCGCCTGCAGGCGGCGCACGCTGACCGGCTGATGAATCGCCGCTGGGCGGAGCATCGCATCGACCACCCGCGCGTAGCTCGCCACGCTCGGATACACGGCGCCCGGGGCCGCGAAGCGCTGGCAGGCGCCCGACAGCTTTGGCGAATCGAAGAACGCATACCGGCAACCGGACTCGGCGAACTCGACGGCGCCGTTGCGGCGGAACCCGAACTCGACGGTGTCCGTACGCGACAGGATTCCCCCGGGCGCCCTGAAGCTGCGCTCGCAGCGCAGGTGCTCGGCACCCGCGTTTCCCCCTGCGGGAGTCACGGTGGCGCAGGCGAAGTCGAGGTCGCCCATGAGCGCGGTCAGCTCCTCGATATCGACGTACTGGTGAAACCAGTAGCCGGTCGCCGCGGGGAACCACGCGCCGCCGCGCATGAAGCTGCGCGGCGCCGGGACGTCCGCTGCCACGACGTCGGCGACGCGTTCGCACGCGGCCAGGCCAAGCGCGGCGGCGAGCACGAGCCCCGCCGCCGCGATCGCGCGCCTTCCTCGCCCGCGCGCAAGCGCGAGTCTCATCGCGTCGCGTTCCTTCGCGCCGGCTCGGCCTCGGGTGCTCGTCGAGCGCGGGCAAGGACGTAGAGCAGGCGCGCGTGCCAGACAAGGGAGACGACGCAGAATGCGACGAGAACGCGTGCGCTGTGCGTGTCGAACGCGAGCCCGGGCCGTTCCACGAGCCAGGCCGCGAGCAGGAGGCAGCCGACCGCCGACCAGCACGCGATCAGCGAGTGCCGTCGCGCGAAATTCGGCGTGCGGCCGAGGAGGATTCCGATGCCGGCAGCGGTCGTCAGCGCGTGCGGCGAAATCAGCAACGCGAGGCAGACGAACACGAACATCTTCAGGAGCCCGTCCGCGTCCGCCACGCCCGGTCCCGCCCCGACGTCCAGCAGTGTCGTTGCGCCGAACACGTCGTGCAGGCGCCACAGCACCGCGACGGCTGCGATGCCGAGCAGGATCTCGACGCACGCGCCGATGACGACGGCGCGCGGGTGCTTCGTCTGCGCTGGCGCCGCAGTGGTCGCCGCCGGCGCGGCTTGCTCCGGGCGCGCCGGTTGCGGTCGCCCCCGGAACTGCAGCTGTACGTACGGGCGGCCGAAGTACCAGAAGTACGCGGCGGAGAAGACGAGCGTCGTGCCGGCCAGCAGTGTGTTCGAGTCGAATTGCCAGGAGGCGGCCTGGAGGGCGATCTGTAGCGCGACGACGCCGGCGGCGAACAGGAACACGCCCCGGGCGACGCGGCGCGACCACTCGCTCCTGAGCATCAGGCCGACGCCAAGCGCCACGGCGAGCACGTTGCCGGGCGCGAAGAACAGCTGCATCGCGAGCACGAGCCCGCGCGACGTGGTAAACGGCGGCTCCAGCAGCGTGAAGTACGAGAGCGCCGTCAGGTGCAGCCATTGCAGCAGCGGGTTGACGATGAGAACGGCTGCCAGCAGCGTTACGCCACCCTTCCCCGGCGGTCCTGCCGGCCCCGTTTCCGCGCCGGCCCGGCCGACGGTCACGGCGTTGCTCCGGCGCGGCTGCCGTGCATCGAACTGCGTGGCGCGCGCCGTCGGAGCGCTGCCTTCGTCAGACGCAGCCCACGCCGTAGCACTGGAAATGCTCCATTTGGAGGAACGTGCAGTGTCCCTGCGGCCCGCCCGGCCTCTGCGCGCCGATCGGCAGGATGAACGTGCGAGCGTTGGCACCGGCCAGGCCCGCGGGAAGGTCGAAGGGCTGGAGGACCACGTAGGTGTCGTCCTTGCGCAGCCGCCAGTTGATGCGGCCCCGGTACTGGTCCGCCGGCTGCCCGAGTCGTTGTGCGGCGCCTTTCACCCAGGCGGCGATGTCCTCGTCGGTTGCCGGCCGGATGGCCCGTTGGCTCAGGAGCCGCTCGATGCCCCGGGTGCCTCCGGGCAGCACGTTGTCGCCCAGGGCGACGCTCTTCAGGGTCACGTCCGGCGAGTACGCGATATCGCCGTTCGCCTCGCCCACCAGAAAGTGGCCGCCGGCCTTCTTGTTCAGGAACGTGCCGATGCCGCGACCGAAGAGCTCCCGGATCCTGCGCTGGACCGCGCGATACTCGCTGCTGTCCGGCCTTTCGGCCGTGAAGTGCTGGCATGCGTTGGGACCGTCCGACGTCGAGTACGTCGACAGCGGCGTCGACTTCGGCAGGCCGATCACGACCTGGCGATACATGCCTTCCGCAAGCACGCCCGCGATGCGCGCGCCTTCGGTCCGCCCGACGTTCCAGACGATCGGGTCATGACCCATGAGGACGAGCACGATAGGCTTCGGCGTCGTGCCGATGACGACGTCTTCACGGGCCACGTCGTGGCCGCTCTGGTCGAGCGCGACGTCGAGCGGGGTCGATCCCCGCCTGACGCTCACGACCACCACGTCGAAGTCGCCGGCAAGTCCCGGGATGCCGCAGGGGTCGGAACGCGGGGCGGCGACCGCGTCCGCTTTCTGATGCTGGTACATGAGCTCGTTGGCCGGATGCGCGGACACCAGCGCCGTCAATGCGCGCTCGAGGGCCTGCTCGTCGAACGAGGCCTTGGGCCCGGCGGCGTAGAACAGGCGTCCCTCGTCGAGGAAGACGAAGACGACCGTGTTCCACGCGCCGTAGCTTTGAGCCGTCCCGCGGTACGCGGCGACCTTCCTGCCGCCCGCCTGGATGTAGACCGGCTGCAATGGCTCCGTCTGTCCGTCGCCTCCCGTCATGCCGGCGATGGCCTCGCGCACCTCGTTGCGATCGCTGCGCCTGGACTGCGCCGCGAGGAAGATCGTGGAGGCGCCGGGACTGAATCGAATCTCGCCGCGGCCGCCCTCGAAGATGTCGGAGGCCTTCGCGCCCTTCGGAATCAGCGCCACGAGCTGCATGTGCTTCTCTCCGAGCAGCTCGACGCTGAACCCGAACGCGCCGACGTAGCCTTCGGGCGGCGCGATCCCGAACGACGTCCGCAGCGATTGCGCGACCTCGTCCGGGTCCTTCGTCACCTTGTACGGATTGAGGCTCCGTGCAGTGCTCGCCACGCGGGAGACCACGTTCGAAGCGTCCGCGACGAAGGGCGCCACGTTCTCGCGATAGAAGCCGAGCGCGCGGTAACCTATGTAGGCAAGGGCCAGCAAGGCGACGACGGCAACGAGCGTGAGCATCGCCCCGCCGGCTTGCCCGGTCCTGGCAACAGACTTCGCGGTCATGGGGTTCCTTCGCAGGATTCGCGCATTGCTGCCGTCACATCCTCTGTCCCGGGACTCTGCGAGACTGCACAAGAGCCCATCGTGCCTTGAACCCATTTGCTCGACATGGTTGTCGGATAGACGAGCGGGCTGGAGAGACAAGTGGCGCGCTGCCCGCCGATCGACGCGAGCCTGAAGGAGACTGAAACGGTGGCCCTGGCCGATTTCATGGCCGGTACGGAGGATCCCGGACCGCGGCTTCGGTTCGTCGGCCGGCCTCGGCGGGGCCCGGCCGGCTCCGGCCGTCCGTGTCCACACAGGCCCGTGTCGGGAGTGACCGAAGCCGAGTCGAGGGGGGCACGGCTCGACCGCGTGGCGCGATCGCATGGTTCTGCCAGCGACCGTTCACGGATTCCTTCCGCCCGGCCGCGTGGAAGGGCGCTCGAGTGTCCGCTGGTTCCGCAATCGAAGCGGCGCGGGCCGGATCGACGTCGCCGCGCTCGAGCGCGCGGCGCGCTTCGAGGCGCGCGTGGACGGGACCGTGCGCGAAGTGCACTCGAGCCGGCGCGCTCCCGGCGTCGAGCGCCTCTGCGTGCCCGGCGAGATGGAGGCGGAATCCGAGGCGCGCTGTCGCCGCGAGGGCGTCCCGCTGAACCGGCAGTCCCTCGCCGACATCGAGGATGCCGCGGCGCGGCGGCGCAGGGGCAACGAGACGCCGGGGTCCCGCTTTCGCGGGAACGACGACGGGGCGTGCGCACGAGGCATGGCGAGCGCACCAGAGGGCAGGATGACAACTAGCGCCAGCCTGCGCCACGCCGCGCTCGCTGCCGTCGCGCTTGCGGGCGCGGTCGCGCTGGCCGGCTGCGAACCGAAGCCGACCGGGCCCTTCAGGCAGGTCGACGGTGTCTGGCACTACCGGGACACGCCGATCCCGCAGGTCGACGCGCGCACGTTCACGCCGCTCGACGACCAGTACGCGAAGGACGCGGCGCGCGCCTGGCACGCGCGGGGCACGCGCGACGCGAAGGAGTACTACCTGATCCGCCGCGACGCTGTCGCCGCGCTGGAGGGTGCCGACGCGGCGAGCTTCGTCGTCCTCGGCCACGGCTACGCGCGGGACGCGCGCCACGCCTGGTTCGACGGCGCGCGTTTCGCGGTGCGCGACGCCGCCAGCCTGCGCGTGATCGATTCCGTGTACGCGCTGGACCGCGAGCGCGTGTACTTCCACCAGGCCGAGATCGCGGGGAGCGACCCGGCGACCTTCGTCCGGCTGGACGATCGCCACTGCAAGGACGCGGCGAGCGTCTATCACGGCCGCGTCGAGCCCTCTCCGGGCGCGCCGGTCATCCGCGTGGGAGCGATCGCGGGCGCCGACGCGGGCTCCTTCGAGGTGCTCGAGGACCGCTACGCCCGCGACGCGAAGCGCGCGTATCACGACGGCCGCCCGCTCGGCAGCGCGGAGGGATTCGCGGTGCTCGGCTTCGGCTACGCCGCGTCGCGCACCGCGGTCTTCCACGGCGGCGTCCCGGTCGCCGGGGCCGACCCGGCGACGTTCCGCATCCGCGCGGACGCGATCGCCGATGGCGTGGACGCCGAAGACGCGAAGGCGCGCTACCGCAGCGGTGCGCGTGTCCCGGGTCGACCGTAGGACGCTACTTGCGGTAGCGCGGCTCGTAGAGCTGCACGGAGAACCCGCCGGGCACCCTGAAGTAGGTGACGAGCCCGTAGCCGTGGTCCTCGATGGCCTGGGTGAACTCCACGCCCTTCGCCTTCAGCGCCCCGACGGTGCCTTCGATGTCGCGGCAGAAGAAAGAGATCTCCGCGGTCCCCGAGGGCGGCCCCTCGCTGCCGGTCGGGTGCACGCCGAGGTCGGCCTTCGGCGCGTCGAAGATCAGCCACCCCTCGCCGACGTCGGTGCCGCTGAAGCCGAGCTTGTCGCGGATGAATTCGCGCAGCGCCTTCGCCTCGTCCGTGTAGAACATGCCGTGCATGCCTTCGATCACCGCGGCTCCCCTTCGTCGTGGACTCCCGTCGCGCACGCGCGGCACAGGCAGGCGCGGCCGCGCGCATCCTCCGGCACGCGCGCCAGCGCTGCCGGATCGACCGTGACGCCGGCGCACCAGCACGGCATGTCGAAGCTGCCTCCGGCCGCGGGGATGCAGCCGTTGGGTCCGCCGCAGAGCGGGCAGATCTCGTTGGGCAGCGGCTGCATGCGGCGCGAAGCCTGCGGCGCGGCGTCCACGAGCGTCAACGCCGCTCACCGCCAGCGCGGAGCGCGCTTGGCCAGGAAGGCGTCGACGCCTTCCGCGAAGTTGCCGTGGCCGCCAAGCCGGACTGCCTCCTCGAGCTCGATCGCGAGCCCCGCTTCCATCGGAACCGCTCCGCCCTCGGTCACGCAGCGGCGGATGGCGGCGAGCGTCGCAGCCGGCTTCCCGATCAGCATGGCCGCGTAGTCGGCGACCGCGGCGCGCAGCTGCGCCGGCGGCACCACGACGTCCACGAGGCCGATCGCGAGCGCTTCGCGCGCGCTCATCAGCGTGCCCTCGTAGAGCACGCGCAGCGCGCGCGAGCGGCCGAGCAGCCGCGCGAGCGCCTGCGTGGCGCCGATCGGCGGGATGAAGGCGATGTTGACCTCCGGCTGGCCGAGCTGCGCGTCCTCGGCGGCGAAGCGGACGTCGCAGTGCAGCGTGATCTCCAGCCCGCCGCCGACCGCCGTGCCGTGGATCGCGGCGAGCAGCGGCTTGGGCGAGGCGCGCATGCGCTCGACGATGCCGTGGCAGATCGTCACCCACTCGCGCACCTCGTCCTGGGTCATGTCCCGGAAGACCGCGAGGTCGGCGCCGGCGGAGAACCAGCGCTCGAGCATGCTCGCGATCACGACGACGCGGACGCCGTCGGCGCCGATCAGCTCGTCGAGCGCAGAGGGTACCTCGCGCAACATCCGCCAGTCGAAGCCGTTGCGCGGAGGGCGGTGGTACTCGATCCAGCCCACGCCGTCCGCGCTCCGCACGTTGAGGCAGGTGTAGTCCACGCTGCGCACCTCCGCTGATCGCCGGCGATCGCGAAGCCACGTCGCATGCTCGTTCCATGCACGGGGTTCCCGGCGGCAGCGGAGGTTACGCCGCCGCCCCTGCGACCGTCAACGGGCGCCGCTACTTCGCGGTGTACATCTTCAGCACGTCGCGGCGCGCGAGGATGCCGCGCACGCGATCGTCGCCGCCGACGACCACCAGGCGCTTGACGCGCTTGTCCTCCATGCGCTCGATCGCGGCCTCGAGCGTGTCGTCCTCGCCGATCGTCACCGGGTGGCCGGTCATCAGGTCGTCGACGACCGTGCCCATCGGCTTGCGGCGCGTCGGGTGGCGCACGTCGAGCGCGGACACGAAGTCCGCCTCGGAGATGAGGCCCACGAGGCGCCCGTCGACGTCGACGACCGGCAGGCCGCTGATCCTGTGCTTCGTGAGCAGCTCGGCGGCCTCGCCGAGCGGGCGGCCCGACCCGATCGTGACCACGTCCTTCGTCATCAGCTGGCCGACCTTCGCCGCGTGGGCGCGGCGCACCTGCGGCGCGCGCCTCACGTCCTTGCCCACGAAGCTCATCTTCGCCGACAGCAGCGGCACCTTCGACAGCCGGCCGGGCAGCAGCATGTTCCAGTACACCCAGCGGAACGCGAGCTTGCCCCAGTGGTTGAGCCGCGACTCGCCGAGCAGCGTCATCGGCCCCACGACCGGCAGCGGGAACTTGCCGGGGAGCGGCTCGAGGTCGTAGTTGAAGTCGATCAGCATCGCCTTGCCGAACCCGGTCTCGATGAAGCAGTTCGAGTGGCCGTCGAACGAGGGCAGCGGCTTCTCGCCGGCCATCTCGCGCAGCAGGTTCTCGACGACCGTCTCCGCCTCGAAGTGCGCGACGGAGCCCGCCTTCGACGTCGCGACGTTCGTGTTGTCGCCGATCACGTAGACGTTCGCCGCCTTGCGGGCCTTGAGCGTGCGCGGGTCGGTCAGCGCGAAGCCGCTCTCGTCGGCGAGCTTCGCGTCGACGAGCACCTCGGGGCCCAGATTGGGCGCGATGGCCACGAGCAGGTCGTAGTCGATGCTGCGGCCGTCGAAGGCCTTGATCCGCCGCCGCTCGCCGTCCACGCTGGCGAGCACGAAGTTCGGCACGACGTCGATGTTCTTCTCGACGAGGAGCCCGCTCAGCACCTCGGTGGCGACCGGCTTCGTGAAGCAGCCGGTGAGCGGCGTCACGAGCGTGATGCGGATGCGGTCGCGCCGGCCGCGCCGGCGGAAGAAGTGGTCGGCGAGGAAGACGAACTCGATCGGCGCCACCGGGCACTTGACCGGGTGGTCGGCGATGTCGAGCACCAGGTGGCCGCCGTCCATGCGCTCCAGCGCGTCCTGCATCGCCAGCGCGCCGTCGAGCGTGTAGAACGTGTGCGCGTTGCCGGCCTTTCCGGCCTCGACGAGGCCCTCGACTTCGCCGGCGCGGCCCTCGCAGCCCAGCGCGACGATCAGCCACTCGTAGTCGAGCGTTCCCGCGCTCGTCTGCACTCGCCGCGCCGTGGTGTCGATCGCCTGCACCTCGGCGTTGACGAAGCGCGCCTCGCGCGGCAGCGGCGATTCGATCGGCCGCGCGACGTCCTCGCGCCTCTCGTAGCCGGGCAGGCGGAACGGCAGGAACAGCAGTCCAGGCTGGTAGACGTGTTCGCGCGCGCGGTCGACCAGCGTCACGTCCCACTGCGCGAGGTCGAGCTTGCGGACGAGCAGGTTCGCGACCAGCGTCCCGGCCGTGCCGGCGCCGAGGATGAGGACGTTGCGTTTCACGGTGGCTGGCGGGGATCCTGGAGGTGAGATGCGTGGCGACGCATGCAGCCGCAGCCCGGCCGCCCGATCGATGCTACGTGCGCGCCGCGGGCGGGGGTTTGCCGCCGGTCAAGCGAGAGCGCACGGCGGGGGCACGAAAGCAAGGAGGCCGCGGTCGCCCGCGGCCTCCGCTTGCCGTTCCTGCGGCCGGGCTACATCCGCTCGATGACCGCGGCGATGCCCTGCCCGCCGCCGATGCACATCGTGACGAGCCCATAGCGCTTGCCGGTGCGGTGCAGCTCGTAGATGCACTTGACGGTGAGGATCGCGCCCGTGGCGCCGATCGGGTGGCCGAGCGCGACGGCCCCGCCGTTCGGGTTCACCTTCGCGGCGTCGAGCCCCAGCTCCTTCGACACGCCGAGCGCCTGCGCGGCGAAGGCTTCGTTCGACTCGATGACGTCCATGTCGGAGATCTTGAGCCCCGCCTTCGCCAGTGCGCTCTTGACCGCCGAGACCGGGCCGAGGCCCATGATCTTCGGGTCGATGCCGGCGTGGCCGTAGGCGAGCAGGCGCGCCATCGGCTTGTGCCCGGCGGACTCCGCCGCCTTGCGCTCCATCAGCACCAGGGCGGCCGC